>Ga0137409_10004236_pt1 | contig 15089 bp, 11 predicted proteins | sample CZODoug1_16funga_FD_122059 | JGI IMG/M metagenome (GOLD analysis project Ga0137409, IMG submission 122059) | Vadose zone soil fungal communities from Angelo Coast Range Reserve, California, USA - CZODoug1_16fungal (Hybrid Assembly) | ecosystem: Environmental > Terrestrial > Soil > Vadose zone... | reverse complement strand
TCTCGACAACGTCGAGAAGCACAGATCGGACCGCAAGTGCAGGTTCCGACAGCGGAAGGTGATCCGAGGCACAAAGTGATACCGTAGCCTCGATCACGGGGCGCGCCAGGCGCCTGATATCGGCTCCGGCGAAACTCGAGGCGCCGGCGGCGACGGAAGCAGGAAGTATCGTGGAACCAAGGCCGTCCATGACGGCCGCGCCGAGCGACGAAACCGACTCGATTTCGGAGACCACGTTGGGCGCGACACGCGCCCGGGCAAGGGACTCGTCGATCAGACGGCGCAGGAAGTGGCCCCTGCTCGGCAACAGAAGCGGCACATCGGCAAGTGCCGAAAGCGGCAATGCTTCAGTCGAGGGTTTATCGAAGGCGGTACCCGGCGGCGACACCAGAAACAGTTCTTCCCGGAATAAGGGTCGTAGCGTCACCCCCTTGATCGGCTCCGAGCCGTAGATGATGGCCATATCCATTCTGCCGGTCATGATCAGTTCGCTCAGAACGTGACCGAAGCTATCGTTGATATGGACGATGATCTGGGGATGCAGCGCTTTCATCTCCTTCAGGATCGGCAGCGACAGCGCACTCGAAGTCGAGTAGGTCGCAAGGCCGATCGAGACCCGCCCGGCCAACGATTTCGAGGAACTGTCGATGTCGATCTTTGCCTGCTCGATCTGCTTCAGCAGCAACTGTGCGTGCCGGTACAGAACGAGGCCCGCCTCGGTCGGCGTAATGCCGTGATTACTGCGCGTGAGAAGCTTGTGCTTGAAATGGCTCTCGAGCGCGGCGATCTGCTGGGACAATGCCGGCTGCGCGGTACGCAGAATGCTTGCGGCGCGCGACACGCTGCCGGCATCGACGATCTTCACGAAGCTCTTCAGTTTTCTGAAATCGACGCTCATGGCCCCGCCGCTTCGCCCTGCGACACGCAGGATAGGTCGGTGACAGCAGGAGAACAAGGCACTCTCGGCCAAGGCGTTCCCGCAGGTCTCAGCGCAGATCGGAGCAGGCCTTCTCGATGCGGTCGCACGCCTCTTTGATCATCTCCATCGATGTCGCGGTCGAAAGCCGGAAATAGGGAGAAAGCCCATAGGCCGCGCCATGGACCGACGCAACCCCACCCTTGTCGAGGAGATAGAGGACGAAGTCGAGATCGCTGTCGATCGTCTTGCCTTCCGGAGTGACCTTGCCGATGGCACCTGAGCAGCTCGGATAGAGATAGAACGCGCCGTCCGGCACGAGGCAGCGCAGGTGAGGCACGGCGTTGAGGCGAGCGCAGGCGTAGTCGCGACGCTCCCGGTAGAGCTTGACGCTTTCCCCGACAAAGCTCTGGTCCGCGGCAAGCGCGTGTGCTGCGGCGGCTTGACTGATCGACGACGGACAGGACGACATCTGCGACTGCAGCTTGTTGATGGCCGCGATCAGCCCAGCCGGACCGGCCGCATAGCCGATACGCCAGCCGGTCATCGCGTATGATTTCGAGACGCCATTGGTGAGCAGGATGCGATCCTTCAATGCCGGCACGGCGGCCGCGAGCGTCGTCATCGGCTCGTTGCGGAACCAGATTTGATCGTAGATGTCGTCGGACAGCACCATGACATGCGGATGGCGGAGCAGCACCTCGCCCAGTGCCTCGAGTTCGGCCCGATCATAGGCGGCGCCCGTCGGGTTCGAGGGCGTATTCAGGATCAGCCATCGCGTCCGCAGCGTAATTGCAGCCTCCAGCGTAGCCGGAGTCAGTTTGAAGCCGACGTTCTCGGAGCACGCAACGATGACGGGCTTGCCGTCATTGGCGATCACCATGTCGGGATACGACACCCAATAGGGTGCGGGAATGATGACTTCCGAGCCTTGCTCGACGCTTGCCATCAATGCCAGGAAAAGGATCTGCTTGGCGCCGCCGCCAACGCAGATCTCGTTTTCCGAATAGTCAAGTCCAAGGCGGCGCTTGTAGTCGGACATGATCGCAACGCGCAGGGCTGGCGTACCATTGACGGCGGTATACTTGGTCTCGCCCCTATCGATCGCCGCGTGGGCTGCGGCCTTGACGTCGTCCGGGGTGTCGAAATCCGGTTCGCCGATCGTCATATCGACGATGTCGTGCCCGGCAGCCTTCAACTCGCGAACGCGCGCGGCGGCAGCCGTAGTCGGAGAGATCTTGATGCGCGACACGCGCGCGGCAGGTACGAAGATGGTCACGGTAGGTTCCTCTGAACGATCATCAGTGTTCGGCTTTGGTCTCGCCCCGCATCCGGCCGGTCAGGAAGAGTTCGCCGAGTTCATCGTGCGTGATATCCGCGGGCCTGCCGTCCCAGATCACCTTGCCGAGACGCAGGATCACCGCGCGGTGAGCGACTTCCATTGCCTTCTTGGTGTTCTGCTCGACGAGCAGGATGGTTTGTCCACCGGCGTTGATGCGCAGCAGCTCGTTGAAGACGATTGCAATGGCCGCGGGAGAAAGCCCGACCGAGGGTTCGTCGACGAGCAGTATCTTCGGCCGCTGCAGGACAGCCATCGCCACTTCCAGCAATTGCTGCTCGCCGCCCGACATGTTGCCCGCCAGCGTGTTGCGTCGCGTCTTGAGGATCGGAAACAGGTCATAGACATAGTCGCGGTCGGACTTCACCCTGGCATCGCGAAGCGTATAGGCGGCCATTTGCAGATTTTCGTCGATCGTCATGACCGGAAAATTGCAGCGGCCCTGCGGAACGAAGGCGATGCCTTCGGCGAGGATCGCCCGTGACTTGTAGCCGGCGATATTCTTGCCCCGCCATTCGATGCTGCCGTTCTTGATCGTCGTCATTCCATAGAGCGACTTCAGGAGCGTCGACTTGCCGGCGCCGTTCGGCCCCATCAGCGCAACAAACTGGCCCTGCGGCACGTCGAGATCGACACCGTTGAGGATATCGAGCGAACCGTAGCCTGCGCGCAGGCCCTTGATCGAGAGACTGGGATCAACCACCGAGATAGGCCTCCCGCACCGCCTGGTTGCGAACGATTTCGTCGGGTGTGCCTTCGGCCAGCTTGCGTCCCTGATCGAGCACGACGATGCGTTCGCAGATGTCGGTGACGACATCGATGTTGTGCTCGATCACCAGGAAGCTGACGCCGAATTTCTGATTGGCGAAGCGGATGCTCTCGACAACGCGCTCGATCAGCTTGGGATTGATGCCGGCCATCGGCTCGTCGAGCAGGATCAGCTTGGGCTCCGGCATCAGCATGGAGGCGAACTGGATCAGCTTCTGCTGGCCGCCCGACAGTTTCCCGGCGGGCTGATGACGCACATCCCAGAGGCCGGCGATCTTGATGAATTCGCGCGCACGTTCCCTCAACGCCTCGACGCGAGTCCGCGCCATGGCACCGATGCCGAATGTGGACCAGAGGCCCGGAAAGGTGAACATCTGGCCCGCAATAACGAGATTTTCCTCGACGTCGAGGGCGCTGAACACCACCGTCTTCTGGAAGGAGCGCAGCATGCGGCCCTCGCGGGCGATGCGGTTAAGCGACCATCCCGTGATATCCTGACCATCGAGTTTCACCGTACCGGCGTTCGGCTTGGACAGACCGGTCGCACAGTCGAAAAAGGTCGACTTGCCCGAACCGTTGGGGCCGATGAGTCCGCAGATCTCGCCGCGATTAACATGCAGACTGACATCATCGACTGCGCGGACCGCGCCGTAGGATTTGTTCAATCCGGAGATTTCAAGGATCGGCAGACCGGTCATTTGCGCTCCCCCAGAAACGACCAGAAGCGATCGATCAGCGGCGCAAAGCCCTTCGGAAACCAGAATACCAGCGCCAGCAGGCAGAGCCCGTAGGCGATCATTCGAACTTCGGGCGCAACGCGAAGGGCTTCGGAGAGTCCGACGAACAACAGACTGCCGAACACGACACCCGAAATCGTTCCCGCACCGCCGCCGAGGACGATGATGAGCATCGTCGTCGAATAGTACATCTGGAACGTGAGCGGGCTGACCACCGTCAGATAGTGCGCATAGATACTTCCGCCCAAACCGGCAAAGGCCGCGCTGATCATGAACACCACCAGCTTGTAGCGCCAGGTCGGGATGCCGACGGATTCGGCCAGCGTCTCGTTCTCGCGAATGGCAACCATGTTGCGCCCGGCCGCCGACCGTACGATCAGATACGCCGCGAGCGTGCCGATCACGGCGATGACCAGCACCAGATAATAGAAACTCGTCGTTCCCGAGATGGTGAACGATGCCGGCCCCAGCGCGAAATAGGGTTTTGGAATGCCCGACAGCCCCATGTCACCGCGGGTGAGGCTGATCCAGTTCTTGGCGATCGCCTGCCCGATGATGACAAAGCCAAGCGTACACATGACAAAGGAAGTGGCGCGCAGCCTGAGGGCTGGAATGCCCAGAGGCAGGGCGATGGCCCCGGCGAGCACCCCCGCCGCGAGGAAGTTCAGATAGAAAGGCGTGCCGAAACGGACGGCCATCAGGCCGGACGTATAGGCGCCGATACCGAAGAACGCCGCCTGCGCCAGCGACAACAGGCCGGTATAACCGACAAGCAGATTGAGGCCATGGGCCGGTAACAGGAAGATCAGCGCGATGATGATCGCGTGCAAGGCATAGTTGCCGAGGAACAATGGGGCCAAACAGGCGGCTGCCGCCAGCGCAGCGCCGAACGGCAACCGCAGATCGCGCCGGCGGGCCGAGAGTGAGAGATCGTTGGGTGACATCGTCTGTCCTCGAACAATCAGAACCGGGCTTGCGCGGAGAAAAGGCCGTGGGGACGCCACATCAATACGAGCATCAATGTTGCAAAACCGACGGTGTCCCGGAACTGAAGGCCGACATAGGTCGCCACCAGGCTTTCCGCGATACCGAGGATCATCGCCGCGAAGAACGTGCCGCGCACGTTGCCGAGCCCGCCCATGATGATGACCGGCAAGGTCTTGAAGGTGATGATCTCGCCCATACCGCCATAGACGCTGACATTCACCGGCGCCGTCAGCACGCCGGACAACGCCGCCAGGCAGGCGCCCAGGATGAAGGTCCGAAGCGCCACCTGGGGCACGTCGATGCCGACCACCGCGCAGCACTCGATATTCTGCGACACCGCGCGCATGGCTTTCCCCATGCGGCTGTAGGTGACCATCAATTCCAGTCCGACGAAGACCAGAATGCAGACGATGATGATCAGAACGCGTTGTTCGGCCAGCGTGAAGCCGAAGATCGAGACCGGCTCGATGTAACCGCCGGAGAAGAACTTGTAGCCGCCGCCAAAGATGAGGATCACGGTGTTTTGCAACACCAACGCGATGCCGAGCGTCGCCAGCACCCCGGTTTCCGGCGGCGCGCCCACGATGCGCTGCATCACGAACTTGCCGACGACGACGGCGATAATCGAGGTTGCGATCACGCCAATCACTATCGCAATGGGATAAGGCAGATCGAAATACTCGATCGCGAACCAGGCACCAAAGGTGCCTAGCATGTAGTATTCGCCATGCGCGAAATTGATGGCGCGGAGTACACCGAAGATCATCGTCATTCCAACGGCGACGATCGCGTAGACGGAGCCGGAAACGATGCCGTTGACGATCTGCTCGAAGATCGCGGACAACATTTCGGCTACTCCTCTCTCGGGTTCACTTGGCGGGATACTTGATTTCGGCCGAGTAGGCTCCCTTTATGGCCGGCTTGCTGTTCTCGATCTGGAGCAGGATCATTGGCAGGCGGGCCTGATTATGATCGTCGAAGGTCACCTCGCCCATCGCGCTGTCGTACTTGATCTTGGACAGGGCGTCGCGGACCTTGGCACGGTCGGCACTGCCGGCCGCTTCGATCGCCTTGGCCAGCAGATGCACGGTTTCCCAATGGACGTAGGCGTGATTGTTGGGAGTCTCGCGATATTTGGCTTTGAACTTCTCCACGAAAGCGAGGCTCTTCGGAGCGTCCCACGCCGGCAGCCATGCGGCGGCCTCAATGGCGCCTTCGAGCGCCTTCGGCGCCGCCTTGATGGTGCTTTCGGTATTGAATTCCGCATTTCCGATCAGCGGCACCTTGCCGGCCAAGCCGACTTCGATCATCTGGCGCCCGATGATCGGCGTCGTGTCCGCATTACCATACATGATGATGGCCTGGGCGCCGGAGTCGCGAATCTTGGCGAGCACACTGCGAAAATCGACCTCGCCTTCCTTGTAATAATCCTCTGTCAGGATCTCCCCTTTGAGCCCGGGAAGATATTTCTTGGTGAAGTCGACTGCCGCGCGCCCATAGTCGCTATCGACGGAAAGAACGGCAAACTTCGTGAAGCCTCTTTTCTCGGCAGCATATTGAATGACGATGAGGGCGCGGTTTTCATCGGTCGGATAGTTGCGAAACGTCCATTTGAAACCGCCGACGCCCGCAGCATAGGTAATCTTCGGATTGGACGAGGCGGCATTCAGGAGCAGTACGCCGGCGTCCTCAGCAACGGGCTGCATGGCGAGCGTCACCGAGCTCGATACGTCGCCGATGATGAAATCGACCTTATCCAGGTCGATCAGGCGGCGCGTGGCCGAAACGCCCTCGACCGGTGTTCCCTGGCTGTCGCCCGACGTGATCGCGATCTTGCGGCCGCCAACGCCACCGGCACTGTTGATTTCTTCGACAGCGAGTTGGGCGCCACGCAGCGAGTAGGAACCGTAGCGGGCATTTGGTCCGCTCATCGGAGCTACGAGGCCGAGCCGGATCGCCCCATCCTCGGCCCGGACATCAATCGAACCGGCTCCCAGCCCGATCAAGCCCAGAACGAAACAGAATGCCCTACGATCAAGTTTGTGCATCATGACCCCGATCTCCATCCGAAACTCTGGCGGGTTGCCACACCATCGCTCACCGTCTTGCGAATGGGCGCATCCCGGCTTGTGACAATCAGATTATGGTCGCGGGTCGGACAGAGGGAACCACAACTGCAATCTGCCGCCATAGCGTTTAGTTATGGCGAACCTGCACGCTTCGAGTACCTGCGAAACACTGGCGAGAACGCGCCCGAAACGGGCGAGCAGTTTCTCATCGTGCTGCGTCACGCCGACCACGAGCCAAGTTTATCGCCGACGATTAGCTCGCTATGGATCTAAGCCCTCCTCGCCATCGACGGGCTCGTCGAAGCTCATGAACTAACATACGTCGACGCCTGCATTCGGCGCCCAGGGGCGGGATCGAACCACCCGGCTTCGCCCGATGGGCTACGCCGCGGCGAGCCTTCACTGCGATTTTGGGGCAGATCCACGACCGATCCAATTTCGTTATAGCTGTTCGCAACATATACTTGAGGTCCGTCGGCAATGGACATGGCAGTGTCGGCTCAGCTCTGCATCGGCAAGAGCGGAGCAACAGGCGCGCGGCAGCATGACCATTCGAAACAGCGACACCTCCAACCTCGTCCCAGCGCAGCATTCGAAAGTCGTCATCGTGACGGGTGGCGCGCGTGGTTTGGGCCGGGCCTGCGTCGAACGGTTCCTGAATGACGGGGCGACCGTCGTCGCAGTCGACCTTGATGAGGCCGGCCTTGCCGACCTTGGGAGCAAGTCAGACCACTCGGCAAAGCGCCTGCGCACTGCCATCGCAGACGTCAGCAAGCGCGCCGATGTCGAGCGTGCGGTCGACATCGCTGTCGGAGCGTTCGGCCGGCTCGACGTGATGATCAATAATGCGGGGATCGTTCGCAGCCAGGACTTCCTCACGGTCACCGAAGACGATTTCGACCAGGTCCTGGGCGTAAACCTGAAGGGGCCTTTTCTCGGTGTCCAGGCTGCCGCACGGGCGATGATTGCCGGAGGCAAGGGTGGCGTCATCATCAACATGTCGTCGATCAATGCAATCCTGGGAAATCCCTCGATTGCGATCTACGCAATCTCAAAGGGCGGATTGAACCAGCTTACGGTGACGGCCGCCCTTGCCCTCGCCCCTCACGGCATTCGCGTCGTCGGCATCGGACCGGGCACGATCCTGACCGATATGGTCGCAAAGTCGATCATGACCTCAGATGAGGCGCGCCATTCCATCCTCTCGCGGACTCCGATGGGTCGCTGCGGAGACCCGTCCGAGATCGCTTCCGTCGCGGCATTTCTTGCCAGCAGGGACGCGTCGTATATTACCGGGCAAACCATCTATCCGGATGGCGGGCGTTTGATCCTGAATTACACGGTTCCGGTCGCGTCCTACTGAAGAAGCCGCTGCGCATGCATTTGCAAGGCCACGCCACCCTCATTTGTCACGGATTAGTATGAAGGAAATTGCGATGCACGCCCATATCGTCCTCGCCCACCCCGAGCCGCAATCCTACAACGCGCATCTGGCATCGACCGCACGCAATGCACTCGAAGCGCAGGGATGGAGCGTCAGCATCTCCGATCTGTATCAGCTGGACTTCGACCCCTGCGAAAGGGCATCTCACTACGCTGAGCGCGTCACGCCGCAGCGGTTTGACGTCCAGTCCGAGCAACGGAACGCCTCCGGCGGCGGAACGATCCCTGCGGATGTCGCGAGCGAGATTGCCCTGCTCGAAAAGGCCGATCTCGTTATCCTGCAATATCCGATGTGGTGGCATCTGCCGCCGGCCATCCTGAAGGGCTGGATCGACCGCGTCTTCATCTATGGCGACGTCTATACGAGCAAGCAGCGCTTCGAGCATGGCCGCTTCGTCGGCAAGCGGGCCATGATCTCCGTAACTGTGGGCACCAGCGAGGCCACCTACGCGCATAACGGACGCAGCGGCGATATTGACCTGCTGTTGTGGCCAATTAATTTTTCATTGGCCTATGTCGGTTTCGAGGTCCTCAATCATTTCGTCGCCTACGGCGTCGAGGCCGGACTGCGTTATTCTGATTCGGCTACCGTGGACGCGCGCTTGAGGAAGATCACGACGGAATGGTCTTCCCTGCTCCATAATCTCGACAGCATCCCGTCCATCCCCTTCAACAAAATGGCGCATTGGGGCGCCGACGGCCTCGTCACGCCGGACAGCCCGGTCTATTCCCCGTTTATTCGTCGGAAGAAGACGCTCGAGCTCGAGTAGCGTGGCTAAAGAAAATTGGTTGGTGCCCAGCGGCGGAATCGAACTATCCGCCTTCGCACCCTTGAGCTACCCCGAGACGAGCTTTCGCATAGAGACCTTTTTTGACCACGGCAGCACCGAACAGCTTGATCAACGGGCCCCTGACGTCACGGCACCCGCCACTGGAGCAGGCTGAAAGGCGGTTCCGATTCCGTGTGATGCTCGAATTCACCGGCCACTTCGGCACCGATCGAAACCCGCTGACGTGGATCCCCGAGGAGGTTACCGATCAACCTGACCGTCGTCGGCTCCCTGAGTTCGACAAGCACCACCAGATATGGAACAGCTGTTTTCAGAGCCGGATGAACCGCGTGCCAGACGCGTTCCCAACTGTAGATGCGGCCTTCCGCCTTTACCTCTTCCCATGCAAGGTCGAAGCCGTGACAGGAATGGCAGATCCATTCCGGACCCCACTGCCAGATTCCGCAAGTGCAACATCGCTGGATCAGCAACCGCCCGGCCTTGAGCCCCTCCCAATAGGGTTTGCTGAGCCCGTCCCGCTCGGGACCGGGGATCGGAAGCCCCGCCGGGAGATAGGGTTCGGAATGTTGGGTCATCGCGTCGCCTCCGAACCGAGAATGAGGCTGCTGACCGGGGTCACCAGGGGGCCCGCGATCATCATGGCAACGTCAACACCTTCGATCTGATTTGATGAGTGTCCCCAGATCTGTCGGACGCTCTCGATGATGAGATTCATGCCGTGCATATAGCATTCGGCCAAATGACCGCCGCTGGTGTTCAACGGAAGCTTGCCGTCAGGGGCGGAGAGATTTTCGAGAGTCAGCGCGTCATTTGCTTCTTCCGGCCGGAAGAAACCGTGTTCGGCAAGGCTAAGCAACACGCCGCCGGTGAAGTTCTCGTAAGCCTGCACCACGTCGACGTCAGACGGTTCGACCCGCGCCATCTCATAAAGCCGGCGCGCGACGGTGCGAAAATCGGCCGTCGCGTAATTTGGCGCGGTGTGCGAGGAAGCTGCATGGCGGTAGTCGGCCCCGGCAGCCGCGCCAAGCAGATAAGCCGGCGGATGCGAAAAATCCCTGGCGCGCTCGGCCGAGACCAGAACGATCGCCGCAGCGCCATCGTTTTCCATGCAACAATCGAACAGCCGAAACGGCTCCACGATCCAGCGCGAGGCGTCATACTGCGCTTCGTTAAGTGGCCGGCCACGCATGAGGGCGCGAGGATTGGCCTGCGCGTGATGATAGGAGGCGAGCGCAATCGCGCGTAGTGCAGCCTGCTCGACCCCGTGCTCCTCCATGAAGCGCCGCACCTTCATCGCAAAACGTTGTGCCGGCGATATCGCGCCATACGGGACCGGGAAAGCCATCTCGCCGGAAATCACGGGCGCCGCACTGCCGTAGCCGAACGCCATCCCGCCCTGCCCGTAACGCACGAACTGTCCTTGAGCGAGCGCGCGAAATACGACGACGCATTCCGCAAGCCCGCCGGCGATCGCAGCAGCGGCATGAGCGACAGCTGCCGCCGCACCGCCGCCGCCCCCGCCCCATTGCATGCTTGAATGCCGCAGTTCCGGAATGCCCAGCGCGGCTGCGAGCCGCACGGCATCGTTGCGATCGTCACTGTAGGAGGCGAAGCCGTCGATCTCGTGTGGTGAGATGCCCGCACTGGCGCAGGCGGCAAAGATGGCTTTCAGAGCCAGCTTGAACTCGGGGTCGGGCGACTGACCATGTTTGAAATATTGGGTTTCGCCGACGCCAACGATAGCAACTTTGTGACGAAGGGTTCTATCGCTCATATCCGCGTACCAGGTAGGGCGCCGGCTTCACTTCTTCGACTTGTCGTCCTCGATCGTGACGATATCGCCAAATGGCTCCCAGTTGGTGCCATTGAATCGCGCCATCATTGCCTTGCGCCACGGGGTCCTGTCGGTCGGCGAGATGCTAAGTGTGACACCCTCAATGAAGAGCGTTGGGTGAAATCCGCTCAGACTGGTGACCTGCCTCTGGAGATTTTCCCGCGTCAGATCCTCACCACATTTCTTAAGCACTTCGGCCAACGTCTGCGCCCACGAATAGCCCGTGGCCGACAGGAACAGGTCTCCCGCTTCTCCCGGCGCCCATTGCTTCATAAATACCTGGAACTCGTTCATGCTCTTGTCGCTTGCCCAAGTTGGATCGTCGGGAACCTTCTGAAAGAGCGAGGTCACCAGCCCGGTTGCCGCCTGAAAACCAGCGGGTTTCAAAGTCGCTTCGGTCTGGCTCGATGCCGTGATGACGATCTGCAGCGGTTTCCATCCGATCTCGTGCGCTTTCCGAATTGCTTGCGCCGTAAACTTTGGGGACGACGCGTAGAAGATAGTGTCGGCACCTGACGTCGCGAGCCTGACCAACTCGGAATCGATGGTCGGATAGGTGATATCGTAACTGGCTTCCGCGACCACCATCGACGCTTTGTCGCTAAGGCCCGCCTTGAAGGCAGTGAGATAGCCTTTGCCGTAATCGTCATTCTGGTAGAGAACGGCGATCTTCGCTTCAGGTTTGGTGCTGAGAACATATTGCGCGTAAATCTGGCCCTCCACAGTCTGCGACGCGTACCACGTCGTCGTCCACGGCAGATGCTCGGGATCATTGAGCTTGGGCGAGCCCGACATTCCCATCATCTGCGGCACGCCCCTGCTGTTCAGGTATTTGGCGATTGTCATGTTGCCGGGCGTGCCGAGCGTTCCGGCAATTGCCAGCACTTCCTCGCCCTCGACGAGTTTGCGGGTCTGCTCCATCGTCTTCGGTGGGCTGTAGGCGTCGTCGAGCGAGATCAGATTGATTTTGCGTCCGTTGATCCCTCCTTCGGAATTGATCATCTTGAAATAGGCAGCGATCGCCCGTGACGTCGCGCCAAACGACGAAGCTGGGCCACTGTAAGGGGTCGTCTGACCGAGCTTGATCTCGGTATCGGATACGCCCGGACCATATTTCTTCTCGGCTGCCGCCGGCTGCGCGGCCAGCAAAAGGACCGCACCGACCTTGAAGCCGACTGAAATCGTCCATCCTGGCCAAGTGGTACGCGAGATCAGCGAACGGCCCCTCAACGGTCTGTCCATGAGTCCCTCCACTCGTTTCCCGGCGACAGCGGGAGCGCTGCCGCACCTCTTGTTTTGGGCCGTTTTGCAGGTTTGGCCGCTTTCGCTTGCCTCGTCCGAACCGGAAGGCAGTCGTTACGTATACGTAATATCATCTCTAGAATCAGACATCAAGCAATTTGGTTTATTGGCTCTACCAATATGGTTGTATGCCTTCGTCGAAAGTCAATCGAACCGTTCCGCGAGCTTTCGCAATTGCTCCAGTCGCTCCGGACCGAGACCCGGCGCATGAGGTCCCGGCCTGTAGGTCACGGAATTGAGCCTGCCGGTGAACGCGAATGTCCCGTCGGAGGAAAAACGTTCCCAACAGACCGGAGAACGGCGGTCTATGCCGACGTCGATTCCCTGAAACAGCGCCTGGCCGATCAGCATCGCAAGCCCGCGCTGCTCACAACGCCTCTTTCCGTCGACCAGGACAGCGACGTCGAGTTCGGTGGCGGATTTGGCGGTCGCTGAGATCACGATATGCCGGCGTCCGGCCCGGATCGCACCGCCATTCACGTCGATCGTGGCGCCGTAACCGTTGTGGAGGTAGTGCACCTCGTCATTATCGATGTAGATGCTGTAGCCGCCGCCCTGCTGTCCATGCGCGACCAGCGTCCCGCGATCGCCCGGCTTGAAGTCCAGATCGATTTCAATGTCGAACGAGCGCTGATCGACCAGCTTGAGCGACCTGTATCTGGCAAGCGTCGGCGTACCCGGTACCAGGCGAACCGGCGTTTCGTACCTCAACTCGTAGTCGGAGCGCTGGAATTTCCGGATGCCGCTGCCTTCGTCGAGCGGAAACACCTGGTTGTCCCATGCCGCGCGTTCCCACGCGCGCGCCAGTCGATGAACACGGTCGGGCTCTGCCTTGGCAAGGTTCGTAGTCTCGGTCGGATCGGCAGACAGATTGTAGAGTTCGAATTCATCGTCGGTGAACTTTGTCATCGGCGTGTGCCGGCTGACGATCTCCCAACCGTCTTGGTAATAGCCGCGATGACCCGACAGCTCGTAATATTGGGCGATATGCGCGTGTGCCGCTTCGCCGCGGAAGACGGTCGCACCAAAACTCGTCCCGGACAGCGCCCGGACCGGGTTGCCATGACGAACCCGCAAATCGCTTGCGCCCGTCAGATCCAGCAAAGTGGGATAGAGGTCGGTGACGTGCACATATTGCTCGCGCATCTCGCCCGCCACATCGCGCAAGCGAGCGGGCCACGATATGACCATCGGCACCCTGTGACCGCCCGCATGAGTATTGCCCTTGTAAAGCCGAAACGGCGTGTTGGAGGCCATCCCCCAGCCGCGCGGATAGTGCGGCATGCTCGTGGGCCCGCCGATGACGTCCAAAGCGGCAATATCCCGGTCGATCGAGTCGGTCGTCTTCTTGTCGTAGAACATGCGCAGCGCATCGAAATACTGCGTCGTCCCCAACACCTGTCCTTCACGCGAGGCGCCATTGTCCGACGTCAGGATGACAAGCGTATTGTCCCACTCACCGAGTTCCTCAAACGTCTGGCGGATCCGCCCGACGCTTTCGTCGATCGTGCCGATCATCGCCGCATAGACTTCCATGTAGCGGGCAAACAGGCGCTTCTCGTCCGCCGTCAATTCTTCCCACGGCTTGACGTCATCACCAGCCTCGCTGTTGCGCGGCGGAAGCCTGGTGCCGGCCGGAATGACGCCGAGTTCGATCTGCTTCAGGAACCGCGCGGCGCGAACCGCGTCCCAACCCCGTTCATAGCTGCCACGATGCCGTTCGATATCCTCAGGCTTGGCGTGCAGCGGCGCGTGCACGGCCGGATGCGCAAAATAGAGAAAGACCGGCTTCGATGGATCTGATGCCTTCGACGAGCGGATCATCGACACCGCGCGATCGGTGAGATCGTCGGTCAAATAATAGCCGTCCGGGTAGCGTTCGGGGGCGACCTCCGAATTGTCGACCATCAGCGTCGGAGGATGGTGGTAGTTGGAGAAGGCTTCGAGGAAGCCGTAGAACCGGTCGAAGCCACGCTGCACCGGCCAGGACGCGCGCGACGCGGTCTCGGTGTGGTCGAAGTCCTTGCACAGGTGCCACTTGCCGACCATGTAGGTCGCATAGCCTTGGGCGCGCAGCGTTTCCGGGATCGTGGTGACGTCCTCCGGCAGCTCCATCGCATAGCCCGGGAAACCCGGATCGGCGTGGGCCACCCAGCCAACGCCGACGGCATGCGAATTTCTGCCCGTCAGGAGCGCTGCCCGCGTCGGCGAGCACATCGGCATCACGTGGAAATTGGTGTAGCGCAGGCCCTGCTCCGCCAACCGATCAATGTTCGGCGTCGGTATCTCGGAGCCGAAGCATCCGAAATCCGAGTAACCGACATCGTCGCAGAGGATGACGACGATGTTGGGCGCGCCGGCCGGTGCCTCAGGGCGGGAAAGCCAGTCCGGTTTCGACTGGACCATCGTGCGCCCGATCCTGCCCGCGAAATTGCGATAGGCATGGGTTTCCGCGCTGACGTCCGCTGGAATTCCGCGCTCGTCCTTCTCCACCGCGTCGTTCTGCGCACCTGAGCGCAAACCGGAATTGCCTTTAGTCTTTTCCACCAAATCCTCCTGCTAAGGCCGCTCCCAAGCTAGTCACGCCAGTGTGCCGGCTTCGATAGTCATGATCTCATCCGCGAACCGGCCGCTTCTGAGCAATCCCGCCATGCTACGCATGGGGCCATCGATGTGGTTGAAGAACGTCCTGTATCCGGCACACAGATAGTTCAGGCCGGCTTCACCGCCCGGCGTCTCGGCAAAGCGGTTGCGCGGGCACTCGCCATAGCAGGCGAACAACACCTCGCAGTCCCGGCAATATTTCGGCAGCGTATTGAACTTGTCGCGGCCGAACTGGCGTTGTTTCGGCGACGCTACGAGCGTTGCCATCGGTGTTTCGCTGATATTGCCGAGCAGATAGT
>Ga0137409_10004235_pt1 | contig 15090 bp, 17 predicted proteins | sample CZODoug1_16funga_FD_122059 | JGI IMG/M metagenome (GOLD analysis project Ga0137409, IMG submission 122059) | Vadose zone soil fungal communities from Angelo Coast Range Reserve, California, USA - CZODoug1_16fungal (Hybrid Assembly) | ecosystem: Environmental > Terrestrial > Soil > Vadose zone... | reverse complement strand
GCGACGCACACCGCGAGCACCGGCCAGGCGGTGGACTTCATCGACACGCCGATGCCGGCGATGATGTTGGTCGCGTGACCGGTGGTCGAGGCCTGCGCGACGTGCTGCACCGGCTTGAACTGCGTGCCGGTGTAGTACTCGGTGATCCACACCATGAAGCCGGTGAGCGCGATGCCGACGACGGCCGCGCCGTAGAGGTGCGCCACCGTGATCATCTTCTTTCCGCCGGCGATGTCGAAGGGCACCGCCGCCAGTACGTCGCCCATGATCCACTGGGTGATCGGCCAGAAGCCGATGAGCGCGATCCCGCCCGCCCAAGCGAGGCCGCGGTAGAGCGCGGCCATGACGTTCTTGTCCCCGGGCTTGGTCTTCACGAACCAGGTGCCGGCGATGGAAGCGAGGATGGCGAATCCGCCGATGGCGAGCGGGTACAGCAGCGCCGCCGGCGAGCTCGTCTTGACCATCAGCGCGCCGAGCAGCATCGTGGCGACGATGGTCACTGCGTAGGTCTCGAAGAGGTCCGCGGCCATCCCCGCACAGTCGCCGACGTTGTCACCGACGTTGTCGGCGATCACCGCGGGGTTGCGCGGGTCGTCCTCAGGAATCCCCGCCTCGACCTTGCCGACGAGGTCGGCGCCGACATCGGCGCCCTTGGTGAAGATGCCGCCGCCGAGACGCGCGAAGATCGAGATCAGAGAGCCGCCGAACCCCAGGCCCACGAGCGGATGGATGAGGTGGACGAGGTCGGACTTGTTCGCCGCATTGGCGTAGAGAAACCCGAAGAAGCACGCAACGCCGAGCAGGCCCAGGCCGACCACCAGCATGCCGGTGATCGCGCCGCCGCGGAACGCGACGTCCAGCGCCTGCTGCAGGCCGGCGCGCGCCGCTTCGGCGGTACGCACGTTGGCGCGCACCGAGATGTTCATGCCGATGATCCCCGAGAGCCCGGAGAGCACTGCGCCGATCAGAAACCCGAACGCGGTGGTCCAGCCGAGTTGCGGCACGAAACCGATCACCAGGAACAGGACGCCGCCGACGATAGCTATCGTCTTGTACTGGCGCCACAAGTACGCCACCGCGCCCTGGCGCACTGCCGCGCTGATCTCGCGCATGCGGTCGTTGCCCTCGGGCTGCTTCAGGATCCAGGATATTTGCCACACGCCGAAGACGAGCGCGGCGACGCCGCAGCCGATCGCGAGCCAGAGAGCTCCACTCATAACCTTCTCCCTCGAACGAGGCCCGTGTCGCGGGCCTGAAATTTTGAAAAAGCGCGAAATTATAGCAGCGACAGGCGGGCTAGACCTTAAATTCCGGCAGCTTTTTAGGCACGGCGGCGTTCTTGAGCTTGACATAGTCCGGCAGGCCGTTGCGGTAGGGAGGCGGCGCCTCGCCCTGGATGAGCGGCGAGATGTACGCACGGCACTTGGCGGTGATGTGAAAGCCGTCCGCGGTGATGAAATCGCGCGGCATCATCTTTTCCTTGTTGGCGACATCGGCGAGCTTGGCGACCCCGATGCGCCAACGGTAGGGCTTGTTGGAGATGCGCTCTATCACCGGCATCACTGCGTTCCTGCCCGCGATCGCGAGCCTCACCGCTTCGGCGCCGAGCTTGTAAGACTGCTCCACGTCCACCTTCGAGGCGATGTGGCGCGCGGCGCGCTGCAGATAGTCCGCGAGCGCCCAGTGGTACTTGTACTTCAGCCGGTCCTTCACGAGCCTGGCGATGATTTCGCCCGCGCCGCCCAGCTGCGAGTGGCCGAACGCGTCCTTCAAGCCTGTCTCCGACAGGAACTTCCCCTCCTTGTTGCGCAGGCCCTCCGACACGGCGATGGCGCAGTACCCGTCCCGCTCGACCGCTTCGCGCACGCGCGCGAGAAACTTCTCCTCGTCGAACTGGATCTCTGGGAACAGCAGGATCTGCGGCGCGTCGCCTTCTTTCTCGGCGGCGAGCCCGCACGCGGCGGTGATCCACCCTGCATGCCGGCCCATCACCTCCATGACGAAAACCCGCGTCGAGGTCTTGGCCATCGAGGCGACATCAAAGCCAGCCTCGCGGATCGAGGTCGCGACGTACTTCGCGACCGACCCGAACCCCGGGCAGTTGTCGGTGATGGCGAGGTCATTGTCGACCGTCTTGGGGATGCCGACGCACACCAGCGGGTAGCCGAGCTTCTCCCCGACCTGCGAGATCTTCCACGCGGTGTCGGCGGAGTCGTTGCCGCCGTTGTAGAAGAAGTAGCCGATGTCGTGCGCGCGGAACACCTCGATCAGGCGCTCGTAGTGCGCGCGGTTCTCGTCGATGCCTTTGAGCTTGTAGCGGCAGGAACCGAAGGCGCCGCCGGGCGTGGTCTTCAGCCTGGCGATCGCCGACGCGGGCTCCTTGCTGGTGTCGATGAGGTCCTCCGCAAGCGCGCCGATGATGCCGTCGCGCCCCGCGTAGACCTTGCCGATGCGGCTCTTGTGCCTGCGCGCGGTTTCGATGACTCCGGCAGCGCTTGCGTTGATCACGGCAGTCACGCCGCCCGATTGCGCGTAGAAGGCGTTCTTCGGCTTCATGGTCTCCGGCCTATTTCAACGCGGCGAGTGCGCGGGCGCTGATTTCCTCGACCGAGCCCTTGCCCAGGATCTTGCGGTAGCGCGGCGCGCGCGCATCGCCCCGCGCCGCCCATTTCGAATAGTAGTCGACGAGCGGCCGGGTCTGCTTCTCGTAGACCTCCAGCCGCTTTCTCACCGTTTCCTCCTTGTCGTCCTCGCGCTGCACCAGCGGCTCGCCGGTCGGGTCGTCCTTTCCCGGCATTTCCGGCGGGTTGAAGGTGACGTGGTAGTTACGCCCGGACGCGGGGTGCACGCGGCGCCCGGAGAGGCGCCGGATGATCTCATCGTGATCGACGTCGATCTCAAGCACGAAATCGAGATCGACGCTGGATTGGCGCATCGCCTCGGCCTGGGGAATGGTGCGCGGGAAGCCGTCGAACAGATAGCCGCTCTTGCAGTCCACGTGCTTCAGGCGCTCCTTGACCAGACCGACGATGATGTCGTCGGACACCAGCAGCCCCGCGTCCATCACCTTCTTGGCCGCCACACCGAGCGGCGTGCCGGCTTTCACGGCTGCGCGCAGCATGTCGCCGGTGGAGATCTGCGGAATCCGGAAGTGATCACGGATCAAGGCCGCCTGCGTGCCCTTGCCCGCACCCGGCGGCCCGAGAAGAATGAGCCTCATCGCGGTCTTTGGAGTTTTCTGCGGGGAGCGCCTCCTCCGGCGCCCCAGGGCGACGTTACCGTTTATGGCTTGCGCGGTCAAACAGCGCCCGCACCCGCTCGAGGTCCTCGGGCGTGTCCACCCCCGGCGCGGGCGCATCCTGCCTCACCGCGACCGCGATGGCGTACCCGTGCCACAGCGCGCGCAGCTGCTCAAGCGCCTCGAAGCGCTCGAGCGGCGACACCGCGAGCCTGGGAAATACGCGGAGGAATGCCGCGCGATACGCGTAGATACCTATGTGGCGGTGGCACGGCAGCTCCGGGGGAAGCTGCTTCGACGCGGCGAAGGCGTCGCGCGCCCAGGGGATGGGAGCGCGGCTGAAGTAGCGCGCCAGGCCCGCCGAGTCGAGAACGACCTTGACGGCGTTGGGATCGAAGAATTCTTCCGAGCTGCGAATCGGATGGCAGGCCGTGGCGATGGCCGCCTCGGGCGTTTCGGCGAGGAGGGTCGCAACGGCGCGGACGAGCCCGGGCTCGATGAGTGGCTCGTCGCCCTGGATGTTGACCACGACGTCGTTCTCGTCGAGCCCGAAGCGCTCGACGACTTCGGCGATGCGGTCGGTCCCCGTGGGATGATCGGTTCGCGTCATCGCGGCCTCGAACCCGGCTTGCTCGACGGCCTGGGCGATCTCGCGGTGGTCGGTGGCGACGCACACCCTCTGGGCACCGCTTTCGCGGGCACGCTCGGCGACGCGCACGACCATGGGCCTGCCACCGAGATCGGCGAGGGCCTTGCGCGGAAGGCGGGTTGAGGCAAGGCGGGCCGGAATGATGGCGGTGAAATGCATGCCGGGAAGCGGACCGCTCAATCGCCTCTATTCGTTCACTTCCTCGTCCGCGGGCAGCTTCCTCGCCTCGTCCTCGAGCATGACCGGGATGCCGTCCCGGATGGGAAACGCGAGGCGGTCGGCCTTGCAGATGAGCTCCCCCTGAGGTGCCCGGTAGGCGAGCGGCCCCTTGCAGATCGGGCAGACGAGGATGTCAAGCAGGCGCGAGTCCATGAATTCGCTTCAGAATGAGCTCCGTCAGAGCCGGGTCGACCTCCGCTTCGACACGCAGGGCGACGAGGTCGCGACGGCCGAAGCGCCGGCATTTTACCGCATCCTTCTCGGTCATCAGCACCAGGTCGCACTCCGGAAAATCGAGATCCTCCCTGCGAAACGCGTGGTGGTCCGGGAACGGATGGGGAGTGAACGAGAGGCCCATGCGCGTCAGGTCGGCGAAGAAGCGCTGCGGGTTGCCTATCCCGGCTACCGCGTGCAGCCTCTTGCCGGAAAGCTCGGCCGGCGTGAGTCGCGTCGACGCTTCGTGCAGCCGGTACAGATCCGTCCCGACCAGGCGCATGGCGAGCGCTCCGGAACCCGGCGCGCCGCCGTTCACCACTTTGGCGTCCACGCGCCGATCGCCGGGCTCCCGCAGAGGCCCCGCGGGCAGCAGCAGACCGTTGCCCAGACCGCGCTCGTCTTCGACCGCGATTTCGAAGTCGCGCTGCAGGCGATAGTGCTGAAGCCCGTCGTCGCAGAGGATGACGTCGCAATCGGGATGAGCGGCGCGCAGGGCTCGCGCGGCGGCGACCCGATCGGCGCCGACCCATACCGGACACTGCGAGCGCTCGGCGAGCAGCAGCGGCTCGTCGCCGGCCTGCTCTGCCTGGTCTCCCGCCGCGACCGCCCGTGGAGAGCCGCTGCTCGCGCGGTACCCTCGGCTGAGAATCCCGGGGTGCATGCCGCGCCTGCGCAAGCCCTGCGCAAGCGCGAGGATCAGCGGGGTCTTTCCCGTTCCCCCGACGGTGAGGTTGCCCACGACGACGACCGGAATGCCGACGCGCACCGAGCGCAGGACACCGAGGCGGAACATCAGCCTGCGCAGCGCCACCGCGACGCGGAAAAGCAGGCTCAGGGGGTACAGCAGCACAGACAGCGGACTCAGCCGGTACCAATGGCGCGAAGGGAAGTCGGACGGGTTGGGCCGGACCGCCTCCATAGGGGCGCGCTCAGGCGCGCTACTTCGTGGACTGTTCCACTTGGAACACGACTTGGCCGATGCCCGCCCGGCGCGCCGCGTCCATAATGCGGATCGCCGACTGGTAGGACGCGTTGCTGTCGCCGCTGATGACGACGACCGGCTGCTTCAGCCCGGACGCGGAGCGGCGCAGCTCGTCGGCCAGCGAGCTCACGTCCCGCGCCTGGACCAGGCGGCCCTGCACCGAATACTGCCCGCTGGCGCTGACCACGACGTTGAGCTCGTTGGCGCGCTCCAGCTTCTTGTCCGCGTCCGCGGTCGGCAGGTTGATCTTGAGCTCGGCCTGCCTGGCGTAAGTTGTCGTGAGCATCAGGAAGATGATGATCACGAGGAGCACGTCGATCATCGGAATCAGGTTGATTTCCGGATCGTCCTTGGGGGTATGCGCGAACCTCATGGCCGGGTGGAGGAGGGGTCCTCGAAGCGCTCGCCGTGCACCACGTCGACGAGGCGCGCCGCCTGCTGCTCCATCTCGACCACCAAGCCCTCGACGCGACCGCGAAAATGCCTGAAGAAGATCATGGCGGGAATGGCGATGACCAGCCCGAAGCCCGTGTTGTACAGGGCCACGGAGATGCCGTGCGCGAGCTCTATCGGATTGGAACCGCTGGGCGTCTGCGAGCCGAATATCTCGATCATGCCGACGACGGTGCCGAACAGCCCCATGAGCGGGCTGATCGTCGCGATGGTGCCCAGCGTCGTCAGGAAGCGCTCGAGCTCGTGGGTCACGGCCCGCCCGGTCTCTTCGATGGCGTCCTTCATCACCTCGCGCGAGCTCTTGTAGTTGCGCAGTCCCGAGGCGAACACCTGACCCAGGGGGGAATCCTGCGAAAGCCTGTCGAGCATTTCCTCGGTGACGCCCTGCCGCTGGTAGGCGGTCAGGACCTTCTCGAGGAGATCGGCGGGGATGATCCTCTCCTTGCGGAGGATCATGAACCTTTCGATGATGAGCGCGACTGCGACGATCGAAACGGCGAGCAGGAAATAGATCGGCCAGCCCGCCGCCTGGATGATGGCAAACAACGGCGATCTCCGGGTCGAAAAACCGCGCCCACTTTAGCCTGCGACCGTGAATTCAGCAAGGCGAGGAAAACAAAGCAATCGCGATCGCCGCGGCATCGAGCTTTCGCAAAACGCGTTGATCCTTATCCACAGATACTGTGGATAAGGATGTGCATAGAAGGTTGCGAACGAGCGTAAGTGAATCGCAGCTAAAGGTTTTTGCTTCGTGATGAAATCTTGACCTATACAGTTTTGCATTGTGCGTCAGCACCTTACGCCTGGGGCTTCGCCCTGCGTCTAAGCGCGCCATAGTGCGCTGCGGCCTCCGGGTCCCGGTTGTGGATAGGTTAGAATCGGCCACATGCCCGGAGAACAAGGACTGGCGCGGATTCCCGGGTCCTCGGGTCCCCAAATTCTCACCGTTTCAGCCCTCGCGCGGAGTGTCCGGGACCTGCTCGAGCACCACTACCCGCTGCTCTGGGTCGCCGGCGAAATATCCAGCTTCACCGTCGCGAAATCAGGCCACGCGTATTTCATCCTGAAGGACGATCAAGCGCAGGCGCGCTGCGTCATGTTCCGCTCCCGGCACCAAGTGCTCGACTGGGAGCCGCGCGACGGCATGCAGGTGGAGGTGCAGGTGCTTGTCTCCCTGTACGAAGCCCGCGGCGAGTTTCAGCTGAACGTCGAGACCATGCGGCGCGCCGGACTCGGACCGCGGTTCGAGGCTTTCGTCAGGCTGCGCGACCGGCTCGAAAGGGAGGGGTTGTTCGACGCGGCTGCCAAACGACCTCTGCCCGATTTTCCGCGCTGCGTCGGCGTCGTCACTTCGCGCGACGCTGCGGCGCTGCGCGACGTGCTGACTACGCTCAGGCGGCGCAACCCTTCGATCGCGGTGGTCGTCTATCCGGTGCCCGTCCAAGGCACGCGCGCCGCAGAGGAGATCGCCTCGGCCCTTGCCCTCGCCGGCCGCCGTCGGGATTGCGAGGTGCTGCTCCTGGTGCGCGGCGGCGGCAGCATCGAGGACCTGTGGACGTTCAACGAGGAGATCGTGGCCCGCGCCGTGCGCGCCTGCGTCATTCCCGTCGTGACCGGCATCGGTCACGAGACCGACTTCACGATCGCGGACTTCGCGGCAGACCGCCGGGCGCCGACGCCCACCGCCGCGGCGGAGCTGGTGAGCCCCGAGCGGCGGCTCCTGCTCGAGGCGATCTCGGCTCTCGCGAGGAAGATCGACGTATCGGCCCGACGCGAGCTGGACCGGCGCATGGTCCACGTCGACCAGCTCGCTCGGCGGCTGGTCCACCCCGGGACTCGGCTGCTCGCGCAGGCCGAGCTGCTCGCCCAGCTGCGCCTGCGTCTCGGCAGCGCCGCCACGCGCCTGTTCGTGGACCGGCAGGCGTGGCACCTGCTCGTGCGCCTTCGTGCGCAGGCGCGCGCCGCGCTCGAGCGCAGCGCCACGCGCTGCGCAAGCCTGAGCGCCTCCCTCTCCCATCTCGACCCCGCCCGGGTGCTGGAGCGCGGCTACAGCATCGTCCAGAAATCCGACGGCACCGTGGTGAGCGACAGCGCCGCCCTCGTGCCTGGAGAGTCGGTGGGCCTGCGCTTCGCCAGGGGAGGCGCGGCGGCACGCATCGAGACTACGAGTCGACCCGGCAAGCCCGCGCGCTCGTGAGGGCCATTCGACAACTTGCCATCGAGCTTGCTTTGGACAGAGAATTACGCGCGGCGCCGGCTTGCGGCTCCGATCATCGGGAGAACGACTATGAAGAATCCGCTTGATTCGCTATGGGGCACGGTTATCTGCGGCCTCATCCTGACTTTGATCCTGCATAACATCATCGCGCACGCTCTCGGAGGCTAACATGGATTGGGTACCCGCAATCTCCCGCTGGATCCACCTCATGGCAGGCGTGATGTGGATCGGCTTGCTCTACTACTTCAATTTCGTCAACGTCGCAGCCGCCAAGGCGGCCGCCGCCGACGGCACGGGCGCCGGCATCTCCAAGCACGTCATGCCCCGCGCCTTGTTCTGGTTCCGCTGGGGCGCGGTGGTGACCTGGCTCGCGGGCGCGTCGCTGCTGTCGCGGCACTTCCTCGACGCCTTCCTGTTCCTCAACAAAGCCTATTACCCGATCGGCATCGGCGCTTGGCTGGGAACCATCATGCTGTTCAACGTCTGGGTGCTGATCTGGCCCAACCAGAAGAAGATCCTGGGCATGGTGCAGGCGACCGACGACGAGAAGAACAAGGCGCGCCGCGTTGCGTTCCTCGCATCGCGCACCAACACGATGCTGTCCATCCCGATGCTCTACTTCATGGCGGCCGGGGCGCACAGCGCCCTGTTCTTCGGCTAGAGGCGGCTTCCACGAAAAAGCGGACGGCGTCGCCGTCCGCTTTTTTTTCGTCGGCGGCGGCCTCTAGCGGGCCGCCGGGGCCTTCGCCACGCCGACGAGCGCCGCGCCCGGCTTGAGCCCCTTCGCGGCGAACCAGCCGCCGCTCATCTCCAGCGCGAACTTGGCCGGCGCCGCGGCGCAGTGAGAGGTCTCCGTTTGCGGCTTCATCTCGGCGATGCTGACGATCTTGCCCTGCGCGTCGAGGAACGCGACCGACAGCGGGATCAGGGTGTTCTTCATCCACATGCAATGCGGCTCAGACTGGGGAAACACGAACAGCATGCCCTCGTTCGGACCCAGATACTTGCGGAACATCAGCCCCTGGCCCCGGGACTCGAAGGTATTGGCGACTTCGGCGCGGATAAGGTGGATGCCGGCATTGAGCTCCACGGTCGGCAACTGGGCGAGCACGGCCGACGCCGCGAAGAACGCGGACAAGGCCGCCGCTCTGGCCAGGATAGTTTTCAGCCTGAAGCTCCTTCGATCGAAAAAAAAGGCAGGGGTTTGCCCTGCCTTCTCGTTCGCTTGAGCGAGTTACTTCTTCATCTCGTCCTTCTTGGGTTCCGCCTTCTTCGCGGTCTTCTTGCTGCTCTTCTTCTTGCTGTCCTTCTTCTTGTCGCCCTTCTTCATCTCGTCCTTCTTTTCCATCGGCTGGGCACCGGTATGCGATGCCGCAAGGGCAAAGCCGCTCGAAAGAGCAAAGACGGTGGCGACCAGAATGGAGATCAGCTTCCTCATGTTTTTTCTCTCCGTGAAGTTAAGGAACAGGTGGTGACTAGTCCTTTGCTTCGGAACCAGTCCCTCCCAGTAACGCCTTGTCTTTCAGAAGGTTGACAGCGGGCGCCCTTTCCGGGCGTTATTTCGAATGTTTTCTCTTAAGAATCAATCGGGTGAGACCTGGGCTCGCCTTATCGCCGGGCACGGAACACGGCGATTAGGTGGGTCTTTCTGGGGAAAAAAATGCCGCGCCCCGGTCAACCGGGGCCGAAATCGAAGGGGAACCAGCAAAACGGGCGGCGTGCCGCCCGCGTACCGCAAACTGCGTCAGCCCGCCGCTTGAATGTTCGAAGCCTGCTTGCCTTTCGGCCCTTGCGTGACTTCGAAGCTGACCTTCTGTCCTTCCTTGAGCGTCTTGAAACCGCTCATCTGGATCGCGGAGAAGTGCGCGAACAAATCCTCACCACCATCATCCGGCGTTATAAAGCCATAACCCTTGGCATCATTGAACCACTTTACCGTACCTGTTGGCATAGAGCCTTCCTGAATTTTTGAAACGGGGAATTTCTCCCAACTATGCCTGTACTTCAACGCAGCAGAGGGATTTTGAACCTGCAAACCGCATGGAGGACAAACACAGGGAGCCTTTTACGCGCTTTGCGCGGCCGCGTCAAGTGCCCTTGACGAGACACAAGCCATTGTTCTGCCGACACCTTTGAGGTTGCCTGACGAATCGACAGCGACTAGATTGTCATGCATGAGTGACCGTTGAAAACAGGTCGAGAGGTTTGACGGGTGGGGGCTTCTGGCATAACTTAATTGAAGTATGGCAACACGCATGCGAGATGGCGCTCTCCTCGAGGCCAAGAAGGCCAAGCTCAAGCCTCCCCCTCTGTTCAAGGTCATCCTGCTGAACGACGACTACACTCCGATGGAGTTCGTTGTCATCGTGTTGCAGCGGTACTTTTCGATGACACGGGAGATGGCGACACAGATCATGCTGAAAGTCCACCGCGAAGGCATGGGTATCTGCGGGATCTATCCGCGCGACGTTGCGACCACCAAAGTCGAGCAGGTGGTAGGGTACGCACGCAAGCACCAGCACCCGCTACAATGTGTCATGGAGGAAACCTGAGGGCCGGACTAGGGTAATAACCTTGCCGGCTCCGATGAGGACTGTGGACGAAAGATGATTGCGCAGGAACTCGAAGTCAGCCTCCACATGGCTTTCGTGGAGGCGCGCCAGAAGCGGCATGAGTTCATCACCGTCGAGCACCTGCTGCTCGCCTTGCTGGACAACCCGACCGCGGCGGAAGTGCTGCGCGCGTGCGCAGCGAACATCGAGGAGCTGAGAAAGGCCCTCGGTGATTTCATCACCGCGCACACGCCGACGGTCGCGGGCACCGACGAAATCGATACCCAGCCGACGCTCGGCTTCCAGCGCGTCATCCAGCGCGCCATCCTGCACGTGCAATCCTCCGGCAAGAAGGAAGTCACGGGCGCCAACGTGCTGGTCGCGATCTTCGGGGAAAAGGACTCGCACGCCGTGTACTTCCTGCACCAGCAGGGCGTGACGCGGCTCGACGTGGTCAACTACATCTCGCACGGCATCACCAAGACGCCCGCCTCCAAGGAAGCGAAGGGCGCGAGCGAGGCCGAGCAGGAGACCGCGGGCGAGGAACAGCAGTCGGGCGGCGCGCTCGAAACCTACACGCTCAACCTCAATGCGCAGGCTCTGGTCGGCAAGATCGATCCGCTCATCGGACGCGAGCGCGAGATCGAGCGGGTCATCCAGACGCTCTGCAGGCGGCGCAAGAACAACCCCTTGCTCGTGGGCGAGGCCGGCGTGGGCAAGACCGCGATCGCCGAAGGCCTGGCGCGGCGTATCGTCGAGGGCCAGGTACCCGAGATCCTCGCGCGCTGCCAGGTTTACGCGCTCGACATGGGCGCGCTGCTCGCGGGAACCAAGTACCGCGGCGATTTCGAGCAGCGCCTGAAGGCGGTGCTGAAGCAGCTGGTCGACAACCCCAACGCGATCCTGTTCATCGACGAGATCCACACGCTGATCGGCGCGGGGGCCGCTTCGGGCGGAACGCTCGACGCCTCGAACCTGCTCAAGCCCGCGCTCTCGACCGGGGCGCTGAAGTGCATCGGCGCGACGACCTACAACGAGTACCGCGGCGTGTTCGAGAAGGACCACGCGCTATCGCGTCGCTTCCAGAAGATCGACGTGCCCGAGCCCTCGGTCGAGGAGACCGTCGCGATCCTGCGCGGCCTGAAATCGCGCTTCGAGGCGCACCACGGCATCAAGTACAGCGGCAACGCGTTGACGAGCGCAGCAGAGCTTTCCGCGCGCTACATCAACGACCGGCACCTGCCCGACAAGGCGATCGACGTCATCGACGAGGCGGGCGCCGCGCAGAAGATCCTGCCCAAGTCCAAGCAGAAGAAGGTCGTGGGCAAGCTCGAGATCGAGGAGATCATCGCCAAGATCGCGCGTATCCCCCCGGCGTCGGTGTCGCAGGACGACCGCGCCGCGCTGAAGAACCTCGACCGCGACCTCAAGGCCGTGGTCTTCGGCCAGGACAAGGCGATCGAAGCGCTCGTCTCGGCGATCCGCACCGCGCGCTCGGGGCTCGCCAATCCGCAAAAGCCCATCGGGTGCTTCCTGTTCTCGGGCCCCACGGGCGTCGGCAAGACCGAGGTCGCCCGCCAGCTCGCCTACTGCATGGGCATCGAGCTGCACCGCTTCGACATGTCCGAGTATATGGAGCGGCACGCGGTGTCGCGCCTCATCGGCGCGCCGCCGGGGTACGTGGGCTTCGACCAGGGCGGCCTCTTGACCGAGGCCGTCACCAAGAAGCCGTACGCGGTGCTGCTGCTCGACGAGATCGAGAAGGCGCACCCCGACATCTTCAACATCCTGCTGCAGGTGATGGACCACGGCACGCTGACCGACAACAACGGCAGGAAGGCCGACTTCCGGAACATCATCATCGTCATGACGACCAACGCCGGCGCCGAAGGACTCAACAAGCCGGTGATGGGGTTCACGGGCAAGAAGGAGCCCGGGGACGAGAGCGCGGAGATCAAACGCATCTTTTCGCCGGAGTTCCGCAACCGCCTGGATGCGGCCATCTCGTTCGGCTCGCTCGACCACGAAGTGATCCTGCGCGTCGTCGACAAGTTCCTGATGCAGCTCGAAGCGCAACTGCAGGAGAAGAAAGTCGAAGCGGTGTTCACCGACAAGCTGCGCGAGCACCTCGCCAAGCGCGGCTTCGATCCGAACATGGGCGCGCGGCCGATGTCGCGGCTCATCCAGGACACGATCAGGCGCGCGCTCGCGGACGAGCTCCTCTTCGGCAAGCTCGCCAACGGCGGCAAGGTCACCGTCGACATCGACGCGAGCGACAAGATCACCCTCAAGTTCTCCGAAGAGAAGGTCCCGGAAACCACCCCGGAAACCTGAGGGTGGGCGGTCGTCCGCTGCTGGTCCTCGCACTCCTCTCGGGTGCGGCCGCGGACGCGATCGCCCAGCAGCCCGATCCCAACCTGGGCCGCAACCTCGCAGCGGCCTGCGCCAACTGCCATGGAACGAACGGCGTGAGCCGGGCTGGCATGCCTGCTCTTGCGGGCCGGCAGCGCTCCGAGATCGCGCGCCTCATGCAGGAATTCAGATCGGGCAAGCGCCCGGCGACGGTGATGCATCAGATAGCCAAAGGCTACAGTGACGAGCAGGTCGAAGCCATCGCCGCGTATCTGTCTGCGCAGAAGGCGAAGTAGCCGTGCCTCCCCTTAACCGGCGCGATTTCCTGAAATCATCGGGCGCCGCGGCCGTCACGTCCCTGCTGCCCGGGTGCGCGGCGCCCGGGCCGTCCTCGAAATCCGCCGGCCGCGTCGTGGTCATCGGCGGCGGCTACGGAGGGGCGACCGCCGCGAGGTACCTGCGCATGTGGAGCGGCGGTGCCATCGAGGTGGTCCTCGTCGAGCGCGAGGCCGAGTTCGTCTCGTGCCCGGTCTCCAACCTGATCATCGGAGGGAGCAGGACGCTCGCCGACATCACGCGCGGCTACTCGAAGCTCGAGGACCATGGAATCAGGCTAGTTCGCGACGAGGCAACCCGGATCAACGTCGAGAGAAAGACGGTTTCGCTCGCTCGCGGCGACGACCTGGCGTACGACCGCCTGATCGTCTCCCCGGCGGTCGACCTCATGTTCGGCGAGATCGAAGGCTACGATGCCGAGGCGAGGATGACCGCGCTAACCGCCTGGAAGGCCGGCCCCGAGACTATCGCGCTGCGGCGGCAGCTCGAGGCCATGCCCGACGGGGGCGTATTCGTCATCGCCGTTCCCCGCGCGCCGTTCCGCTGCCCGCCCGGGCCTTACGAGCGCGCCTGCCAGGCGGCGTTCTACTTCAAGCGGGCCAAGCCGCGCTCCAAGGTGCTCGTCCTCGATGCCAACGAGGACTTGGTTTCCAAGCCGACCCTCTTCAAGGCCGCCTGGAACGAGCTCTACAAGGGCACCATCGAGTACCGGAACAACACCGAAGTCAGGGTGATCGACGCCCGGAACCGGACGGTGAAGACCGACTTCGACACGATCAAGGGCGACGTGCTCAACGTGCTCCCTCCGATGCGCGCCGCCGAGGTTGCGCGCAGCGCCGGGCTGACGACCGGAGGCACGCATTGGTGCGGCGTCGACTGGCTTAGCATGGAATCGCTCGCCCACAAGAACCTGCACGTGCTCGGCGACGCGACGCTCTCGGCGCCGGCGATGCCCAAGTCGGGCCACATGGCCAACAACCACGCCAAGCTCGCCGCCGCCGCGATCATCGAGCTCATGAACGGGCGACAACCGAACCAGCAGCCCGTCATCGCCAACACCTGCTACAGCTATGTGAGCGACAGGGAAGTGATCCACGTCGCCTCCGTGCACCACTACGACCCGGCGCAGAAGACCCTGGTGGTCGTCCCGGGTGCGTCGGGCGTCTCGGCGGCGCGCAGCGAACTCGAGGCGAGCTACGCCCAGGCCTGGGCCCAGAACATCTGGAGCGATATGCTGGGCTAGCCCAGCATATCGCTCTACGAGCGAAAGTTACGAACAGAGGAAGGGGGGTTCCCCTTCCTCCGTAACCTCCATCCCCGATCAGCCAGGCAGCGGTACCCGTATCCGGCGCTCGAGCCAGCGCTTGCGCGCCGCGGGCGACAGGGGGCGCAGGTCGGGGCCGGCCACTCGCGCCTGCGGCCAGAACAGCGACTTGAGCGTTGCGTCGTCGTGCTCCGACACGGCGAGCCGACGCAGCTCGCCGCCTTCCAGCGCGGCGATCGCCAGCCCGTCGCGGAACAGCACGCGGTTGGGCGCGATCGCGGCGACGCGCGCGTCCGGCGTGACGATGCCGACGAGGTTGAGCGGGTCCGCGGCGGAGAGCGCGACCCACTCGCCGGTCTTTTCCTGCTTGCGCAGCGCGCGCAAGCGGCCGACCGCGTCGGCCAGCGCGAACTGCTCCCCGCCGAACCCCGAGACGAAGCGCCCGCCGCGGATCTCGCCGCGCGCCTCCAGCCGCCGGTACACTCCCGCGAGATCGCGCCAGGCAGGCAGCCGCGGCTCGCGCGCGAGCAGCGCCCGGAACACCACGCCGTAGCGCCCGAGCAGCACGCGCGCCACCTCCTCCACGCGCGCCTTTTCGTCGGCCGCGGCGT
>Ga0137409_10004231_pt1 | contig 15094 bp, 15 predicted proteins | sample CZODoug1_16funga_FD_122059 | JGI IMG/M metagenome (GOLD analysis project Ga0137409, IMG submission 122059) | Vadose zone soil fungal communities from Angelo Coast Range Reserve, California, USA - CZODoug1_16fungal (Hybrid Assembly) | ecosystem: Environmental > Terrestrial > Soil > Vadose zone... | reverse complement strand
GCGGCAGCAGCACGGCGAGCTTGAGCAGCAGCGCCCAGAGCAGCGCCATCACCAGGTTGGCGAGCGGCCCGGCGGCGGCCACCCAGGCCATGTGCTGGCGCGGCTTGCGCAGCGCCGAGTAATTGACCGGAACCGGTTTCGCCCAGCCGAAGAGGAAGCGCCCGCCGGACAGCACCAGGATGATGAGCGGGACGACGATGGTGCCGATCACGTCGACGTGGCGCATGGGGTTGAGGCTGATGCGCCCCTGCGCGTGCGCCGTCATGTCGCCGAAATGGCGCGCGACGTAGCCATGCGCCGCCTCGTGCAGCGTGATCGCGAACAGCACCGGAAGGGCGTAGATGGAGACCGTCTGCACGAGGTCATTGACGGTGTGCGCGAGGTTGTCCATCTTCCCGGCGCCGAGTTTATCAGACGGGCTCGACGGCGAACGGCTCGAGCGAGCCTTTCCCCTTGCGCAGAACGCTCGCCACGTCGCCGGTCAGATCGATCACCGTGCTCGGCTCGACGCCGCAGGGTCCCGCATCGATCACCAGGTCGAGCTCGCGCTCGAGGCGCTCGCGGATCTCGCGCGGCTCCGACAGCGGCCGCGCCTCGCCGGGCAGCGACAAGGTGGCCGAAAGCATCGGCTCGTTCAGCTCGGCGAGCAGCGCGTGCGCGACCGGATGCCCCGGCACCCTGACGCCGATCGTCTTCCTGCGCGGGTGCGTCGAGCGGCGCGGCACCTGGCGCCTCGCGCGCAGGATGAAGGTATAGCTGCCGGGCGTCACGAGCTTCAGCACCTGGAAGCGGGCGTCGTCGACCAGCGCGTAGTTGGCGATCTCCGACAGGTCGCGGCACATCAGGGTGAGGTGGTGGCGCTCGTCGAAGCCGCGCACGCGGCGCAGCCGCTCCAGCGCCTTGGCGTCGCCCAGCTTGCAGCCGAGCGCATAGCACGAGTCGGTCGGATAAGCCACCAGGCCGCCGGCGCGCACGATGCCGGCGGCGCGCCGCACCAGGCGCGCCTGCGGGTGCGTCGGATGGATGGAGAAGAACTGCGCCACTTCTAGCTACTCGAGAAATTCCTCCAGCAACCGGGCCACCGCTTCAGGCTGGTCATGATGCAGCATATGGCCCGCCTGCGGCACAGTCACGTAGCGCAGGTTGCGGAACGCGGCGCGCCGTTCGGCCTGTTCGGCGGCGCTGAGCCCGAGGCGCTTCAGCGTTTCCGATTCGGCCGCATCCACCCAGAGCACCGGCGCCTCGACCTTCTGCCAGCACGCGTGAACCTCTTCATAGCGATAGAGCACCGGGTTGACGATCTTGTGCGCCGGGTCGCCGCGCAGCACCACTTCGCCCTGCTCGGTTTCCCTGCCCCAGTGGCGCGCCAGAAATTCTGCGCGCTCCGGCGTCAGCCGCCGGTTGCCCTGCCGCAGCCTTTCAGCCAGCTCCTGGAAATTGCGGTAAGGGCGAAGCCGTGGCGGCTCGTGCAGCTCGTCCAGCCAGCGCGCATAGCGCTCTGGCGCCTGCCCGGGGCGCGTCGCGGCGAGGCCAAAGCCTTCCAGGTTGACCAGCCTCGCGACCCGCTGCGGCCGGATTCCGGCGTACATCGAGGCGACATTGCCGCCGAGGCTGTGCCCGACGAGATTCGCCGCCTGAATCTGCTCCAGCAGGAAGTCGAGATCGGCGATGTAGTCCGGAAACCAGTAGCAGTCGGACCTGCCCCGGTCCGTCAGCCCATAGCCGCGCCAGTCGGGCGCATAGATGTCCCATTCGCGGCGCAGCGCGTCGACGACAAACTGAAACGAGGCCGAGACATCCATCCAGCCATGCAGCAGCACCATCTTCGGCGCGCCCGTGCCCGGCCAGCGGCGCACGTGATAGCGCAGGCCGCGGATGTCCAGGAACAGCGATTCGCTCTTACGCAAGGAAGTCGAATGCGACTTCGGGTTTGCGTCCCGAAACCAGGTCCGCCAGCGCCTTCGCCGAGCCGCACGCCAGGGTCCAGCCGAGCGTGCCGTGACCGGTATTGAGAAACAGCTTGCGCAGCCGCGTGCGGCCGATGATCGGCACGTTGCTCGGCGTCGCGGGCCGCAGGCCCGCCCACCTCTCCACCGCCGTTATTCCGCCGAGACCCGGAAACAGCTGCCGGATCCGCCGCGCGATCGCATTGCAACGCACCGGGTTGACGGAAGCGTCGTATCCAGCGAGCTCCGCCGTCCCCGCGGCGCGCAGGCGGTTGCCGAGGCGCGAGATCACGATCTTGCGCGCCTCGTCGGTCAGGCTGACCTCGGGCGCCGTCATCGGCTCCGCCGCGCCGAGCGGCAGGGTGATCGAGTAACCCTTGAGCGGATAGACCGGGATTTTCAATCCCAGGCCTCTCAGCAGCAGGGGGCTGTAACTTCCCAGCGCGACCACGTAGGCATCGGCGAGGAGGCGCTCGCCGCCCCGCAGCCGGATTGCGTCGCCCGGTTGCTCGATCGCCTCGACCACCGTCCCGTAGCGGAATGCGACGCCGCGCTGCGCGCAGCTCCGGGCGAGCTCCTGCGTAAAGCGATGCGCATCCCCGGATTCATCCTGCGGCGTGTAGACGCCGCCGGCGACGCGCTCCTCGGAATGCCGCAGCGCAGGCTCGATCTGCAGGCATTCGGCGGCCGACTTGACCTGCCGCTCGATGCCGAGCGCACGCAGCGCTTCGGCATTGCGCGCGAGCTCCGCGAATTCCTTGTCGCTGGTCGCAAAATGCAGGATGCCGCGCGAGCGCTCGTCGTAGCGGATCCTGGTCCGCTCGCGCAGGGCGCGCAGGCAGTCGCGGCTGTAGACCGCCAGTCCCGCCAGCGCGCGGCAATTGCGCTCGAAGCGGCCGGGCATGCATTCGAGGAGGAAGCGCAGCCCCCATTCCCATTGCGCCCAGTCGGCGCGCGGGCGAAACAGCAGCGGCGCGTCCTCTCGGCCCAGCCAGCGCAACAGCTTGGGAATCACCGCAGGCCTGGCCCAGGGCTCGGCATGCCCGGCCGAGACCTGGCCGCCGTTGGCGAACGAGGTCTCCATCCCCGCTTCGGCTTGGCGATCCAGGACGGTGACTTCATGCCCGGCCTGCGCCAGGTACCACGCGCTCGTCACGCCGATCACGCCGGCGCCAAGGACAATGATCTTCACTGCATTATGATAGACCCATGCCTATCTTCTCCATCGGCGAGCGGCGCGTGGAGCTGCGCGGCGCGCACCACTACATCGCGCATGACGCCACGCTGGTCGGCTCGGTGACGCTGGAGGCCGACGTCAGCGTGTGGTTCAAGGTCGTGATCCGCGCCGACAACGACCGCATCAGCATCGGCGAGGGAAGCAATATCCAGGATGGCTCCGTGCTGCACGTCGACCCGGGCTTCCCCATGACGCTCGGGCGCATGGTCAGCATCGGCCACAAGGCGATGCTGCACGGCTGCACCATCGGCGACGGCAGCCTCGTCGGCATCAACAGCATCGTGATGAACGGAGCGCGCATCGGCAAGGGCTCGCTGATCGGCGCCAACACGCTCATCACCGAGGGGAAGGAAATTCCCGACGGCGTGCTGGTGCTCGGCTCGCCGGGCAAGATCGTGCGTACCCTGACTCCGGAAGACAAGGATTACCTTCTCGGCGTCGCCAGGGGCTACGTGGAGCGCTCGAAGGTCTACAAGCAGAATTTGCAGGCGCAGTGATCACTTGGGCGCCATGCGGATGGCGCCGTCCAGGCGGATCGTCTCCGCGTTGAGCATCTCGATCTCGATGATCGCCTTCACCAGCTGCGCGTATTCGCCCGGCCGGCCCAGCCGCGACGGGAAAGGCACCTGCTTGCCGAGCGAGTCCTGCGCCTCCTTGGGCAGCCCGAGCAGCATCGGCGTCTCGAACACGCCGGGCGCGATGGTGCAGACGCGGATGCCGTGGCGCGACAGGTCGCGCGCGACCGGCAGGGTCATCGCCACTACGCCGCCTTTCGAAGCCGAATAGGCCGCCTGCCCGATCTGGCCGTCGAACGCCGCCACCGACGCGGTGTTGACGATGACGCCGCGCTCGCCTGCGGCATTGGGCCCCGCTTTGGCCATCGCGTCCGCCGCCAGCCGGATCATGTTGAAGCTGCCGATCAGGTTGACGTTGATCACCCGCGTGAAGCGCCCGAGGTCATGCGGCGCCTCCTTGCCGAGGGTGCGCTCGGCAGCCGCGATGCCGGCGCAGTTCACCAGCACCTGAAGGCCGCCGAATTCCTTGAGCGCGCGCTCGACCGCCGCCTTGCCGTCGGCTTCCGAAGTGACGTCGGTCTTGACGAAGCGCGCGCCGATTTCTTTCGCGAACTTTTCGCCGACGTCTGCCTGCATGTCGGCGATCACCACCTTGCCGCCGTTCTCCGCTGCCATGCGAGCCGTGGCGGCGCCGAGACCGGATGCGCCGCCGGTGATCAGGAATACGCTGTTCTTGATCTGCATCGGAATGTCCGTCCTGGAATAAGGTAATTCGTTGAGCGTGAAGGGCTATTTCGACGATAATTTTACTCTCATGCAACTCGGCTTCGGCATCCGCTTCGACGATCTCTATGAGCGAGAGGGGCTGATTCGTCTCGATTCGGCGTTCCTGCGCTTTCTGCGTGAATCGGACAGCGCACTGCATGAGCGCCTCCTCGCGGCTCGTCACACGCCCGAAAAGCTGGCGGCGAAGGAAGAATCGGATCTGCTGGTCGCACTGGCTCCGCACGTCGAGGATTTCCTGCCGAAGCTCTTCGGCATCGAAGCGCAGGCCCGCGCGCTCGCGGAACAACATAACGAACTAGCACCGCTTTACTCGGTGAAGCGCCAGTTCGTGCAGCGGCGTGCCTTGCACAAAGTGAAGGATCCCGCGGGGGTCGACGCGGACGCGCTGGAAAACCAGCTATTCGGTGGCCCTTTCACGGAATTGCAATTTGCAAGGAAGGTGAGCGAGTGGCTGCAGAACGAAGCAGCGCATGCAGACGAGCTCGAGGCCGCCGCGCGCTACGCAGCCTGGGCTACGACTACTTCCGAGGGACGCGAGAAGCACCGCGCCGGCGTGCTGTTCAAGGCGCCGAGGAAGCTCGACTACATGCGGCTGGTCCCGGTCCATACCGAGGCAAAGAATGGTTTTCAGGAGCATTCCCTGGAGCACCTGCGCCAGCGCGACGGATTCAAGCTGACCGATGCCGGCACCGACCTGGTCGGCGCGCTCGACGAGGCGAACTACTGCATCTGGTGCCACGAGCAGGGAAAAGACTCGTGCTCGAAGGGCCTCAAGGAAAAGCCGCCCGCCGATGGCTTCCGCAAAACCGTGTTCGGCGTCGCGCTGGCCGGCTGCCCGCTCGAGCAGAAGATCTCCGAGTTTCACATGGTGAAGGCGCGCGGCGAGCCGCTCGCGGCGCTCGGCATCATCGCCGTCGACAACCCGATGCTGGCCGCCACCGGCCACCGCATCTGCAACGACTGCATGAAGGCCTGCATCTACCAGAAGCAGGAGCCGGTCGACATCCCGCAGGCCGAGACGCGCACGCTGAAGGACGTGCTCGAGCTGCCCTGGGGCTTCGAGATCTACTCGCTCCTGACGCGCTGGAACCCCTTCGACATTCGTCGCCCCTATCCAAAACCGGCAACCGGGAAAAGAATCCTTGTTGTCGGGCTCGGCCCGGCCGGATTCACGCTGGCGCACCACCTGATGAACGACGGCCACACCGTGGTCGCCATCGACGGCTTGAAGATCGAGCCGCTGGAGCCGGCGCTGTCGGGCGTCGATCCGCTCGGCAACCGGGCGGCTTTCCAGCCCATCAAGGAAATAAAGCAATTGCGCGAGGATCTCGACCGGCGCGTGATGGCCGGCTTCGGCGGCGTCGCCGAGTACGGCATCACCGTGCGCTGGGACAAGAATTTCCTCAAGATCATCCGCCTGCTGCTCGAGCGGCGGCGGCAGTTCGCGATGTTCGGCGGCGTGCGCTTCGGCGGCACCCTGAGCGTGGACGACGCCTTCGCCGACGGTTTCGACCATGTGGCGCTCTGCGCCGGCGCCGGCCGGCCGACGGTGCTCGAAATCCCGAACGGCTTTGCGCGCGGCGTGCGCGCCGCTTCCGACTTCCTCATGGCGCTGCAGCTGACCGGCGCGGCCAAGCGCGAGTCGATCGCCAACCTGCAGATCCGGCTGCCGGTGGTGGTCGTCGGCGGCGGCCTGACGGCGATCGACACGGCGACCGAGTCGCTCGCCTACTACGCGGTTCAGGTCGAAAAGTTCCTGGCGCGCTACGAGCAGCTCGGCGCCGACATCTCCTGGAGCGCCGAGGAGCGGCAGATCGCCGGGGAGTTCCTGGCGCACGCGAGAGCGCTGCGCGCAGCCCGCCCCGAGGAGCGGCTCGGGCTGCTGAAGTCCTGGGGAGGCGTGACGATCGCCTACCGCAGGCGCCTGGTCGACAGCCCCTCCTACACCCTCAACCACGAAGAGGTCGGCAAGGCGCTCGAGGAGGGGATCGTTTTCGCCGAGGGCCTCACGCCGGAGCGCATCGAGGTCGACCATTATGGCCATGCCAATGCAGTCGCCTTTCAAAATGGAATTCGCCTACCCGCCAAATCGGTGCTGATCGCGGCCGGCACGCAGCCCAACACGGTGCTCGCGCGAGAGGAAGGGGTGAGCCTCGTGCTCGACGGCAAATACTTCCAGGCTTGCGACGAAGCGGGCCAGCCGCTCAAGCCGGAGCGCCATGCGGCGAAGCCATTGCGTCCCGACGTGCTTCTGCATCGGCGCAATGACGGGCGCTTCATGAGCTTCTTCGGCGACCTTCACCCCTCCTACTTCGGCAACGTCGTCAAGGCGATGGGCAGCGCGAAGCAGGGCTATCCGGTGGTCAGCCGGGTTGTTTCGATGAAAGAGCCCTCTTCTGCCATAGACGACACGGCTTTGCTGGCGAGGCTCAATCGCGACCTGCGTGCCGTGGTGCACGAAGTCCGCAGGCTGACACCGCGCATCGTCGAAGTGGTGCTGCGCGCGCCGGTCGCCGCGCGGCGCTTCCACCCCGGGCAGTTCTACCGCATGCAGAACTTCGAGACCCTGGCGCAGCGTGTGCCGGGGACCACGCTGGCGATGGAGGGGCTTGCCCTCACCGGTGCCTGGGTGGACAGGGAAAAGGGCCTCATCTCGGTGATCGCGCTGGAGATGGGCGGCTCGGCGGACCTGCTCGCCTACCTGCGTCCCGGCGAGCCGGTGGTGCTGATGGGCCCGACCGGGACGCCGACCGAGATCCCGCGCGGCGAAAGCGTCGTGCTGGCGGGCGGCGGCCTGGGCAACGCCGTGCTGTTCTCGATCGGGCGCGCGTTACGGGCGGCGGGCTCGAAAGTGATCTACTTCGCCGGCTACAAGCAGATGTCAGACCGCTACCGGATCGAGGACATCGAGGCATCGTCCGACGTTGTCGTCTGGTGCTGCGACGAGCCGCCGGGATTCGCGCCGCGGCGGCCGCAGGACCGCTCCTTCGTCGGCAACATCGTCCAGGGCATGCGCGCTTACGCCTCGGGCGCGCTGGGCACGCAACCGATCCCCTTCAGCGCGGCCGACCGCATCATCGCCATCGGCTCGGACGGCATGATGGCCGCGGTCGCCGAGGCTCGACACGAGGCGTTAAAGGAATATCTGAAACCGGGCCATGTGGCGATCGGCTCCATCAACAGCCCCATGCAATGCATGATGAAGGAGATCTGCGCTCAGTGCCTGCAGCCGCACGTCGATCCGCAGACCGGCAAGACGAGCTATGTCTTCTCCTGCTTCAACCAGGACCAGCCGCTCGACCAGGTCGACTTCGGCGCGCTGGCGCAGCGCCTCGCGCAGAACGGCGTGCAGGAAAAGCTCACCGCATTGTGGATCGGACGCTGCCTCAACCAGTTGCCTCCTGAACGCAAGGCGGCATGATGTAGTTCCCAATTTGAATTTCCGCTTTCGGCCAAAAGCGGTTACTCGCAGAAAGTCGAAGCCATTTGGCACTTAAAAACGGGGCTCAACGGGATTAAACCTCGCGGCCTCTCTTTCCTGCGGCTTCTGGGTGAAGATAAGAAATATCGCGAATCCAAGCCAAGAAAAGAGGAATGTAATTATGAACCAGCCGAACTTGGCTCCCCCCTGGGTACGGCTTGTAAACAGCACAAACAGGGGGCATATGATCCAGCCGCCAAGGATGATCGCGAGGATCAATAAAACGGGTGCCGCAAGTAGAGGTATATCAAAAACGTATATGTGTGAAAGGGATGAAAGGAACGAGCTCATCATCGGCATGCTTGTCGGGAAATGCCAAGCAACCCTAGCATAATTTCAGTCGATGCCTGAATGACCGCTTTGGGTCGTCAACAGCCGTCCGAAGACTTCGCACGCCTTGAGCAATTAGTTAGGCGTGCTGCCCCGGGTCACGGCTGCGGAGCGGCGGCTTTGTAAACGATGTCGTTCTCGCGTGCGTGGTCGGTCACTTTTAGCCCGAATTCCTGACCCGCCCGGACTTCAGACACGGGTGCGTGCTCGACCTGCATGGACTCGATGCGCTGGCGGAAGTCGCTGGTGCGGCCCACGACATGGATCGTGTCACCCACGCGCAGACTCCCCGACTCCATTTGCACCGCCGCGACAGAAAGATGGCCGTAATAGTGGGTTACGGTCCCGACGCGTTCCTCGCCCGCCAAGGGAGCGGGCACCGGCGGCGGAGCGGCTGGTTTGGCCGGCGGTGAGGGCGCGCGTACTGGCTGCGCCTTGAGGGTTTGCGCCGGTCGCGGCGCCGGCTTCTTCTTCGCGACCTTTTTTTTGACTGGCGGGGTCTTTTTACGAGTTATCGGTTTTCTAGCTGGCGCCTTCTGCCGCTTGGGCTTGGCTTTCTTTCTGGTAGCCATATGCGTTCTCCGTTCGGCATTGTCTGTGATCGGACGTCAGTCTACGCCGCCTGAACGCAAGGCGGCATGAGGTATTGAACTAGTTTGAATGCGTGGTATCGGCCAGCAGCGGGCAATTATCTGCCCTGCGATTCACGGTCGACGAAGGTAGTCCGCCATCGCCTTAAACCGCCGCCGCGTTTCCCAGGCAAACAGCGTGCTTCCGGCCCAGCCGAACAGCACGGCGACCCACGCTGGCCGCAACTGAATGGCGTAGGTGTAGATCAGAAGGCAATTCCCTTGGCCGAGGTCGCGAAAGCGCATCGACGCCGCCCACAAGTTAAACATTCCGGTCGGCTCCACCATCTCTGCCGATGCCTGACGCGGCGGATCGTATACGAGGAAGCGCGTGCGCATGGCCATCCCCGCCTTCCATCCGCGCCCACGGTTGGTCGAGATCGCCCCGACGTAGGGATGCGTCCCTCCGCCTTCAACGTAGGTGACGTCAAGGAGCGTGTCCCAGCGCAGGCGGACCGCGTGATTGAAAAAGGCTTCGAAGGCCTCGGTACTCGGCGCCGGCATCACGAACTCGAGCCTGCCGTGCGAGGCCTTCACACGCCGCTCACCGAGAGCAGCTTCGCGACCATCAGGAAATAGATGGCGATCACCGCGGCAAAGGCCCCGACCCCGAGCGCAATCCAGACACGGAAGCGACCGTGGAACTGCTCGCTCAGCGCAGCGATAGAGGCCACGCCCTTCGCTTCGCGCATTTGCTGAACCTGGATCCACACGACTGGCAGCCAGCAAGCGCCGGTGAAGACGAACAGCGACCACACCGCTATGGACCAGGGACTCAGCAAAGGCCAGCCGAGGAGGGTCATCAACACTACGCCGCTCACCGCTTGGAAAACGACGGCGGGTGCTGTGAGCCACGCGTCCGCCACTACCGTGAGGTGCAGCGTGCTGCGTAGCACGCCGATGTCGCCGTCGCGCATCGCGTGGCGATAGCCGAACCAGCAAAAGAATGCTATTCCCAGGCCGGTGCCGAACACTACCGCCGCGCTGAGGATGTGCGCCGTCTTCCAGAACGCCAGCGTACCGGTCATGCTGCATGCTCCTTGAGGTTCGTCAAAATCTTCCAGCACGCAAACTCGGGCTCGAAGTCGGCCAGCGTTAGGAATCCCATGCATGGATGCGCGCCAGACTCCGCGATCTCTCCGCGTGCGAGTTTCCTGGCAAGGAGAATCGCCGCCATGCACGGGATCTCCGGTCCGTGGTTCGCATCCGCGACCAGGTGCCATTCGGCACACGCCGTGCTTCCGTCGGCTTTTTTGCCCTCGACGCTCACCAGCATGCCTCCGCGTTCGCTGCCGAAAGCATCTAGCCATGACGCCGCCCTGTCCAGCAGCCGCGCCCAACGCTCGATCGGCAATGGAACGCCTGCGCGGCGCAATCCGGCTCCAGACCAAAGGGCAAGGTGCTGCACGCCAAGCTCGAGCGCTGCGCGGAACTGGACGGTTTGCACGCCCGCGTAACGGGCAGGCAAGAGCTCCAGATCCGGTACGTCACAGGCGGCCGCCCAACGCGTCCCGAGCCCGTCGATGTGGACGCGGCGTAGCTCCTGCCAGCCCCAGGCATCTGTCCAATTTCCCTCGACCAACCATTTAAACGACTTACCCGCGTAGCTGAATACGCCGGCGAGCGTAGCTGCGCCGCGTCGGGCGCGCTGGCCCGGCGCGATGGCAATGTGAATCTCCTCCAACTGACGGAACCGCCCCTGTAGGCTATCGATTACCGCCGACGAAAGCGCGGGTAAGGTGCTCGCGCCGGAGATTGCGATCCTGTTCGCCTCTCTCGCAGCGATATCGTTGTGCTCCCGGAATTTCGCGACGAACTTCCGCCCGTCGGCGAGATCAAGGTAGTGCGCACCCGCGGCTAAGGCGGCCGACGCGACGCCGTACCCCTGCCCTTGGAATGGGCCGGCGCAGTGAATGACGAGGTCCGGAGACAGTTTGCCTAGGTCGTCGGCGAATCGAGCCGAGCCTATATCGAGCCGAACGCCCGCGCTACGGCTACTCGCGACGACCTCGATTCCGGGATTCGCTTCCAGTGCGCGACAAATGCGCGCACCAAAGTTGCCAAAGGCGCCGATAATCACCGCCCGCATGATGTGGGGAGCTTCTCATTTTCGGACGGCGGCTGTTGTTCGTTGACAGCCATCCATCTATTTGAGACGCCGTGCTCTGTGGCAGTGGACTTGACAGCCGGCACCGGGTGAGCGTACAAGTTTTATATAATTATTAAACCGCCATCAACAACTAATGCAGAAAGCGAAGATTAGTACGTTCTCGGCAACACCCCGCGACTTAGCGATGCTCGACGCGGTGGCGCGCTATCACGGCCTGAACAAGAGCGCGACGATCGCGAGCCTGGTGCGCAGGGAGTTCTGGCGGATTTTTCCCGGAGGCACGGACAAGATCAGGCCGGACCGCGGAGCTAAGGTAGAGAGCGAAGCATGAACTGCAAGGTACTGATATATGGATTGTTTCTATCTCTCACTAGCAGTGCTTTCGGGCAAGCTCAGAGTATCAAGATCGGCGAGCTGAACAGCTACAAGGTGTTTCCCGCGTTTCTCGAGCCGTACCGGAAAGGCTGGCAGCTGGCGCTCGAGGAGATCAACCGCTCCGGCGGCGTGCTCGGCCGCCAGCTCGAGGTCGTGTCGCGCGACGACGGCGGCACGCCCGGCGACGCGGTGCGGGTTGCCGAAGAGCTGATCTCGCGCGAGCAGGCGGCGGTGCTGATGGGGACTTTCGCCTCGAACGTCGGGCTGGCGGTGGCGAATCTCGCGCAGCAGCGCAAGCTGGTGTTCATGGCGGCGGAGCCGCTCACCGACAAGATCGTGTGGGAAAACGGCAACCGCTACACTTTCCGCCTGCGGCCTTCGACCTACATGCAGGTCGCGATGCTGGTGCCCGAAGCCGCCCGGCTGAACAAAAAGCGCTGGGCGATCGTGGTCCCGAACTATGAGTACGGGCAGTCGGCCGCCGCCTCGTTCAGGAAGTTGCTGGCCCAAGCGCAGCCCGGCGTCGAGTTCGTCGCCGAGCAGGCGCCGCCGCTCGGCAAGATCGACGCCGGCGCGCTCGTGCAGGCGCTGATCGAGGCGAAGCCGGAGGCGATCTTCAGCGCCCTGTTTGCCGTGGATCTGCAGAAATTCGTGCGCGAAGGCAATACGCGCGGCCTGTTCAGGAGCGCCGCGGTGGTCAACCTGCTCGGCGGCGAGCCCGAATATCTCGATCCGCTGAAAGACGAGACCCCCGAAGGCTGGTGGGTCACCGGCTATCCGTGGAGCGAGATCAACACGCCCGAGCACACGAAGTTCCGCGACGCTTATCAGAAGCGCTGGAAGGATTACCCGCGCCTCGGCTCGGTGGTCGGCTACTCCGCCCTGTACGCGGTCGCGAACGGCATCAGGAAGGCCGGCTCGCTCGATGCGGACAAGCTGATCGCCGCCTTCGAAGGGCTGCAGATGCAAACCCCCTTCGGCGAGATCCTGTGGCGGCCGCTCGACCACCAGTCGACCATGGGCGCCTACGTCGGCCAGCTCGCGAAGAAAGGCGGCCAGGGCGTAATGGTCAACTGGCACTACGCGGATGGCGCTAAGGTCCAACCCTCCGATCAGGAGGTCCGCGCGTTGCGCAAGGAGTGAGCGGCTCCGCTGTCCTGTTGCAGTTCTTGAACGGCCTCGCGGGCGCAAGCTCGCTGTTTCTCGTCGCCGCCGGCCTGTCGCTGATCTTCGGCGTCAGCCGCATCGTCAACTTCGCGCACGGCTCGCTGTACATGCTCGGCATGTACCTCGCGGTGTCGTTGTCCGGAACCCTGGGTTTCTGGCTAAGCGTGCCCCTCGCAGCGGCGCTGGTAGCAGCGGCCGGATTTATTATCGAAACGACTCTTTTAAGAAGAATCTACAAAGCGCCGGAGCTGCTGCAGCTGCTCGCTACGTTTGCGCTGGTCCTGATCATTCGGGACGCCGCGCTCTGGGCGTGGGGACCGGAAGACCGGCTCGGGCCGCGGGCGCCCGGCCTGGCGGGCGCTGTCGCCATCGCCGGCAGGCAATTTCCCCAATACGACCTTCTCCTGATCTGCCTCGGGCCGGCGGTGTTCATCGCGCTGTACTTGCTTCTCTCGCGCACGCGCTGGGGCACGCTGGTGCGCGCCGCCACCCAGGACCGCGAGATGGCCGCGGCGCTCGGCGTGAACGAGCGGCGCCTGTTCACCGCGGTGTTTGCGCTGGGCGCCCTGCTCGCCGGCTTCGGCGGCGCGAGCGCGATCCCGCGCGAGCCGGCAAGCCTCGAGATCGATCTTGCCGTGATGTCGGATGCGTTCGTGGTGGTGGTCGTCGGCGGGCTCGGCTCGATCCCGGGCGCGTTCCTCGCCGCGCTGCTGATCGGCGAAGTGAAAGCCTTCTGCATCGGCCTGGGTTACTCGGAGCTGACGCTGGCGATCGAATTCATTGTCATGGCGGTGGTGCTGGTGCTGCGTCCCTGGGGCCTGCTCGGCCGCCCGCTCGCGGAAACGCGTGGCCCCGGGACATTGCAACCGCCGCTTCCGGCACCGTCCTTTCTCCTCCTCGGCGGACTGGCGGCGCTGCTGGCAATCGTTCCCGTGTTCGCCGGGCCCTATACGGTCGTGCTGCTCACGGACATCCTGGTGTTCGCGCTGTTCGCGGCGAGCCTGCATTTCCTGATGGGCCCCGGCGGCATGCCCTCGTTCGGCCACGCGGCTTACTTCGGCATCGGCGCATACGCGGCAGGCCTGCTGCTGTTGCGCGCGCATCTGCCGATGGAGCTCTCGCTGGCGCTGGCGCCATTCGCCGCCGCTCTCGGCGCGCTGCTCTTCGGCTGGTTCTGCGTGCAGCTCTCCGGGGTCTACCTGGCGATGCTGACCCTTGCGTTCGCGCAGATTGCCTGGTCCATCGCCTTCCAGTGGGACGGGCTCACCGGCGGCTCGAACGGCCTGATCGGCGTCTGGCCGGCGCCGTGGCTTTCCTCGAAGCAGGCGTATTACTACCTGAGCCTCGTGCTCTGCCTGGGCGGGGTCGCCTTCCTCTGGCGGCTGATCGATTCGCCTTTCGGCTACGCGCTGCGCGCCGGGCGCGACTCGCCGCTGCGCGCGGAGGCGATCGGCATCGACGTGCGCGCCCAGCAATGGGCGGCCTTCGGCGTGGCCGGGCTGTTTGCCGGCGTTGGCGGCGCCCTCTACGCGTTTTCCAAGGGCTCCATCTCTCCGGAAACGCTGTCCGTGCCGCGCTCCGTGGACGGCCTGGTCATGGTGCTGCTCGGCGGCGTGCAGACGCTCAGCGGGCCGCTCTGGGGTGCCGCGCTTTTCACCGGGCTGCAAGACTCGCTGTCGCGCGGCGTGGACTACTGGCGCGCCGCGATCGGCGCGGTGATCCTGGTCCTGGTCATCGCCTTCCCCCGGGGAATCTTCAAGTGAGCGCGCTCGAGGTGCGAGGACTGTCCAAGGCCTACGGCGGCGTGCAGGCGGTGCGCGACGTGAGCTTCGCGGTGGACGCGGGCGAAGTCGTGGCGCTGATCGGCCCGAACGGCGCCGGCAAGACCACCTGCTTCAACATGCTGAACGGCCAGCTGCGGCCCGACTCGGGCGAGATCGCCCTTGCGGGACGCAGTGTCGTGGGACTTCGCCCGCACCAGGTGTGGCGCCTCGGCGTCGGTCGCACCTTCCAGGTCACCGCCAGCTTCAGCTCGATGACGGTGCGCGAAAACGTGCAGGTGGCCCTGCTCTCACACCACAGGCGACTTTTTTCTTTCGGGAGGCCGGCTCGGAGGTTTCAGGTCGATGAAGCGGACGCGCTGCTCGCGCGCGTCGGCATGCAGGGGCAGGCAGCGCGGCCGTGCGCCGTGCTGGCGTACGGAGACCTGAAGCGCGTGGAGCTGGCCGTCGCGCTTGCCAATCGCCCGCGCCTGCTGCTGATGGACGAGCCTACGGCGGGCATGGCGCCGGGCGAGCGCCAGGCGCTCATGCAGCTCGCGGCGGCGCGAGCGCGCAGCGAGCACATCGCCGTGCTGTTCACGGAGCACGATATGGAGGTGGTGTTCAATTTCGCGAGCCGCATCATCGTGCTCCACGGCGGCGAGGTGATCGCCGCCGGGGCGCCGGCCGAGGTGCGGGCGAATCCGCGCGTGCGCGAGGTCTATCTTGGCAATGCTTGAAGCCAGGCGCCTCAACGC
>Ga0137409_10004230_pt1 | contig 15094 bp, 14 predicted proteins | sample CZODoug1_16funga_FD_122059 | JGI IMG/M metagenome (GOLD analysis project Ga0137409, IMG submission 122059) | Vadose zone soil fungal communities from Angelo Coast Range Reserve, California, USA - CZODoug1_16fungal (Hybrid Assembly) | ecosystem: Environmental > Terrestrial > Soil > Vadose zone... | reverse complement strand
GCGGTGCGCGCGGTCGAGGAGTTCGTGCACGCCGGCTACGACCTGGAGGCCGTGGCGCTGCTGCTGTGCGAGGCCGACGGCACGCGCGAGGAGGTGGAGGAGGGCATCGCGGGTATGAGCGAAGTGCTCAAGCGCGCGGGGGCGACCGCCATCCGCGTGTCGGGCTCTGAGGCCGAGCGCCAGAAATTCTGGGCCGGGCGCAAGGCCGCCTTTCCGGCGGTCGGGCGCATCTCGCCCGACTACTACTGCATAGACGGCACCATTCCGCGGAAGAAGCTCGGCGAGATCCTGAAATTCATCACGGAGATGGAGAAGAAATACAGGTTGCGCTGTCCCAACGTGTTCCACGCCGGCGACGGCAACCTGCACCCGCTGATCCTCTACGACGCGAACAACGCGGACGAGCTCGACCGTACCGAGCGCTTCGCGGGCGAGGTGTTGGAAAAGTGCGTGGCGGTCGGCGGCACCATCACCGGCGAGCACGGCGTCGGCGTCGAGAAGATCAACCAGATGTGCGTGCAGTTCGCGAGCGGCGAGATCGAGCGCTTCCAGGGCGTGAAGCGCGCCTTCGACCCCGAAGGCCTGCTCAACCCGGGCAAGAATATCCCGACCCTGCACCGCTGCGCGGAGTTCGGCCGCATGCGCGTGAAGGGCGGGCAGCTGCCGCATCCCGAGCTGCCGCGGTTCTAGCCGTGCCGTATCGCACGAAGGCGCGCCTTGCCCCGGTGCTGGCGCTCTCGGCCGCTGGCCTGCTTCCTGCCGCCGGAGCGCTCGCGATCCAGGACGAGATCCAGGTGTATACGGACGACCTCGATCTGAAAGGCGAGAGCGGAGTGGAGATCCACATCAACACCACCCCGAGCGGCAGGAACACCCCGAACTACGCCGGAGACGTTCCCCCTTACCACGGCGTGCGCTTCACGCCCGAGTTCTCCTGGGGCCTGGGCCACGGCTTCGACTGGGGCCTGTACCTGCCGTCGACGACCGACGCGGACTGGAACTACCACTTCGGCGGCGCGAAGCTGCGCGTGAAGTGGATGCCGGTGCGCGCGGAAGAAGGCGGCACCGGCTGGTACTTTGGCATCAACAACGAGCTGTCCAACCTCAACAAGGCGTTCTCTGACTCGCGATGGAACGACGAAGTGCGCGTCATGGGCGGCTACCGCGGCGCGGGCTGGCTCGTCGGCCTGAACCCCATCTTCGAGTGGGGCCTGTCGCCGGGGTTTCGCGGCAGCCCCGATCTCACGCTCGCCTTCAAGGCCGTGCACGACGTCTTCCCCGGATTCGCGCTCGGCGTCGAGTACTATCAGGACATGGGCCCGCTGTCGAACCCGCTGCCGCGCGACGAGCAGGGCCGGACGCTGTACGCGGTGGCGGAAATCGAGCGCAAGGCCTGGTCGCTGAACTTCGGCGTCGGCCGCGGCCTCACGCCGGCGACCGACGACTGGACCGTCAAGGCGATCGTCGGGGTCGCCTTCGACTAGTGATGGACGCGGTGCTCGAAAAGCTTTCGGAGCAGGTGCGCGGGGCCGGCGGCGCGAAGCGCGCGCTGCGCCTGCGCGGCGGCGGCAGCAAGGATTTCTACGGCCAGGCGCTCGAGGGCGAGGTGCTCGATACGCGCGGGCACGCGGGAATCGTCTCGTACGAGCCCTCGGAGCTGGTAATCACCGCGCGCTGCGGAACGCGCCTGTCGGAGGTCGAGGCGGCGATGCGCGAGCGCGGCCAGCAACTCGCCTTCGAGCCGCCTCACTTCGGCGACGCCACGCTGGGCGGCGCCGTGGCTGCGGGCCTCTCGGGCCCGGGGCGCCAGTCTGCGGGGGCGCTGCGCGATTTCGTGCTCGGCACGAAGCTGATGGACGGCCGCGGCGAGGTGCTTTCCTTCGGCGGACAGGTGATGAAGAACGTCGCGGGCTACGACGTATCGCGGCTGATGGCGGGATCCTTGGGCACGCTGGGCATTCTCCTCGAGGTTTCCCTCAAGGTGCTGCCGCTGCCGGCCGCCGAGGCGACGCTCAGGCTCGAGATGCCGGAGGACCGCGCGATCGAGCAGCTCAACCGCTGGGGCGGCAAGCCGCTGCCGATCAGCGCGAGCGCGTGGAACGACGGCTCGCTCGCGGTCCGGCTCTCCGGAGCCGGCGCCGCGGTCGGCGCGGCGGCGGCGAAGATCGGCGGGACCCGCGTCGACGACGCGCAGGCCTTGCGTTTCTGGGCCGGGATCCGCGAGCACGCCGACCGCTTCTTCAGAAGCGAGGCGCCGCTGTGGCGCGTCTCGGTGCCCTCCGCCGCGCCTCCGCTCGGGCTCCAGGGCGAGCAACTGATCGAGTGGGGCGGAGCGCTGCGCTGGCTCCTCTCGCACGCCGATGCGCGCACGGTGCGCGAGGCGGCGCGCCGCGCCGGCGGGCACGCGACGCTGTTCCGTGGGGGGGACAAGGCCGCGGGCGTGTTCCAGCCGCTCGCGCCCGCGCTCATGAGGATCCACCGGGAGCTCAAGCGCGAGTTCGACCCGCACGGCATTTTCAACCGCGGCCGGATGTACCTCGATCTCTAGATCATGCAAACCGCTCTCGCCGATTTCATCCGCGACACGCCTGAGGGACGCGAAGCCGACGCGATCCTGAGGAAGTGCGTGCATTGCGGCTTCTGCACCGCTACCTGCCCCACCTATCTGCTGCTCGGGGACGAGAACGACGGGCCCCGCGGACGCATCTATCTCATGAAGCAGGCGCTCGAGGGGCAGGCGGTCACGGACAAGACGCGCCTGCATCTCGACCGCTGCCTCACCTGCCGCGCCTGCGAGACCACCTGCCCCTCGGGCGTGCAGTACGGCCGCCTGCTCGACATCGGGCGTAAGCTCGTCGAGGAGAAGACGGCGCGGCCGGCCGGCGAGCGCTTCGGGCGCTGGCTGCTCGCCGCGGTCGTGCCGCACCGGCGGCTGTTCGGGCTGCTCCTTTTGCTCGGACGCCTCGCCCGCCCGCTGCTGCCGGCGGGTCTCGTCGAGAAGGTGCCGGGCTCGGTCCCGGCGGCCGGCGCCTGGCCCGCGCCGCGCCACGCGAGGAAGATGCTCGTCCTCGCCGGCTGCGTGCAGCCCGCGCTCTCGCCCGACATCAACGCGGCGGCCGCGCGCGTCCTCGACCGCGTCGGCGTCTCGCTGGTAGAGGCGCCGGCGGCCGGCTGCTGCGGCGCGCTGCGCTTCCATGTCGGCTACCAGGAGCGCGGCCTCGCCGACATGCGCGCGCTGATCGACGCGTGGTGGCCGCACCTCGAGGCCGGCGCCGAAGCCATCGTGATGACCGCGAGCGGTTGCGGCGCGGTGGTGAAGGAGTACGGGCATCTGCTGCGCCACGACGCGGCGTACGCCGCGAAGGCGGCGAAGGTAAGCGCGATGACGAAAGACATCAGCGAAGTACTGGCGGCGGAGTTCGACCGCCTCGAGCCGCTGCTTGGAAAGAAGGGCGGGCGAGTCGCGTTCCACCCGCCGTGCACGCTGCAGCACGGACTGGGGCTGCGCGGCGTGACCGAGAGGCTCCTCGCGCGCGCCGGGTTCGAGCTGACGCCGGTGCCCGACGCGCACCTGTGCTGCGGCTCGGCGGGGACCTACTCGATCCTCGAGCCCGAGCTCTCCGGGCGGCTGCGCGCCGACAAGCTCGCGGCGCTCGCCTCGGGCGAGCCCGGGCAGATCGCCACCGCGAACATCGGCTGCCTCGCGCACCTGCAGGCCGGCACCGCGCTGCCGGTGAGGCACTGGATCGTGCTGCTCGCGGAGCGGCTGGCGTAGGCATGGCCCGGCAGATCGACAACCTTCCCGAGCGGCCGCCGAACCGCGACATCCGGCAGCTGACGCGCGTCCTGCGCTTCGTCGCTCCCTACAAGGGCCGGATGGTCGTGGCGGGCGTCGCGCTCGTGGTCGCGGCGGGCTGCGTGCTGGTGCTGGGGCAGGGCCTGAAGCGCGTCATCGACGCGGGCTTCCTGGGAGCGAACGCGGCTTCGCTCGACACGGCTTTGTTCGCGCTGCTCGCGATCGTGTGCGTGCTCGCCGCCGCGACCTATACGCGCTTCTACTCGGTGTCGTGGATCGGCGAACGTGTCTCCGCGGACATCCGCCGCGCGGTGTTCGGGCGCCTGCTCGAGCAGGCGCCCGGGTTCTTCGAGACCATGCGCACCGGCGAGGTGATCTCACGGCTGACCAACGACACCGCGCTGCTCGAGCTGGTGATAGGCTCGTCGCTGTCGGTCGCGCTCAGAAACACGCTGATCATGCTCGGGGCGCTGGTGATGCTGGTGATCACGAGTCCCAAGCTCACCGCGCTGGTGGTGCTGGGGGTGCCGCTGGTGGTCGTGCCCATCCTGCTGTTCGGTAGGCGCGTGCGCAGCCTCTCGCGCGCGAGCCAGGACCGCATCGCCGACGTCAGCACGCACATCGACGAGTCGCTGCACGAGATCCGCACGGTACAGTCGTACGGCCACGAGGATCGCGACCGCGAGCAGTTCGCCGCGCAAGTCGAGGCCGCTTTCGCCACCGCCAAGCGGCGCATCGGCCAGCGCGCGCTGCTGATCGCGCTGGTGATGCTGCTCGCCTTCGGTGCGGTGGGCGTGATCCTGTGGATCGGCGGGCACGACGTCCTCGCCGGCCGCATCTCGGCGGGCGAGCTCTCGGCGTTCGTGTTCTATGCGGTGCTGGTCGCCGGCGCGGTGGGCGCGGTGTCCGAGATGATCGGCGACCTGCAGCGCGCGGCGGGGGCGACCGAGCGCCTGATGGAGCTGCTCGCGATGGAGCCTTCGATCCGCGCGCCGGCGAATCCGCAGCCGCTGCCGCGCCCTTCGCGCGGCGAGGTGCGCTTCGAGCGCGTGACCTTCCGCTATCCCTCGCGGCCGGACACGCCGGCGCTCTCGGATTTTTCGCTGTCGGTGTCGCGCGGGGAGAAGGTGGCCCTGGTCGGGCCGTCCGGCGCGGGCAAGTCCACGGTGTTCCAGCTGCTGCTGCGCTACTACGACCCCTCGTCGGGAAGCATCACGCTGGACAGCGTCGAGCTCGGGAACGCGGATCCGCGCGAGCTGCGCTCGCGCATTGCCCTGGTGCCGCAGGAGCCGGTGATCTTCGCCGCGAGCGTCGCCGAGAACGTCCGCTACGGCAGGCCGCAGGCGAGCGACGCCGAGGTGGCGGCGGCGTGCGAGGCGGCGTACGCGGCCGAGTTCATCGAGCGCCTGCCCGACGGGATCGATTCCTTTCTCGGCGAGCGCGGCGTGCGCCTGTCCGGCGGCCAACGCCAGCGCCTGTCGATCGCCCGCGCGCTGCTCGCCGACCGCGCGGTGCTGCTGCTCGACGAGGCCACCAGCTCGCTCGACGCCGAGAGCGAGAGCTACGTGCAGCGCGCCCTCGAGCACCTGATGCGGGGCCGCACGACGCTCGTCGTCGCCCACCGCCTCGCCACCGTGAAGAACGCCGACCGCATCGTGGTCATGGACCAGGGGCGCGTGATCGCCGCCGGCTCGCACGGCGAGCTGGTGCGCGAGCAGGGGCTGTACGCGCGGCTCGCGTCGCTGCAGTTCCTGGGCGATCTGTCGACGGTGCCATGAGGGTTCTGGTCGCGCTGTCGCTGCTCCTCGGTGCGCTTCCCGCGCACGCCGACACCCTGCGCATCGGCTCGAAGCGCTTCACCGAGTCTTACATCCTCGGCGAAGTGCTGAAGCGGGCGCTCGAGGGAAAGGCCGCAGTCGAGCACCGCCCAGGCATGGGCAACACGGGAATTCTCTACACCGCGCTGAAAAACGGGTCGATCGACCTGTACCCCGAATACACCGGGACGATCGCGAAGGAAATCCTCAAAGTCGATGGCAATCCGGCGCTCGCCGATCTCAACGCAGCGCTCGCGCCGCTGGGTCTGGGCGTCGCGGTGCGCCTGGGCTTCAACGACAGCTACGCGCTCGCGATGCGTGATGACCGCGCGGGGGAGCTCGGCATCCGCACGCTGTCGGACCTCGCGAAGCACGCCGGCCTCAAGCTCGGCCTGTCGCAGGAGTTCCTCGGCCGCGCAGACGGCTGGCGGGGTCTGAAGAAGGCGTACGGGCTCCCCTACGACACGCCCTCGGGGCTCGACCACGGCCTCGCCTATGAGGCGATCGCCGCGGGCCGCATCGACGTGATGGATATCTACTCGACCGATGCCAAGATCGGGCGCTTCAAGCTGCGCGTGCTCGAAGACGACCGCCGCTTCTTTCCGCGCTATGACGCGGTGCTGTTCTACCGGCTCGACCTGCCCAGGCGCTTTCCCGACGCCTGGCGGGCGCTGCAGGGCCTCGAGGGGAAGATCGACGAGCAGCGCATGATCCGCATGAACGCCGCGGCCGAGCTCGAGGGACGGAGCTTCGCCGAGGCCGCCGCGCTTCTCGCCGGGGATGCGGGACCGCAGGTCGCGGCGAAGCGGAATTTTCTGGACGTGCTCTTCGGCCCGGACTTCTGGCGGCTCACGGGGGAGCACCTGCTGCTCGTGTTCGTCTCGCTCGCGGCGAGCGTGATCGTCGGGCTGCCGCTCGGCGTGCTCGCGGCGAAAGTTCCCAGGGCCGGGACCGTCGTGTTCGGGATCGTCGGCGTGATACAGACGATCCCTTCGCTCGCGCTGCTCGCGTTCCTGATCGCCATCGTGGGCGCGATCGGCACCGCGCCCGCGCTGATCGCGCTGTTCCTCTACGCGCTCCTGCCCATCGTGCGCAACACCTGCACGGGACTGGTCGCCATTCCCCGGGGCATGCGCCAGGCGGCGATGGCGCTCGGCCTGCGGACGCGCGAGCGGATGCTGCTGATCGAGATGCCGCTCGCGCTTCCTTCCATCCTGGCCGGAATCAACACCTCGGCCGTCATCAATGTCGGCACGGCGACCATCGCCGCCTTCATCGGCGCGGGCGGCTACGGCGAGCGCATCGCCTCAGGGCTCGCGCTGAACGACAACGCGACGCTGCTCGCGGGCGCGATCCCCGCGGCGGCGCTCGCCTTGCTCGTCCAGGGAGTGTTCGAGCTCGGCGAGCGGCGCTTGCGTATTCCCCGCTAGGGCGCGGGAACCGCGGTGCGGTTGGCCGGGACGATCTGCGCCTGGTAGGCGAACACTTCCCGGCTGCGGGCATCAACGACCACCTTGAGCCAGTTCACGTCGTTGTTCCCGTTGGCCTGGTTGTCGCCGAAGGTTTCCACGCGCGTGAAGTTCTCCAGGCGCCGGCCCGCCGAGTCCTGGAAGGGCTTGTCCACCCGGAAGTAGTGGGAGTCGCCATGCACGTAGGCGACGGGCTTCCTGAACGCGATCACCTCGTCGCGCAGCGCGAGCAGGAAATCCTGGAAGCCGTCGGGCTGTCCGTCGGTCTCGGCGAGCGTCTTGGGATCGCGCAGCGGCGCCCGCGTGCCGTCGGACAGGTCCCAGCCCGGATCGGCCTGCGCGACGATCATCAGCGCGGCCGAGCCGCGGGCCTGCGCGTCGCGGAAGGCGTCCCGCATCCAGGCGATATTGGCCTGGTTGCGCGCCTGGAACTCCGCCGGGTTCGGGGCGGTATCGCAGAGGTTGTTGCACGAGCCCTGGATGTTCAGCGTCACGTAGGTCACGCCGCCGTGGCTCCAGCGCCGGTTCTCGACGCAGGGGACCGGGCCGCTCACGCCGAGGCAAAGGGGCGTCGTCTGCACGTCCTGGCGCATCCTTTTCCTGCCCAGCGAGAAGGGGGTGGAGAAGAACACCTGGCGCTCGTGGTCGAGGCGCTCGAGCGAGTTGAAGCCGCCGTTCGCCGGGCGGTCGCAGTCGGTCCAGTCGTTGTCGCCGGGGGTGAGCATCGCCGGCGCGTGGAGCGAGTTGAAGAAGCCGAGAGCCTGGACGTAGAGCGCATCGCTGCAGATGGTCGGCGTCACGGAGCCCGGGGTGCCGTTGCCGGCCTTGAGGTCGCCGTCGTGGACGGTGAACGCGAGCTTGTGGGCGTTCATGTCGGCGATCAGGTTGGGCACGCCCACCTGGGCCTGAAGATCCGAGTAGGGCAGGTCGCCCCACAGGCCGATCGCATAGCTGCCGCCGTCGTCGTGGTCGCGGTCGTCGTCGTCGCGGTCGGCCCATGCATTGACTGCTATCGCACCGGCGATGACGATGCCGGCGGTGGACAAAAGCACGCCTTTCTTCATTGCTCCTCCTTGGGGCGGTTGGATCGCAGGCGGACGCCTGCGCCCTGAGGAGGCTACGCGGAGCCGGTTACGACAATGTGTCAGCCGAAGGCGTCGAGCTTCTTGCCTCCCGCGGTCGCGGGCTTAGCGTCGATCAGGGCGAAGGCGATCACGCACGGCGCCTTGCCGCGGTTGATCCAGTTGTGGACGGTCCCGCGCTGCACCAGCACGTCGCCCGCCTTGAGGTGGACTTCGTCGCCCTTTTCGAGCTCCATGTCGATCTCGCCCGAGATCACCACCGCGTAGTCGATCGAGTCGGTGCGGTGCACGCGCGGCGAGACCCCGGGGGAGAACTCGACGACGCGGAAGACCGTTCCGCCGGGGAGCGTAGTCCCGACCTTCTTCAGAGCCGCGTCGGCGTCGCCCGAGTTGTCTGCGGGGATCGAGTCGGTCGTCCATACGACGCACGCCGACGCGCCCGGCCGGTTGGAGATCACGTTCTTCGAGATCTCGTCGATTTTCACGACGGCGCGTCCGCCCGCGTCGTGCCCGGTCACTACCCGCCGCACTTTCACTGTCATCGCTTATCCTCGCCTGGAGCCGGACGGATTATACGCGCGGCTCCATCCTATGTGCGCAAGGGAACAGACGGCCTCGCGACGCGGAGTAGGGTGTAAGCGCGTCCCCTCCCGGAAGAGATGTGCCATGCGCGGCGTCGCGAACGACAAGCAGAAATCCGGAGCCTTCGGAGAAGCGGTCCCGGTCCTGTTTGGCAACGTCGGCTCCGATGCCAGGATGAAATCTCTCAATTCCGCGTGGGAGAGCGTGCTCGGCTACGGCCGCGAGGAATTGCACAGGCTGCGGCTGTACGAATTGATGCCCTTGCCGCTCCACGCCGCCGTCACCTTGGCGAAGCAGGTCCTCGACACGTCCGTGCTCGGTCCGATTCAGTTTCCCTTGCGCACCAAGGATGGCGTGCGCATGACGTTCCTGTGGCACAGGCGCTACAGCCCCGAGGCGCGGACGATGTTCATCGCCGGGAGGGAAACGGCCGAGGAAGCCGGCGGGCGTACGCATCGCCTGCGCGAAGCGCCGGATCGCTGACCCGGCCCGGGACGATTTCTCCTACTTGCCCTCGTACAGGGCCTTGACCACCTGGTAGCAGCGGCAGGACGCCGCCTCGAGACCTTTCGAGTCGAGAATCCTGATGTGGCCGCGGCCGTAGCTGATCAGCTTGCGGCGCTGCAGCGCGCCCGCGGCTTGGGTGATGCCCACCCGTCGCACGCCCAGCATGTGGCCGAGAAACTCGTGCGTCAGCTGGAACTGGTTCGAGCGCAGGCGGTCGCGGGTCATCAGCAGCCAGCGCGCTAGGCGCGCCTCGACGTTGTGAAGGCGGTTGCATGCCGAGATCTGCGTGACCTGCGACATCAGCGCGTGGCTGTAGTGCAATACCTTGCGCTGCAGCGTGGGACTCGCGCGGAATTCCCTGAGGAAGCGCTCCTTCTTCATCCGCATGGCCACCCCGGTGCCCTGGACCACCGCGCGAACCGGCGAGACGTCGATGCCGAGCGCGAGGGAAACGCCGACCATGCCTTCGTGCCCGACCAGGCCGACTTCCACCGCTCGCTTGCCTTCCTCGGTCAGCAGCGACACCAGGGAATTGCCGGGAAAGAAGACATGCTCGATCCGCTCGCCGGGCTCGAGAAGCACGTCACCGAAAGTCAAAGTGACCGGCTCGAGTCTCGACAGCAGACTCCTGCGCTTGCCGGCGGGCAAGGCCGCCAGCAGTGCGTTCGACAATGAGCTTCGCCCCGCATCTCGCATCAGGTTCTCCTCTCCCGTACCACCCGCGGGCACGGAACGGGAAGAAAACTGACCCGTTACCGAGTGCCAATTATTGGTGACTTCCTATCGAATATACCTTCGGGGAAAAAAACGGCCAAGTCTGTTCGGAAGCGAACAAAAAGCTAGGAGCCGAGCAGGCGCTCGAATGCCTTCCTGACCACCGCATAGCACTCGCAGACGCCCGATTCGAGCTTCGCCCGATCGAGAACCGTGATGTGCCCGCGGCTGTACTTGATCATCCCGGCGTCCTGGAGCTTTCGCGCCGCCTCGGTGACGCCCTCGCGGCGCACGCCCAGCATGTTGGCGATCAGCTCCTGCGTCATGTGCACCTCGTTCGAGGGCAGCCGGTCCAGGCTCAGGAGCAGCCAGCGGCACAGCTGCTGGTGGACGGTGTGGTGCCGGTTGCACACCGCGGTCTGCCCCACCTGCGTCATCAGCGCCTGGACGTAACGCAGCAGCGCCCGCTGCAGCGGGCCGCCGCGCGCGAATTCCCGCTTCAGCACTTCCTTGTCGAGCTGCAAGGCGAAACCGGCGCTCTGAACCAGCGCCCGGGACGAGGTGAAGTCGCCCCCGGTGACCGAGGCGACCCCGACCATGCCCTCGCTGCCGACCATGGCGATCTCGGCCGAGTCGCCGTTTTCCAGGACGTACAGCAGGGAAACGATGCTGTCGGTGGGGAAGTACACCGAGCGCGGCTGATCGCCGGTCTCGTACAGGACCGACCCCAGCTTCAGGGGGACGAACTCCAGGTGCGCGAGCACGCGCTCGGCGTCGGGCTGCGGCAGCCCGGCGAGCAGCTTGTTCAGCTTCGACGTATCCGGTGAAGGCACCATCGCAGGATGCGCCCGCCGTCGGGTTGGGATCGCGGACGCCCGGTAAAGTTTCAGGCAGAGTACAGCGATCATGCTACTCCGTATGTTCGCCGACGAACATACAATGTTCGTCGAGTAACACACGAAGGGAATGAGCCCGCCGCCGCGCAATAATTCCGGGGATTTCCGGGCCTTGCGCGCACGGAGCCGCCGCCCGGCCCCGCTCCCCGCCGCGGCCCAACGCGGGCGAATTCCCTGTTGTATCATCCCGCTTCGTTTTCCCCGCCCGGATTCGGCGGCGAGAGCAAAAGCAAGGGAAGGCATTCATGCAGATCGGCGTACCCGCCGAAACCCGTCCGGGCGAGACGCGGGTCGCCGCCACCCCCGAAACGGTGAAGAAGCTGGCCGCGGCCAAGCACACGGTGCTCGTCCAGTCAGGGGCCGGCGCCGGGGCGAGCATTCCCGACGCTGATTTCCGGGCGGCCGGCGCGGCCATCGCGGCCGACGCCGCCGAGGTCTATTCGCGCGCCGAGACGGTCCTGAAGGTGCGTCCCCCGCAGGCGGCGGAGCTCCCCATGCTCAGGCGCGACCAGTTGCTGGTCGGCATGCTGAACCGCTTCGACGCCGAAGGGCTCGCAGCCATCGCGCGCACCGGCGCCACCGCGTTCGCGCTCGAGGCCGCGCCGCGCATCTCGCGCGCGCAATCGCTCGACGTGCTCTCCTCGCAGGCGAACCTGGGTGGTTACAAGGCGGTGATGGTCGCGGCCAACCACTTCGGCAAGATCTTTCCCATGCTCATGACCGCGGCGGGGACGATCAAGGCCGCGCGCGTCGTGGTGATGGGCGTGGGCGTCGCGGGCTTGCAGGCGATCGCGACGGCCAAGCGGCTGGGCGCCGTGGTCGAGGCGACCGACGTCAGGCCGGAGACGAAGGAGCAAGTCGAGTCGCTTGGCGCGAAGTTCATCGAGGTGCCGCTCACCGACGCCGAGAAGGAGCTCGCCAAGGGCGCCGGCGGCTACGCGCGCGAAATGGGCGAGGACTACCGCAAGCGCCAGGCGGCGCTCGTCGCCGAGCGCATCAAGTCCGCGGACATCGTCGTCACCACCGCGCTGATCCCCGGGCGGCGAGCGCCGGTGCTTGTGACCGAGGACATGGTGAAGAGCATGAAGCCGGGTTCGGTGATCGTCGACATGGCGGCGGAGCAGGGCGGAAACTGCCCGCTCACCGAGGCGGACAAGGTCGTGGTGAAGCACGGCGTGACGCTGGTCGGCCACACCAACTTCCCGGCGATGGTCGCGGCCGACGCCTCGGCGCTGTATGCGCGCAACCTGCTCGACTTCGTGAAGCTGATCGTCGACAAGGAAGGCAAGCTCGCGATCAACCTCGAGGACGAGATCGTCGCCGCCTGCCTCATGACGCGTGGCGGTGAAGTGACGAAGAAGAGCTGACCATGACCGGAACCCTGGACCCCACCGTCGTCAACCTCGTGGTGTTCGTGCTCGCGGTGTTCGTCGGCTATCACGTGATCTGGAACGTTACGCCCGCGCTGCACACGCCGCTGATGAGCGTCACCAACGCGATCTCGAGCGTGATCATCGTCGGCGCCATCCTCGCCGCGGGACCTTCCGAGATCGACTTCGGCTCGGCGCTGGGCGCGGTCGCGGTGGCGCTTGCGGCGGTGAACGTGGCCGGCGGCTTTCTCGTGACCCAGCGCATGCTGGAGATGTTCAAGAAAAAACCGAAGGCGGAGAAGAAATGAGCGCGAACCTCGTCGCGCTCTGGTACCTCGCCGCCTCGGTGTGCTTCATCCTGGCGCTGAAAGGGCTCTCGTCGCCGGAAACCGCGCGCCGCGGCAACGCCTTCGGCATCGCCGGGATGACGATCGCGGTCGTGACCACGCTCGCGATCGTCGCCAAGGGCCGCATCGACCTGATCCTCGTCGCGATGGTGATCGGCGGAACGGTCGGCGCGATCGTCTCGCGGCGCGTGCAGATGACGCAGATGCCCGAGCTGGTCGCGGCGATGCACTCGCTGGTCGGCATGGCGGCGGTGCTGATCGCGGTCGCGGTGGTCAACAACCCCGGCGCCTTCGGCGAGCACGATCCGCTGCCGCGCGGCAACCGCCTCGAGCTCTTCATCGGCAGCTTCGTGGGCGCGATCACCTTCTCGGGCAGCGTGATCGCCTTCGGCAAGCTCGCGGGCCTGGGGAAGAAATTCCGCCTGTTCTCGAGCGCGCCGGTGGTGTTCCGCGGCCAGCACGCGCTGAACCTGGTCCTGGCGATCGCCATGATCGGATTCGGCTGCGCGTTCTTTCTCGCCGGCGGCAAGGCCTGGACACCCTTCCTCGTCATGCTCGGCATCGCCTTCGTGCTGGGCGTGCTCATCATCATCCCGATCGGCGGCGCCGACATGCCGGTGGTGATCTCGATGCTGAACAGCTACTCGGGCTGGGCGGCGGCGGGAATCGGGTTCTCGCTCAACAACACCATGCTGATCATCGCCGGATCGCTGGTCGGATCCTCGGGCGCGATCCTCTCCTACATCATGTGCAAGGCGATGAACCGCTCGTTCTTCAGCGTGATCCTGGGAGGCTTCGGCGCCGCCGAGGGGGCCGTGGCGGCGGACTCGAGCCAGAAGACCGTGCGCTCGGGCTCCGCCGAGGACGCGGCGTTCCTGCTCGCCAACGCCGAGTCGGTGGTGATCGTCCCCGGCTACGGTCTCGCGGTGGCGCGCGCGCAGCACGCGGTGAAGGAGATGGCGGCCAAGCTGATCGCCAAGGGCATCAGCGTGCGCTACGCGATCCACCCGGTCGCGGGACGCATGCCCGGTCACATGAACGTGTTGCTCGCTGAGGCCGAGGTGCCGTACGACCAGGTGCTCGAGATGGAGGACATCAACGGCGAGTTCGGCACCACCGATGTCGCGCTGATCCTCGGCGCGAACGACGTGGTCAACCCGCTTGCGCACGAGAAGGGCAGCCCGATCTACGGCATGCCGATCATCGAGGCCAACAAGGCGCGCACCGTGCTCGTCAACAAGCGCAGCATGGCCGCCGGCTACGCCGGCCTCGACAACCCGCTCTTCTACATGGACAAGACCATGATGGTGTTCGGCGACGCGAAGAAGGTCGTCGAGGACATGGTCAAGGCGCTGGACTAGCGCAGGTCACCACAGGCGCGCCGCGCCGCGCACCCCGCTCGCGTCGCCGTGCTTTGCTTTCAGAAGGGGCGTCGTGACCGCATCCGAGTACACGTAAGGTCCCCAGAGCTTCGGCACGTTGCGGTACAGGCGCGCGGCGTTCGACAGGCCGCCGCCGAGCACGATCGCGTCCGGGTCGATCAGGTTGATGACGCTCGCGAGCGCGCGCGCGAGGCGTTCCTCGTAGCGCGCGAGTGCGGCGTCGCAAGCCGCGTCGCCGGATTCGGCGCGCGCGACGATCTGCGCCGGATCGAGCGCGGCGCCCACGGCGAGCTGGTAGTCGCGCGCGAGGCCGGGGCCCGAGAGAAATCCCTCGATGTGCCCCGGTTTGCCGCAGCCGCAGGGCGGGCCGGGCAGCTCGTCCACGCGGATCCAGGGCAGGGCGTTGTGTCCCCACTCGCCAGCGATGGCGTTCCTGCCTTCGAGCGCGCGGCCGCCGGCCACCACGCCCCCGCCGACGCCGGTCCCGAGGATCACCCCGAACACCACCCCGGCGCCCGCCGCGGTGCCGTCGGCGGCTTCGGAGAGCGCGAAGCAGTTGGCGTCGTTGGCGAAGCGGACCTCACGCCCGAGCAGGCGCTCGAGGTCGGGCTTGAGCGGCTTGCCGTTCAGTACGCTCGCGAACGCGTTTCGCAGGACTCCGCCCGCAGACACTGCGCCCGGCGTGCCGATCCCCACGGTGCAGGGCGCACCGACCTCGCGTTCGGCGTCGCGCACCGCCTCCGCGAGCACGCGCAGGGCGTCGGCATAAGCGCCGCTGGGCGCGTCGCTGCGGCGCCGGAACAGCTCGGCGCCGGAGTCATCCAGCGCGGCGATCGCCATCTTGGTGCCGCCGATGTCCACGCCGATGCGGATCATCGCTTCGGATCTAGAACGCTTGGTCCCAGGAGATGGAAAGCCGCATCGCCGAGTTGATCAACCCCACCATGCTGTAGGTCTGGGGAAAGTTGCCCCACAGCTCGCCGCTCGCCGGCTCGATGTGCTCGGAAAGCAAGCCGTGCTGGTTGCAGCGCGCGATGAGGCTCTCGAACAGGCCGCGCGCTTCCTGCGTGCGCCCCAGCGACGCGAGCGCGTCGATGTACCAGAAGGTGCACACCGCGAACGCGTTCTCCGG
>Ga0137409_10004229_pt1 | contig 15098 bp, 16 predicted proteins | sample CZODoug1_16funga_FD_122059 | JGI IMG/M metagenome (GOLD analysis project Ga0137409, IMG submission 122059) | Vadose zone soil fungal communities from Angelo Coast Range Reserve, California, USA - CZODoug1_16fungal (Hybrid Assembly) | ecosystem: Environmental > Terrestrial > Soil > Vadose zone... | reverse complement strand
CGGCTCGAGGGCAAGCGCGCGCGCCAGTGCCAGACGGCGGCGCTGCTCGAGCGTGAGCTCGGCCGGCTTCTGGGCCTCGACGCTCGCGAGCCCGAGCCGGGCGAGCACGGTCGCAACCCGGCGCGCGATCTCGTCGGCGGGCAAGCGCTGCTGGCGCAGCCCGAATGCGACGTGCTCCCCCACCCGCATGTGCGGCCAGAGCGCGCCGTCCTGGAAGACGTAGCCGACGCCGCGAAGGCGCGGCGGCACGGCCGAGATATCGCGGCCGTCGACGAGAACCCGCCCGCGCGTGAGCGGCAGGAAGCCGGCGATCGCGCGTAGCACGTCGGACTTGCCCGACTTCGGCGGGCCCAGGAAGGTGAAGAACTCGTCGTAGCGCACGTGCTGGGTGACCCCCGAGACGCCGGGCGGAACGCCCCCGCGGGTATCGAGCTCGTCGAGACGGATGTCGACGAGCGGCCGCTCGGTCAGGCTCACGCCCGTGCTCCCGCCTCGCGCATCCTGACCAGCGGGACACAGGCCAGGCCGATCGACGCCAGCAGCAAGTAGACGACCGCCGGCGACGTCCACGCGAGCAGGGTGGTCGCGGCCACCGGACCGATGAACCCGGCGCCGATGCGCGCCGCGTTGATGACCCCGATCGCCGAGCCGCCCGCGTGCTGGACGACCCGCGACACGACGAGGGGAAACACCGGGGCGATCGAGAGCACTTGCAGGAACCGCAGGCCGCCGTAAGGCCAGACCGAGCCCGCCGCGGCCAGCGCCGCGACCGAGAGCGACGAGGCCACGAGGAGCGCCGCGATCAGCCTCCGCTCGGGGAACAGCTCGCCCAGGCGCGGCACGGCGAGGGCGCCGAGTGCTGCCGCGACGCCCGAGACGAAGATCAGCACACCGCCGACCTCGAGCGTCCGCTCCGCATCGACACCGAGCCCGGGCAGGACGTGGGGCAGGATCGAGGTGAAATAGAACACCTGGATGGAGCCGCCGAGAACGACCAGGGTGACGGCGGCGACCTCGCCGGGCCGGACCGGCCGGCGCGCGGCGCTCACCTGCTCCGCGCGCGGCGGCGGCGGAACCCACCAGTGAACGAGCGCGGCGCAGCCGAGCAAGATCAGGCCGCCCAGCACGAACGAGCCCCGAATGCCCAGCCGCGCCGCGGCGATCGCGCCGAAGAGCGGCCCCACGACCTGTCCGACCGTCATGGACGACTGAAGCGTCGCGATTCGCCGGCGCACATCGGCGCCCTCGACGCTGCGTCCCACCATGATGAAGGCGAGCGTCGAGGCCGCACCCATCGCGCCGAGAATGAGCCGGGCGAAGAAGAGCTCGGGCAAGGTGCGGGCGAGCGCCATCACGAAGAAGCCGAGACCCTGCAGCGCCTCGACCGCCACGTAGCAGGCCTTCGGGTTACCGCGGGCGGCATAGCGGCCCCACACCGGCGACGTCATCACCGTGACGAGCGACGTGATGCCGACGATCCAGCCCGTCCACCGCAAGGTGGCCGGCGGCTCCAGGGTGCTGACACGCTGGATGTGGAAGGGCAGGCTCACGAACACGAACGACCACGCGAACGAGCCGAAGAACATCGTGACGGGCAGAAGCTGAGGCCCGGTCAGCCTCAACGCGGGGTCACGCGACGCTGTGCGCCTATTGGTGAGCCTTGATGAGGCAGAACCCCTGCGCCTCGATGCCGAGCGCGACATTGAACTTCGAGCGGAAGTTCTCGAGCGCCACCGCGGCGGTCAGCTCGACGATCTGGGCCTCGGAGAAATGCGCGCGCACGCGCGCGAACAGGTCCTCGCCGACCTTCCGATCGGTGAACGTCATGGCCTCCGCGTACTCGAGCGCCGTCTTCTCGCGCTCGTCGAAGAGATCGCTGGTCCGTGCCGTGGCGACCTCGGCGATCTTCGCCTCCGTCGCGCCCGCTCGCATCCCCCTGGATGCGTTGATGTCGATTCAGAATGGACACCCGTTGATCAGGGCGACGCGCAGGTAGACCAGCGGCAGGAGCTGCGGAGGGAGAAGGCCGGACCGCTCGACGGCCGCCGAGAGCTGCTTGGCGGCCTTCATGATCCCGGGCGTGTGAGCCTGGATCTTGGTCGTGTTCAGGACGAAGCCGAAAGTGTCCGTTTCCTTCGCGAACGCTTCCTTCAGGACGGGGTCGTCTCCGGGTTCGTCGACCTCTTTCACGCGCGGCATGGCCCGATTATACCGTCGCCGCGCCCTACGGGCGCGCTCCCCGTGAGCGGTTCAAGCCTTCCTCGATGCCCGGCAGGGCATCGAGGAGCACCTTGCCGACGACCTCGAGGCTCTGCGCCGAGACCTTGTCGAGCGTGTCGTCCGCGGTGTGCCAGGGCGGAAAGTCGAAGTCGATCAGCAGCGCGGCGGGAATTCCCAGGCGCATGAACGGGGCGTGGTCGTCCTCGACCGCGAGCGAGTCCGGCAGGAAGTACGCGGCGTAACCCAGCCGGGTCGCGCTCGCCCAGATGACGTCATTCATCCACGGCGTCGACCCGGCCTCCCGTCGGATGCCGAGATTGCGGTCCCCGATCATGTCGGCGACGATCACGGCGCTCGGCAGCTGCCGCGACTTGCCGAGCTCGCCGGCCATCCGCCGCGAGCCGTAGAGACTGTCCGTCGCGGTCCACGTTTCCCTGGCCTCCTCGCCGTCGAACCACACGACCCAGTAGGTGTACTCGCGCGGCCGCGCATGGAGGCGGCGCGCCAGCTCGATCAGGAGCGCCGCGCTCGAGCCGCCGTCGTTCGCGCCGACGAACGCGATCTCGCGGAACCATTTGGTGTCGTAGTGTCCGGCGATCATGATCACGTCCTTGCGGCGCCCCGGCACGGTCGCGACCACGTTGGCCATCGGGAGCCTGCCGTGCGGCGTCGCCACATCGAACGCCTCGACCCGGACCGAGACGCCGGCCTTCCGCAGCTCGTCGACGATGTAGGTGCGAGCCCGCGCAGCACCCGGCGACCCCGCCGGGCGCGGACCGATGGCGACGAGCCGCTCGACGTGCCGCAGCGCGGCGGCGCCGTCGAACACCGGCGGCAGCCGGGTCTCCTGGGCGCCCAGCGGGAGGAGCCAGGTCAACACGATCGCGACGAGCGGCAGCCCGACACGCAGCCGGGTCATCGTGGCTTCACTCCGACGGCGCCGTAGTAGTTCAGGGTCAGCACGAACGCGTCGGCGGCCACGACCTCGGTGAACCCGTCGAGCCACCGCTCGGCGGTCGCGACGTCCACGATCCCAAAGCGGACGGCCCGCTCGGCGCGGCGCTCCAGGAAGGTCTTCGTCCACGGCTCGAGCGTCGTGTCCTGGTAGACGTCGGTCAGCAGGCGAACGTCCGCCAGGCCGGCGGCGCGGAGCAGACCCGGCAGCCGGCGGCCGCTGTGCGGCTCCTCGTAGACGCGCTCGGCCACCCCGCGCATGATGCGCTCGGTGAGCGCCCGATCCGGGTGCGTGACGGCGACCACGCCGAAATCCTGATCCTGCAACCCGACGCGGCCGCCCGGCCGCGTGACCCGGGCCATCTCGCGCGCGACGCGCAGCGGATCGGCGACGTGCAGGATGACGGTGATGGCCAGCGCGGCGTCGAACCGGCCTGCGGCGAAGGGAAGCCTCGCGCCGTCGGCGACGTGCAGGGTCACGCGCGTGGCGCGCGCGGTCTCGCGACAGAGCGCGCGGGCCCGCTCGAGAAGGCGGCGGCTCGCGTCGACGCCCACGACCTCGCCGCGGCGCCCGACCAGCGCGGCGAGGTCGCGGACGACCACACCAGTGCCGCAGCCGACCTCGAGCACGCGGTCGCGGGCCTTGACGGGGACGAACTTCAGGAAACGCCGGCGCAGCCGCGCCTGCGCGGGAGTCCGGCCGCGCGCCTCCAGGCTCTTGGCCATCTCATCGACGTTGCTCTGGCCGTCGGCGTCTCGCCACGGATCCGGATGCCGGTCCGGCGTGCGCGCGCGGCGGCCCGCGACCGCCGTTTTCGGGGATTCACGTGGGCTCACGCGAAGCGGGTCAGGCGCCGGTGTCGAGCCGCGCGCACTGCTCGCTGCAGAAGTAGCGGATCCGGCCGGCATCCGTTCGCCGGATGGCGCGCGATTTCACGATGTAGGTCTGGCACACCGGGTCCTTGACGAGCTCGTCGGGCAACGTGGGGCGCGCGCGTGGCGCGGAGAGCCGGATTCGCGTCACCAGTGGGAGCAGCAACACGACGGCCACGATCAGGAGCAGAAGGACCGGCAAGAACCGCATACGACTCAGCGGTCGGGCTTGATCGACACCGCCCGCAGGAACTCTTTATCCTGGGTCGTCAGCTCGGACGACACGGTAACGCCCTTCTTGCTGCCGGCGAAGAAGATGCCGGTATCAGCCCCGCGACGGAGGATCTCCTGAACCGCATCGCGCGCGGCGTCCGCCGCCGAGAGAGACGCTTCGATCGTCTGCAAGAGCTTCTTCAGGAGCGCGTCGACCTGTCGGTCCCGGGCCATCGCGTCCCTACGATATCATAGGGCGGTGAACGCGGCCTGGACCCGCCTGTCGTCGGCGGCGCTCTACACGCGCGGCAGGCTCACGCTCCGCGAGGACGCCTGGCGGTTGCCGAACGGCCAGGAGATCGCGTATCCCGTCCTGGCGGTCGGCGTGACGGTCGGCGTGCTGCCGTTCGTGGAGCCGGCGCGGGTCCTCCTCGTCGGCCAGTATCGCCATCTCGTCGGCAAGATCTCGTGGGAGCTGCCGGGCGGCGGCGCCCAGCCCGGCGAGGATCCCCTGGTGGCCGCGCAGCGCGAACTGCGGGAAGAGGGCGGCCACCGGGCCGAGCGGCTCGAGCTCCTGACGAGCTTCTACCCGTCGAACGCCTACCTGGACGAGGTCGCGTACTGCTATGCCGCCTACGGGTTGACGCCCGACCCCCTGCCCGCCGACGAGGACGAGTTTCTCGAGCGGCGCGTGGTACCGCTGGAGGAGGCTGTGCGCATGGCGATCGAGGGCGACATCACCGAGTCGGTTTCGAAGATGACGTTGCTTCAGTACGTCGCGCGGCCGCCCGAGAGGTCGTAGACGGCGCCGGTCGAGAACGAGCACTCGTCCGAGACGAGCCAGGCGACGAGCGCCGCCACTTCCTCGGGACGTCCCACGCGCCCCATCGGGATCTTCGCGACCAGGTAGTCGACGGTCTCCTGCGACATCTGCTTCACCATGTCGGTCCCGACGACGGCGGGCGCAACCGCGTTCACGAGGATCCCGCGCGTCGCGACCTCTTTCGCGAGCGCCTTGGTGAACCCGATCACGCCCGCCTTGGCCGTCGAGTAGGGCACCAGGGTCGGATTGCCCTCCTTGCCGGCGATCGACGCGATGTTGACGATGCGGCCGCTGCCCTGCGGGAGCATGAGCCGCACCGCCGCGCGCGAGACCAGGAACACGCTGGTGAGGTCGCAGGCGATGACCTGGTTCCAGTCCTCGTCGGTGAGCTCCCAGGTGAGCTTCGAGCCCCCGGTGATCCCGGCGTTGTTGACGACGATGTCGAGCCGGTCCGACCAACCGTAGGCCGTCCCGACCGCCCGCTCCACGTCGTCCGCGCGCGTCACGTCGGCGACGAGCGCCATCGCCGCGGCGCCGATCTCTGCCGCGGTAGCTTCGACCGCCGACTTGTCCAGGTCGACGAGCGCGACCCGCGCGCCGTCGGCGACGAGCCGCCGCGCGATCGCCAGGCCGATCCCTCGCGCCCCTCCGGTGACCAGCGCGACCCGTCCATTCAAGCTCATCGGCCCCTCTCCTGGTTGTTCACGACAATGCCTGCTCGAGATCGTCGATCAAGTCGTCCGGGTGCTCGAGACCGATCGACAGCCTCAAGAGATTGTCCGGAGTGCGCGTGCCGGCGCCTTCGATCGACGCGCGGTGCTCGACGAGACTCTCGGTCCCGCCGAAGCTGGTGGCGCGTGTGAAGACGCGGAGCTTGGCCGCGACGTCCATCGCCCGCGCGCGGTCCCCGCGCACCTGCACCGACATCATCCCGCCGAACGCCGTCATCTGGCGGCGCGCGACGTCGTGCGCCGCGTGGGTCGGCAGCCCGGGATAGTGGACGGCTTCGACCTTCCGGTGGCCGTGCAGGAACGTGGCGACCCGGAGCGCGTTCTCCGAGTGGCCGCGCACCCGATACGGCAGGGTCCGGATCCCGCGTCGGACGAGCCAGCAGTCGAACGGCGAGGGCACCGCGCCCGCCGACGCCTGCACCGCACGGATCCGCTCGAAGAGCTCGTCGCGGACCTTCGACACCACGGCGCCGCCGAGCACGTCGCCGTGGCCGCCGAGGTATTTCGTCGTCGCGTGGACCACCAGGTCGGCCCCGAGCCTGAGCGGCGTCTGGAGCACCGGCGTCGCCGTCGTGTTGTCGCAGACGTAGCGGGCGCCCGCCTGCCTGGCGATCTCGCCGACCGCGGCGAGGTCGGTGATCTTCCACAGCGGGTTCGACGGCGTCTCGACCCAGACCAGGCGCGTGCTCGCCCGCATCGCCGCGCGCACGGCGGCGAGGTCGGTCATGTCGACGAACGTGGTCTCGAGCTTCCAGCGCGCGAAGGTCTCGCGCAGGAGCCGCGAGGTCCCGTGGTAGGCGTCCATCGGCGCGACGACGTGATCGCCGGGCTCGAGCGCCAGGAGGACCGCGGAGGTCGCCGCGGACGCGGAGGAAAAGGCCGCCGCCGCGGCGCCTCCCTCGAGCGCGGCCAGGCACTCCTCGAGCGCCTCGCGATTGGGGTTGTTGTTGCGCGAGTAGAGGAAGCCGCGCGGGTACGAGCCGTCCGGATCGCGCTCGAACGTCGTGGACGGATGGATGGCTTGCGTGACCGCGCCGGTGCCGGGATCGACGTGCGTACCGGCGTGGACCGCGACCGTTTCGATCCGCATCTCAGACACCTCCCCTGACCTTCTGGCCCCTGGGATCGTACAGCGGCTCGCGGCTCACGATGGCGGCGACCGTGTCGCCGAAGATCTCGACCGCCAGACGCGTCCCCGGCGTGGACGACCCGACCGGGACGTAGCCGTAAGCGATCGAGGCGCCCACCGTGTAGCCGTAGCCTCCGCTGGTCACCCGGCCGATCGTGAGCCCGCCGGCCAGGATCGGCTCTCCGCCGAGCGCGACCACCGTCGGATCGGCCAGCGTGAGGCAGACGAGCTTGGTCGTGAGCCCCTCGGCCTTCTGCTTCACGAGGGCGTCGCGGCCGATGAAGTCGCCCTTGTCGAGCCGGACGCAGAATCCCAGACCCGCTTCCAGCGGGGTGTGCTCCGGCGTGACTTCGGCGCTCCAGTAGCGGTAGCCCTTCTCCAGCCGGAGCGAGTCGATCGCCCGGTATCCGGCGGCGAGCATGCCGACCGGACTTCCGGCTGCCCAGAGCGCGTCCCACAGCGCGAGCCCCTCGGCCGTCGGCGTGTAGAGCTCCCAGCCGAGCTCACCGACGTAGGTGACGCGCAGCGCGAGGACGTTCGCCTGGCCTATCGTGAGTCGGCGCGCGCTCATGTACGGGAACGCGGCGTCGGACACGTCGTCGCGCGTCGCCAGCGCGAGGATCTCGCGCGCCTTCGGACCGAACAGGCCGTAGCACGCGTAGCCCTCCGTCAGGTCTGCCACCGCGACGGCCCGGTCGTCCGCCGCGTGAGACCGGACCCAGGCAAGGTCGTGGAGCCCGAAGGCGCTGCCGGTCACGAGGAGAAAGCGATCCGGGCCCAGGCGGGTCACGGTCAGGTCGCACTCGACACCGCCCCGATTGTTGAGGAGCTGCGTGTACGTGACGGAGCCCACGGGCTTGTCGACGTCGTTGTCGGCCAGGCGCTGGAGCAATTTCAGTGCGCCCGCGCCCGAAACCTCGAGCTTGCTGAACGACGTCTCGTCGAAGAGCGCGGCCCCCTCGCGCGCGGCCCGGTGCTCGGCCTCGATCGCCGTCGACCAGTGACGCGACGACCAGCCGCGCGGCGCCCAGGTCCGCGGCGACCGCGGGGCGTTCGCCTCGAGCCAGTTCGGCCTTTCCCATCCCGCCTTCTCGCCGAAGGCGGCCCGGAGCGCTTCGACGCGGGGGTGCGCCGGCGAACGCTTGAGCCCGCGGCCCGCGCGCCGCTCCTCGCCGGGATAGTGGATGTCGTAGTACGTCGAATACGTCTCGACCGCCTGGGCGCGGGCGTAGCCGCGATCGCCGTAGTGAGCACCGAAGCGGCGGAGATCCATCCGCCAGACGTCGATCGACGGGCGACCCTCGAGAATCCACTCGGCCATGACCTTGCCCACTCCGCCGGCCCCCGCGATCCCGTGGGCGCAGAATCCAGCCGCGACGAAGAAGCCGCGGACGTCCGGCGCCTCGCCCAGGATGAACTCGCCATCCGGCGTGAACGCCTCGGGGCCGTTGATCAAGGTGATGACCTCGGCCCGGCCGATGGCCGGCACGCGGGAGGTCGCCTGCTCCATCATGTCGCCGAACCGCTCCCAGTCGGGCGCCAGGAGCTTGTGGGTGAAGTCTCGCGGGATGCCGTCGAGTCCCCAGGGCGCGGGCGAGCGCTCGTAGCCGCCCATGAGAAGACCGCCGACCTCCTCTCGGAAGTAGACGAGCCGGTCGGGATCGCGCATGGTCGGGATGTCGCGGGTCACGCCGTCGATCGGCTTCGTGACCAGGTACTGGTGAGCCATCGGGATCACCGGCACGGTGAGACCGACCATGCGGCCGACCTCGTGCGACCAGATCCCGCCCGCGTTGACGACCACCTCGCACGACACGGTCCCTTCGTCGGTCTCCACGGCCGCAACCCGGCGCCGGTCGACCTTGATGCCGCGCACGTTGAGGCCGGTCCGAATCGTGACCCCGCGCTGTCGGGCGCCGGCCGCCAGGGCCCCGGCGAGCGACGCCGGATCGATGCGGCCGTCGGTCGGCAGATAGGCGGCGCCCTCGACACCGGCGAGGCTCATCATGGGGAACAGATCGTGCGCTTCGTCGGGTGAGAGCAGGACCAGTGGCAACCCGAACGTGCGCGCCCAGCCCACCTGCCGCCGGAGCTCGAGCAGCCGCTCCTTCGACGAGGCCAATCGCAGGCTTCCGACTTCGAGCCAGCCGGGATCGAGCCCAGTGTCCCCACGAAGCTTCCGGTAGAGCTCGACGCTCGCCATGTTGATGCGGGTGAGGGCGATCGTCGAGCGAAGCTGCCCGACGAGGCCCGCCGAGTGGAAGGTGGAGCCGCCGGTCAGCTCGCCCCGGTCGAGCACGAGCACGTCGCGACAGCCCGCGACCGCCAGGTGGTACGCGATGCTGCAGCCGGCGACGCCGCCGCCGATGATGACGACGCGGGCGGGGTCGATGGGCGGCGACTCGCTACCCGGCGGTGAAGCCGCCGTCGACGACCAGCTCCGCGCCCGTCATGAACGAGGACTCGTCGCTGGCCAGGAACAAGGCGACGTAGGCGATCTCCCGGGGCTGCGCGATCCGCCCGAGCGGGATGCCGGTCTCGAACTCTTTCCGGATCGCGTCGGTGAGATAGGGCGCCTGGAGCGGCGTGTCGACGATCCCGGGGTGGATCACGTTGCAGCGGATCTTGTCCCGGGCGAACTGGATCGCCAGCGACTTGGTCAGCGAGATCAGTCCGCCCTTCGCCGCGGTGTAGGCGTCCTGCGCCCGGGTGAAGCCCGCGAGCGCCGAGACCGAGCCCATGTTGACGATCGAGCCGCCGCCGGCGCGCTGCAGATGCGGGATCCCGTACTTGGTCACCCAGAAGACCGACTTCAGATTGATCGCCATGACGCGATCCCACCAGCGGTCGTCGGTCTCGAGCACGGAGCGGTCGCGGTCCTTCCACAGGACGCCGGCGTTGTTGTGCAGGACGTGCAGGGCGCCGAAGCGACGCACGCCCTCCTCGACCATTCGCTGGACGTCCGCCTCGACCGCGACGTCGCCGGTGACCGCGACCGCCTGGCCGCCGGCCTTCTCGACGCGCGCCACGGTCCCCTTCGCCGCCTCCGCGTCGATGTCGGCCACGACGATCCGGGCGCCCTCTTCGGCGAAGAGCGCGGCGGTCTCGCGTCCCATGCCCATGCCGGCGCCGGTGATGAGCGCGACCTTGCCGGCCAGCCGTCCGATCATCGCGCGCCGCCGGCCCGGCGCAGCTCGGCGACGCTCGCCGCGAAGGCCTCGACGACGCCCTGCATGACCACGGGAGTCAGCGTGCCCATGTTGGACACGCGGAATGCGTACTTCCGGATGTCACCCTGCCCGGCGTAGATGATGTAGCCCCGCCGCTTCATGGCGTCGTGCAGCGGGTCGTAGGCGATACCCGGCAGCAGCTTGAACGTCGTGAGAATGCTCGAGCGCGCGCCCTCGGCCACCAGCATCTCGAAGCCGAGCGCGGTCATCCCGTGGCGCAGGACCCGCGCGTTCTCGGCGTAGCGCGCGATGCGCTCGGCCACGCCCTCCTTCTCGAGCTCGCGCAGCGCCTGCCGCATCGCGTGCAGCACCTGCACGGCCGGCGTGAAGGGCGTGTTGTCCTGCTCCTGGGTGACGTAGTGGTTCGCGAGGTCGAGATAGACGCTGCGCGGCGGCCGGCCGCGGAGCGCCTCGAGCGCCTGCCGCCGGGCCAGGACGAACGAGATGCCGGGCACGCCCTGCAGGCACTTGTTGGCGCTGGCCATCACGAAGTCGATGCCGTCCTGGGTGACGTCGAGCGGCTCGCCGAAGAGCGAGCTCATCGCGTCGACCAGCACGCGCCGGCCCTCGCCCGCCGCCGCGCGCACGAGCTCGGCGACGGGATTGAGCACGCCCGTCGTCGTCTCGTGGTGCACGACCGCGAGGTGAGTCAGCCCGCGATCCGCGCGCAGCGCGGCGCGTACGTCGTCGGGGCGGGCTTGGGTGGCCACGTCGTAGGAGAGCGCGCGATTCGGGATCCCGTGCGCGCGCGCGATCCGGAGCAGCCGGTCGCCGTAGACGCCGTTGTCGACGACCAGGAGCCCGCCGTCGGCCGGCACCGCCGAGCACACCGCCGCCTCGACGGCCGCGGTGCCCGAGCCGGTGAACAGCACGGCCGCGAACCCATCGCTGCCCACGGCCAGCCGCACGAGCCGCTCCCGGCAGTCGCGCATCACCTCGAAGAACTCCGGCTCGCGATGACAGAGGTCGGGCGTCACGAGCGCCTCGCGAACTTCCCGGCTCGTGTTGGCCGGTCCCGGATTGAGCAGGATCCACTCTCGATCGCTCACGGTCGCTAGATCCTTTCGAAGTTGCGCCCGAGCTCCCAGTCGGTCACGACCTGGTCGAACGCCTGCTGCTCCAGGTGCGCGGCGTGCAGGTAATGGTCGACCACGCGGTCGCCGAACGCTGCGCGCGCGACCTTCGAGCGCTCGAGCTCGGCGATCGCCTCGCGGAGCGTCTTGGGCACCTGGGGCAGGGTCGCGTCTTCGTAGGCGTTCCCGTCGTAGGGCTTGGGCGGCTTCAAGCTACTCGCGATCCCGTGCAGCCCGGCCGCGATCGTCGCCGCGAAAGCGAGATAGGGATTGGCGTCGGCGCCGGGGATCCGATTCTCGACCCGAAACCCGCCGCCCTCGCCGCAGAGCCGGAAACCGCAGGTGCGATTGTCCCAGCCGGCCACGATGCGCGTCGGCGCGAACGACCCGGACTGATAGCGCTTGTACGAGTTCACGCCCGGCGCATAGAAGTACGCGAACTCCCGCGCCATCGCCATCTGGCCGGCCAGCCACTGACCGAAGAGCGGCGTGCTGGTGGTCTTGGCGCCTCGCCCCGCCGACGCGAACAGGGCCTTGCGTCCGGTCTTGTCCCAGAGCGACGAATGCAGATGGAACGACGAGCCGGCCGCGGTCATGTCGTACTTGGCCATGAACGTGATCGCCGAGCCCTGCTGGTGCGCGATCTCCTTCGCGCCGTGCTTGTAGAGCGCGGTGCGGTCGGCCATCTCGAGCGCCTCCGCGTAACGGAGGTTGATCTCTTCCTGGCCCCGCCCCCACTCGCCCTTCGAGGTCTCCACCGGGACGTCCGCGGCCTCCATGCCGTTGCGGATCGCGCGGATCAGCGGCTCCTCCTTCGAGGTCTGCAGAATGTGATAGTCCTCGAGATAGCTCGACACCGGCGTGAGATCGTGGTGCCGCTTGCGGCGCGCCTCGTCGAACGATTCCTTGAAGCAGTAGAGCTCGAGCTCGGCGGCGGTCTTGACGACGTAGCCCAGCGCCGCCGCCCGCTCGATCTGCCGCTTGAGGATCCACCGCGGCGCTTCCTCGATCGGCTCGCCCTCTTCGGTGAAGACGTCGCAGAAGACGAGCGCGGTCTTCGGCAGCCACGGGATCAGCCGCGCGGTCGTGAGATCGGGGACCATCTTCATGTCCCCGTACCCGCGCTCCCACGAGGTGAGCTTGAAGCCGGGCAACGGCTCCATCTCCATGTCGACGGTGAAGAGATAGATGCACGCGTGCGCGCCGTCGTCCACGACGTGATCGAGGAAGTAGCGGCCGACGACACGCTTGCCCATCAGTCGGCCGAGCGCGTCGGGAAACACGGTCAGGACGGTATCGACGTCGCCTTTCTCGATGAGCTGCGCGAGTCGTTTGCGGTCGAGCCGCCCCGGCATGACGCGGATAGTAGCGTACTCGTCGCCGGTTTTCGACTAGCGAATCGCGACCAACGGGCTCAGCGGTGGCGGGATCAGCAGCACCATCAGGCCGAGGCAGGCGATGCCGACGATGCGCCGGCCGGGCGAGATCGGCGAGAGGTCGTCGAGAGGCGGGCTGTGATGGAAGCCCACCAGCAACGAGATCACGCCCGCCCAGACGAACCAGTTCAGCGACGACGCGAGCGCCGAGAGGGCGTCGCCGCCCGGCGCACGGAGGCTCCAGACGAACGCCGCCGCGCCGACCAGCAGCAGGCCTCCGACCGTCGCCTTGCCAATCTTGCGGTGGTGCCGGCCGAAGAGCGCGTAGGCGATCCGGCCGCCGTCCAGCTGGCCCACCGGGAAGAGGTTCAGCGCCGTGACGAGAAATCCGGCCCACGCGGCGTCGACCATCGGGTGCGTGAAGAGCATGTACCCCGGCGGGATGTGGCCGAAGCGCAGGTAGGCGATCCCCCACGTGAGCAGCGAGTCGCCGAACGCCATGTAGCCGCCCGTCGGCACCGGGACCACCGACGACCACGCGAAGCCCAGGAGGCACGCGGGCAGCGCGACGGCCAGTCCGGCCAGCGGCCCGGCCGCGGCGATGTCGAACAGCGAGTTGCGGTCCCGCGCAGGCGAGCGCATGAGGATGATCGCTCCGAGCGTGCCGAAGAGGAACGGCGCCGGGATGAAGTACGGAAGACTCACCGACGCGCGATAGTGGCGGGCCGTGAAGTAGTGGCCGAGCTCGTGGACGCCCAGGATCGCGATCAGCGTGAAGGCGAACGGCGCGCCGGCCAGGAATCGGGCGGCGGACGGAGCCGAGCGCAAGGCGTCGAACGTCGGCGACCCGACGAACGAGAGCCCGGCGTAGAGCGTCGACGCGCACGTGAGGACGAACAGGATCAGGTTCACGCCGATCCGCCAGCGCGTCGCGGCGTCGGCCAGCGGCCACGCCTGCACGGCGACGAGTCCCGCCTCTTCCCGGAGATACGGCGTGTAGCCGAGCGGACGGAAGCGGCCGATCAGAAGGTCGAGCGCGCGCGCGGGCTCGGTCGTCAGCTCACCGCGGAACACGACGATCGGGCCGCGGATCTGACGGTCGCGAATCGCCAGGATATCCTCGACGTTCCGGCGCAGGCGATCCTCGGCGACGAGCATCTCGTCCGGCGGAGGCGGCAGCGGCAGACGGCGCGCGCGGAACGGCCACCAGCGCATGGCTTCAGGCTACCACGCGGCGAGACGGCCGAGGGCCGCGCGCAGCGGCTCGAGCCCGCCCTCGGAATAGATCGCGCCGAGGACGGCCTCGAGCGCCGAGGCCAGGATCGAGTCGCGCGCGCGTCCGCCCGACTGGTCCTCGCCGCGGCCCAGGCGCAGGAGCGGTCCGAGATCGAGCTCGACGGCCCAGCGCGCGAGCCGCGCGTCGGTCACGAGCTCGGCGCGCCGGGACGTGAGGATCCCCGCCGAGGCGACCGGGTCGTCGGCGATCAGGTGGTCGGCGACGACGAGCGCGAGGGCCGCGTCGCCGAGAAGCGCGAGGCGGGCGTGGTCCGCTGACGGAGGGTGCTCGTTGGCGTACGAGGCGTGGGTGAGCGCCCGCGCGAGGAGCTCGGGATCGCGGAACCGGTAGCCGAGCCGTCGCTCCAGCTCGGCGACGCGGAGCGGATCCACCTAGCCGGTGTAGGCGCGGAAAGCCAGCGTGGCGTTCGTGCCGCCGAAGCCGAACGCGTTCGAGAGCGCCACCTCGACGTTCTGCTTGCGCGCCTGATTGGGGATGTAGTCGAGGTCGCAGTCGGGATCGGGCGTCTCGTAGTTGATCGTGGGCGGCAGCACGCCGTGGTAGAGCGCCAGCACGGTCGCGATCGCTTCCACGCCCCCGGCGGCGCCCAGCAGGTGTCCCGTCATCGACTTCGTCGACGAGACGGCCAGCCGGCGTGCGTGCTCGCCGAAGACGCGCTTGATGGCGAGCGTCTCGAACTTGTCGTTGTAGGGCGTCGACGTGCCGTGGGCGTTGATGTAGCCGATGGCGGAGGGATCCAGCCCCGCATCGCGCACGGCCAGCGTCATTGCCCGCGCCGCGCCGTCACCCTCCGGGTCGGGCGCCGTCATGTGATGGGCGTCGCCGGTCATCCCGTAGCCCACGATCTCGGCGTAGATGCGCGCGTCCCGCGCGAGCGCGTGCTCCAGCACTTCCAGGATTACGATGCCGGCGCCTTCACCGCACACGAAGCCGTCGCGGGTGGCGTCGAACGGCCGCATCGCTTTCGTCGGCTCGTCGTTGCGCGTGGACATGGCTTTCATCGAGCAGAAGCCGGCGATCGTCAGGGGGATGATGATCGCCTCGGAGCCTCCGGCGATCATCACGTCGGCGTCGCCGCGCTGGATGATCTTGAACGAGTCGCCGATGGCGTGGTTGCCGGTGGCGCACGCCGTGACGACGGCGGAGTTCGGGCCCTTCGCGCCGAAGCGTATCGACACG
>Ga0137409_10004228_pt1 | contig 15100 bp, 17 predicted proteins | sample CZODoug1_16funga_FD_122059 | JGI IMG/M metagenome (GOLD analysis project Ga0137409, IMG submission 122059) | Vadose zone soil fungal communities from Angelo Coast Range Reserve, California, USA - CZODoug1_16fungal (Hybrid Assembly) | ecosystem: Environmental > Terrestrial > Soil > Vadose zone... | reverse complement strand
GGCGAGGCCGCCGCGCAGGCCCAGCCGGACGGCCAATTGACGATTGCCTTCGATGCCTCGATCGCCCCCACCTTTCTCGACCCCGGCGAGACCCCAGGAATCGGCACCCCGTTCGTGTTCCTGTATGCTCTGCACGACGCCCTGATCAAGCCGCTGCCCGGCAATGACATGGCGCCCTGTCTGGCCGAGTCCTGGACGGAGAGCCCGGACGGGCTCGTGTACGAGTTCAAGCTGCGCGAGGGTCTCAGGTTCCACAACGGCGACCCCTTTACGGCGGAAGACGTGCGGTTCAGCTTCCAGCGCTATCGAGGCGCGTCGGCCAAGCTCCTGCACGACCGCGTGAAGGCCGTGGACATCATCGATTCCCATCGCATCCGCTTCGTCCTGCACGCGCCGTGGCCCGACTTCCTGGTGTTCTACGCCACCCCCGCGACGGGCGCGGCGTGGATCGTGCCCAAGAAGTACATCGAGAAGGTTGGCGAGGACGAATTCAGGCGCCAGCCGGTGGGGCTCGGGCCCTATCGCTTCTCGCGCATGACTCCCGGCGTCGAGCTGGTGCTCGAAGCGAACGAGCAGTACTGGCGCAAGAAGCCTTCGATCAAGCGCGTCGTCATCAAGGGCGTCCCCGACCGCACGACACGCTTGGCCATGCTCAAGACGGGCGAGGCGGATATCGGCTACCTGATGGTCGGCCTCGAAGCGGCCACGATCACGGCGGACCCCAAGCTACGCCTGGCCAAGGTGATTGCTCCGGCCACGTGGTGGATGGAATACCCCGAGCAGTGGAATCCCAAGTCGCCGTGGAGCGACCGCCGCGTCCGCCTGGCCGCGGCCCTGGCCGTGGATAAGCAGGGACTCAACGAGGCGGAGCGGCTCGGGTTCTCGCGCCTGACGGGGTCGATCATCCCGGGGGTCATGGACTTCGCGCTCCGCATCGAGCCGTATCCCTACGACCCGACGCAGGCCAAGCGCCTGCTCGCCGAGGCCGGGTATCCCAAAGGATTCGACGCCGGCGACCTCACCCCCCTCCCTCCATTCACGACCATGGGAGAGGCCGTGGCGAACTACCTTGCCACGGTGGGCATTCGCACGCGAGTGCGCAGCATGGAGCGGGCGACCTACATGGAGGCGTGGCGGTCGAAGAAGCTCGGCGGCGTCCTCGTGACGGTCTCGGCGGCGCCGGGCAGCACCGCCGTGCGCCTCGAAACCTTCGTCATCACTGGCGCGCCATACGCCTCGGGCGGATATCCCGACATCGACGATCTCTTCCAGCAGCAGGCGCACGAGCGCGACCGCAAGAAGCGTGAGGCGCTGCTGCATCGGATCCAGCGCCTGATGCACGACCGCGTCATGTTCGGCCCCATCTTCGACCCCGCCACCCTGCACGGAGTCGGCCCGCGGGTCGAGGAGCCCGCCATCGGCTTGAACGCGCAGCTCTACTTCGCTGCGCCCTACGAGGACATGCGCCTGAAGAAGCAGTGAGCCGCGGGCGCAAGCCGGGCAAAGCATCGAAGATTCTGAAAGGCGCCGTCCGCCGACCTTCCGGTCGAGCACCCAGAAAAGTTCGAGCTGGTCATCAACCTGAAGACCGCGAAGGCGCTCGGCCTGACGATCGCGCCGTCGCTCCTGCTGCGGGCGGATCAGGTCATCGAGTAGACGAGGCGCGAGGCGACCTGGGGGATCTCACTAATATGAAATTTGCCGTCTTTCTTTACCCGGGTGTCGAGCCCATCGACCTGGCGACGTTCGGCGTGCTGTCCATGGCCCGCAGAATCGCGCCGCAGATCCAGTTGCTTACGGTGGCCCCGGAGCCCGGGCCCGTTGTCCTGTCCAACGGACTTACTGTTTTGGCCCAGTACGGTGTGGGTGACTGCCCGCCCGTGGACGCCCTGATCATCACCGGTGGTCCCGGATGGCCCGCGCAGACAGCCAACACGGTCACGCTCGATTTCATTCGTGCCCGGGCGAAGGACTCGGTGGTGATGTCGGTCTGCACGGGCGGCATGATCCTGGCGGCCACGGGCCTCTTGGATGGCCGCCACGCCACCACGAAGCGCGAAGTTGTGAGTCCGGAGGAGCAGCCCCTGGCTCTGATGCACAACCGCTATCCGAAGGTGCGCGCGGTCGAGGCACCGCTGGTGGACGAGGGGCGTTTGATTACTGCGGGCGGCGTGTCCCTCTGTATCGACGCGACGTTGCACCTGCTGGAACGGATGCTGGGCGCGGAGGTCGCCTCCGAAACCGCGCGCATCCTCGAATACACGACCGCCCGCAGCGCTAACCAGCGGGCCTGGGCGTTTGCTAGTCGGCCGGCAGCCGAGGCCTAAATGGTCTCCGAGGCTGCGTCGGCGTCACCCTACGTCGGCGGGCGGACGTTGAAGTGGCTCAAGGTGAAGCAGCCGCACGACCACGAGGGCGAACGCGGGTGGAAGACGAAGGGCAAGTCGTAGATCAGCGGGAGTTTCTCGCGCCGAGAGACCCCTTGACTCCGTACGTGATTTTGTCGATCCTCCGGCGTATCGGCTCAGTGTCAGTGGGCTGCCAACTCAGAGGCAGCCATCCGCTCAACGGCCGCTCCCTTCAGGAGGAAATCCTATGAAGATAGCAACGCTGCTATCGCTGGTTGCTGTGACCATATTGCTGACCGCCTCTCTTCCGGCTGGGGCCCAGCAGCCGGTGGCGCCGCCGCCGCCGCAGATCCCCTACGGCGCCCCGATCAGCCTCGAGCAGGCCAAGAAGGTGCTCGCGGGTGCCGAGGCGGAGGCGAGGAAGAACCAGTGGAACATGGTGATCGCCGTCCTCGATTCGGGCGGCCACCTCGTCATGCTTGCACGCATGGACGGCACGCAACTGGGCAGTATCGAAGCCGCCAAGGACAAGGCGTACTCGGCCGTCCTCTATCGGCGTCCCACCAAGGTGTTCCAGGACCTCGTGGGCCAGGGTGGCGCCAACCTTCGATTGCTGAGACTGAGCGGAGCCAGCCCGCTCGAGGGCGGGATTCCGATCCTGGTGGACGGGAAGATCGTCGGCGCGGTCGGCGTGTCTGGCGCCGCCTCCGAGCAGGATGCGCAGGTCGCCAAGGCTGGCGCGGACGCGTTGACGAAGTAAGCACGCGAGTGGCGGGCCAGCCACGCGGCGCTGGCCCGCCGTGCGTTCTGCCGCGCGCCTCAACGCTTTCAGGGCCTCGCAGGGGCGCCGCGTATGCGTAGCCGTGGATCAGCGCGGCGCCAGTCAACACGCCCAACCTAACTTGAGAGGGAGTCAGCCATGAGCAAGAAGCGCAAGCCTTCGGAGAAGCGGAAGCCGAGTTTCAAAGCTCCGGCTGCTTCGAAGGTAACGAGTGCACACCAGCCATCGAAGAAGACTCAGCCGAGTCTCATAACTCCGAATGTGACGAGCGGGAGTGAGAGCAAGCCTCCTTCCCCACCTTCATCGATGCTAGCGAAAGATCTCCCGATACCTACGCCGCCAGTCTGAAACGGGGCGAAGCGCCCGAGCTAGCACGATGCCACATACGACAGAACAGTTTGTCCGCCGCGCGGTGGGGGAACTCCTTCGCGGGGCCGCGCACGGCAAGTTCTGGTGCCAGACGTGCCTCGCCAAGTTCGCGCTTGAGACGTTAGGGGCGGGTTACCATAAACGGGATATCGGCCGGGCGATGGACAAGGTGTTCGAAGCGCCGAGCCCGCTGAATCGAATACCCCTATTCGTCTGCGCCCAATGTGGGAGAACGATGCCCTGCCTAGGGGTGCCGACTCCGTGACGACGCCTAGCTTCAGTGCCGTACGAAGGTGAAGAAGAAGCGCCCGGCGAAGTTCTTCTGCGAGATGAACCTGCGGTTCTGGTTGGAGCAGGCGGAGGAGGACCGGAACACCTAGGAGGCGCGTATGGAGTTCGATCAGCAAACCGATCGCTTACCTTTCCACGATCCTGACGAGGCAGAGCAGGGCCGCGCTGGCGCTACGGTGCCCTCCGGAGATGGGCGAATCCGACATCTGCAGCGAGTTCCGCTCTTCAGCGGGTTCAATGAGGCCGAGCTGCGTCGGGTGGTCGAGCTCTCGAGGATCGTCGAGGCTCCGGCGGGGACGGTGGTGACGCAGGTTGGCGAGCCCGGTGATTCATTCTGCATCATCATCGACGGCGCGGTGGCGGTGCGAACGCCGGTCGGAACTGGGAGTGAGCTCCATCCGGGTGACTTCTTTGGCGAGATGAGCCTGCTCGACGGGGAGCCGCGATCCGCGACGATCCTAGCCACGACCGATCTCCGGCTGCTCAGCGTCGATCGCGCCCACTTCTGGCGATTGCTGGATGAGACCCCGGAGCTGGTCAGGCGGATTCTCACGATCCTGTCACGTCGCGTGCGACGGCTCGAGCAGACGGTGCACGCGATGCTCCATGGCACGAATCCGACCCGACGCCGACCGGCGCAATGCCTGGCAGTCCCCGAGCGGATCGGCTCGATCCAGGACGCCCGACGGCTGAGAGCTTCCGCACTCAAGAGGATGGCGATGGAACGAGAGATTGGAGATGGAGCGGGGATGATCTGGCAGTACTTGCATGAGCACGGGCCGGCGACCCTGGGCAGGCTCCGACAGGGGACGAAACTCTCCGAGCAGCTTCTGCTTATGGGCGTGGGCTGGCCGGCCAGGGAGGACAAGGTATCGATTGACCAGCAGGGTCGCACGGTGAAGGTCTCGTTGCGAGAAGGTTAGCGGCTGGTGCCGGGACAGATTATCGCGGGCGACATCTCCGATTTGCGAGAGAGAGCGGGACCCGGGATGCGCGGGACGGGTAATGGAGCGCCGAGAGGCAGGAGCCATGCCCAGGTATGAGTACCACTGCGAGGCGTGCAATCGGAAGGTCACACTCCGGTTGTCAGTCACCCAGCATGAGAAAGCTCGTCCAGCCTGTCCGAAGTGCGGCAGCAAGAAGCTAACCCAGCTGATTAGCTCGTTCCTGACTCAAACATCGCGCAAGGCCTGAGCGGAGGTCATGCGGCCGCGTATTGACCGGAGACAGGTCTCATAGAACGCAAGCACCCGCTTGTTCCCGTCCGTGACGTGTGGTCGAAGGAGTGGCCCACGTGCGATGCCGCGCATGTAGTCGTGGACGACAATAGGGCGTCGAGGCGATCACGATCAACGGAGGCCGACCGGGCTCTGTTCAGTCTGCGGCGAGATCATCGTGAGTACGGCCGACGGCTCGTTCGAGTCCACGTACCCCGATGGACGCGTGTTCACGTTCCACGGCCGCTGCGAGCAGCTCTGGCAGGAGGAGCGCGACAAGCCAGGGCGTCGGTAGTTCGTTGACAGCCCTTGACCGTTGTGCAACCTCGTGCTTGTGAGCGGGCAGATTGATCAAAACGGCCGACAACGTGTGGTCCGTTCCACCGAATGCGCAGCTAACGCGCGCCCAATATGACGCCTACGGGCGGGAAACCTCCACGTCAACGTGCACAGCGCCGCCAACCCGAGCGGGGAGATTCGCGCACAGTTGAAGCCGTAGCGCGTTACGGCTGGCCCGTGTCTTGCCCTCCTGTTGACCGGAAGTTCGACCCAGAGATGAGATGCAGAAAGGAGTGACCTCTCCGCAGGCGGGCATAGCATGTGGTGCCGTCGATGAGGACGGGGGCGTTCGTAGGGCGGGATCGTCGGTCCAAGCGGAAGGGCGTCGGTGGGAACGCCGAGGTCGACGCTAAGCTTCCGAGTTTCACCCTTATTGACCCACCGACGCGCGCGCTCCGGGTCCAGCCGATGAGGGGATGCCCGCGGCCCGGACAGGAACCGGGATCGGCAGAATGCTCGCCACCTTCCATCCGGCGGGTGTCTTGATGATCGTCTGATTCATCAGAAAGCGCGTGGTGTGCGCCTCCTGCCCCGCCGCGCCGATCGTGAAGACGATGGGCACGTACAGTTGCGCCACGTCACTACTGAGCATGGTCACTTGGAGTTCTGCCGCGTTCGGCTCCAGATGCCACGTGCCATGATAGAGGGCGTCGAATCGCTTCAACCCGGCCTCACGGCCCCAGATCGGGGTTCCGCGCGTGACCCAGAGAAAGCGCGCGGAGTCCCACAGCAGATCCCCCACCGCGCTTAGGTCGTGAGCGTTCTGAGCTGCGACAAACCGCTCAAAGAGTGCCCGAATCTCATCCTCCGGCCCAGCCCATGCCGCTGGGGCAACGGAGAGCGCGAGAGACAGCAAGGCCAGGAAGACATACCGCTGCATCGTCTGCCCTCCTAAAGAGTTCGATGGGAGTCTTCCACTCGCCGCTTGGGCGAGCCGAAAACGGGGTGCCCAGCCCCATAAGGGCACCGAATCTTCGCGCCGGCCCGCTCCGCGATGTGAGCAGCCGCTCAAAGCCCTCTGGCTGCGCTTACACATGCCTCTACTTGGGCATGGGCTTCCTCCCGTCGTCTCCAGCAGCCTGAGCGGTCCGGACGAAGGGAACCTATCGTCCTCCGACGATCAGTCTTCTGATCCTGGCAAGGAGTAACCTCAGCGACTCCATGAGCTTTGCCATCTCCGATACCTCCCTGTACCGAGCATGAGACCAGGAGCAGTGCCAGGGGCCACGATCCTCCACGGGCCCCAGCCGCCTCTGATCGTCACCAGCGTTCTCAAGAAGGACCGTGCCAACAGTCGTGGGTTCCCTTAGAGCGCCAGCGGCCCACCACATGACTGTCGCCGGCGGGGAGGATCTGCTCGATGTCAACGTGAAGATCGGGAAACGCCGTGACGTAGAGCTTGAAGAACTGCCGAGCCCCTTCATACCCGAGAACAGCGCGGGAAAGGCATCCGATTTCCACGTCGTCTTCGTGTCTAATCGCTTGACGCGGCCTTCCACGTCATGCGCGTTTCACGCCGCGAATATCTCTCGAACGATGTGAAGGTTGTCTTGTCCAGCCATCGTGGCCTCCTTCAGCGTCATGCCAGACTCTGCAGCTCGGCCTCCGCCTTCTCCAGCCAGGACTGCATGTCCATGTCGCTGAACATTGTCGAGGCGGTCGCGTATGGAAAGGGCCGACCTCACTTCTTCCGAGGACGTTCAGGCCAACCTTCTCCTCTCGGTCAGGGACGGAGACACTCCCCTCCGTTGAGGCGGAATGGTCTTCCCGTATGTGGACGGTACAAACTCTTTCGAGAGGTCCACCGTGATGGTCAGCTTGTGCCCCTCGCCCGTCATCTGCACGTTCTACATGTGATACCTCCGAGCGCGAGTAAGTGATCATCATCGGTCATTCGCTACCAGTTCGCCGCCAGGAAGTAGTTCAGCAGAAGGCTCACGATGGACATGACCAGCGCACCGGCGAACGCAGGGACGAATCCGTCGACGCGAAAGCCCAGCCCCAGGGCCCCGGTGATCCGGCTCGTGAGCATGAACATGAGCGCGTTCATGACGAGCACGAACAGACCAATCGTGGCGAGGGTCAGCGGCAACGTCAACCAGAATACGACCGGCCAAACCACCGCATTCACCACGCCGAAGATCACGGCAACGACGAGGAGAGTCATCCAATCACTGGGCGTATTGAGACGGTCGCCTACCCCGAGACGAATGCCCGGCACTACCCTCGCCGCAACGAACAAGGCCGCGGCGCTCATCAGTAGCCGCACGAGGAACGCCATCTGGACCTCCGCTCGGCTGGATTGCCAGCGCTTCAGCCGAAGCGAACTCGCAAGAGCGCCTGGTGCGGCGGGGGATGCATCCACCGGGCATCAGGGGACTTCATGAGGGAGGCTCCCCGCTAAGGTGGGCGGGCTTTGGCGGAGAGTCTAGGCGGGTCCGGGGGGCGTGTCAAATACCATCCCGCTCCCACTGTGTCCTGACTGATGCGGGCCGCGCCGGGGGCGATCGCCGTTGGGCGAGCGGCGCGGGCGGAGGATGAACGCCGGGGGCGCGGGCTGGGCGGCGAGGCAGGCACCGTCCGCGAAGACGAGCAGGCGGCCGTCGAAGCACTCCCGAAGTTCCACGCGACGGCCCGCGTAGGAGCGGCGGCGGGGCAGTTGTACCCAGCGGGGGCCGAGGCGGACAGTGTTGTCGTGGGCGACGCGGCGCGTGTACCGACAGCTCAGCCCGGCGGCGAGATCGCGCGGGGCCGGGCGCCAGGCGCCCCGGGGGTCAGCGGGCGGCCACGCGAAGCGCGTGTTGAGGTCAGCGAGGAAGGCGGGGAGAAAGGCATTGGCCGCCTCGAGCGTGGCGATGCCGCGCAGACGCAACTCGCTCACGAGGCGGTCCTGCGGGGTTTGCCAGAAGCGCTCGATGCGGCCCTTGGCTTGGGGGGAATGCGTGGCGATGCGCCGTCAACAGGCCGGCCTGGGGCACTTCCTTTCGGCTCATCGTGAGCGTCTCCCATGTCTCCATGGGGTGACACTCTTCCTGAACAGTTACGGGATGACATTTCTATAGACCAACAGCACCCCTCCGCGCGCTTCTTGACCGCGAGCCTACTGATGGCGCAGGATGGCTCGGGGTCACAGGGCGATCGCGGTGCCGACGCTCGCCTTCTCCCCGGTGCAGCGGGTAGTCGCGGGGGGAGGCCGCGCCCACCCCGGTTGCACGGCGAGGGCGCCGAGGGAGCAGCGTTTGTCCGTCCTATGCGCCCCCCAACGCGCGCTCGATCGTCTAGGGATGGCGAGTTGAAATTCCGGCAACAGGCCTGGCCTGTCGCCCGATGCCGGGTCCCGGACGGTCAGGCGACTAGCCTTCGCGGGGCCGAAACCTTTGTCGTGCCGCCGCGGTGCAGGAAAGCATGAAAATCGCTCAGATCGCGCCGCTGTACGAGGCTGTGCCCCCCAGGTTGTACGGAGGCACGGAACGGGTTGTTGCACATCTGTGCGACGCACTGGTCGAGCTGGGCCATGAGGTCACCTTGTTCGCCGCGGCCGATGCCCGTACCAAAGCGCGTCTTGTCCCGGTGCGCGATCAGGCGATCCGCCTCGACGCCGCGGTATTGCGATCGGACCTCGCCGCACATCTGGTCATGCTGCACGAAGTCAAACGGCGGTCCGCGCAGTTCGATGTCCTGCACTTCCACGTGGATCTGGTGCATTTTCCGATGTTCGAACAGCAGGCCCACAAGACGGTGACGACGTTGCACGGTCGCCTGGATCTCAAGGACTTGCCGTCCGCGTACGACCGTTGGCCGTCCTTCGGGCTCGTATCGATCTCCGATCAGCAGCGCAAACCCTTGCTGAACGCGAACTGGCTGGCCACCGTGCCGCACGGAGTACCGCTGTGTCAGTACGCCTTCCGCGAGCATCCGGCCGGTCGGTATCTCGCTTTCCTGGGACGAATCTCTCCGGAAAAGCGTCCGGACGTGGCGATCCTCGTCGCACGCCGCGCGCGCATCCCGCTCAAGCTGGCCGCGAAGGTGGATGCTGTCGATACCGTGTACTTCGAGACGGTCGTGAAACCCTTGCTCGATGACCCGGGGGTCGAGTTCGTCGGCGAAATCGGCGATGAACGCAAATCGGAATTTCTCGGCAACGCGCTCGCACTGCTGTCCCCGGTGCATTGGCCGGAGCCGTTCGGGCTCGTCATGATCGAAGCAATGGCTTGCGGGACGCCGGTCATTGCCTGGAATTGCGGCGCGATACCCGAGGTGATCGAGGACGGCATCACCGGGTTCATCGTGAATTCCGAGGACGAGGCGCTCGCGGCGATAGAGCGAATCGCAGCCATAGAGCGGCGCGGAATACGCGCCGTCTTCGAGCAGCGCTTTACGGCGACGATGATGGCGCGCGCCTATCTGGATGTGTATGCCCAGTTGCTGAATCGCAGGCCGTTACGCCGTGTGTCGTAAGGGTAACGGAGACCGGCTATGAGCCTGGCGGATGAACCTGCAGACCGCCGCGGCTTGCTGCCGCGGTACACCCTGAAGGATGCCAACACGGTCCTGCTGGCCGATGCCCTGGGTGACATTCAGGGCAGCGACGATGGGCTGTTCACGAACGACACGCGCGTGTTGTCGCGCCTGGAGCTCGCCATTGCCGGCCGGCGGCCATCGTTGCTCGGCGCCGCGATCAATCAGGACAACACGGTGTTCACGGCACATCTCACGAACCGGCCCCTGGCGGCCCTCGGAGCGGTTGCGCTGCCGCAAGGCGTCATTCATATCGAGCGCAGCCGCTTCCTGTGGGGCAGCCGCCTGTATGAGCGATTGACGCTCACGAACTTCAGCGAGCACGACGCGGAAGTCCCGCTGAAACTGGGGTTTGCTGCCGATTTCGCCGACATATTCGAAGTGCAGGGGCACGTGCGCAAGGAGCGCGGCGTTCATCTGCCCGCGCTCGTCACCGAGCGAACCGTGCAGTTGTCGTACCGTGGACGTGACGAGGTCGTGCGCTCGACGGACATAGCATTCTCCCTGCCTCCGGCGTCGATATCGCCTCACGACGCGGAGTTTCGTATCGAGGTGCGACGCGGCGCGAGCGCGCAGATGTATCTTGAGATCGGCGCCGAAGACGACAGCGCACCGTCGCCCGACCGATTCAACATCGCCGGGGCGGAGTTGTCAGCGAGCATGCAGGGGCGCTTGAGGCAAGGCGCATGGATCAGCACGTCCGGGCGCCTCTTCAATCAGTGGATCGAGAAATCGCGTTCTGATCTCGCGTTGCTGACGACCGCGCTGCCGACCGGTCCGTACCCGTACGCAGGCATCCCGTGGTTTGCCACTCAGTTCGGACGCGACGCGATCATCACCTCGTTGCAGATGCTCTGGATCAACCCGCAACTCGCCGCGGGTGTGCTGAGCTTTCTCGCCTCGACTCAGGCAGAGGAGACATCTGCCTTTCGCGATGCTCAGCCGGGCAAGATCATGCACGAGACGCGGCGCGGGGAGATGGCGGCGCTGGGCGAGGTTCCATTCGGTTGCTACTACGGCGGCGTGGATACCACGCCGCTGTTCGTGATGCTCGCCGCCGCCTATGAGGCGCGCACCGGCGATCGCGCGCTCGTCGATCGGATCTGGACCCGTCTGCTCGCGGCGACCGATTGGATCGAGCGGCGGCTGGACGGCAGCCCCACGGGATTTCTCGATTACGCGCGCGGCGAGCAAAGCGGCCTGGTGAACCAGGCCTGGAAAGACAGTCACGATTCGATGTTCCACGCGGACGGGCGCTTTCCGCGCGGCCCGCTCGCCGTCGTCGAGGTCCAGGGGTACGCCTATGCAGCGCTCGAGGCCATGTCGGAACTGGCTGCGACGCGCGGTGATCAGGCAAGGAGCGATCGGTGGATGCAGCGGAGCCAGCGTTTGCGTGCGGCGATCGAGGAAAGATTCTGGGTGCCGGAGATGAATTACTATGCGATCGCGCTCGATGGCGACGGCGAGCCGTGCAAAGTGTACGGGTCGAATCCGGGACACTTGCTGTTCTGCGGTGTTCCCAGCGAGGAGCGCGCCGCTGCCGTCGCGGCGCAATTGTTGTCGAGCCGCTTTGCCAGCGGCTGGGGCATCAGGACGCTGGCAGAGGGCGAACCGCGCTACAACCCGATGTCTTATCACAATGGCTCGATCTGGCCGCACGATACCTCGGTGTGTGCTGCCGGTATCTCACGCTACGGGGGGCGCGCCGAGGTGGTCCGGATCGTGAGCGACATCTTCGAGACGGCGAATCAGTTCGGCATGCGCCTGCCGGAGTTGTACTGCGGGTTCCCGCGCATACCCGGCCAGGGTCCGGCACCGTATCCGGTGGCCTGCCTGCCGCAGGCCTGGTCCTCGGGCGCCGTGTTCCTGTTGCTGCAGGCGAGCCTGGGGATTCGCATCGACGGCCGTCGCAATGAAGTGCACATCCGGCGGCCGATGCTGCCGTCGGATATCGAGTCACTCTGCATACGCGACTTGCCGTTCGGTCACGCCAGGATCGATCTGGAATTCCACCGCATCGGCGCCAAAGTCGTCGTTGTGCCGGCGAAGCATGTGGAAAACGGAGTGCGTGTGCTCGCGCACTTGTAAAGGGAGTCGGGTTCGCAACGCATGCCCCCGCAATACTCCCTCGGCCATTCCCATGCCGGGAATGGCTCTCGATATGGCGCCGGATGCGTACTCGGATCCGGGAACAGCCCCGTCTCGTAGACGAACTCGGCCGCCGGCAAGTGGTCGAGCCGACGACGAAGCGCCGCGTCCGGGAGCTCGGCGACCGGGTGGAGGAACGTGAACGGGACATCGTTGCCGACGACGGAGGCGACCTGGAGGAGGCGTTAGTCCTCCTGAGCAAGCCGGTCGATGCGCGCTGCCAGCATCACCTGGATGGTGGCCGGGAGCTGGATCGCCTGGGCCGGTTGCATCAGCCGATACTGTCCGCGTTCCCCCGCCAGCACGGTCGTTTCCACCAGCGTCCGGCGGGAATGGCGCCAGCGCGCAGCAATGGTGAGGAGGCCGCCGAGTTCCGCGACGACCTGCTCGCGTTCTGGACCGCGACGCGACACCGGTAAGGCGCTTCCTGCGTTATTGACGTTGCCGGGATCCGGCCGGCCTCGCGTAGACGCTGCGCAGTCCCAACGTGAGCGGCGCGGCCGCCGCGCAGAGCAGCGCCATCACCAGAAACCCCTCAGCGCCGAGCCGCGCATAGAGCCTGCCCGACGCGAGTGTCAGCAGCGCCGTGGTCGCCGCAGCACCAAGCGCGTACATCGCTTGCGCCGTCGCCGCCAGATGTTGTGGGACGATCGCCGCAATGAGGCGCATGCAGGCAAGATGCAGCGCCGCGAAGGTGAGCCCATGCAGCGGCTGCACCATGGCGAGAGCCATCACGTCGGTGGTCAGCGCCATGGCCACCCAGCGCAGCACGCCGGCGATGGCGGCGAGCGCCATGACGCCGGCCGGACTCAGGCGCTTCACGAGCGGGGAACCGATCAGGAAAAATACGATCACTTCGGCGGCAACTGACTCCGACCAGAGCACGCTTGCCATGGCCGGGGTGACGCCCGCCGCGCTCCAGCGGATGACCGCGAAGGCGTCGTGCATCGCATGGCTGCCGAGCACGAGAGCGGAAACCAGCATCACGCGCCGGAACAGCCGCATCCGCAGGAGTTCGAGCACGCCCCCCGCAGGAGCATGCCCGGCGACCGCGGGCAAGCGTTCGGGCCGTGCGTGTTCGGGCAGCAGCATCGCCGCACAAGCCGCGGCGGAGAGCAGCGCCGCATGCGACACGATGATCGAGGTGAGTCCCCAGGCGCTCACCACCTGCCCACTGACCAGCGTGCCCGCGATGAAGGCCGCCGAGCCTGTTCCGCGTGCCCAGCCGTAGTCGAATCTCGTCGCTCCATCGCGCGGCACGGCGGCGGCCAGTGCGAGGGCATCGGCGAGCGTCGTGATCGGCGCGAGCGCAGCCGCGTGGAGCACACTGATCATCAACAGCGTCCAGAAGCCAGCTGCCGGCAACAGACCAAGAGCAACGAGCGCGGCCAGCGCCGTGCAGACGGCGAGGACGGCGCGAAGCGCCTGCGTGAGGTCGGCGAGCCGTCCGCACAACGGCCCGGAGATGAGCCGGATCGCGGTGCCGGTTGCGAACAGAAGCCCAAGCTGTTCTGGCACAAGCCCTCGCGCTTCGAAGAACGCCGGCATGAACGGCGATGAGACCCCGAACGCGGCGTACATCAGCGCGTACAGAGCGATGAAACGGCGCAGCGCGCTCATCGGATGTTCGTTCGCGGCGGTCTGCGGTTGGCCACGGACTGCGCGAACACGGCTACGTGGAGGGTCAGAACATCCTCATTGAATACCGAGCGGCGGACGGGAGAATCGAGCGCCTCCCGGCTCTGGCGGCCGAACTCGCCCGTCTCAAGGTCGACAGAGGGCCGCTCCCGCCAAAGCCGCCGGATACTCGGTAGGCGCGTGTGTGGGTTCGATTTCCAGGGCATCGGCGAGCCGTTCAAGCGAAATTGTCCAAGTGGATCGGCGGCCTCACCCCTCGATCTCAATGTCAGCGCCGGTGATCCTCACCGGGTAGCTCTTGACTGCCTGCCCAGCGGGCGGCCCCCGGCCGGCCCCGGTCCTGATGTCGAACTTCGCCCCGTGCCACGGGCAGGTCTCCCTGGCCGAGCGCACCGATGTCTTGCTGGCGGCGGCCAATGCGACGCGAAGCGCGGCCGCGGCGGTCGACATCGTCTTCACCGCGGCCGGGGCCACGGCGAATTACCGGCGCAATCTGCTCCAGCGGGCGCTCCGGGACATCCATGCGGTGACCCAGCATATCGGGGCGGCGCCCCTGCAGTATGAGTCCGCCGGGCGGATGCTGTTGGGGCTGCCGCCGCTCAATCCCTTGATCCTCTTCTGAGTGCCGGTGATGCCTGGCGGCTCTCGCAGACGGTTAAAGAAGATCGCGGAGGCCTTCGGGCTCACGCTCCCGCAGTCGCTCGTCGGCCGCGCCGACCAGGTGATCCAGTAGGTCCGAAAGTTTGTGCCCAAATTGTGCCTAACTCAGGCGCACTCTAGCGCATTCCAGCGCACGACGCCGTCGGGGCCCTCTCTTTTCATAGCAAGCAGTTACGCATACTTACACACTGGCGCATTCCAGCGCACTCCTGATCACTCCTGCGCATTCCAGCACACTCCAGCATAGGTAGTTCGCGTATTAGACCGAGGACTTAGCAGACGGCTCAGACTACTGGTCTGCTGACGGGTCGGCCGTTAAACCGACGGGTAACCGAGGGAGCACAGGACTTTTAGTCCTCGGCCTCATCCCTCGTAAGTCCGCACGGTAGTGGAGGCTTGACCCTCGCCGAAATGGGCTGGCGCTAGCTGCTGAACACGTGTGTCTAGTCGGTTTGAACCTGCGAAATGGGCTGGCGCTAGCTGCTGAACATGTGCGTCTAGTCGGTTTTGAAACTGCCTCTCCTACGGCTAAGGTCCGGCTTGTCCCTTTCCCTGTCCAGGACGAGACTAGATGTAATGCCCACGTACAGAGTCACCGTTCCGATCTCAGTTGAAGACATGGACCGACTCTGCGCGAACGACTCTGGAGTCTCCACGGTCATCCGCACGGCACTCCGAGATCAGACGCGAACCGTGAGATTGAGGCACGGATTTACGTCTTCCTTGACGGAGGGCGAAGCCCGCTCGTTTCTTCGCTATGCAAATAGACAAGGCTTCGAGCGACTAGCGAC
>Ga0137409_10004226_pt1 | contig 15102 bp, 13 predicted proteins | sample CZODoug1_16funga_FD_122059 | JGI IMG/M metagenome (GOLD analysis project Ga0137409, IMG submission 122059) | Vadose zone soil fungal communities from Angelo Coast Range Reserve, California, USA - CZODoug1_16fungal (Hybrid Assembly) | ecosystem: Environmental > Terrestrial > Soil > Vadose zone... | reverse complement strand
CACCTGACGGCTTCCCGGTACCGGATGACGCTCGTTCAACAGGATGAGGGAGAGTCTTCGAAGCCCGTCGGCGCCGCAGCGGGTCTTGCTCTGGGCGCGGACGGGTACGTTCACGGCTATGCCGACGCCTCCCGCCTCGGACCGGGTCGTTATGTGCTGCGCATCGAGCCTGAGGCTGAGACCCCTGCCACGGCGGAGACGTTCCCGTTCAATCTCCGTGGCCGCGGAGCCCGGCCAGCACCGTGATGTAGAGGCCCGTCTCACTCGCGGAACGCTTATTGTGAAGCTGAAGAAGCTCTCAGCGCGCGGCGTCGAAGCGCGGTCGCGAGCACGTCAATCACCAATGTAACAAGGCAACCTGCCAATAGCAGCGGTGCGCGCCATGCGGGTTCGACTCCGATGGCAGGGAGGCCCAGTATCGCAAGACAGCACCACGCCACTAAAGCGCAAGCGAGCATGCCGTCGTCGACGAACAGTCCCCACAGCTCGGCAACGGCCGCGAGGACCACGCGAGTAATCCCGCGCCGGGGCTGCGCGCCTTCATTCATTGCGGGACACCTGGTATGCCAGCCTTGTTGATGGGATCAACGATACGGCGTGCAATCGGAACCGTCAGGACCGAAGCTAAAAGCACAATCACGGCAATTCCAATTATCGCCAAATCTCTGCCTACCCAGTCAAAACCAGCTCCCTCACCAACCCAAAAAACTCCAAAAGAGGAAATAAGTATTCCGACAACAAACTTAAGGCTGTTTTCCGGAACTCTCGCCAGCGGTCGATGGACAATAAAGCCGAGAAGAATCACCACAACACCCGCTGCCGCGGCCCCTAAGCTGGCTGGAATCAACATTCCGCCAGTGGCCCCCAGAGCTACCACGATGAACACTACCTCCAATCCCTCAAGCACGACGGCATTGAAGGTTGCCCCCGCGCCCCCCAGATCAATTCCAAGCGTAACCGACGCGCGAGAGCCGGCAAGCGCAGCCGTTTCCTTTGCAAATTCCCCCCTCTCGTCATGGAGTGCAAGGATTCCAGCTGAGCGAAGGATTGCTTTGCGCAGCCAGCGCATGCCAAATAGCAGTAGCAACACACCCACCGCAACCCGCAGAGTGTCGAGGGGAACAAAGCGGAGCAGCGGTCCCAGGGCAAAAACGAGTATCACGAGCAACACACAGCCAGCCGCTGCACCTGCCAGGGCGGAACGCGCACCACGGACGGTCCATACCGCCAGGACAATCGTGAGAGCTTCAACAAACTCGACGAATGACGCCAGGAACGATGCGAGTACTGTTGGTCCGAGTTCTTTCCAGACATTCATATCGCTTCCCCGACGCCCCCCCCTCAGCAGGCAGACGCATCTGGTTAAATAGCATACCTTTGGCGGTCACCCCCGCCTGCAGCCAAATGAAATTATCTCGGTCAGCCATTACCAGACGGAATAGTTGACGAGAAATTGGTGCGAAGAGCCAAGTTGACCACCCAACGTTCCATTGCGGGGCGATACGATGAAGTATCAAACTCAACGCAAAATCGCGCATCCGCTCGCTGAGGACGGCTTATCGCCGAGAGGCTGAGAGATGAAACTAGCAACGCTGAAACATGGTGCGCGCGAAATGGTCGCGGTGGTAGATGGTACACGGGGTCTCTTTTGGCCGCTTCCGGAGTTATTTCCACAGTTCCGGCAAACGCCTACCGCTGATATGGTACAGGTGATCACTCAGCTACATCAGAAGCGGCTTGGCGCGCCCCCGGAAACTAAAGGACGCGCGCTAAAAGACGCCCAATTGCTGGCGCCAATTCGGGTGCCGCCGCGCAATATCTTCTGTGTTGGGAAGAACTATCGTGCTCATGCCCGGGAATTCTCCACGAGCGGATTTGACGCTGGTGGAAGGAGCTCACACTCGCATCCGGACAAGCCGCATCCGAACAAGCCGATTGTTTTCACCAAGCCCTGGACTGCGATTGCCGGTCCGACCGACCCTATTCCGCTTTGGCCAGATGTCGATCAGGCCGTGGACTACGAGGGGGAACTTGCAGTTGTGATTGGGAAAAAGGGGCGCTTCATTTCCAAGCTACGCGCCCTCGAACACGTCTTCGGCTATACGATTATCAACGATGTTACGGCTCGCGATCTGCAAAGAGATCACGAGCAATGGTACCTCGGCAAGGCCGTCGATGGTTTTGCTCCGATGGGTCCTTGGATCGTCACATCCGATGAACTGACCGGTATCGACCTGCGCATTCACACAAAGATCAATGGCGAAACGCGGCAGGACGCAAAAACTTCGGAGTTGATTTTTGATGTCGCGACACTTGTCTCGACAATCTCGAGAGGTATTGAACTGTTGCCAGGCGACATAATTGCGACCGGTACCCCGGAGGGGGTGGGCATCGGATTCCATCCGCCAAAGTTTCTCAAGGAAGGAGACATTGTAGAGGTCGACATTTCCAATATCGGTCGCATTAGAAACGTGGTGCAACGAGTCTCCGCCTCAGGAGAGCCCCAGCCCGTGAATCGCCCGACGGACTAGGGGAGGCATACCATACTGAAGAAAATTCAATTGTGGGTGGCAAGCGCATCTGGTGAAACTCCCTAGACAGGGTCGAAAAACCAGCTTTCACCGGACGCATCGCACTGCGATGGATACTCGCGCTGCCCTTCACGACGCTCGCCGCGTGAATGAGTAAGAGCTAATGAGCGTCAGCCGGGCAAAACTCGTGTCGGGGTTGCCGCCGCAAATCGGACGCTCACTTCCCCGCATTGAGGACGAGCGCGCACTTCGAGGCAAGGCGTGCCACGTCGACGACATAAAGCTACCGGGCCTTCTGCACGCCGCCTTTGCGCGAAGTACCGCTGCAAGAGCATCCCTTCTTCACATAGACACGCAAGTTGCGGGGCGGCAACCGGGAGTTCGGGCGGTCTTTACAGGATCCATGTTAGGGAACCTTCCGGCGTTGACCATGAACGGCGTCGTTCAGGGGCTGAGGCAGTTTGAACGCGCGCTATTGGCGGTCGATCGGGTTCACGCCGTGGGTGAGCCGATCGCGCTGGTCGTCGCTGAAACGGCCGAAGTGGCCCACGAGGCAGCGGAACTAATCGAAGTCCAATATGACTTTGAAGAGCCCGTCGTTGATGTAGCGGCGGCATTGGCGTCGCCTCCCCTGATACATGGCTGGCCAAACAACGAAGTCTTTGCGCATCGCTCGGTGCATGGAGATTGCGACGGCGCCTTCGCGAGAGCGACTCACGTGGTTCAGGTGCGCTTCAACATGCCCCGGGTAGCGCCTGTTGCACTCGAGCCGCGGGGTACGTTGGCAGCTTTCTGCTCTGGGAGCCGGACGCTGACGGTATGGCTTGGAAACCAAACACCACATCGCGCGCGCAGCGAGCTGGCGCGTATCCTGGGGTTCGAACTGGATGCGATCCGAGTGATCGCGCCGGATGTCGGCGGTGCCTTTGGAGGCAAGGCGTCCCTGTATCCCGAAGACGTTCTCGTAGCCTGGGCATCGATGAAGCTGGCGCGCCCTGTCAAATGGATCGCTACGCGGAACGAGGAATTTACATCGGCCTCACATGGCCGCGGAGCCGCGGCTTCTGCCGAAGCCGCCCTCGATAGCGCCGGCCATTTTCTTGCGGTTCGAGCCAGTCTCATTTTTCCTGTTGGCCACTGGGGCACCTACAGTGCCGCGGTACCGGCCTGGAATGCCGCTCGCATCTTGCCTGGTCCGTACGCTGTCCCGGCTGTCGACATTTGCGCGCGAGGCGTCGTAACAAACTCGGCGCCTGTCGGTATTTACCGCGGCGCCGGAAGACCGGAAGCTGCCATGCTCATGGAGCGCCTGATGGAAGAAGCCGGGCGCGCTTGCGGCGTCGATTCGATCGAGGTGCGGCGCCGCAACCTGATCGTCCCGGAGGCAATGCCGTATCGGACGCCAACAGCCCAGTGCTTGGATTCGGGGGACTATCCCAGAATGCTGCAGCGGACGCTTGAGGCAGCTCAGTACGAGGCGCTGCTGCGAACTCAAGCGCAGAGGCGTGCTAACGGGGCGCTTTTCGGTATAGGCATCTGCATCTACCTGGAACCCTGCGGACAAGGCTCGGAGAGCGCGAAACTCAGTGTGGACGCTGACGGCAGGTTCCACCTTGCGTGCGGCACGAGCTCACAGGGGCAAGGTCACCGCACCGTGCTGGCCCAGATTGCTGCCGATCACCTCGGCGTTCCGATTGAAAGCATCGAGGTTGTTGAGGGAGACACGGGGCAAACCCCGACCGGGGTGGGCGCCGTGGCGAGCCGCAGCATGGCAATCGGCGGAAGCGCTGTTAAGCTCGTAGCAATTGAGCTACGGCACATGCTCGCGGACCGGGGCATAACAAGCACAGAACCGTTGGAAGCGACGGTAGTTTACGAAACGTCCGCCGAGGCGTGGAGCTCAGGTTGCGCTCTGGCTACGGTGTCTGTCGACATCGATACCGGGGAAACAACTGTACAGCAGTTCATTTGGGTCGATGACGCGGGAATAATTGTCAACCCTCTTCTTGCTCACGGACAGATGTTGGGCGGGCTTGCCCAAGGACTTGGGCAGATACTGTGCGAGCGAGTGCACTACGACGCGAGTGGCCAGCTCTTAACGGGCACGCTCATGGACTACCCGTTGCTGCGGGCCGACCAGATGCCGCAGGTGCAGCTGTCTACGATGTCTACCCCTACGCGCGCCAATGCCCTGGGAACTAAAGGCGTCGGCGAGTCAGGGTGCATTGCCGCGCCGGCGGCAGTGTACAACGCTGCACTCGATGCGCTACGACCAGTCGGGGTAACCGAGTTAGATATTCCCCTGACCAGCGAAGTAGTCTGGCGTGCCATGCGGCGCGCCAGGCAGTCACCTCACGGCTGAAGCAATGCGCTACACAAGAAATCAGGCCAAGGACTATGCGCATCAGCATCTCAAAGGAATTTGGGCGGCAGCTCCCACTGTCTTCACAGCTGACCTTGCTCTCGATCTCCCCGCGTTCGCGCGCAATATTCAGCACTGGATTGTGGATCTCGAGATCGATGGCGTATTCGTCGGCGGGAAACAAGGCGAATACTTCTCTATGTTGCTCAGCGAGCGAAAACAACTCTTTGATATTGCCGTGGCGACCGCTGAGACCCTCGGTCGTCCCGCGGGTGTCATGCTGTCCTGCTCTGACCAAAACCTGGACGCCACCCTTGACCTGGCGATGCATGCGCAGGCTGTTGGGGCCGAATATATAGTCATTCACAGCCCAGCCTTACCCTTCGGCAAGGATATCGACTCCACCGTACATGAATACTACCGCTACATCAGCGAACGGCTGGACATTGCGATCGCGATGTGGAATCACCCGGATTGCGGCTATGTGATGAGTCCGCAACTCTGCGCGCGAATTGCGGGCCAATGCCCGAACATCGTGGCGATTAAGTACAGCGTGGCGCGCGACCTGTACGTAGAACTGACCCGCTTGACGGCCGGCACGTTAATCGTCAGTTCCGCCTCGGAAGAGGAATGGCTCGACAACATCGTCGAATTAGGATGGCAGGTGTACTTATGCTCGGTACCACCGATTCTCTATCAAACGCCCACAGATCGCCGGATGCAGCAGTATACCCGGCTGGCCATGCGGGGAGATGTGCGCGCGGCACGAGCAGTTCGGGATAGTCTGGAGCCGGTTCGCCGAGCCTTGCGCAACAGCCGACCGCCGGGAACACCACACGCGCAGCAGAAATACTGGCAAGAGTTGCTCGGACAAGCCGGTGGCCCAGTGCGTCGCCCCCTTCTGAATCTCACTGCAACCCAGCGCGCAGTCATTCGCCGCGCGTTTTTCGAGTCCGGTTTGACTGCGAACCCAGAAGCCGGCACGAACACGTGAACAGCCCGCTGCGCGTTGCGATCATCGGGTTTGGGGCGATAGGCCGTGAACTCGTGCGCCTGCTTGGCAGTTGCAAGGATGAAGTACAGATCACCGCCGTGCTGCGCCGCTCGCCGAGTACAGCAAAGGGGTACGCCGAGGGCATAAAGGCGGACATCTGGGTGCAGTCAATCGATGCACTGTTGCGCGGTCGGCCCGAGCTGGTTGTGGAGTGCGCGGGCCACGAGGCGGTCGGTACGTACGGCCCCTCCATCCTGAGCACGGGTGCAGAACTGCTGGTGGCCTCTGTTGGAGCCTTAGCGGACTTTGAAGTGGAACGATCACTTCGTGCTGCTGCCTTGAACAGCAGGGGCCGGATACTCATCCCTTCCGGGGCGGCAGGTGCGCTTGATGCCTTGGCGTCGGCACGTAACTGTGGACTGAGCACGGTGATTTACCGCGGTACAAAATCTTTCGCGGCGTGGCGTGGCGTCTTGCCCGACCGTCTTCCAGACGCCCCAAGGACTCTGCTGTTCTTCTCCGGCACGGCACGCGAGGCCGCACTCCGTTTTCCGCGGAATGCGAATGTTGCTGCAGCTATTGCTCTGGCGGGCCTGGGATTTGACGCAACCCAGGTGGAGTTGATCGCGCAAGAAGATCTGGTCGAGAACCAGCACGAGATCTTTGCGGAGGGAGAGTTTGGATCACTCAAATTCAGGGTGCGTAACCGCGTCGCCGCCACAAATCCGCGAACCTCGGTGCTGACGGCAGGCAGCCTCGCGAAGGGGGTACTCAATCGTCGCGTCGTGGTCGCGTTCTCCTAGAGGCCTGCCCAGGAGCAAGCTATGCGTGAGTATGGGCCGCCGATTAATCTCGCGGCGTGGGTTCGCGACAACGAGCACCTGCTGAGGCCACCGGTAGGCAATCAACAGGTTTGGAAGCATTCTGATCTACTCATCACGTTGGTGGGCGGACCAAATGAGCGGACAGATTTCCACGATGATCCCCTGGAAGAGTTCTTCTATCAACTTAAGGGTGAAGCGACTCTTCTGACCGTGGCAGATTCGAAGTTCGAAGCTATCTCACTGGGCGAGGGTGATATTTTCCTGCTTGCGCCGCACATACGACATTCCCCTCAGCGGCCTGTGCCCGGCAGCTTGTGTCTCGTCGTCGAACGCGCTCGCCCCAGGGGACTGCCCGACGGCTTCGAATGGTACTGCGCCGGGTGTGGCACGTTGGTGCATCGAGCCGAGGTTCAATTAGAAAGTATCGTGGATGATCTCCCCAGAATTTATGCGAACTTCTATGCGAGCGACCCTGGACGACGCCAGTGCGCGAGATGCGGCGAGGTGCATCCCGGGGCCAACGCAGCACGTTGGCATCAGCAACTGGCTAAGCAATTTACGCTTATACGCACCTGATGGAGTCGCACAGAGAAGCAACGTCGGCGCGCATTGAAATTTCGCTGACGGTCAACGGCCAACCGCACTGTGTCCTGGTGGATCCCGCCGTAACGCTGGTGCAACTGTTACGTGAGGATCTGGGGTTGACAGGTACACACGTCGGCTGTGACACAGCCCAGTGCGGTGCGTGCACGATCCTGGTTAACGGCCGCGCTATCAAGTCGTGCAATATGCTGGCGGTGCGGGCGGATGGTGGCGACATCACTACGATTGAGGGTGTCTCTCTTGCGGAAGGATCATTGCACCCCATTCAATCGGCATTTCGCGCCCATCATGCATTGCAATGTGGCTTCTGCACACCAGGGATGGTGATGATTGCGTTCGAACTTGCTACCAGGCGTCCGCAGGCCAACGAACGTGATATCCGCGAGGCGCTGGTTGGGAATTTATGCCGCTGCACGGGTTACGAGGGCATTGTGTCGGCGATCCGCGCTGCTCTGCGAGAACTGAGAGGCAAATAAGTGCCGTCAGGCGAATCTCGCATGCGGGGCGCACCGTGACTGGTACATTGCAATACCATCGGCCGAGCAGTATTGCCGAAGCCGTCGCCACCATCAGGTCTAACGAGAACCTGAAAGTAATCGCCGGGGGGCAGTCCCTCCTGCCGGCGATGAGGTTGCGGCTGACGATGCCGGCTGGACTCGTGGATCTTGCGCGCATCGCCGCCTTGGACGGAATCGCTGTCAGCCCGAAGTCCGTATCGCTCGGCGCCATGACCTGTCACACCGAAGTGGCCGAGTCGGCGGCAGTCTCGCACGCGATACCGGCGCTCTCGAGCTTGGCCGCGGGGATTGGAGATCGTCAGGTTCGAAATCTCGGTACCGTGGGGGGGTCATTGGCGAACAACGATCCTGCGGCCTGTTATCCGGCCGCCGCACTCGCCCTTTCGGCGGTCGTACAAACTGACAGACGGCAGCTCGGCATTGACCAATTTCTGAATGGCATGTTTGCCACTCGTTTGGAGGCGGATGAATTGATAACGGCTGTGGCGTTCCGGATTCCGGCGCGAGCGGCGTACGTCAAATTCATGCATCCGGCGTCGCGGTTTGCCCTGGTTGGCGTGTTTGTCAGCCACCTGGGGGACGAAGTGCGGGTCGCGGTGACCGGAGCGGGGGCGCGAGGCGCTTTTCGAGCGTGCAGCATGGAAACCGCTCTAAATAGCTCATTTTCAGTCGACGCCCTGGTCGGCGTGGATGTTGACGCCAGAGACCTGATGACCGACATGCACGCGAGCGCGGAGTATCGCGCTCATCTCATATCGGTTCTGACGCGACGTGCGGTGCAGCTGGCAATCGAGTCATAGGACCGCGCGCGTGGTGCAGAGGCCGCGCTTGGCCGCTGAGGCGGTTTCTCTCGCCATTTGGGCCCGTGGGTGGCAGCCCGGCTCGCAGGATTCTCTGTCCTATTACCTTTGGTAATCGTGGACTGAGCCAAATTCAGTTGGCTTCCATGCAGCCTTGTGGACAGATGTCACAAAAGCAGTCGTTCCAATGCAGCGCTGAGTCTCACAGCGACGGCACCCGATCAACCTGCATCTGGTGGACCGGGCTAATTGGGCGGCTGGTCACGCCGATAATCGAGGGGGCGCGGCGGTTGCGATGGATCCAAGTCTGCCATACCTGGCCGCCGGCCGTGTGGTGTAGCACCAACTCGCTCTTAGCAACATCGCATCACCCGGTTGGAACCTGATATGCAACCATCAACAAAGCAAGCGGTCTGTACCTTGTTCGGGGTTTTGGCATTCGTCGTGGCGCCTGCACATGCGAGCGACGTTGCGGCCAGCGGGGGCACTCTGGAAGAGGTTGTCGTCACGGCTCAAAAGCGCGCCGAGAACCTGGAAAGAGTGCCGCTGGCAGTTTCGGCGCTGAGCGGAAACGAGCTGGAGAACCGGGGCTATACCTCTCTGCTTGATTTGATAGGCGCGGCGCCCAATCTCAGTGTCGTTTACAACACGGGCGTGGTCTATATTTCAGTCCGGGGTATCGTTGCGCAGGATGCTCTGCCTGGCGCGGATCCGGCTGTTGCGTCGCATTTGAATGGTATTTACCTGGCGAGCCATGAGGACGTCGGTACGGCATTCTACGATGTCGCCAGAGTCGAAGTGCTCAAGGGCCCGCAGGGAACTCTATTTGGGCGAAATGCGGTGGGTGGCGCCATCAACATCATTACAAACCAGCCAACTGACAAGTTTGAAGCCTCGGCAGAGGTAACTGCAGGGAACTACCATTCATTGAACACACGGGAGGTTATAAGCGGCCCCTTGGCGCACAACGTGCTTCTGCGGGTAGCCATCGCAACAGACAATCACTCGGGTTATTCCCTTAACCTCTATGACGGTAAGTACTACGACAATCAGAACGCATTGAGTGGACGGACTACGCTCGTCATCAACGCCGCGGACAATCTCGCCCTCACAACTTACCTCGACTATCACCGGGAGCACGACGGCAACTATCCGTCGCACCTAGGGGGCATTGTCAACCTGGCGTTCCCACTCCAGGGCGTACTTGCCGGGGGCCAGGCTATTCCCCTGGGTCCGGATGGTTTGGCGCTAAACCCTCGCTTGCTTAACGACTACTCGATTCCGCTTAACAGAAGGAAATCCTGGGGCGTATCGGAGGAGATCAACTGGAAGCTGAGTCCTCACATATCACTGAAGTCGCTCACTGGGTATCGTCACTTTGACGGGATTCTCGGCACCAACTTTCAAGGGACGACCTGGCCATTCCCGTCCGACTATCCTAACTATAACTACGAGCAATTCAGCCAAACTCACCAGGTTAGCGAGGAACTCCAACTAATAGGAAAAGCAGACAAATTGGACAGTGTGTTCGGTCTCTACTATCTCGACAGCGTAATTGAGGGCGGCTATAGCTTCGGTCTGACTCCAGAGCCGGGGCCCTTTCCGTTAACGACCGGTGGCACCCTGGACAAACCTGCATACGCCGTCTTTGGTCAGGCGACCTATCAGTTCACCGATCGATTTGGCGCTACGGCTGGGGCACGCTATAGCCGCGAGACCAACGACGCGAACACCAGTTGGACATCGGGAGGCGTGCTCCTGAGTGGCTTTGGTCCTTGCGCGAATCTGCCAGGCGCGCTTTGCCATCAGGTGGCATCCGCTACTTTTTCATCCTTCACGCCAAGACTTGAGGGTCATTACCAGTGGACGGATGGACTCATGACTTACGCCAGCGCCAGTAAAGGCTTTAAAAGCGGAGGATTTGAGATCGCCGCCTTGACGCCCGCCTTCAGGCCCGCGACCGTCTGGACATATGAAGTTGGTGCAAAGGCGGTAAGCCCCGATCGCCATTGGACAGCGAACTTTGCGGCGTTCCACTCCGATTACAAGGACATGCAGGTTCAGGAAATAGCAAACGGAATAACCGAGATCGTGAATGCCGCTAAGTCCAAGATCGATGGCGTGGAGCTTGAGGTAGCAGCGCGGCCAACGAGTCGACTCACGATCACAGATTCTGTCGCGTATCTGGATGCCCGCTATAGCGATTTTACCGAGCAAAATCCGAATTTCCCGTTCATGGGGCCGCCGGGCATCCTCGATAATTCAGGACATCAATTGCAATACACTTCGAAGTACACCAATAACTTGCGTGTGGCGTACGAAATGGCCTTCGCCCAGGGGTCGTTGCGTCTGTCGGGCGAATGGAATTGGCGTGACAAGCAGTACTTCTCCGAGTTCAACGACCCGTTCGAGCAACAACCCGCTTATTCCCTATACAGCGCGTCTATCCGCTACACGAGCTCGGATGGCAAGTGGTACCTGCAGGCATTCGGCCGGAATCTGGCGGACAAATTGATAATTTCACAGACGAGCATTGGCGGTTGTGGCTGCCTGAATTCTCAATTCATGCCGCCCAGAACCTATGGCCTCGGTGCCGGATACAAGTACTAGGCGCGCACCGCTTGCGTGCAACGCCTGTGAGCCCAAAGAGGGCGCTGATCATCGGAGCGTCCCGCGGCTTGGGCCTGGCACTGGTGCGCGAGTATCTGAAACGTCAGTGGCGGGTTGTGGCGACGGCACGTGCCTCATCCGGGACCAGGTTGCATGAGCTCGTGCCGCAGTCAGGCGGTCGACTCGAGGTCGCATTGCTGGATATAAACGACTGGCCGCAACTGACCCTGTTGTCACAACGCCTGGCGCCTGATTTCGATTTGCTATTTGTTAACGCTGGTGTCACCAGCCAGCCGCCCGTGGCAACGGCGGGGGAAGTGACCAAGGATGAATTCGCGCGTGTCATGGTGACCAATGCTTTGAGCCCAATGAGGTTGGTAGAACTATTGTGTGGTTTGGTTTCCCCGACAGGAACGATTGCTGTGATGTCCTCTGGTCTGGGAAGCGTCGCCAACAATGAAAACGGGACCTGGGAGATCTACGGCAGCAGCAAAGCGGCTCTGAACCAGCTGATGCGCAGCTTCGCTGCACGCCATCGCGCCGACCGCAGGACCCTGCTGCTCATCGCGCCAGGCTGGAACCGGACAGATATGGGAGGGCCGGAGGCGCCTCTCTCTGCAGAAGACACGATACCGAAAGTGGTCGACACGATCCTCAGCCGCGCGGGGCAACCGGGGTTGGCCTATCTTGATTACAAAGGTGAAAGTGTCAGATGGTGAGCCGCCCAGGCGATACTTTTTCAGACAGGGAGGCGCGGCGCAAATGAGTCATTGGAGGGCAATATGACCAAGCTGAAGTCCTATATCCGACACGGGCGCGGTGCTGCTCGATCATATCTGTACGGCGATCTCTCGGTCGGCGACTTCATCATGGGTGCATTTGGTGCTGTGGAGCTGGAGCGGAATCGCCAACCTAACGGCATATATCACACAGAGTATCTGATTGGCGATTCCGTAGTTATCCTGAAGGCGTCAGATGCCTGGGATGGGCCACGGCCGACAGGAGCGACCTACGTATTCGTGCCTGACGTGGATGCAGTGTACGACAGGGCAATCGCGCTCGGCGCGACGTCGATTAAGCCACCGGCGGATAAGAATGAACCTGTACAGATACCCTACCCGCGACGAGCGTGCAGCGTAAAGGACAGTTTTGGCAATCTCTGGAAAATAGCGACGTACGCAGGTTAGTGCAGCTCGTCTCAGGCCGGCCCGCGGCGCTCGCAAACGCATGTTGTGCACTACAAATAAAGACAGAGATTTTCGAGTCGCCATTACGTTCCGCCCAGCCGGGCACGTCGGCGTGCATGCCGGCCCGAGCACGCCCGGGTTCCAGCATTTGATCGAGGCGTTTGCGCAGCTGAATGTGGCGGCAGAAGTCATAGCTTACGAGGATGACGCGGCTGCGGGCGTATTACGGCAGCTTGAATGCTATGACGGCGTGCTGGTCTGGGTCGATCCTGTTTCAGAAGGCGGACATGACCGACGTCAGCTGGATGACATATTGGAGCAACTGGCCGAACGGGGGATCTGGATCAGCGCTCATCCTGAGGTTATTCGAAAGGTGGGCGTCAAGGAGGTGTTATTTACCACCCGCGAACTCGGCTGGAGCCCGGACACACACCTCTACACAACCGCTGAGCAGTTTCGACGTGAGTTTCCACGGAGCCTTTGGCTTACCACCGAGCGCGTACTGAAGGAAAATCGTAGTAATTGGGGACTCGGGGTATGGAAGATTGAATTGCACGAGCCGTGGACGACCGCAATCGACGGCACGGCAAGGATACGGGTCTTACGCGCGAGCGAAGATACCGGCGGCGAGACGATGCGACTAGCTGTTCTGTTGGACCGGTTCGACGCATACCTAAATTCAGGAGGGTCCCTGGTCGATCAGCCTTTCAACTCTCGCGTGGCAGACGGGGTTATTCGCTGCTATTTGGTTCAAAATGCTGTCGTCGGTTTTGGGTATCAGTTGGTCCGCGCTTTTTCCCCAAAGAGATCACAGGACGGGCCCCGCGAAATGTCAGATGCATCGAACCCAAAATTTCAGGGGCTCCGGCGCGTGATGGAGACCGTGTGGCTACCGGCAATGTTGGGAAAATTGGATATGCAGTGGACGTCACTGCCCGCTATCTGGGATGCCGATTTCCTTTACGGACCACCACTGGAGTCCGGTCTGGGCACCTACATGCTGTGCGAAATCAACGCGAGTTCCGTGTTTCCCTACCCGGTTAACGCAGCAAGCGCAATGGCCCGTGCGGCTGTGCGTGCATTGATGTCCGCCAAAGCTCAGCGCAGGCAGGAGTAACGATCTGTGAAGCTGGTATCGATTCTTTTGGAAGGACAACGACTCGCCGGCTTACTCGAAGGTGACGACGTGTATGTCACAAGTGTGCCCGGACTTGACGTCGCGATTGCGGCCGGCATCAGGGTCAAGGATGAACCGGGACAGTGGCGCAAGCTTAGCTCTGTCCAGCTTGATGTCCCACTCAGACCGGGATCCATACTATGCACTGGAAACAACTACAAGGATCACTTGGAAGAGCGGAAGCCCGGAGCGCACGCCACTAACGCCGCGCCGCGGGAGTTGGAGTTCTTTCTTAAGGCGGGACAGACGATCGCGTCGCTGAATGAGCCGTTGCGTCTCGATCCATCAATCGGGAACAAGATCGATCAGGAAACAGAATTGGGACTCGTGATGGGTCCTGGCTGTCCCCGGAGAGTGCCCGAGAAGCTGGCGCTGAATTACGTATTTGGTTATCTCGTCGTCAACGACCTGAGTGCCAGAGACAAACAGGTGCGACTCATGAAAGACGGTTCAAATTTCATGGTGTTGGGCGCGAGCAAGAATTTCGATGGGTCAACGCGACTGTCGCAGTACGTTACAACGGCCGACGAAATCGACGACGTATACAATCTTGAGCTTCGAACCTACGTGAACGGTGCGCTAAGACAGAAGAATTCCACGAGCCGACTGGTAAATTCACTTTCGGAAGTCGTGTCCTTCTTTTCCCAGGGTCTCTCTCTGCAGCCAGGCGGCATCATATCTACTGGAACCCCGGGCGGCACCGGCTGGGGACAAGATCAGGCGCTAGGTGGTAACGGTCATGTTCCGGCGGAGTGCACTCCCGCGCGGTACTTGCGCCCAGGCGACGAAGTTCGCAGTGTTGTTGGGAAAGTTGGAGAATTGACGTTCCGCGTTGAATGAGCACGCTGGATCGGCTCCGATGCTCTTCAGTGTGCTTGGAACAGGCGATGCACGAACGTTACCAGCGTCGACCATAATTCCCGCTTAGCGGGCGGCGGGGTCGCAAGGGCCCTCTTCCCGTTGGCCACAAAGTGTTCCGAGAATGCGGAAAAGAACCGGTCGGCCATGGTCGCCGCGGCGGCGTCGATCAGCCGCGAGCCGACCTGCGCTAATTTGCCGCCAACCTGTGCAGCAACCCGGTAGCGCAGTAACGTCTGGTCACCGGTCACCGGGTCAAGTGCCACCTGCGCCTCGCCACGCGCGAATCCCGCTGCACCGGCCTGACCCTGGAATCGAAGTGTGTACTGCCGCGGCGCGTCGATTTCCGCGAGCGCGATCTGGCCCTTGAGGCGGGTCTTGACCGGACCGATCGCTACGTTGATGAGGATGTCATAGGTATCGGGTCCGGTGGCTACGATGCTCTCGCAACCGAACACACAGCGTTGCAGCACCGCGACGTCATTGAGCGCGGCCCAGGCCGTGGCCTGATCCACCGTAAGGGCCCGTTCACCGGTCATCTCCATTGCGATCCTCTTTACCTCTCCCAGCCGATCCGTCGCATCAGATCCGAAAACCTCGGCTCGCCGCGCAAGCCGTCGAAAATTGGCTCGGAGTTG
>Ga0137409_10002187_pt2 | contig 15102 bp, 9 predicted proteins | sample CZODoug1_16funga_FD_122059 | JGI IMG/M metagenome (GOLD analysis project Ga0137409, IMG submission 122059) | Vadose zone soil fungal communities from Angelo Coast Range Reserve, California, USA - CZODoug1_16fungal (Hybrid Assembly) | ecosystem: Environmental > Terrestrial > Soil > Vadose zone... | reverse complement strand
CACCATCTTCGATAGTGACTGCGGCGCAGATGTAGACCATGGCGTTGATTTTGACTCGGTGGCCGATTTTTACGTCGTAGGCAATGTACGTCTTTTCTCCGATGATGCATTGCTCGCCTATGGTTGCACCGTGGCGGATGTGGACGGAGTCCCAGACGGAGCTGCCGGGGCCGATGGTTACATCGGCTTCCAGGATGGCGGTGGGATGGATGCGGACGTTGGGGTAGTCGGGCAATGTTCTTACACCTTACCTCGGCGGCTAAAGCCGCTTCTTATTCGAACTCTGATCGCAGGGCTGAAGCCCTGCGCCGCCCAAAAGCAAGAGCGGGTCCCTCCACTTCGCAATCGCATTCCTTCGCGATGCAATTGCTTCGGTCGGGATGACAAACGCTTAAAACAACTGCAGACCCCTCCCGTTGGTCGGGATGACAAGCCTTCTAAAACCTGACAAGCCTGTTGGGAAGGACAGGCTTACGAAATTCTCCGTCCAGGAAATGTTTCAGTCTAGAACTTGGTTCGAGCTTTTTAGACCATGCGGGCGGGGGCGCCCGCAACTACACTTGTTTGGCTGCAACTACTCGTGCTTTGCTACTGGATGCGCTTTGGCAGTTCCGGGCGTTCTGCTTCACGGCTCGGGGCTAAAGGGATGGCGAACCATTTGGCATCGCGCAGTGAGGCGTAGCCGGCTTCTACGACCTGGACCGAGGCTAGGGCGTCTTCGAGCGTTACTACTAAGGGCTCGGAGCCGCGGAGCGCACGGGCGAAGTTTTCGAGCTGGCTGCTGAAGGCCTGAACTTTGTTGTAGCCGTTTCCGAAGACTTTCCATTCCTTGGAGCCGGCCATGAGGAATTTCGATTCCTTCCAGCCTACAGAAATGGTGCCAGCGGAGCCGTAGATGCGCAAGTAACTTTCGAGCTCTTTGTTGATCGACCAGGAGAGGTCGACCGTGCCCAGGATGCCGCTAGTGCTGCGGACGAAGACGTGGACGGTTTCGTCGACGGGGAGGTGCTGGCTGCGTTTGCCTTCGACTACGTGGATCTCGCTGAGCGGGCCGAGGAAGTAGCGCATGACGTCGACGGAGTGGGTGCCGTTGTCGATGAGGACGCCACCACCGGAGATTTCGGGATTGGAATTCCAACGCTTGGTCATATCGACGTGCGAGGTGAAGAAGTTTTCGATCAGGACCACGTCGCCGATGGCGCCGGAGTTGACGAGCTGGCGGGCTTTGACCACGTCATCGACGTAACGGAATTTGGAGGCCATGGTCATCATGACGCCGGAGCTGCGGGCGGCGAGGATCATGGAGCGGGCGCTGGCGACATCTTTGCATAAGGGCTTTTCGCAAAGGATGGCGATGCGGCGCTCGATGAAGTCGGTACAGACTTCGGGGTGCGTGTTGGGAGGCGTGCAGACTAAGACGGCGTCGAGTTTTTCTGCGTTTGCCATCGCGAGGTGAGACGAATAAGCGTTGCAGTTTGCTTTTTGAGCCATGGCTTGGGCGGCTACGAGGTTCGTGTCCGCTACGGCTACGAGCTGGACTTCGGGGCAGTTCTGGAAGGCTTGCAGATAGGATTGCGCGATGGCGCCTGCACCTACTAGGCCGAAACAGACGGGGCCTTTGGTGATGTGGGTTGACGTTTTCAGGGATGACATTTAGCGGAGCGCCTCCACGCACTCACGGATCGATGTGGCGATGTAGTTGATGTGTTCGTCGGTGTAGAGTTCGTTCCAGGGGAGGACCAGAACGTCTTCTAAAGCTTTGAAGGTCATGGGAAACTTGGCTTTGTCGTAGTTGACGGCTTCGGGGCGGGCGAGATTGAAGGGGTACCCGCTGGTGCCGAAGGTCCGGCGTTTTTGGAAGACTTCACACATAAAGGACGGCTTTTGGATGTAGCGCGGGGCGGAAGCGATGCCACGCTCCTTTAATTTTCCGGCGAGGCCGACTGCGCCGTCTTTGATTTTGCTGCCGTCTACTGTGAGGCAATACTTCCAGTAGGTGTGGACGTCGCCCGGTGCTACGGGCGGGGTCTTGATGCCGGGGATGTTAGCGATCATCTTGGTGAGCTTGTTGGCCGCGTTGACGCGGCGGTTGGCTACGGACTCGAGTTTTTCGAGCTGCGCGAGGGCGACTGCGCTTTGCAGCTCGCACATGCGGTAGTTGAGGGCGGCGAAGTAGTGGTCGGGTTTGGCGTCGCCGTATCCCCAGGCTTTGTTGATGAGGAGAAAGCAGCGGCGAGCGAGGGCGTCGTCGTTGGTGACGACCAGGCCGCCTTCGCCGGTGGTCATGTGTTTGCCTTGCTGGGTGCTGAAGCAGCTGATGGTGCCGAAGGTTCCAACGAAGCGGCCGCCCGCTTTCGCCATGAACGCCTGGGCGCAATCTTCGATGACAGGGATGTTGTGCTTGAGCGCGAGTTCCATAATCGGTTCCATATCGCACGGATTGCCGAAGAGGTGTGTGACCATGATGGCTTTGGTCTTGGGGCTGAGGCAGGCTTCGAGGGTTTTCGCCGTGACGTTCAACGTGACCGGATCGACTTCGGCGAAGACCGGGATTGCGCCTTGATAGAGCATGGGAGTGAGAGCGCCCATGTCGGTGATGGAGGTGGTGATGATTTCATCGCCCGGGTTGGGGTCGATGGCGCCGATGGCGATGTGGATGGCGGCGGTGCCGGAGGTGCATGCGTACGCGTGCTTCATGCCGATTTTCTTGGCGAAGGCTTCTTCGAGACGCTTGGTGAAGGTGCCCTTGGTGCTGGTGAGGGTGCCGGTGGCGATGACTTCTTTTAGAAGATCAATTTCTGCTTGGCCCAAGTCGCGGCCGGTGTGGTCTTGATCGTTGGGAAGAGCCATAACAGGACGTGCAAGAGTGCTATTCATGAGGAACTCCCGTATTCGATTTCAAAGGAATTATGTCTGCCGAGGGAGGCGCTGTCGGTTCCGGAATTGGTGCTGATTGAAGAGCAGCGAGAAATTGGCCGTCCTGATCGAGCAGGCGGCGCATTTGGCGCATGCGCCAGAGGTTCTTGAGGTGGCCGACGATGTTGCGGGCAACCTTCATTTTCGATTGCCCGAGGATGCGCACGTATAGAGTTGTGGGAAATTCGCGAATGCTGTGGCCGCGGAGATCGAGGAGTGCGAGGGTTTCGGAGACGCCGAGGAAACCCATTTCTTTGAGTTCGAGGTCGGCGACGGCGCTGCGGCGGTAGACGCGGAAGCAGCTCGTGTAGGTGTGCAGCTTGTGGCGGAGAACTTTGCTGTACAGCCAAGATGCGCCTTTGGAGAGGACGAGGCGCCACTGCGGAACGTTCATGACGCGGCCGCCCTGCGGGTGGTAGGGCGAGGCGGTGACGAGATCGACGTCGGGGGTGAGGAGCGGGATCATGTGCACGAGTTCGTGGGGATCGTAGGTGCAGTCGCAGTCCATAGAGCAGACGATTTCGTTGGGGGCGTAGCGGATGCCGGTGAGGATGGCGGCGGCGACTCCGCGATTGACTTCATGCTTGACTAATCGGCAGTCTTCGCGGGTTCCGAAGAGGCGGTTGAGGAGTTCCCAGGTACCGTCGGTGCTGCCGTCGTCGACGAAGACGAAATGCGGGAGGTAGTCCTTGGACAGGAGCTTGCTGACGCTTTCGAGCGTGTTGGAGAGGTAGGGAAGCGCTGGGCGCTCGTTGAAGCACGGTACGACGATCGACACTTGGGTACGCGCTATGGGCGCTGCGATTTCTATGGCAGCGGCGGGGGCGACGGGGCGCGGAGCGACTGGGGTGTCGGGGGTGGTATTGACGCCGAGGAAATTGGCAATGCTGTCGAACTTGTATTTGGTGAAGTAGTCGGCCAGGACCCAGTCCATTTTCTTGAGGTTGCGATATTGGCGGGTGCGCGCCATCCAGGAGGCGGCGCTGATGCGGGGCTGGTCGGGATCGAGCTCCCAGACGTGGAAGTACATCATGAAGGGGGTATCGAACTGGCGCTTCCAGGCGGCGACGGCATGTTGCAAAAGAGTGTGTGGAATCTGGCGGAAGTAGTTGCCTCCGGAGATGGGGAGGAGGTAGCCGAACAGATTCATGGTGGCGTGGGGAAATTCCCAGAGTTCGCGGCCGTCGTTCTCGTCGAGGAACGCGCCTCGGGAAGCGCGGTCATAGCGGTAGGGGACGACGCTGGAGTCGTAGATGTAGCCTTCTTCGGCGAGGACGTCGAGGACCCAGAGGTCGTCGTCGGAGCGGAGGCCTTGTGGGATGCGGAAGCCGATGACGCGGCGGCCGCTGGCGATTTCGAGGAGGTCGCGGGAGCGGCGGGCGTCGTCGCGGAACTCTTCGCGGGTCATCTGTTGCACGTCGCGATGGGCGTAGCCGTAGTTGGCAATTTCGTGGCCTTGGCGCGCGATTTCGGCGACGAGTTCGGGCTGGCGCTCGGCGACCCAGCCGAGAACGAAGAACGTGGCCTTGACGTCGTTTTTCTTGAGAAGATCCAAGGCTTTCAGCGTATTGGATTCGAAACGGGTTTCGAAGCGGTTCCACTGGTGGGGGCTGATGAGGCCGCGCATGGCGCCGACGTGGAAGTAGTCTTCGAGCACGACCGTCATCAGGTCGCGACGTTCTTTATTCGGATCAACAATCGGGGCCCGGGTCATAGTGCCCCCTTGGCGCGCGCGGAGGTAACTGGTGTTCCGGCGGCTGCGGCTATGGGCAATGATCCTACCAGTTCGCGATGCAGAATGCTGGCAATCTTTTGGCCAGAAGCCCCGTCGCCAAAGGGGTTCACGGCGGTGCGCACGCGCTCGGCCCAGGCTTGGTCGGTGAGGGCGAGGTTGAGCAATTCGCGGAGACGTTCTGGGTGGTCGCCTACCAGGATGGCGACGCCGGATTCGACGGCTTCGGGGCGCTCGGTATTGCTACGGAGAACGAGCAGTGGCTTGCGGAGCGTTGGCGCTTCTTCCTGAATGCCGCCGGAATCGGAGACGAGCAGCCAGGCGTGCTGGAGCAGGTGGATAAAATCTGGATAATTCAACGGCTCGACCAGATGAATGCGATTCTGCCCACCCAACTCGGCTTCTGCGGCGGCGCGGACGTTGGGATTGGGATGAACGGCGAAGACGGCGGCGACATCATCATGCTGGCTGACAAAGTCACGGAGCGTTCGCAAGTGTTGGCGCATGACTTCGCCAAAGCTTTCGCGGCGGTGCGTGGTGAGGACGATGAGCTTTTTGCCGGTGGCGAGTTGCAGGAGTTCGGCGGCTCGGGGAGACGGCTGAGCGTTCTTCAGGATGAATTGGAGCGAATCGACGATCGGATTTCCCGTGACGAAGATGACGGCTTCGGGGACGCCTTCGGCGAGCAGCGCGGCGCGGTTTCCTTTGGTGGCCGCGAAATGATAAGTGGCGACCTGGGAAACGAGGCGGCGGTTCATCTCCTCGGGAAATGGGCTGAGGGGATTGCCGGAACGCAGGCCGGCTTCGACATGGCCGACTGGAATGCGATGGTGAAAGCCGGTGAGCGCAGCAGCGAGCGCGGTGGTGGTGTCGCCTTGGACAAGAATGAGTGCGGGTTTTTCGCGGCGGACGATTGGTTCGAGACCGGCCATGACGCGCGCGCAAACTTCGTTGGGCGTCTGGTCGGGCTGCATGACTTGAAGGTCTTCATCCACTTGAATGCCGAAGAATTCGAGGAATGGATAGAGCAGGGTGGTGTGCTGGCCGGAACTGACTACGAAGGTGTCAAGGTCGGCGCGGGAGTTGAGAGCGCGGAGAACTGGGGCGAGCTTGATGACCTCGGGGCGGGTGCCGAAGACACAGAGAACCCGCGGCCTGGGAGCGCTGGGCTGGCGCAGAGATCCGCTGGGCTGGGAATCAAGAGGCTGAGAGGGTTGGCCTGATTCCTTACTCGGTCGTAAGGTGACTTTGCTCATCCGTTTAATTCAGGGGGGAAGAGCTTACATTTCGTGCAAATCTTGCGCCAGAAACGAGTGTTAACAGGATACGCCAAGTGGGTTTAGAAGTATGGTGTTACAAAGATTTTATCGTTACACTTTCGTTCAATGTGCAATGTATTGCACACATGGGCTGAGGTAATGGGCATGAATCCACTCTAGCTGCGGTGGTTTACCTCGGGAATCCCCCCTTGGTGGTGCTGGCGCTACCCGATGGTCACTTTGGGGTAGGATGGGCTGCGATTGGTTCGTCCGGGGGAAAAGGAAGGTTCCTGGAAAAACCCGCCCTGTCGGCAAAGAACGCGGCCAAGAACGGGGCACCCGTCGGAGATTCGGTTGGACGCAAAAAAGCAGGTCCTTCCACTCCGCATTTGCTTCGCTTTGCGAATCAAATGCTCCGGTCGGGATGACAGAAGTATTTTATGGGAATTGGGAATTCATCGGCGCGTTGGGCGGGGCTGGCTGCGGTTGGGCTGGTGGTGATTGGTGTTTTGCGGATTGTGGATACGTATCACGACTTTAATCAAGCGTATGACGAGCCGGCGCATATTGCGTGCGGGATGGAGTGGCTGGATAAGGGGACGTTTTCGATGGAGCCGCAGCATCCTCCGCTGCCGCGGGTGATGTCGGCTTTGGGGCCGTATTTGGCGGGGTTGCGGCTGGGCGAGGTGGGATTCGTTGGCGGGGATAAGGCGAATGGTTACGACTTCTATGGGGCGGGGAATCAGATTCTTTGTGCGCGCGGGCAGTATCAGCGGAATCTGACGCTGGCGCGGCTGGGGACCTTGCCGTTTTTTGCGTTCTCGGCATGGATCACATTTGTTTGGGCGCGGAGTTTGCTGGGGGATTGGGCGGCGGTGGTGGCGGTGTTTCTGCTAACGACCTTGCCGGTGGTGTTGGGGTATTCGTCTTTGGCGTATGTGGATCCGGCGTTGATGGCGATGTTTCCAGCGGCGTTGTTGGCGTTGGTGCGGTGGTTGGAAGCGCCGGGGTGGGGGCGGTCGGTGGTGTTGGGGGTGGCGGTGGCCGGGATGGCGTTGGCGAATGCGCCGTGGATGGTGTTTTTTCCTCCCTGCGTGGCGGCGATTTTGGTGTGCTGGTGGTGGTCTCGGCGGGGAGCGTTGGCGGGGTTGCGAGGGAAAGACCTCGCGGACAAGAGTGTCCGCACCACACGAACTTTGGTGGTGGTGTTGGTGGTGGCCTGGTTTGTGTTATGGGGCGGGTACCGGTTTTCGGTGGAGCGGTTGGACCGGGCATTTGAGAATCCGGGGAAACCGATTGAACATTTACATTTACCTTCACCGGTTAAGACGCTGGCGTTAAAGGTGATAGCTTTCAATCCGATGGTGCCTGCTCCGGCGTTTTTTCAGGGGGTGGGTCGGGCGATTGGAGAGAATTCGAAGTTGTATCCGGCGTATTTGTTTGGGAAGGTGAAGCGGGGTGGGTGGTGGTATTTCTACTTTTTTATGCTGGTGTTTAAGACTCCGCCGGGGTTCTTGGTGCTGGCGGTCGCGGGCTTGGGGTGGGGGCTCAAGCGGTTCTGGCAGGGGAAAGACTGGCGGGTGGCGGCTCCGGCGGTCTGCGTCGTGGTGATTTTGCTGGTGGGGACTACGATCAAAGTGAATTTGGGGGTGCGGACGATTTTGTTTGTTTATCCGCTGCTGGCGATTTTGGGGGCGGTGGCATGCAAGGAGATTTGGAATCTGCAAGGCCAATGGCCGCGCGTGGCGGTCTTGCCAATCCTCCTGCTGACCCAATTGGGTGTGTACGGCGCGTGGATACATCCGAATTACTTGACCTACACGAGCAGTTTCGCCGGCAGCGCGCCGGACTACAGTCTGGTGCTGGATGCGGATTTTGACGCTGGGCAGAATGTGTTGCGGCTGGCGGATGTGTTACGGGAGCGGAACGTACAGCACTTGAAGCTGCGGTTGTACACGAGCGCGGACTTGTCGCAGATGGGGTTGCCGCCGTTTGAGGTGCTGGCGCCTTATGAGAAAGCGACGGGGTGGGTGGCGGTGAGCGTGCACAATCTGCGGACTGGGGAGGGGCCTTGGTATCCCGCGCGGGCCGATGGGTACGCGTGGTTGAATGCGTATCCGGCTGTATCGTCGCCGGTGGAGAAGACGATTCGGTTGGTGTTTGTGCCGGAATAGCCTTTCACCACCGAGACACGGAGCAGAGCCTTGAGATTGGAACGTCTTACTCTAGGGCTGCATATTGGTTTTTCTCCGTGCCTCTGTGTCTCCGTGGTGAAATGCAGGTGGAACCAAAGCCCCGTACTTGTCCGCAAAGAACGCGGACAAGTACGGGGCACACCGCAACCCTAAACCAACTGCAGATCCCTCCCGTTGGTCGGGATGACAAGCCTTAATTAAAGCCCTACTGAAAAGCCGAACAGCAGGTCCCTCCACTACGGAATTGCTTCGCTTCGCGAAACAATTTCTGCGGTCAGGATGACAATCCCTTTTGCTAACCCGACGCTAGAATCGTTCTAGAAAATGAACTAGGCGGCGGAGCGGGTGGAGTCTGCGGCGTCGGAGCGGGTTGGGGGGAATTTGAGGGCGCTGGGTGGGATGGTCAGGTGCATTCTCATTCCCCACAGTAGGGCGAAGACGGCGAAGACTGCGGCTACGGGGAGTTTGAGAAGGATGATGGGGCGGCTTAGGCGGAGGACGCCGGCCATCCACGCGGAGAAGGGTTGGGGGACGGCAAGGACGGCGGCCGCGAAGAGGAAGCCGAGGCTCCACCAGCGGCGTTCGGGAAAGATACTGCTGGAACGGAGACAGGAAATTAGGACGGCTAGCGGTAAGGTCAGGATGACGAGGTAGTGATCCCAGGAAACTGGAGAGAGAACGGGGAGGAGCGCCATGAACATGGCGTATTCAAGATCGAGGGTGACGGGGCCAGCGTCGCGGCTCTTGCGAGTGACGGTGTAGAGCAACAGGCCGAGAATGGCGACGAACGCGACTTGAGCCAAGATAGGTGCGAAGCGGGCCAGCGGGGCGATTCCGGTGAAGACGGAGAGTAGCGAGAGGTTGGCTTTATAGTCGCGATAGTAATCCTGGACGAAGTGAACGACGCGGAAATAGTCGAGTGTGTTGTGCCAGCCGACGAGAGAGAAGCTGAAGAACAAAAGGGTGGCGGCGGCGATGGCTCCGGGCCAGAAGGCTTTTCGGCGGCGGAACAGCAGGTAGACGAGGACCAGGCCGGGGAAGAGCTTGAGGGCGGTGGCGACGCCAAGAGAGATGCCGGCGGCTAGGTTGCGTTCCTGGCGGAGGTAGTACCAGGACAGGGTCATTAGGAAGGTGAGGAACATGCCGACCTGGCCGTTGCGGATGACCATCCAGAAGGGGAACCATCCGACGAGTCCCCAGAAGAGGACGGCGCCGAGGCGCGGCGTGAAGTTGAGGCCTTTGCTGAGAAGTCGGACGGTGCCTGCAAGGGCGGCTAGAGAGGCGAATCCGAAGACCAGTTGAATGAGACGGACGTGGAGCCAGGGGACGAAGAGCGCTAGCAGGAGCGTCATGCTGGCGGGGTGGGCTTGGGCCCAGGGTTCGGATTCGACGCGGCGTTCGGAGGTTCTTTCGATCTGGTTGAGGCCGGGAATCCAGCTATCGGCGGAGCGTGGCGTGGGCTCGTGTTGGAGCGTGTCGCGGATGTCGGCCGTCATGTTCAGCGGGAAGGCGGGCTTGCCCTGGAGCCAAAGCTTGGCCGACTCGACATCTTGGAGGAGATCGCGAGGGACTTCGTAGCCGAGGTAGCTGGCGGTAACGATGTTGAAGGTGCCGCTGAGGATTAGGACGATGAGGATGGGTGCAGAGAGGACGAAGCGCTTGAGGCGATTGTTGGCGCGGGCGAGGTCGCGGCGGCGGGCGAAGTGCCAGAGCCAAAGAATCGTGGCTGCGGCTGCAACCAACAGGGTGCCGTTGAGGGCCCACATGAGCGAGGAGCCCGACTCCGCGCTGCCGGGCGGGAGTTCGAAACGATGCGCGAGCGCGTGGAAATTCAACATGACGTCAGGGGAGGCCACTTGGGAAGAGCGGGGGAACCGCAACCCGAAGGAGTGGCGGAAATCAGAGGGGAATTATATAGGTACTTGCTGGAAATGGTACGTCTGTTTGGCGGATTTTACCAAGTTTTCATCGAATTCTAAGGGAAGCGAGAGAGAGAGGGCGCGGGGTAGTTTTGGTTGGCAAGTTTCCGTTTAACCGTTGGTTGAGAATACGTTTACTGTAAACTGCCGTCGAGACTTAGGTCGCGACTTTTGAGGAGCGTGCCATGGCAGTCGTGGTTGGCGTGGACTTTGGGACGTTGAGCGTGCGCGCGTCGGTGGTAGATAGCGTGAAGGGCGTGCTGGCGTCGGCGGTGGCGAAGTATCCGCTCCATCGGACGGCGGCCGATCCGGAGTTTGCCACGCAGTCGCATGCGGATCATATGCGAGGGTTGGCGGGGGCTACGCGGGAGGTTTTGAAAAAGGCTGGGGTGCGCGGGGAGTCCGTTGTGGCGATCGCGCTGGATACGACGGGGTCGTCCGTGGTGCCAGTCGACAAAAATATGGAGCCGCTCGACGACTACTACTTGTGGTGCGATCACCGGGCTAAGGGCGAGGCGGCCGAGATCACCGAGGCGGCGCATCGGGAGGGGTTGGAGGCGATTCAGTGGTGCGGGGGGATTTATTCGTCGGAGTGGGGGTTTTCGAAGCTGCTGCATTGGCTTCGGCACAATCCGGGAAAGTGGGGGGCGTTTGCTTCGGCGTTTGAGCATTGCGATATGGTAGCGGCGACGCTGTGCGGTGTTCGCGATCCGAAGAAAGTGAAGCGGTCGGTTTGTGCGATGGGGCACAAGTGGTTGTGGAACCGGCAGCTAGGTGGGTTGCCCCCGGAGAAGTTTTTGGTCTCAGTCGATCCCTTGCTGGCCGAAGTGCGGGAGAAGTTGGATGGGGAGTATGCGACGTCGGATCAGATTGCGGGGACTTTGTCGGCGGAGTGGGCGGAGAAGCTTGGGTTGACGGCGGGAATTCCGATTCCGGTGGGGGCGTTTGACGCGCATTGGGATGCCATTGGGGCTGGGTGCAGTACCGATGACATGGTGAATGTGGTGGGGACGTCGACTTGCATTATTGGAATTACGCCGTCGGTTCAGTTGGTGCCGGGCGTTTGCGGGGTAGTGCAGGGGAGCGTGCATCCGGGGCGGACGGGGATTGAGGCGGGACTTTCGGCGGTGGGGGACATTTTTAGCGCGATTGCTACGCGGGCTGGGACGACCGTGGAGGCTTTGGGGCGCGGGTTGGCGGGGTACCGGGCGGGGCAGACTGGGTTGCTGCGCATGACCTGGGATAACGGCGACCGGACGGTGTTGGTGAATCCGAATTTGCGTGGGGTCACGCTGGGGTGGTCGCTGCAGAGTTCGGCCGCAGACGAGTTGTTTGCGGCGATCGAGGGGACGGCGTTCCATACTCGGGTGATTCTGGACCGGATGTCGGAAAATGGCGTGACGATTCGCCGGGTGATCAATGCTGGGGGGATTCCGCAGAAGAATGATGTTTTGAATCAGGTGTACGCGAATGTGCTGAAGCGGCCGGTACTAGTGCCGGCGGGGAATGTGGTGGGGTTGGGGTCGGCGGTGTTTGCGTTTTTGGCGGCTGGGGTGTTTAAGAATGTGGAGGAGGCTCAGGGGGCGATTTGTCCTTCGCATAAGGTCTTTGAGCCTGCGGATTCCGAGGCTGAGGTGTACGACGAGATGTATGGGTTGTGGCGGAAGCTCTATTTTGGGTTTGGAACGTTGGGCGGGGGTCCGTTTGGGGATGTGCTGCCGGAGTTGATTCGGGTGGCGGCTGGAAAGACCCACTCAAGCCAAAAGAAGGCTTGAGTCGGGCACCTCAGTGGCATGCTATCGGGGTGTTTCGATTTGCAAGGTTAATGAATTGGCGACTGCGGCGGATTCGAGTTCGGCGAATTCGGCAAGGTGGCGATCCCGTTCCGCGATTGTCGTGGAAAGATGCAGTAGAGCGTTCGCGGGAAACTGCGCGAGCTTATCCTTCAATGCAGGCATGCCTTTTCCGTTATATCTGCCGACGGAGAAATCTAGAGTGTTCCGAGGCCACCAGTTCAAACTCATCTCGTAGCGGCCGCTCTGGGATTCTTGCAGGGCTCCGTCGAGTTCTGATTGCATTTGCGAACTCGAAAGCTCCTTTAGCCTGCGGATTGTGTCCTCGGAAGCGAACCATGCTTGCCCATTCAGGATTGCGCTCACGAGGACCTGCTCCAGCCTGACTTCGGCTTGCACGCCAGGTATTGAGTTTTGCCAGTGAAGGTCGTCCGGCCTGCTCTTCCACTGCTGGTGGAACTTCTCCATTCGAGCCCACAAAGCGGGCTCGGCGCGTGATGAGCCGTATTTTGCGAGGGCCTCGGCGGCATTGCCCGCCAATTCCGCAGAGGGGTCGTCGAGAGCTCGAATGGCCAGCCGCTCGATTGCTGGGCGGCGGACGTCCTCATCCAATGCCACAAGCTGGTCGGTGTAGCACCCTGTGGCTTTCCGCTGGCTTAAGGCGTCCTCGATTTGGGTGAATCCGTAATCGGGTTTCACGCGCAGGAAGTATCGCAACATTGCAGATTGTGGAACGCACGCCCACTCGCCCCGGTGCGCGGAATAGACTCGCTGAATCTCAGGTAGCAGTTTTCCACTGGCATACCGTTGCAGAAGCTGGAAGTCAGTGTCCGAGGCGTTGCCGACTTTGACCCTCGCGACGAGGGGCAGATCGAATTGCGGCAGTTCACGTTCGGGCAATATCCCTAACACTTCGATTTTAATATCACCTCTCGGGGCCGCGAGCTCGCGCAGAATTCGTTGGCGGCCTTCCCCCGGCGACAATTCGTAGATTCGTTGCAAAGCCGTGGCGCGATCCGGTTTGTTGACCTCACTACCAGGATTGGCTTGTCCGTCCACGATGCCACGCAGGATAGGGAGAAGTTGCGGATCGCCGATCTGCTCCCAACGGTACAGAATCAACTCATTCTGACGAGCGACTGGCAGAGAGTCCCAGGACGCAACCAGCATCTCCTCCAGTTGCGTTTTGGCCATGGGGCTCAGTGGGGTCTTGGACTGTAGTAGCTCATTTACAGTGACCGCACGCGCCAGACCGGACTTGGCTTGTACTCGCGCGGCGACTTCCGCTGTGTATTTGGCAACCAGTTGGTTGATCGCTTCAAAATGAGCATCGCGTGCTTTTGTCCAAGCTTCCGGGTTTTTCTCGTCGTAGACGGGGAGTTGGTGTTTAGGATCTGATTGGACCTCTAACAAGGCGAGCGTCTGCAGGAAGTCTTGCGTAACCGGGTGGCGGTTGTCATGCAGCGCCGCTTTCATTCTTTCAATCGCTTGAATACGGAATGGCGAGCCGAAGAGGCCGAATTTGAAGTCCCATCCAAACGGCTGGTCATTGCTATCCCAGAAACGGCGAGTGAGTTCTTGCGTTGAAGATTCCGATCCCAGGAAGCGCAGGACTTTGGCGGCGCGCTGGGCTTCCTCGCTCGAAGGGTCGGCGGAGTCGAGCGTGTGTACAGCTGCGGATAATTGTTCGGCTTGCCACTCGGCGCTTGCCTCGACAATTTGAAACGAGACTTCATTGGATTGGAGGGGAACCGGTACGCTCTCCGGGTTTCCGGGGTTGCTGCCCGGAAGCGTAACGCGATGACCTGTGATCTTGAGCCGATAAGAACCGGGGGGCAGCGATTTCCACTCGTTCAAGTCAAGGTTGGCGACAAATGGACCGCGGTTGAATTCCCAGGTGCTGCTGAGTCCACCACCGAGGAAGCCCATGACTCCCCCGAAGTAGTCGGAGAGCGGATCTTTTTCGACGGGTGGATCGATGCAGAAGACCTCGGTGCCGCTGAGGCGTCCGCTACGGTCGTAGTTTCTGGTGCCCAGGGAGTAGGGTTTGTCTGAGGCCGACGAGTAGGTTGCCGTGAGAGCGAGGACCTCTCCCCGTCGAAAGATGGTCTGGCCGTTTCTTAGGGAGAGCTGTAGGGATATGTCGGCTGGTTGGTTTGGCACCGGCTCGCAGGGATCGTCCTGAGCGTGAGAGAAAGATGAGAGAGTGACTAGGGCCAAAGCGAAATAGGACAGGCGCGAGCCAGTTTGTCGAAGTGAAAGCATAGGGAGTCCTAGTTGCTTAGACACCGCTCTGAGGCTGGTGTTCCGCCTTTGTGCCTGGAAACCAAAGAGCTTTCTTGGGCCGAGTATTAGAGGCTATCGTACGCCATGGGGAGGTGATGGGCGGGCACGCCTTGGTCGCGATGGTTTTGGTGCGAGGCTGGAGCAATAGCCGATTCCTCCCTCCGGTCGGAATGACAAATTCTTGAAAGCCTGCGTCCTAAGCTCTGGGTCCTAAGCTGCGGACAGGAGTGTCCGCACCACATGGGCCTGCTCCGCCCTGCGTTCGATCACTCCGGCACCACGCCTTCTACAATGAAGATGCGGCTTTTGGCGGCGTTTTGGCGGATGGGTTTGATGGCGTTGTAGGCGGGGGAATCCCACCATTCGCGGGCTTTGTCTGCGCTATCGAAGGCGATTACTACCAGGCCGCCTTTTGGCGCGTCGCCCTCAAGAGGCTGGAACTTGGCGCTGCGGATCACATAGTGGTGATTGAAGGGCGCAAGCGTGGCTGGGACTTGCGCGCCGTATTTCTGCATGCCTGCTGGGTCGGTTACTTCTACTTCTGCTACTACATAGGCGGGAGGGGTTTTGGGTTGCTGGGCGTGGATGGTGTGTGCGGCGGCTAGGCCTAGTGCGATGCCGGCTAGTAGGGCGATGGTTAGCTTGAGGTTTGGCTTCATGGTTTCGTCTCCTTGAGTGCTTTAGGAGTACGGATGGGGACGATGGGCGGATTGTTGGAGACGAGAATTATTCTGGGGCGAAATAACCCACACAAGCCAGAGGGCTTGTGTGGGGCACTCGACCCCTCGGGCCTCAAGAAACTGCAGATCCCTCCCGTTGGTCGTGATGACAAATCCACCTTGACTATGGGCTGCAGGACGGAACTGGGAAACTGGCGATGCCCATGCCGGAGCCTGAGGCTGCGAAGCCGGTGAAGAACGATCCTAGGTCTGTGAGTGCGCCGTTGGCGGCGATGGTCTGCACGTCGACTTGCGAATACACGAACATGTAGGAGTAGAGATA
>Ga0137409_10004225_pt1 | contig 15105 bp, 13 predicted proteins | sample CZODoug1_16funga_FD_122059 | JGI IMG/M metagenome (GOLD analysis project Ga0137409, IMG submission 122059) | Vadose zone soil fungal communities from Angelo Coast Range Reserve, California, USA - CZODoug1_16fungal (Hybrid Assembly) | ecosystem: Environmental > Terrestrial > Soil > Vadose zone... | reverse complement strand
CGGGATCGACGAGTCGCCCTGCTGGACGGCCAGGCCGCTCGATCCCGGAGCGTTCACCTCGAGCTTGAGGGCGGTGAGGCTCGTGCTCCAGCGCAGCGCGTGCTTGCGGAAGAAGTAGGTGTAGTTGAGGGTCTTCTCAAGCTGGCGATCGCGGTCCAGATCGCGATCGCCGTCGACCACCGAGTAGCGCGCCGACACCTCCTGGCGCTGCCCCAGCATGACTCCGGCCTGGACGTTGTACCCCTGCTGGTCGCAGGTGAGGAGCCCCTGCTTGAACGCTCCGAAGCAGAGGAACTCCATGCGCTGCTGGATGGAGTCGTCGAGGCGGATCTTCCCCTGGAAATACTCCATCATCACGTTGGCGCGCTTCCAGAAGAACTCGAGGTCGGCGGCCACGCGGCGGTCCTGGATGGTGCCGAGAAGAGAGAGCGGGTCGCTCGTCTGGGTCGTGCGCTGCCGGCTGGCGTACCACGAGACGCCTCCCTGCGCATGGAAGTGGCCGGGGGCGTCGAGGATCGACTCGATGTCGAGGTACGGGCCGGCGGACGTCAGGCTGAGGCGAAAGGCATAGGCGAGGGAGGCGTCGGTGTTGTTCTTGCTCTTCAGCCCCGTGCCGTTGAACGCCCCGACCTGGTAGCCGATGCGCGACGTGGAGGTGGCGCCGTGACGTTGAAAAGACCAGTGCGCTCGGCAAGTGACGCATCTCATCACGTGAGATCGACAAGTTTGAGTGTCCGCGCTTCCGTGGATACTGCGTTCATTCAGCGCGAATAACAATAAATATGGAAATAAATAGGGAGTGGGGTAGGTGAAAAATACATTGATCGGGGTGGCTTGTGCGCTCAGCGCAAGCGCTGTGTTGTCAGTGCCGTGGGACAGAGCGCTCGCCAGCGACGGTCCAACCGCAACGCTTGAGGAAGTAGTCGTCACCGCGAGAAAGCGCGAAGAGAATTTGCAAAATGTTCCGGTGTCGATCGAGGCCATCGATACTCGAGAACTGCGAATTCGCTCTCTTGAGACGCTCTCAGATGTCGGCCAATCGACGCCGAATGTTTTCTTCGGGGGAGGGGTCCAGGCAGGCAGCGCCGGCAACCTGGTGTATATCCGTGGAGTTGGTCAGGCCGATCCGCTGGCCGCGGAAGTTGCGGCGCGCGCCGCGGCGACGCAATCGGGACGCACGTATGTTTCTCCCTACAACGATCCCTACGTGTTGGCCGGACAGGGCACCATCGGCGTCGAGTTGATGCGCCAGGCGCCGGATCTGGATGCCATCTATATTGCCACCGGGGGCGGCGGCCTCATCAGCGGGGTCGGCAGCTACCTCAAGCACGCGGCGCCGCAAGCCGAGATCATCGGTTGCTGGCCGGAAAATTCGCCGGTCCTGTACGAGTGCATCAGGGCGGGGCGGATCTTCGACGCACCGGAGTCCAAGACGTTGAGCGAGAGCACCGCCGGGGGCGTCGAGGAGGGATCCATTACATTCGATCTGTGCCGCGAGGTGATGCATCGGGGCGTGCTCGTCACCGAAGAGGAGATCCTGGACGCCATGCGCTGGGGTCACGCACAAGGGTGGGCAGTGGAGGGCGCGAGCGGAGTGGCGCTTGCCGCGTCCTTCAAGGAGCGCATGCCGTATGCGGACAAGAAGGTGGTGGTCTTGATTTGCGGCGGCAATCCGTCGCCCGCAGTCGCGGCCCTGTTGGACCCTTAGTTCATTGGAAAAAGTCGCCTGCGGCGCTTTTTGTGCCTGTCCATTGCGCTACGCTATCCCTGCTGCGCGCAAGCCCTGGGTGGCCATCCTGGCCACCCGTTCGACGCAGTGCGTCTCACCCCTGGACTGCACCCTTCGGGTCGACCTCCGGTCGACCAAACGCGCTCCTGCGCGTTTGTCGGACACCAGCTTCGTTTCCGCTGGCAAAAAGCGTGGTTTTTGCCAGCTGCGTAGCAGCGGTAAATGCAAGTGGCTAGGCGAACTGCGGCGCGACTACTTCGATCAACGTCGGGCCCGATCGGGCGAATGCCGCACGAATGGTCTCGGTGAGTGCGTGCGCATCGGTCACGCGCACCGCGGCCGCGCCGTACGCCAGCCCTAAGGCCACGAAGTCCGGATTGCGTGCGATCACGCCGGTGAGCGGAATGGCCGACGCCTGCATGTCGTCGCGGATCTGACCCAGGGCCGAATTGTTCCACACCACGATGGGCAGGCTTAAATTCTCCTCCACCGCGGTCATAAGCTCGTTCAGCGTGAACTGCAGCCCGAAATCGCCGGCGAGGGCCAGAATCGCGCGAGCCGGGGCCGCAATCTTGGCGCCCAGCGCCGCCGGCATGGCAAATCCCAAGGTGCCGTAGCCCGCGGGATGAAACCATTGTCCGGGGCCGTCGGTGGCGAACGCGTAGTTGCCGAGGTAGGCGATCTGCGTCATGTCGCTGAAGACCACCCCATCGCGCGGCAGAGCGGCGCGAATGGCGCGTAGCGCCTCGAGTTGCGCACGGGCTTTCGCATCGAAACCGGTCTCGATCTGCGAGCGGTAACTCGCCGCACCTCCGATCTCGGTCTTCCATCCGCGCCGCGGTGCGAGGCGTTGTTCGATCGACCGCAACGCGCTGCGAGCGTCGCCCCAAACGGGCACATCGGCGCCGTAGTGATCCGCGAGTTTGGCCGGATCGACATCGATGCGAATCAACGGGCCGCTCAGTGGCAGCTTCATCAGATAGAAGAGATCGGTTTCGGAGATTTCCGTGCCCGCCGCCAACACGACGTCGGCATCGGTGATCAGCTTCTGGACGGCAGGGTATGGAAGCGAGGTACCAAGGTTCGCCGGATGGCTTTCGGCGAGGAGTCCCTTGCCCGCCGCGGTCGTGACACACGGGCAGTCCAACGTGTCGACGAGACGGTGAAGTTCCGCGCCGGCGTGCCGCGCACCGCCGCCCGCGATAACGATGGGCCGAGCCGCAACGGCAAGCAACCGAACCGCAGCCTCGATCTGTTCCTCGGCGGCCTGCGGCAGGGGCGCCGCTTCGGCAAAGCGTATTGCCGGCAAGGTGGTGGGTTCGGCCAGTACGTCGAGCGGAACTTCGAGATAAGCGGGCCGCGGGCGGCCGGCGCGCAGTGACGCCAAACACACGCGGAGATGATCGCGCACGTCGTCGGCGCTCGCCGCGGCGCGAGCCACGCCGAATACGCCGGCGGCGAGCGCCCACTGGTTGTGCAATTCGTGCAGCACACCCCACTGCTTGCCCAACGACGCCCGTACCGGCGTGCTGGCCACCACCAGAAGGGGCACCGAATCGGAGTATGCCTGCGCGACAGCGGTCAGGATGTTCGTGAGGCCGGGACCCGAGATGGTGAATGCGGCAGCCGGACGCCCGCTCAACCGTGCATAGCCATCCGCGGCAAAACCGGCGCCTTGTTCGTGGCGCACCAGCACATGACGGAGGTTGGAAGCGGCCAACCCGCGATACAATTCCAGGTTGTGCACGCCGGGGATGCCGAATACGGTGTCTATACCATTGGCCGCAAGCAATTCGACGAGATAACAGCCAGTGGTCCGCGACATGTGCAAAAGTATCGTTGGTCGACGCCGGCGTTGCAAGAAGCATCGCCGCTGTTCCTTGAAGCAAAGGTTTCACCATGAAATTTTCGAAGCTGGTCGGCAGAATCTCGGGTGATGGCGCCGATGCGTGGAAGACTCATTACCACGCGAGCCGGGCACGGGCGCGGGGCGAGGATGTCATTCTGCTCAGCGTCGGCGATCCGGATTTGGACACGCCGGCGCCCGTCGTGGACCGCGCGATCGAATGTCTGCGCGCGGGCGATACGCACTACACGGCCGCCACCGGACGAGAGTCCCTGCGCACGGCGATTGCCGAGCAGCATCGTGTCCGCAGCGGTCAGGATGTCGACGCCAGCAACGTGATCTTTCTCTCCGGCGCGCAGAACGCCCTGTTCGCGGCATCTCTCTGCGTGGCCGGACCGGACGACGAGGTGATCGCGTTCGAACCGCTGTACCCCACGTATCCAGCGGCCATCGAGGTCTCGGGAGCCCGTATGGTGCGGGCGCCGGCATCGCCGGCCGCCGGTTTTCGCGTCGACCCCCGCTCGCTGGAAGGGCTCATCACGCCGAAAACGCGGGCGCTTTTCTTCGCGACCCCCAACAATCCCAGCGGCGTCATCCTGAGCGAATCGGACCTCGCCGTGATCGGCGATTTGGCGCGCCGGCACGGTCTTTGGGTGGTTGTCGATGAAGTCTATGCGGGTCTGGCGCCCGGCGGTCGCGTGCCGAGCCTGGCGGCGAGCCTGCCCGACCAAGTGGTTACCATCAGCAGCCTGTCGAAGTCGCATGCCATGCCGGGCTGGCGTGCCGGCTGGATGGTGGGTCCTCCGACGCTCATCGCCCACGTGGAATCCTTGGCGATTTGCATGTTGTATGGGCTGCCGGGATTCGTTCAGGAAGCCGCCTTGACGGCACTGGGGCTGGCGCCGGCGGCCGAATCCCGGATCCGCGACTATTGCGCCCAGCGCCGCGACGTTCTGCTCGCGGGCCTCGCCGGGATGCCGGAATTGCGCTGCTGCGTTCCCGATGCGGGCATGTTCATGCTGATCGACGTGCGGGGCACCGGGCTCACGGGCTACGAATTCATGACGCAACTCTATGGGTCCGAAGGCGTGTCGGTGATCGACGGCGGCGCTTTCGGCAAAGGGACGCGCGACTTCGTTCGCGTATGCTTTGCCGCCGACGAGGGTCAATTGCATGCTGCCTGCGAACGCATCCGGCGGTTCGTGCGGTCGTTGAAAAAAGCGGTTCAGGTGACACATGGCTGACATGGGCGTGGTGGTGCGTGCGGCGGGCGGCCCCGAGGCGATGGAATGGACGGAACTCGAGACCGCGGCGCCCGGTCCGGGCGAGGCGCGGATCGTGCAGCGTGCCGTTGGCGTCAATTTCATCGATACCTACTTTCGCAGCGGCCTCTATCCATGGCCCTCGACGCCCTTGATACCCGGCGCGGAAGCCTCCGGCGTGGTCGAGGACGTGGGTCCGGGAGTCACGGGCCTTGCGCCCGGGGATCGCGTCGCATATACGATGCCGCTCGGCGCATATCGCACGCGCCGCGTAGTGCCCGCCGACCGGCTCCTAAAATTGCCGGAATCGATTACCTTCGAGACTGCTGCATCCGTGATGCTCAAGGGCTTGACGGCGCAATTTCTGCTGACGTCGTGCTTTGCGGTCAAACAGGGACATGTGGTACTGGTGCATGCGGCCGCCGGCGGCGTGGGCCTGTTGCTGGGCCAGTGGCTGAAACTGCTCGGCGCCACAGCCTTGGGTACGGTGGGCTCCGCCGACAAAGCGGAAATCGCCAAAGCCAATGGCTATGCGCATGTCATCGACAACAAGTCCGAGGACTTCGCGGCGAGGGTGCTCGAGATCACCGGCGGCGGCCGGTGCGACGTGGTGTACGACTCGGTGGGCAACGATACCTGGCGAGGATCGCTCAAGTGCCTGAAGCTGCGCGGCACGTTCGTGTCCTTCGGCCAATCCTCCGGTCCCATAGCGGATTTCAAGATCTCGGATCTGGCAACGGGGGGCTCGCTGTTCGCGGCCCGGCCGATGCTGTTCGACTACATCAAGACGCAGGCCGAACTGCAGGCGCGCGCGGACGACCTGTTTGCGCGGCTTGCTGCCGGCGACATCAAGGCCCACGTCGGCCAGAAAATGGCGCTGCGCGAGGCTGCCGACGCGCACCGCGCGCTCGCCGGCCGCCGCACCAGCGGCGCGACGGTGTTGCTGCCTTGATGGCATCCTGCCGGCGCCCCACGGGTTGGGCGCAATGCGTCCGCAAGAGTCTCGCAGCGGCGTTGTACACGGCCGCGGCGGCGTCATACGCACCCGCGATGTCGGCTCCCGCGCAGGCGCTTCCCGCTGTGGCCTCGTCGGTGCTCTTCCTGGGTCCGCGCGGCGTGCAGAGCCTGGTCGTGGAGCAGCTGTTCGACCGCAAGGGACGGTGGTATTTGAGCGACGATGAGGGAGTTTGCTACACCTACCTTGAGTTCCCGCATGTACGCCTGACTTCCGACCGGTTGGTGCTGAAGGCGCACCTGGTGTCTCGGCTCGGCCAACGTTTCGGCAACAATTGCGTCGGTGCGGACCTGGCGTCGGACGTCACCGTCTCCGGAAAAATCCGCGGGAGCGATCATCAGCTGATACTCGACGACATCCGCATCGATCGCGTCGACGATGAAGCTGTCCGCAATGCCTTGAATCTCGCGCTGCAGGTCAACCCGGATTCCATTCCTCGAACTGCGCGCATCGACGTCCTGGAACCGTTGCGCAAGCAAGCCTTCACCGCCGGCGGCTTTGCGGTGCATGTCGATGAGATGCATATCGCGAGCATCACGACGCGAAACGACACGCTCGTCATTCAATTTGACCTGAGCATGAGTGCGCCTTGACTAACGATGGCGCCCGCCGCCCCGGGGATGGTGATATGTTTTTTTTCACGACGTTTTGGCGTCACGCGCCATGACGTCAAAACGCTACGTTTTAAACGAAGCATCCCACCGGTCCACGCATGGGGAACAGGAAGGCAAGACACGCCCAAAGGGATCTGGACACCTCACACGCCGAGCGGCAGCGCGGTCGACTCCTTGATGACGGTCACCGCCACCGATGAATTGACCGACTGCACGTACGGAATGCGCGACAGGTAGTCGAGGTAGAACGCCTCGTAGGCCTTGATGTTGCGCGTGACGATCTTCAGCAGAAAGTCCCATTCGCCGGTCAGCGTGTAGCATTCCAGCACCTCGGCGCGATCGCGGATCGCCTCTTCGAATTTGGCTATCGCGTCGCGGCCCGTGGTCGCGAGTTTCACCTGCGCGAACATGGTGACATCCAGCCCCAAGGCATTTCGATCGAGCAAGGCCACGCGGGCCTTGATGACGCCGGCCTGCTCCAGCTGCTGTATGCGCCGCCAGCACGTCGTGGTCGACAGTTTCAGCTGCGACGCGACGTCCGCCACGGAGAGCGCTCCGCTCCTCTGCAGGACGTCCAATAGCCGCAGGTCGAGCCGATCCAGGGTGGGCCGGTTGGAATGTTCCATTAAATGTGGGAAATCGGAATGTGCATACCGAATTATCAGGGCTCCTCCTAATGAATGCAACATCGGACGGCGAGCGGAAGTAGATTGGCGGTCGGTCGGGCGTATTGGGGGCGAATCCATGAAGAGCCGGTCTCGTTTGCATGTACCGCGGGCACCCGCGCGGCCCGGCGAAGCGCCCGATTTCAGCTACGTGCACCTATCGCCGGCGGGAGCGGTTTCGCGGCCGGATATCAACGCGCGCGCCCGGGACATCGGCTTTCTATCGACGGAACTGGTGCGCGTTCTCGACGAAGGAGGAATGGCCCTCGGACCCTGGCATCCGCACCTGGATTCCGCGGATCTGCAAATCGGCTTGCGGCATATGATGCTGACGCGGATCTTCGACGATCGGATGCAACGGACTCAGCGCGCCGGAAAGATTTCCTTTTACATCCGTTCCCTCGGCGAAGAGGCCGTGTCGGTCGCGCAGTGCATGGCGCTGCGCCCTGGCGACATGCTGTTTCCGTCGTACCGCAACCAGGGTTTGCAGATCGCGCGCGGCATCCCGCTGGTCGATCTCATGAATCAGACGCTGTCGAATACCCGGGACATGTGCAAGGGACGCCAGCTCCCGGTGATGTATCACTCCAAGGCCGGCAATATTTTTTCCATCTCGGGCAACCTGGCCACGCAGTTTCCGCAGGCCGTGGGCTGGGCGATGGCGGCTGCGATCAAGGGCGAGGATCATCTTGCCGCGAGTTGGATCGGCGAGGGCAGCAGTGCGGAAGCGGACTTTCATCACGCCCTGCTGTTCGCTTCCGTCTACCAGGCGCCGGCCATTCTCAATGTGGTCAATAATCAATGGGCCATATCGACGTTTCAAGGCTACGCCGGCGGGGAGCAGCGCTCCTTCGCGGCCCGCGGTCCGGGTTACGGCATCGCCGGCATCCGCGTCGACGGCAACGACTTTCTCGCCGTCTATGCGGTGACGCAGTGGGCGGCCGAGCGAGCCCGCACCGGCGCAGGGCCGACGCTGATCGAGTTGGTCACCTACCGTGCCGCGGCGCATTCGACCAGCGATGATCCGGCACGCTATCGCGCCAAAGACGACCAGGAGCATTGGCCGCTCGGCGACCCCATCGACCGGCTCAAGCAACACTTGATTGCCCTCGGCGAATGGTCCGAAGAGCGCCATCAGGCACTCGCCGCTGAACTGGACGCGTTGGTCGTCGCCAGCTGGAAGGAAGCGGTTTCCTTCGGCACGATGAGCGAAGGCCCGCGCCTCAATGCGGACTTGATGTTCGACGACGTGTTCAAGGAGATGCCGCAGAGTCTCGAACGCCAGCGGGCCTTGATGCGCGCGGAGCGAGGTTGACGATGGCGAACATGAACATGATTCAGGCCTTGAATTCCGCCATGGACATCATGCTGGGGAAGGATCCCTCAGTGGTGCTCATGGGCGAGGACATCGGCTATTTCGGCGGCGTGTTTCGGACCACCGAAGGTTTGCAGCGCAAGTACGGTGAGCATCGTGTTCTCGATACGCCGATTGCCGAGGGCGGCATCGTTGCCGCGGCGATCGGCATGAGCGTCAACGGGCTGCGGCCCGTGGCGGAGATTCAATTCGCCGATTACATCTATCCCGGCTTCGATCAGATTGTGAGCGAACTGGCTCGCATCCGCTATCGCAGCGCCGGCGAGTTCTTTGCGCCGGTGACGATCCGCACGCCCTGCGGCGGCGGGATCCGCGGTGGGCAGACGCACTCGCAGAGCCCGGAGGGCATTTTCACGCACGTCAGCGGACTCAAGGTCGTCATGCCGTCGAACCCGTACGATGCCAAGGGACTGCTGATTACCTCGATCGAGGACGATGATCCCGTTGTTTTCTTCGAACCCAAGCGCCTGTACAACGGGCCCTTCGACGGCGATCCGAACAAGCCGGCCGTGCCGTGGAGCACCCATCCGAAGGGCCAGGTCCCGGAAGGCCACTACACCGTTCCGCTCGGCAAGGCGGAAATCGTGCGCGGCGGCGCGGATGTGACCGTGATCACCTACGGAACCATGGTGTTCGTCGCGTTGGCTGCCGCAGCGGCGTTGGGGCTGGACGCCGAGATCATCGATCTGCGTTCGTTGGTGCCGCTCGACGTCGATACCATGTGCACTTCGGTCAGAAAGACCGGGCGGTGCGTGGTGGCCCACGAGGCCACTCGTTTCTCAGGATTCGGAGCCGAGATTCTGTCAGTGGTGCAAGAGGAATGCTTCTGGGATCTGGAGGCGCCGATACAGCGCGTCGCCGGCTGGGACACACCGTATCCGCACGCTTTCGAATGGGAGTATTTCCCCGGCCAGGCGCGCGTCGCGACCGCCCTCAAAGCCGTCACGGAGGCGCAGTGAGCCAGTTCATCTTCAAGATGCCCGACCTGGGTGAAGGCACGGTCGAGGCGGAAATCGTCGCGTGGCACACCAAGCCGGGCGACGTGGTCCAGGAAGACCAGGTCATCGTGGAAGTGATGACCGACAAGGCCGCCGTGGAAGTGCCCGCGCCGGTGGGCGGGCGCGTGGTGTCGATCTCGGGCGAACCGGGAGACAAGATCGCGGTGGGATCGCCGTTGATCGTGTTCGAGTTAGCGGCGTCCGCGGCCGCTCCCGTCCAACCCGCCACGCCTGCCGCGCCTGCAGCGCCTGCTACCTCTGCCGCGCCTGTGACGCCTGCCACGTCTGCCGCGCCTACCCCGCCTCCCCGCGAGGTGACGGCTGCGCCTGACCGCGCGGCTCCGATGCGCTCGGCAGGCGCATCCATTGGCGCCCCCGATCGCGGGCCGCCTGATCCAGGTCGGCATGATCCAGGTCGGCATGATCCAGGGGTGGGCGAGCCTGCGGAGCGGCACAGCCACGGCCGGGTGAAGGCCTCGCCGGCCAACCGCCGCAGGGCGCGTGAGGCAGGAATCGATTTGTCCACCATTGCAGGTTCGGGACCCGGCGGCCGCATTCTGCGCGGCGATTTGATGGCCGCCGATAGCCGGGCGGCGGCGAGGCAGCCGGCCGCTCCCGGTGCCGGATCCCGGCACGTTTCCGCGGCATGGGCCGCCCCGGAAACGTCGGGGCCGACGTCATCCGGCGCGCGCTCCTCCGGCCCGCCGTCGGCGCTGCCGGAGACCACCGAAATCAAAGTGATCGGCGTGCGCCGCGTCATCGCCGAGCGCATGAGTGAGGCCAAACGCAACATTCCGCATTTCGCCTACGTGGAGGAGGTCGACGTCACGGAACTGGAATCGCTGCGGCAGCACCTGAACGGCCAGCTGGCGAAGGGCGAGCCCGGCCTGACGTATCTCCCCCTGGTCATCCTCGCTCTCACGCGGGCTTTGGAATCGTTTCCGCAATGCAACGTGCTGTACGATGCGGCTCGCGGGGTTCTCGTGCGTCATCGCGCCGTTCACGTGGGCGTTGCCACCCAGACGCCGGACGGACTCAAGGTCCCGGTGGTGCGCGATGCCCAGGCGCGTTCTCTGTGGGATCTCGCGGCGGACATCCGCCGCGTCTCCGAGCGCGCACGGACCAACAAGGCGACGCGCGAGGAACTGATGGGATCGACCATCACGGTGACCAGCCTCGGCAAACTCGGCGGCATCGCCTCGACGCCGGTCATCAACGCGCCCGAGGTCGCCATCATCGGACTCAACAAGGCGGTCGACCGGCCGGTCGTGCGCGAAGGCGCGGTGATTGTCCGGCGCATCATGAACTTATCTTCCTCATTCGATCATCGGTTCGTTGACGGTTATGATGCAGCGGCGATGATTCAGACTCTGAAAGAGCTGCTCGAGCACCCGGCGACGATTTTCATACCCAAGGTGAAGACCCAATGAATGCACAGGCACAAGCCGCAACGGCCCATCCCAAACCCCAGACCGCGCAGCCCCAACGACCCGCGTTCGGTTCGGTCTTGACGTCTCACATGGCGGTCGCCTCCTACCAGGGCGGCCGGTGGAGCGCTTCCGAGATCAAGCCCGTAGGGCCGATCGAGCTCAGCCCCGCGGCGCACGTACTGCACTACGCGAGTACGTGTTTCGAGGGATTCAAGGCGTTTAGGCGCGCCGACGGAACGGTGCACATTTTCCGCATGGACCGGCACATCGAGCGTATGCGCCAAAGCGCGCGACTGCTGGTGCTGCCGGAGCCCGATCCGGCGCAACTCGCGGACATGGTGCGGGCCGTGATCGCGCGCTGCCGGGAAGAGGTGCCGGAGGCGCCGGGCGCCTTGTATTTGCGGCCCATTCTATTCGGGACGACGGCCAACATCGGGGCGGCGGCGACGCCCTCGACCGACGCCTTGCTGTTGGTCCTTGCAAGTCCCGTGTGGGATTATTTTGCCGGCGGCATGAAGCCGCTGCGGATTCTCGTCGACGACGAGCACACACGATCGGCGGCGCAGATGGGCATGGTCAAGACCGGCGGGAACTACGCCGCGGCGATCGGCCCGACCCTGGCTGCGCGGGCAAAATATCAGGTGGATCAGGTCCTGTTCTGTCCGGGCGGCGAAGTGCAGGAGACCGGGGCCGCCAACTTCCTGCTGCTGCGGCAGGGCGAGCTCTTGACGCGGAGCCTCGACAGCACGTTTCTGCACGGTGTGACCCGGGATTCGCTGCTCACGCTGGCGCGCGACAATGGGTATTCAGTCTCGGAGCGCGTCTTCGATGTGAAGGAAATGCTGGACTGGGTAAAAACCGGCGAAGCAACCCTGTCGGGTACGGCCGCAGTGCTCGCGGGCGTCGGCACTCTCATTCACCGCGGCGTTGAATACCGCGTTGCCAACGGCGAGGTGGGCCCACTGACGCGCGCCTTGCGAACGCAACTGGTCGCAATTCAGCAGGGCGATGCGCCCGACCGTCACGGTTGGCTCGAACGGGTGTGATCGTGGGCAACGGGTGTGATCGTGGGCTAGGCGGGAGGCGAACTCCCGCCTAGGCCTGTCGCCGGTACAGGGCTGCCAGACCGCGCCGGGGGCGCAATCGGGCCGCGCGCGCCCACGCCGGCCGCGGCCAATGCCGGCCGCGTCAATATTCTTCGCGATCCTCGTCGTCTTCGTCGTCGAGGTCGTCGTCATCATCGTCATCATCGTCCTCGTCCCAGTCCTCGTCGTCCTCGTCGTCCTCGTCCTCCGCATCCTTTTCCGCCTTCGAGCCCGACCAGCCCTCGGGTTCTTCGGTGAGTTCAAGGTCGAGTTCCGCCCAACCGTCCACATCCAACTCCTCGACATCGCCGTCGAGGTGCTGAATCTCGACGGTTTCCTTGTCTTCATCCACCTTGAGCACTTGGAAGGTTTCCTCGTTTTCCAAGTCCTCGTACCACTGCCCGACGGTCGGTTCGTACTCTCTGCCCACTTTGTGGTTGCCCCTGTGAAGCGGTTGATCTCCCGATGAAGCCCGATATTAGGGGAGGCCGCTTGCTCAAGTAAATGGCAATATTGCCACCTTGTGACCACAGCCGACCGCAAAACCGCAGCCCGCCGCTTGTCCGATGCCAAACGCGTGGTCGTGAAAGTCGGATCGGCATTGCTGGTCGATGCCGAGAAGGGGCGCCTGAATCGGAGTTGGCTCGAGGCATTTGCGGCCGACGTGGCGTCGATCCGCAAGCGGGGCCAGGAAATCATCCTGGTTTCGTCGGGCGCCATTGCCCTGGGACGCAGGCACCTGAACTTGAGTCCGGGAAAGCTGCGTCTGGAGGAAAGCCAGGCGGCTGCCGCGGTGGGTCAAATTCGTCTCGCGCACGCCTACAAGGAGCTTTTGGACGCGCACGAAATCACGGTCGCGCAAATTCTCCTGACCTTGGGCGACACCGAACAGCGCCGCCGGTATCTCAACGCACGCGGTACGTTGAACACGCTGTTGTCCTTGGGCGCGATACCGGTCATCAACGAAAACGACACCGTGGCCACCGCCGAAATTCGCTATGGCGACAATGACCGGCTCGCGGCACGGGTCGCGCAAATGGTGGGTGCGGATTGCCTGGTGCTGCTGTCGGACATCGACGGGTTGTATACGGCGAATCCGCAGTTGGACCCCGATGCCGAGTTCATCTCCCGCGTACTCGAAATCTCCCCGGAGATCGAAGCGATGGCGGGCGGCGTCATCAGCGATGTGGGATCGGGCGGGATGCAGACCAAGATCGCCGCGGCCAAAATCGCGATGGGGGCGGGGTGTCATTTGTGCATCGCGAAGGGGGCTTTCCAGCATCCGCTGAAGCGCATCGAGGATGGTGCGCGCTGCACGTGGTTCGTTCCGTCCTCGACCCCGCTGGCCACCCGCAAGCAATGGATTGCGGGAACGCTGCGGCCGGCCGGCGCGATCACGGTGGACGAGGGGGCGGTGCGCGCATTGATGGGGGGCAAAAGTCTGCTGCCGGCCGGCGTGACCCGGTCGGTGGGGCGTTTCGACCGCGGCGACACGGTGAGTATCATCGGCCCTGACGGCGCCGAGGTGGCGCGGGGAATATGCGCCTACTCCGACGCCGACGCGGCCCGGATCATCGGCCGCAGGTCCGCCGACATTGAAAAGGTGCTAGGGTTCAGAGGCCGCGATGAGATCGTGCATCGCGACGATCTGGTTTTGTTGAGAGTGATGTAGGCGTCGATATGAACCAAGAGACGACCGCTGAAGATTCGGTTCGAACTCCGCAGTCGGTGGCGGATGTCATGCGCGCCATTGGCCGCGGCGCACGGTCGGCGGCGCTCGTATTGAGCCTGGCTTCGGCCGATCAGAAGAATCGTGCGTTGCGGGCGGCGGCCGCGAGCTTGCGTGCGCGCCGCCATAAGATCATCGCCGCCAACGACCGGGATATGCGGGAGGCGGCGGCGAAGGACCTGTCGCCGGCGCTGCTCGACCGGCTGAAGCTGGATGAGAAACGCGTCGAAGCGATGGCCCGCGGACTCGACGAGATCGCGGAGCTGGCCGACCCGATCGGAACCGTGCTGGCGGAGTGGACCAGGCCGAACGGCATGAGGATTCAGCGGGTGCGAGTCCCGTTGGGCGTCATCGGCATCATTTATGAAAGCCGCCCGAACGTCACCGCCGATGCCGGGGCGTTATGTTTGAAGTCGAGCAATGCCGTCATATTGCGCGGCGGCACGGAAAGCGCCCGTTCGAGCGCCGCCATTCATTCGTGCTTGGATGAAGGGCTGACGGTCGCCGGCCTGCCGGGCAGCTGCATTCAACTCGTTCCGACCACCGACCGGGCCGCGGTTGGGTACATGTTGGCGGACATGATGGACGACATCGACGTGATCGTGCCGCGCGGCGGCAAGAGCTTGATCGCTCGCGTCCAGCAGGAAGCTCGCGTGCCCGTGATCGGTCATCTCGAGGGCGTGTGCCATGTATACGTCGATCGTGCCGCCGACTTGGGCATGGCCACGGAAATCGTGCGCAATGCCAAGCTGCGGCGCACCGGGGTGTGCGGGTCGGCCGAGACCCTCTTGGTCGACCGCGCGTGCGCCGGTACCCATCTGCCGGTGCTCGTTCGGATGCTGCTCGACGCGGGCTGCGAAGTGCGCGGCGACGAGCCGAGTGCGCGCATCGACGAGCGCGCGATACCCGCCACCGAGCAGGATTGGTACACGGAGTATCTCGACGCCATCATCGCAGTCCGGGTGGTCGACGGAGTGGACGCGGCAATCGCTCACATTCACAAGTATGGCTCGCAGCACACCGACTGCATCGTGACCGGCGATGCGGAAACCGCCGAGCGCTTTCTCGCGCGAGTCGACAGCGCCATCGTGCTGCACAATGCGTCCACCCAGTTCGCCGACGGCGGCGAATTCGGCATGGGTGCGGAAATCGGCATCAGTACCGATAAATTCCACGCGCGTGGACCGGTCGGCGTGGAACAATTGACCAGTTACAAGTACGTGGTGCGGGGCAGCGGACAAATTCGACCCGGCTAGGGACCTAGCGGACTTGGATTTCCTCTGCTACGCAGCTGGCAAAAACCACGCTTTTTGCCAGCGGAAACGAAGCTGATGTCCGACAAACGCGCAGGAGCGCG
>Ga0137409_10004224_pt1 | contig 15105 bp, 16 predicted proteins | sample CZODoug1_16funga_FD_122059 | JGI IMG/M metagenome (GOLD analysis project Ga0137409, IMG submission 122059) | Vadose zone soil fungal communities from Angelo Coast Range Reserve, California, USA - CZODoug1_16fungal (Hybrid Assembly) | ecosystem: Environmental > Terrestrial > Soil > Vadose zone... | reverse complement strand
GACTCGATCGAGAAGCACGAGGCCGAGATGCGCGGCGAGAAGGCGGGCCAGAACCGCCTGATGGACACGCCGATCGAAGAGCTCGACCTCTCGGTTCGCGCGTTCAACTGCCTCAAGGCGAACGAGATCCAGACGGTGGGTCAGCTCCTCCAGAAGCGAGAGGAAGAGCTGCTCGCTCTGCGCAACTTCGGGCGCAAGTCCCTCGACGAGATCAAGGAGAAGCTCGTCGAAAAGGGCTTCATCAAGCCCGAGGAGATGGGCACGGTCCTCCGGGGCTAGCTAAATCGCATGCGACATCAAAAGAGCGGCCGCCGATTCAATCGAGACACGGACTCGCGCAAAGCGCTGATGCGCAACCTGTGCACATCCTTGCTCGAGAGCGGCCGCATCACCACGACCGAGCCGAAGGCCAAAGAGCTGACTCGATGGGTGGCTCGGTTGATCACCACCGCGAAGGGCCAGGATCTCAACGCTCGCCGCGCCGTGGCGCAGGAGATCTCCAAGCCCGAGGTGGTGGAACGGCTTTTCTCAAACCTGATCCCCCGCCTTGCCGAGCGGCCGGGCGGCTACACGCGGATCATCCACAAGGGCCCACGCCTCGGAGACGCCGCGCCAATGGTAATAATCGAGCTGGTTGACTAGGAAGCCCCCTCTCCCCATCGGGGAGAGGGTTGGGGAGAGGGGCTTAAGCCCGCAACCCCGCGGAAGTTAAAAAGTGAATATGAAAGTCGTGCTGGAGTACGACGGACGTGAATTTGCCGGCTGGCAGCAGCAGGCACACGGCAGAACTGTCGAAGCCGAGCTGAAGAGAGCACTACGCTCGATCACCGGCCAGGAGCTGAAGGTGTTCGCGGCCGGGCGAACCGACGCGGGCGCCCACGCCGAAGGCCAGGTCGTGAGCTTCCAGACTGACGGGCGGATCTCGCCCCGACGGCTGGTCGCGGCGCTCAACGCGAAGCTTCCCGGTGACGTGGCGGTCCTGTCGGCCGAGGAGATGCCCGACACGTTCCACGCTCGCTACTCCGCCCGCTGGCGCCGCTACCGCTACCGCTACCTGGACCGGCCGTCCAGGCCGGCGCTCGAGCGAGGTCGCTGCTGGCACGTTCGCGGTCCGCTGGATGTGGACGCGATGGCGAAGGCCGCCAAGGCTCTCGTCGGCAAGCACGACTGGACCAGCTACTGCTCGGCCTCGGAGCCGCCGGATGCAAGGGTGCGCGACATGCGCTCCGCCAGCGTCCTGCGACGCGGCGACGTCGTCGAGGTGGAGCTGGTCGCCGAGGGCTTCCTGCGCGGGCTGGCAAGGAGCATCGCGGGCGCGCTGGCCGAGGTCGGCCGCGGCCGGCGGCCGCCCGAGTGGGTGGGAGAGGTCCTCGAAGCGCGCGATCGTCGCCAGGCGGCGCGCACGGCCCCCGCGGGGGGTCTGACGTTGGTGGAAGTGATTTACTAGGAACCCTTTATGAGCAAGCAGAAGACGTGGACGGCGAAAGCCGCAGAGTTGAAAAGCGAATGGTTTGTGGTCGATGCCACGGACCAGGTGCTTGGCCGCCTTGCGTCAGGCGTGGCCAAGGTCCTACGCGGCAAGCACAAGCCCACCTTCACGCCCCACTTGAACAGCGGTGACCACGTGGTGGTGATCAACGCCGCGAAGATCAAGGTGACGGGCGCGAAGCTCGGCGACAAGAAGTACACGCGGTACAGCGGGTACCCCGGCGGGCTGCGGACGCGGTCGCTGCAGCGCGCGTCGGAGATCGACCCGACCTTCCCTCTCACCAACGCGGTGAAGGGAATGCTGCAGCGCAACACGCTCGGTGCGGATATGCTCACCCGACTTCGCGTTTACGCCGGTCCCGAGCATGGGCACCAGGCACAAAAGCCGAAGGCCCTGGCCTTCGACGAGAAGGGAGACCTGAAGATTGGCTGATCTCTTCCTCCGAGGCACCGGCCGGCGCAAGAACGCCGTTGCGCGGGTGCGCATCCAGCCCGGCGAGGGCCGCGTGACGATCAACGAGAAGGACACGCTCGCATACCTGGGCCGGCGCGTGCTCGAGATGGCCGCCCTGGCCCCTCTGCGCATCACCAGCACCCAGCGCAAGTTCGACATCACGGTCAAGGTGGTCGGCGGCGGCACCAGCGGCCAGGCGGGCGCCATCTCGCACGGCATCGCGCGGGCGCTCATCAAGTTCGACCCAGACTTCCGGCCCGCGCTCAAGAAGGCCGGTCTGCTGACGCGCGACGCGCGCATGAAGGAGCGTAAGAAGTACGGACTGAAGAGGGCCCGCAAGGCTCCCCAGTACACAAAGCGCTAAAGCTGGAGTCCCCCTCCCGCCGTCTGGACTGGCCCGACTGCCGGAACACGCGCGACCTCGGCGGACTGCCCGCTCGCGGTGGCGTCACCCGCAGCGGGGTGCTCGTCCGCTCGGACAACGTGGCGAGCCTGACCGCCGCCGGACGGCAGGCCATGATCGACTACGGCATCACGACCGTGATCGACCTGCGCGCCGAATCGGAGCGCATTGGCTCGCCCGGCCCGCCGTTCTCAAATTTTCAGAGCACCAGTCCAGTACAGCCGGCGACTGACACCAACGGCGCGGTGAACCTGCACCTGGCGTTGGTCGACGACGAGACGGTGCCGTTCCTCAACCAGGCCGCGACGATGCCCGATCGCTACAGGCTGATGCTCGACCGGTGCCAGGTCGCGCTTGGAGCGATTTTCACGGCGATCGCGCAAGCCGAGGGCCCTGTCTTGTTCCATTGCTTCGCCGGCAAAGATCGAACCGGCCTGGTGGCGGCGATGATGCTGTCACTCGCGGGCGTCGAGCCGGAGGCGATCGGAGCCGATTACGCCGAGACCGACACACAGCTTGCGGATCGGTACGCGGAGTGGCTGGCGAAGGCCTTGCCCGACCGGCTTGAGTCGATGCGGGACGAGCTGCGCTGCCCACCCGAATGGATGCTCCGCACCCTCGCATACGCTGAAGAGACGTGGGGCGGGCTGGAGTCGTACCTCGAAGCCGCTGGAGTCGCCCCGGCCGATATCGACCTCTTGAACGACAAGCTCTCCTGACCCCTCACTCCAAGAGCGAGGCGACAGTGAGCCCGAGTGACAGCAGCGACTTGCGATACCGGTCGGTGCGTCGATGCCGCATCGCCCCGGGCACAAGCTCCAGCTCCATCCACTCGCCATCAGCCCTCGCGATGTCGGGCAGCTCCACGCTCGGGATGAGCAGGCAGTCATCTTCGAACAGGCCTGCGTCGCGATCCCACCCCAACACACAAACAAATGTCGACGCCGAGGATCGAGAGCTCGCCCTCCGGACGTAAACCCGATTCTCGAGGTGATCCCGGTCCCATCCAACGGTCTTGACCTGGATCCCGAGAAAGCGCCGGGTCGACACGTGGCGCGCCAGCACCTCCACCGTTTCCAGGTCGGGAAACGGCCGCAAGAGATTGAGCGATTCCGCCTCGGCCAATCGCCGGACCACCTCCATCTCTCCGAGGAAGCCCTCATGTCCGCGATCAACCACCGATCGCGCGAGCAAATCCTCGGTGGTGGCTGCGCCCGCCGGTGCCGCGACCCCGAACCGCTCTGCCAGTTTCTCGCGCCCTACAAGGTAAGGCGCCCAGCGCGAATCCCCGCCTTCATGCAGCTGGAATGCCGCCGTCAGATACTCACGGCCGCCGACTTCGTTGTGGACGGCCAGGGTTCGAAAAGCTGCTTCCTCGATGACCAGAACAAAGGGACCGAGCTGCTCTCCATCAACCAGCGCCGCCACGACAAGCGCTTGATCGTCAACCAGGCTGGTGGCCGTCACGGTGATGTGAACCTGGCCGGCGGGAGTCAGCTCGGTCCTACCCTTCACCTGCACCGGAATGTACGAACCATCGTCGAGCCGGTGCACCACCCCGTCGATGCCCAGGTCTCGAAGCGGGAGGAAAACGTGCAGCCCGCCCATCGATTGGCGCACCAGCTCGGCCCATACCTTGAACTCCGCCACCTGGCCCGCGGCCAACGTCTGGCCGTGATGCCACTGGATCTCCATTTCCAATTCGCAGGGAATTGTCCTTAACAGGCTGGGTTGGCGTCAGCCTCCACCAACCCGAAACTCACATTCGTCCCAAACAATCAAAACTCTTGGAGGACTGCATCAGTGAACGAAAAAGCGCCCGTCGTCAAGCAGCTATACCGGCTCAATGTCGAGCCCAAAGTCGTCGACCAGCTCACCCGGCTGGCCTCGCGGACCGGCGAGCCCAAGAGCCGGCTCGCGACGCGCCTGTTCACGGAAGCGGTGATGGGATTCAAGCCGGCGGGGAGGTCGAAGACGACCACGACCAGAGGCTAGTCGTGCGGTACCCGCATGGGACCGTGGAATGCGGGTTTGGGGTTGCGACGAAAGACGTAAAGGACTGTCGGATGCGGGTTTGCTGGTGCTAGCCCGCTGCAGCCCCCTCGCGCGCCGGGTCAACCGAGTGCCCGCCTGCAGGATTCGCGTACATCGCATCGATCTGCGGCTGGTACTTGCTGTGGATCACCCGGCGCTTGAGCTTCATTGTCGGGGTCAGCTCCTCCGACTCGGGAGACCACTCGTTCCCGAGGATCGTGAAGCGCTTGAACTGCTCCACGCGCGACACGTGAGTGTTTGCCTGAGTCAGGGCCCGCCGCACCTCATCCACGACAGCAGGGTGCTCCGAAAGCTCGGCGAGTGGTCCAGCTGGGATGCCGTGCGCCTTGGCCCATGCCGGCGCCACCTGCGGGTCGAGGACCAGCAGCACCGAGATGAACTGCCGCCCGTCTCCGATCGCGACCGCCTGCCCGATGATCGGGCTCGACTTGGCCAGCGCCTCGAGGTTCAACGGCGAGATGTTCTTCCCGGCCGAGCTGATGATCAGCTCCTTCTTGCGGTCGACGATCCGGAACTGCCCGTCAGCGTCGAGCTGGCCGATGTCGCCGCTGTGAACCCAGCCGTCGGAGTCGATCGTCTCCGCCGTCTTCTCCGGGTCTCGGTAATAGCCGACCATGACGTTGCCGCCACGCACCAGGATCTCGCCGTCCTCTCCGAGCTTGACCTCGACGCCTGCAATGGCCCTGCCGATCGAAGGCGCCTTGTGCTCGGCTTGCGGCACCGCCGTGGCTGGGCCCGTGAGCTCGCTCATGCCCCAAACCTCGTACAGCGGCATGCCGAGCGCCGCCCAGAACTCGTGCACCTCCGGCCGGCACGGCGCGGTGCTGGTGACGGCCAGGTGGCAGCGGTCGAGGCCCAGCTTGGCGCGAAGGAGGCCGAAGAACGGCTGCGCCTTCTCGACCCCAGCAGCGAGCTGGTCCGGGACCGGCTGGCCATCGCGACGCAAGCGATACGCCGTCATCGCCGCAGAAAGCGCTCCTTGCGCCATCTGTCGCTTTGCCTCGTCGGGCTCCGCCGCGATGCCTGCCTGCAGCCCGGCCATCAGCTTCTCCCATACCCGGGGCACTCCGACGAACGCCGTCGGCCTGGCTTCGATCAGGTAGGGCAACAGCTCGTTTGGATCAGGACACAGATAGACCTCGTGCCCGTTGTAGATGGCGCCCCACTGCGACGTGAAGCGCTCTGCCACGTGCGCGAGAGGCAGGTAGCTCAGCAGCGTTTCGCCGTGCAGCTCGAGGACTCGGCGCGCCGACTCCAGCGTCCAGGCGACATTGTTGTGCGAGTACATGACGCCTTTGGGAGGCCCTGTCGTGCCTGACGTATAGATCAGGCTGACGAGGTCTTCCGGACCGACTGCTTTCCACGAAGCGTCGAAGTCAGCCGGCGACCGCGCGTACAGCTGCTTGCCCTTGGCCACAAGCGAATCCCACGTCTCCACACCGGCGGGCGCCGAGCCGCGTATCAGCACCAGGTGCTGCAGGTGGGGAGTGGAGGCGCGGATGGCGAGGAACTTCGCCAGGAATGCCTCGTCCTCGACGAAGGCGATCGTTGCCTCTGAATGGTTGGCGACGTACTCGACCTGCTCGGGCGCGAGCGTGTTGTAGACGCTGATCGCCGTGCCGCCCGCGTGCACGATGCCCAGGTCGGCGATCACGTGCGCCGGGATGTTGCGGGCCATGATCAGGCCAAACTGCCCGGGCCCGAAGCCCATCGAGCGCAGCGCCAGCGTGATCGCGGCCACCTCGTCCCGGTAGCCCTTCCACGTGAGGGAGCGCCACTCGCCGGCCTCTTTCCAGTTGAGTGCCGGCCGGTCGCCATCCTTCGCGACGGCATCCGCAAACAGGGTGCACACCGTCTTGCCTGAGACCAATTTGTCGATGGCGTTTCGCTCAGCGATCACATCCATGGCTGGGAATACACTACTCGCTGGTGGGGAGCGCTTGATCTATGTGAGATCGCGCAGGTCGATCGTGACGCTGGGGGCTGCCGGCCTTGCCTGCGGGCTCGGCTTTGCCGCCCTCGCGGCCGTCGCCACGGAGCTTCCCGACGGATGGGTCGCCTCACTCGCCCTGGCGGCCGGCTCGCTGGGTGGACTCCTGATTGCCGCCTGGGCCGGTTGGAAGCTCAAGACCTGGCCTTCTGGCAAGCTCGGGTTCTTCCGCGACCGGTTGGTCGTGATCCTGGGCCGGCACGAGATGCGCGCCCTCTGGGCGGCTATGGAGACGGTGACCCTCTCAGAGCCAGGTTCATGGCCTCAAGTGAAGCTGACCGACCGCCTCACCATCCACCTCAAAAACGAGCCGGCCCTGGCGTTCAAGCCAGCCCAGTTCGGGCTGGCGCCGGCCGCATGCCGCGACCTCATACTCCGGCTGCGGGACGATTCCAGGCTCCGCGCGCGTCTCCCCGAGTTCGACTCCGCCCGCGACCTGGCCATCTCGCCGGTCGTCGCCGGAGAGCTGATCGAACCGCGTCTCTAGCAACCGGGCGAGGCATCATGATCGCTTCGGTGAAAGGCCTCTTGGGTCGTGACTTCCTGGACATCGCGGACCTCGACGCAGCCGAGCTGCGGGGGGTGCTCGACCTGGCGCACACGATCAAGAAGGCGAGGCGCTGGACGAGCAAGCCGCTCGAAGGCCGGCACATCGCGATGCTCTTTCAAAAACCGTCCCACCGCACGAGAGTGTCTTTCGAGGTTGGCATCGCCAGGCTTGGAGGTCACGCCACGACCCTGTCCGAGCAGGACGTGCAGCTTGGGGTCAGGGAGACCGTTGGCGATGCGGCCCGAGTCCTCGATCGGTACGTGGATGGCGTCGTCGCCCGCTTGCGCAGCCACGCAGACCTTCTCGAGCTTGCGGCCTCATCGACCAAGCCTGTGATCAACGCCCTCACCGACCGTTCACATCCCTGCCAGGTCCTCGCCGACCTCGTCACGCTCGAAGAGGTGAAGGGTGACCTGTCGAAGCAGCACGTGGTCTACATCGGTGACGGCAACAACATCGCGGCCTCGCTCATCGAGGCTTCGGCGCTGACAGGTTTTGCGCTGACCGTCATCTCGCCGCCCGGCTACCGACCCAAGACCGATGTGGTGGAACGCGCGCGTAGCATCAGCACCGGCACGCTTCAGGTCACGCTGACAGACGACATTGCGGCGCTCGACGACTCGACAGCGATCTACACAGACGTATGGGCATCGATGGGACACGAAAGCGAGAGAGACGCAAGGCGCAAGGCCTTTGAGCCGTACCAGGTCAACCAGGCCGTGATGGACGCCGCGCCCGAAGCGGTTTTCATGCACTGCCTGCCGGCGCACAGGGGCGAGGAGGTGACCAACGATGTCATCGACGGCCCCCGCTCAGTGGTGTTCGACCAGGCCGGCAACCGCCTTTACGCGCAGATGGCCCTGATGACCGAGCTGCTCGGGGCTGAAAGATAATGCAGCAGTTTTTCCAGCAGCTTGGCGACGTAATCCGCCACCTCGGGGTGGTCGAGGTGATCGACGTGGCGGTGGTCGGCTTTGTCCTTTACCAGCTGCTGCGACTCCTTCGCGGCACGCAGGGCACGCAAATCCTTGTCGGCCTGATCCTGCTGGCGGTCACAGGCGTACTCGCGACTCAGTTCAACCTGATCCTCTTGTCGTGGCTGTTCAAGAACGCCACGTCTTTCATCATCATCGCGGTCATCGTCATGTTCCAGCCGGAGCTGCGCCGCGCGCTCGACCAGCTGGGCCGCATCGGGCACATCGGCCGCCCGCTCTCGAGCTACAACACTCGTCTATACAGCCAGGCCATCTCGGAGGCCATTCGCGCCGCCGAGCGCTTGAGCAACAAGAAGACCGGTGCGTTGATCGCGTTTGAGCGCGACGTCGGGCTGGAGGATTACGCCGCCACCGGCGTGCGCATCAACGGTGAGATCTCCGCCGAGGTGCTGCAGTCGATCTTCTACCCGAACTCGCCGCTGCATGACGGCGCCGTCATCGTTCGCGGCAACAAGATCATCGCCGCGGGCTGCCTGCTGCCGCTCCCGGAGGAAGGCGCGGTCCGAGAAAGGCTTGGCACGCGCCACCGCGCGGCCCTGGGGCTGTCGCTCGCATCTGACGCGCTGGTCCTCGTAGTCTCAGAAGAGACAGGGAACATCTCGGTGATCGAAGAAGGGAAGATAACTCGCAACCTGGACGCGGACGGCCTGCGCCGCCGCGTCAGCGTGAAGGTGCCATCGCCGGATAACGGCAATGGCTTCTTGAGGTTCCGCCGCTGAACCTGATCACCGACGACTGGCGCCTTAAGCTGCTCGCGTTCGGGCTCGGCGTCCTGATGCTGGGAGCCGTCGCCTTCTCACAGAACCCACCGACGACCCGAACTCTGCAGGTCCCCATCACGTACACGATGCCGCCCGGACTCATCCTCATCAGACCTCCGACAAAGACGAACGTCACTTTTTCCGGGCTGGCCGACATCATCACCACCATCACGCCAGACCGCCTCGTTGCCGTCGTGGACGTGACGCAGGCCAAGCCCGGCCCGGCCGTCAAGTTGAACGTCACGGCATCATCAACGATCGGCAACGTCAACGCGCAGAACCCGCCCCCCATCGTCGTAAACGTCGATCGATTGGAGTCGGTCTCGCTGCTGGTCCAGGTTAATGCCCGCGCTTCACCCGGATGGAGCGTAACCAAGGCGGTAGCCACCTGCCCGGGAGCGCAGCAGGCCAACCCCTGCACCGTGCAGTTCGATGGCCCCCAGAGTTGGGGCGCGCCCCTCAACCTCAAGGCTCTGGTCGATTTCTCGGCACCCATCCAGGCCAACACATACGACTCGCCCAACCAGACGATCGAGCTGCGGAACAGCAATGGGCCGGTCGACCTCTTGTGCATAACCGTGCCCTGCGCCAAGCTGGACGTCACGTCCGCCGCGGTCCACATCGAGGCCCAGACCGGGGTCACCAGCACCACCGTCGCGCTGGTCGATGCGGCCCCTTCCAATCCGCCGCCCGCGGGTTACCGCGTGGTTGGCATCACGATCAACCCTGTGACAGTGATCGTCACAGGCGATGCCGTCACCCTCGGAAGGATTCTGCGCATCACACTGCCGGCGATCGATCTCAGCACCAGGACTTCTAACTTCACCGTCCAGGCCCAGATCCCATACCCCACAGGCGTCAGCGGATCCGTCCAAACGGCGAGCGTCACCTACCAGATCGCGGCGAACCCGAACGTCTCCCCAGGGCCCTAGCCTCCCCTGGCCTCCCCTGGCCTCCCCACCCTGTGGGGAGGTGGCCCGAAGGGCCGGAGGGGCGTGGAGCGCTAAATAGCGGACCAAGTTGTAACCTGACCCCCAGTCCCGCCGTTGAATTCAGAACCGGTCGAATCCTTACCCCCCTCCAGGAGTTCTAGTAAAGAAATGTGCGGAATCATCGGCTATCTGGGCGATCGGGAGGCCACCCCGATCCTGATGGAGAGCCTCAAGCGGCTCGAGTACCGGGGCTACGACTCGGCCGGCGTGGCGGTGCTCGAGCTCCCCAAGCCCGGCCACGCCGCCCACACCAGCCTGACCAAGTCAGAGGCCAAGGTCGACACCCTGATCTCGAAGCTCCAGGCCGACATGCCGACGGGCCACCTCGGCATCGGGCACACGCGCTGGGCCACCCACGGCAAGCCGACCTACATCAACGCCCACCCACACACCGACTGCCACGGCAAGATCTTTGTGGTCCACAACGGAATCATCGAGAACTTCGCTGAGCTCAAGGCCGAGCTCCAGGCAAAGGGTCACGAGTTCACCTCCGAGACAGACACCGAGGTCGTCCCGCACCTCATCGAGGCCAACTACAAGGGCGACTTCCTCGCCGCGGTTCGAGCGGCCCTGAAGCGCATCCGCGGCGCATACGCGCTGGCGATGTTCTCCACCGACGACCCCGAGCTGCTCATCGGCGCGCGGTTGAACGCGCCGCTCGTGGTCGGGATTGGCGAGAAAGAGTTCTACATCGCTTCCGACATCACCGCGATCATCCCGTACACCAAGCACGTGCTCGTCCTCGGCGAGGGCGAGGTGGCGGCGGTCACGCCTCTCGGCGCCGAGGTCTCAACCCTCGACGGGATCACGGTCAAGCCCAAGTTCGTGCAGGTCGATTGGGACGTGAGCCAGGCGCAGAAAGGCGGTTTCGAGCACTTCATGCTGAAGGAGATCCACGAGACTCCGGAGGCGGTGGCCAACGCCATGCGCGGGCGACTGACCGACGACGGCCTGGTCTCCTTCCGCGAGTTCGACGTCGAGGACGAGAAGCTGCGCGGCTACGAGGAGGTCGTTCTCCTCGGGATGGGGACGTCGCGGCACGCCGCGATGGTGGGCGAGTACCTGATCGAGGACTGGGCCGGCATACCGGCGCGCTCGCAGGACGCCTCCGAGTTTCGCTACCGCCGGCCAACGTTCGGGCCGAAGACGCTCGCGGTCGTCCTCACGCAATCAGGCGAGACGGCCGACACGCTGGTCGCCCTGCACGGGGCGAAAGAGCGCGGCGCGCTGACGGTGGCCGTGACGAACGTGTTCGCGAGCTCGGCGGCTCGCGATGCGGACGGCGCGATCTATCTCCACTCAGGTCCAGAGATCTCGGTCGCCTCGACCAAGACGCTGGCCGCCCACATGGTCAGCCTCGGCCTGCTGGGCCTTCGCATGGCGACCGTCAACGGTCGCGTTTCTCTCGAGCGCAGGCACGAGCTGGTGGCCGCATTCCGGGCGCTTCCCGATCAGGTCCGCGAGCTCGTCGAGCGTGAGAAGGAGATCGCGAAGATCGCCAACAAGTACAGCAAGTTCAAGAATTTCATGTACTTCGGCCGCGGCCTCAGCTACCCGGTTGCCCTAGAAGGCGCCCTGAAGTTGAAGGAGATCTCGTACGTGCACGCGGAGGGCACCACCGGGGGTGAGCTGAAGCACGGACCGATCGCGCTGCTCAACCAAGAGTTCCCGGTCGTGGCCATCTGCACCTCGAGCTCGACCAAGGACAAGATGGTCAGCAACGTCCACGAGATCGTCGCGCGCGACGCGCCGGTGCTCGCCCTGGTGACAGAAGGCGATCACTCACTGGATGGCATCGCGACCGACGTGTTCACAATGCCGGTCGTGGAAGAGGTGTCGGCCGTGGTGCTCAACACCGTGATGCTGCAGCTGTTCGCCTACCACGTCGCCGTCGAGCTCGGCCAAGACGTTGACCAACCCCGCAACCTCGCCAAATCCGTAACGGTCGAGTAAGAGGCTGACTCCCTCTCCCCTTCGGGGAGAGGGTTGGGGAGAGGGGCTTAAGCTGGAACAGCCGTGCAAAGAATTGGGGTTGACGCCGTCTCGGTCGAACGCATAGAGCTGGCTGTCAAGCGCTCCGGCACCGGCTTCCTCAACAAGGTCTACACCCCCGCCGAGCAGGCGTATTGCGCCGGCAACGCCGAGCGGCTCGCCGGCCGCTGGGCCGCCAAGGAAGCCGTGATCAAATGCTTCGACGGCACCGGCATCTGCTTTCCCCGTCGGCGCATCGAGGTGCTGCCCGGGCCCAATGGCGCCCCGCGTGTGCGGCTCCATGGCGACCATCGGGGCGCGCGGGTCGAGGTGAGCATCACCCACCACAGCAAGCTCGCGGTGGCCACCGCGCACCTCGAGATGCCGGACGCGGCGGACAACCTTTTGCCCGCCCCCGACGCGGTCCTGCTGCCCGAGCGGCCCAAAGACGCGCACAAGGGAACTTTCGGCACGTCGATCGTGCTGGCCGGCAGCCTTGGGTTTACGGGGGCAGCCTACCTGGCGTCGACTGCGGCGGCGAGGACAGGCGCGGGGCTGGTCAGGCTGCTCGTCGCGGACACCATCTACCCAATCCTCGCGGCCAAGTGCACCGAGGTGATGGCGACGCCGGTCCAGGAGGTGGCCCCGGGCGCCGTCGGCCACGCCGCCTACGACTCGATCCTGCGGCAGCTGAGCACAGCGGAAGTCGGGGTGATCGGCCCCGGCCTCGGCCGCGACAGCTCGACCTGGCGGCTGATCCTAGACCTCGCCCTCCACGCCAAGTGTCCTCTGGTGATCGACGCCGACGGCCTGAACGCGCTGGCGGACTCGCCCCGCTCAAAAGGCAAGCTGGGCAAGAACAGGGTGTTGACGCCGCACCCCGGCGAGTTGGCGCGGCTGACCGGCAAGACGATAGAGGCAATCGCCGCCGACCGCACCGCCGCGGCGCGCAGGGCGGCCAAGGAGTGGGGCGCGGTTGTCGTACTCAAGGGAGCACACACCGTCGTCGCCCATCCGGACGGGCGCACGAGCGAGGACCCGCACGAGGTTCCCGCCCTCGCAAGCGGCGGCACGGGTGACGTGCTCGCCGGCATCATCGGCGGGCTCATCGCGCAGGGCTCCGATCCATACTCAGCCGCGGTCACCGGCGTGTACATCCACGCGGCCGCCGGCAGGCGGATCGCGCAGCGCCTCGGTGACTCGGGCCTGCTGGCCAGCGATCTCCTGCCCGAGATCCCGCTCGTGATGCACTTCCTGCGCCAGGGCGGCCTCTGACTCCGTCCCTCCGGTGGGCTGACGTCGACCTGGTCGCGGTGCGGGCCAACTCGGCTCGCATACTCGCCCACCTGCCGAAAGGCACGCGCCTCCTTGCGGTGGTCAAGGCGGGCGGCTACGGCCACGGGGCGGTGCCGGTTGCGCGTGCCGCGCTCGATGGCGGCGCGACCAGCCTGGCCGTTGCAACTCTTGAGGAGGCCCACGCGCTCGGTGGACTGGTCAGCCCGGATCGAGTCCTGGTCATGGGCGGCCTCACACCGGCTCAAGCGCCCCCCGCGGCGGAAGGCGGCTGGAGCATCGGAGTCTCGAGCCGCGAGCTGGCGACCGCGCTCGGCGTCGCGGATCACAAGGTGCCTGTCCACCTGAAGATCGACACCGGCATGGGTCGCTTCGGATGCGCGCCGGCCGAGGCGCTGCAGCTCGCGCGGCTCATCGACCAATCCCCGGGCCTGGAGCTCGCCGGCACATGGACGCACTTCGCGAGCTCGGAGTCCAACGACGCCATGACAAAGGCTCAGTTCGCTCTCTTCACGCAGACGGTCGCCGCTTTCGACGTCGACCCAGGCTTGCGTCATGCGTGCAACTCGATGGGCGCGCACAACCACCCGGATTTCGCCCTCGACGCCGTTCGATGCGGCATCAGCGTCTACGGCTGCGAGTGGCCTGGCACGGTCCCGGCGCTGTCGCTGCGTTCGGTCGTGACCCACGTCAAGACTGTCGAGGCCGGCGCCACCGTCGGCTATGGAGCGACGTGGAAAGCTCCAGGCAAGCGGCGCGTGGCGACAGTGGCAATCGGATATGCGGACGGTGTTTTTCGCGCCAGGTCCAACCGCGGTGACGTGTTGGTGCGAGGTCGCCGCGCGCCATTGATCGGCACGGTGAGCATGGACGCCATCACCCTCGACGTCACCGACGTTCCAGGTGTCGAGGTGGGGGATGTCGCCACACTGATCGGCCGCGACGCGGACCAGGTCATCACCGCGGAAGAAGTTGCCGAATGGTCGAACACGATCTCGTACGAGGTCCTCACCTCCATCGGCCAGCGCGTCGAACGTCGTTACGCGGGCTGATTCAGAGGGTCGACTCCGCCCGGCGCGCAACGCCTCGCAGCAGGTCCCTGCGGATCAAACCGGAGCCGGCGCGAATCACCAGCCAATAGGGTCGGAACGCGCGTGCCGCGCTTGAGTCGGTCGGCTGCACCCGGGTTTCCGTGGCCATCCGTGTGATCCCGACCGCCCCAGGCTCGAGCTCGAACGAGACCGCGGCGAGAACGAAACCCGGCTGGTCGAAGGCCTGAAAGCCGCTGAGGTCACGCACGTCGGCGACCTCGCCACGCACCAGCCGCCATGGCTGGATCGCCGCTCCAACGATCAGCAAGTGCTCTGGATCCACGCGCAGCTCCCGGAACCCGCCTCGTATGAACTCGTCGATCACGGGCCGAGTGCGCGCGCCGTCCGACGCCCGGACTGGTTGACCCAGAAACACTCGTGGGATAGATCGGAGCCCGATCAGCACCCGGCTCAGGGGAAGCTCGTCAGCCTTTAGCGCGAGCAGGGCTTTCCAGACCTCCGCCGGCGACGCCGCAATCGTCCGCTGCTGCCGCTCCCGATGCCGGTAGACCGGCAGCACCTCGTCTAGGGCGGCCATCAGGTTGCAGTATGGGAATAGCGCGGGCGCCAGAGCGCTTCAAATGGTTGCAAGGCAGGTGACCCTAAACTGGCACTACTGATGGCGGAAAGTCCCGCACAAACTGCCTTCGCGGAAGAGGCATTGACACATCTCGACACGTTGTACAGGGGCGCCCTCCGCCTCACCCGCGACCCAGACCAGGCACAGGACCTCGTCCAGGAAGCCTACCTGCGTGCGATCCGCTACCAGCACAGCTACCAGCAGGGCACGAACATGAAGGCCTGGCTCTTCGCCATCATGCGCAACCTGTTCTGGGACCGCTTCAAAGGCTCCCGGAAAGATGACGTCAGCCTCGACGATGTGGGCGAGTTCATCCTTTATGAAAAGCTGCGCGATGAGGGCGCGAGGCCGGAAGCCGACGTCCTCGACAAGCTCGCGGCCTCGGAGGTCGTGAAGGCGGTCGAGAAGCTCCCGCCGCTGCACCGTGAGGTCGTCCTTCTCGTCGATGTCGAAGGCTTTTCCTACAAAGACGCCGCCGAGGC
>Ga0137409_10004223_pt1 | contig 15111 bp, 13 predicted proteins | sample CZODoug1_16funga_FD_122059 | JGI IMG/M metagenome (GOLD analysis project Ga0137409, IMG submission 122059) | Vadose zone soil fungal communities from Angelo Coast Range Reserve, California, USA - CZODoug1_16fungal (Hybrid Assembly) | ecosystem: Environmental > Terrestrial > Soil > Vadose zone... | reverse complement strand
TGCTCGCGCGTGAAACCAAAGAGATCCTCGATTTGCGGGGGCGTCAGGTAGGTGGGCGTGCCGCCGCCCCAATGGAATTGCACGACGGGACGGTCCTTCGAAACGCTGCGGCTGACGCGCTCCGCCTCGCGCTTTAAGATTCCGAGGTACGGCGGCGAGACTGCTTTGTTCTTCTCGATGACGACGTTGCACGCGCAAAAAAGGCAGAGGCTTTCGCAGAACGGGATGTGCATGTAGAGAGAGACCGGCGTTTTCGCGCGTTCCGCTTCTCCGTGCACTTTTACGAGATCATCAGGGCCGAAAGCGTCATTCCAAACGGGCGCGGTGGGGTAGCTGGTGTAGCGGGGGCCGGGGCGATTGTATTTGGCGAGGAATTCCTCTCCGACGCGCAGCTCTTCGCGCATTTTCTGCAGGCTTGGATGAGCGGGAGTCATCGGGGAGATTCCTTAGCGTGCCTGCGCGGCGGGCCGCGCATCTTGAAAGAGCATCTGCTGGCCGGTTTCAATGAAGAGCTTGGCATTCTCAACGGGTGTGTTCTGTAAAATGCCGTGGCCGAGATTGAGAATGTGGCCTTGCCCTCCAAGAGAACTGATGGTGTCCTGCGCGACGGCGCGAATTTTTTCCGCCGGGCCAAGCAATACCGCCGGGTCCACGTTGCCTTGCAAAGCGATTTTCGAGCCTAAAGACTTGCGAATCTCCGACAGATCCACGCGCCAATCCACGCTCAAAACGCTTGCGCCGGATTGAGCGACCGCAGGGAGCAAATGGTGGGATGCTTTCGTGTAGTAAATGACAGGCACGGAGTTGCCAAGACCGGAAATGAGTTCCTGGACGGCGGGAAGCGCGAAACGGTTGTAGTCGTCAAGATCAAGCTCGCCGCACCAGGTATCGAACAATTGAACGGCGGCGGCGCCGGCAGCGATCTGGGCTTTGAGATAGGGAATCGTTGCTTGTCCAATGCGATGAAGCAAATCGCGGAAGGTCTTCGGCTCGTGGTAGAAGAAGCTTTTCGCCGTCGCGAAGCCTTCTTTAGATTTGCCTTCCACCATGTAACAGGCGAGAGTCCACGGTGCGGCTGCGAAACCTAGGACCGGGACTTCCGGCCCCACCGTTTTGACAATGCGGCGAATAGCCTCAGGAAGGAAGCCGGTTTCGGCCTCGGGATCGAAGTGCCTGAGCTTCTCGACATCGGCGCGGGAACGCACGGGATTTGGCAAGTTTGGACCGGCGTCGCCGAGTTCGAGGGTCAAGCCCATGGCCTCGGCGGGAATGAGAATGTCTGAAAACACGATCACGGCATCGACGCCCAGCCTGCGAAAAGGCTGAAGGGAGACTTCCACGGCGAGATCCGGTGTCTTGCAAACTTCCAGAAATGTGTGCTTTGCACGGATTTCGCGGTATTCGGGGAGATAGCGTCCAGCCTGGCGCATCATCCAGACGGGCAGGCGCGGAGTTGCCTGGCCGCGGCAAGCGCGAAGAAACAAGTCCTTCTGGTTGATAGATGCGGATGTTTCAGTCATGTTCCGCCGGAAGGAGTAAGGATAACAAATCCCGGCTGTTCCTGCTGAAACGGGCTCGTCGGGGGCTCTCTGACGATGCTTGTACCTTCCCGTGTGGGCTATACTCGAAGAGGGATCATCACTATTTTTCGCGCTACGGAAAGGTTGAGACCCTTTCGCGGAAACGAGCATGAACCGAATCGCACTCATTTTGACGGCGGCCGCCTATTTGCTGAGTTTCGGCTGCTACATGCGTTTTTTGAACACGGGCCGCGAGCTCATTGGGCGGTTGGGAACTCTGTTCCTCGCGTTGGGGTTGGTGGCGCACTATTTCGCGCTTCTAGAGAGGTCGCGTGGACTGCATACTGTGCCGTATCACGATTTGTATGGATCGATGTCGCTGTTCGGCTGGCTGCTGGCGCTGACGTACCTGGGACTGGAGCTGTATCACAGACAGCGCTCCGTGGGAGCTTTCGTCCTGCCGTTCATCTTGGTGTTCTTTCTCGCGGCGCACCTCGCGCCGGCGGACCGGCTGCCGCAACCGGATTTGCGGGGAGCCGTTTTCGCGTTTCATGTGACCTTGAGCATTCTGGCGTACGCGGCGTTCGCTCTCTCGTTTGTACTCAGCCTGATTTTCCTGGGAGAGGAGAGGCTCCTGCGCAAGCACGAACTCGGGAACATGGTCTGGCGATTGCCGCCGCTGGAGCTACTGGAGCGCATGAGCCAGTCCAGCGTGCTGGTGGGACTTGTTTCGATCGCGATCGGGACGGCACTGGGATTCGTCTCGGTGGACCGGCTCATGGGCCAATATTGGTTTTACGATCCGAAGTATGTGGTCACGCTGTTCGTGCTCTTGCTGTACGCGCTCTATTTCCGGCTTGCGCGAACCGCGACATGGCGGGGGGCGCGCGCTTCGAAGCTGTGCATTTTCAATTTCGTTGTGGTGGTGCTGAGTTTTACGGTGGTGAATTTGTATTTGTCGCACAGCCACCGTTATTTTTAGGAGTGATCGAACCGCGGCATGGAAATCGTTCTCGTAGGATTGAATCACCGGACGGCGCCCGTAGAGGTGCGCGAGAAGGTGTCCTTCAACGAGGAACAGGCACGCCGCGCGGCGGATGAGCTGCGCTCCCGCGGAATCCTGGAAGAGACCTTGGTGCTCTCGACCTGCAATCGCAGTGAAGTGTATGGCGTGCCGCCGGAGTCTTCGCACGAGTGTGCCCCCGGGCTGTCTTCCTTTTTGAGCCAGTTCCACGCGGTGCGGCCGGAGATGCTCAGCGGATCGCTCTATCATCACTACGACCGGGAAGCGGTGCGGCATCTCTTCCGAGTTTCGGCGGGACTCGACTCGATGCTGCTTGGCGAAGCGGAAATCCTGGGGCAGGTGCGGGAAGCGTACCGTTTTGCGCACGAACAGGGAGCCACCGGGCCGGTGCTGAACCGGATGTTTCAGGGTGCGCTGGAAGTAGGGAAGCGCGTGCGGACGGAAACGGATTTGGGGACGAGGCCCATGTCGGTGGCATCCGCGGGAGTGAAGCTGGCAGAACGGATTTTCGGCAAACTGGAGGAGCGCAGTGTGCTGGTTCTCGGTGCCGGCGCGATCAGCGAGCAGGTCGTCTCGCAACTCCGAGTCCGGGGCATCGCGAATCTTTTCCTGATGAACCGTTCGTGCGACCGTGCGGAAGAACTTGCACGGCAATACGGAGGGAAGGTGGTCGGCTGGGGAGAGTGGGACACGGCATTGCGAGCGCCGGACGTGGTGGTGTCATCGGTGGCCGCGGAAGAGCCCATTCTTGGCCTGGAAGTCGTAGAACGAGCAATGGCAGCGCGGAAGAATCGAGCGCTCTTTCTGATGGATCTGGGGATGCCGAGAAATATCGATGCCAGCGTAGCAAAACTGTACAACGTGTATGTCTACGACATGGATGATCTTAGCGACATTGTGCAACAAAACCGGCAGGCCCGCGAAAGCGAGATTCCCCGCGCTGAGAGTATTGTCGAAGCGCATGTTGGAAAATTTCTCTCGTGGCAGGCGAGCGTCGAGCTGGTGAGTCTTGTGGATGAGCTGCGCGCCAGAGTGCAGGAGGAGCGTAACGCGTTCGTCAAGGCGCGAATGGAGTCGATGGCGCATCTGAGCGAGCCAGACCGGTTGCGAATGGAAAGCTTGATGGATGAATTGTTGGAGAAACTGCTTCTTGAGCCGGCGCAGAAATTGCGGGGGGAGAAGGAGCTTCGCCGGAAAATTCAGAACGTGGAAGCACTGCGCGACTTGTTTCTTTCCAAGCGGGACAAACCGTGAGGATACTGCGAATCGGCACACGCGGCAGCCTGCTGGCCAAATGGCAGGCGGAATCCATTCGCAAGCGGGTGTTTGCGGCGGCGGGGGTGGAAGCGGAAATTGTTATTATCAAGACCGCGGGCGACAGAATGCAGCAAGCACCGCTTACGCAGATCGGCGGCAAAGGAATTTTCATCAAGGAGTTGGAAGAGGCGCTGCTGGAGGAATCCATCGACCTGGCGGTGCACAGCGTGAAAGATATTCCCACGGATACGCCTTCGAGGCTGATGTTTCCGGCGGTGTGCCGGCGGGACGACGTGCGGGATTGCCTGGTTGGCTCGACGCTTGCAAGTCTCCGGCAAGGGGCGCGTGTGGGGACGAGCAGTCTGCGGCGCCAGGCACAAGTTTTGCATATTCGGCCGGATCTCGATTTTCGTGACCTTCGAGGAAACGTAGATACGCGATTGCGGAAGGTCGAAAGCGGAGAATATGACGCGATTCTTCTGGCGAAGGCAGGGTTGGACCGTCTCGGCGTGAGCCAGCGCATCGCGGAAGTCCTTTCGCCAGAGGTTTGCATGCCGGCGGTAGGTCAAGGTGCCATCGCTGTGGAATGCCGGTTAAAGGATACGGAAACGGCCGACATTTTGGCGCCGCTGGACGACGCGGAGACGCGAACCGCGATCATTGCCGAGCGCGCGCTGTTGGCCGCGCTGCAAGGCGGGTGCCAGGTGCCGCTAGGGGCGTGGGCGCGCATCGAGCGCGACGAGCTGGTGCTCGAAGCTTGTGTATGTTCCGTGGATGGAGTGCAGTATGTGAAACAGCGGGCCACGGCACCGCCGGATCAGGCGGCAGCGCTCGGTGAACACATGGCGCGGCTGCTGATTGAAGCGGGTGCGCAATCCATCCTGGAAGAAGTGAGCCGGCAGCGTGGCTGAAATCGCGCGATCTTCTCTGGAGAGCAAACGGATCGTCATCACCCGGGCCGCGCCGCAGAGTGAAGCGCTTGCCAAGGTGCTTGCGGAACTAGGTGCGATCCCCGTAGTCCTTCCGCTGGTGGAATTCGGCGAACCGGAGGATTTTGGCCCGCTTGATGCGGCGATCGTACAATTGGATCAATTTGACTGGATCATTTTTACGAGCGGCCAGGCAGTGCGGGCGTTTGTGGCGCGCAGCATGGATCTTGGGGCTTCGCTGAATCCTGCGGGGAGCAAGTTACGAATTGCAGCAGTGGGCCCAGTGAGCGCGGAGGCAGTCCGAAAAACGGGGCTGCCCGTGGAATACGTCGCCAGGACGCATAGCGGCGTCGGGTTGGCCAACGAATTGGGAGAACAGTTGCGAGGCCGCAACGTGCTCCTGCCACGGAGTGATCGCGCCAATCCGGATTTGCCCGCAGCGCTGAAGACTCACGGCGCGCAGGTCACGGAAGCGGTTGCGTATCGAACGCTGCAGCCGGGCGAAGTGGACCGGCAGAAATTAGGCAGAATCTCCACAGGCGAAGCGGATGCGGTCCTATTTTTCAGTCCTTCGGCGGTTCAGAGTTTTGCGGAGTTGGTGGGCGCAGAACATTTTCTTGGACTGCAGAACGGCCTCGCGATCACGGCTGTTGGGCCTGTAACGGCCGAAGCTTTGCGCAAATCCAAGGTTGAACGCATAGTTGTGGCGGCAGACACGACGAGCGAGGCTGTAGTGCAAGCATTGGAGAACCATTTTGCGATGCGGTAAGGTCGCACCCTGCAGGAGCGAACCGAGGATGAGCTATCCCACACACCGGCCGCGACGTCTGCGCCGCAACGTAGCGCTGCGGAGTCTGGTCCGCGAAACGCGCTTGACTACGGCCAGTCTCATTTACCCAATGTTTGTTTGTCCAGGAACGAAGGTGCGGCAAGAAGTCAGCTCGATGCCGGGGGTTTATCAGCAGTCGGTCGATCAGATTATGGAAGAGGCCCGCGAGGTGGAATCTCTGGGGATTTCCGGAATTATTCTATTCGGATTGCCGGAAAACAAAGATCCACGAGGATTGAGTTCGCTCCACGCGCAAGGAGTGGTCCAGCGGGCCATCGAGGCAATTCGCAAGGCCAAGTTGAAACTGCTGGTCATTACGGATGTCTGCTTATGCGAATACACGGACCATGGGCACTGCGGCATCGTGGAAGATGGAGAAGTCGCGAACGATGCGACGCTGGAGATTCTTGCGCAGCAAGCGTTTTCACACGCGCGAGCAGGGGCGGATATCGTTGCGCCCTCAGACATGATGGATGGCCGCGTGGCGGCGATCCGCAAGATGCTCGATGCAAACAAATTTGAAAACATCGCGATTCTCTCGTACGCGGCGAAGTATTGCTCCGGTTTCTACGGACCCTTCCGGGAGGCGGCGCAATCTGCTCCGCAGTTTGGCGATCGGCGCAGCTACCAGATGGATCCGGCCAACGCACGCGAAGCTTTGAAGGAAGTGAAACTGGATCTGGAAGAAGGCGCGGACATGGTGATGGTGAAGCCGGCGCTAGCCTATCTGGATGTGATTCGCAGGGTACGCGATCAATTCGATGTTCCGGTGGCTGCATACAATGTGAGCGGAGAATACTCCATGGTGAAAGCCGCTGCGCAAAACGGCTGGCTGGATGAGAAGCGCGTGGTGCTGGAAATACTTACCGGAATTCAGCGCGCGGGAGCGGATATCCTGCTGACGTACCACGCCAAGGACGTCGCACGCTGGCTGAAGCCGTGATCATTGGATCGGGAAAAGCATGAGTGCAACGCAAGCCAAGTTGAAGCGCGAGCGCAAGCGTTCGCGGGAGATTTTTGAGCGCGCCGAAAAAGTGCTGGTCGGCGGGGTGAACAGTCCCGTGCGGGCGTTCCGCGCGGTTGGCGGGGAGCCGCTGATCATTGAGCGGGGAAACGGGGCGAATCTCTACGACGCGGACGGGAACGAGCTGCTGGATTACGTGTGTTCCTGGGGCGCGATGATCCTGGGACACGCAAACCCTGCCATTAGCGAAGCGATCGCTGAGCAGGCGCGGCGAGGCACGAGTTTCGGCGTGACGACGGAATTGGAATTGGAACTTGCCGAGCTGATTATTAAGGCAATTCCGTTCATCGAGAAAATACGATTCGTCTCGAGCGGGACGGAAGCGACCATGAGCGCGGTGCGGCTCGCGCGCGGCGTCACCAAGCGCGACTTCATTTTGAAATTCGAAGGCTGCTACCACGGCCATGCGGACAGTTTCCTATCGCAGGCCGGTTCGGGATTAGCCACTCTTGGAATCGCCGAGTGCCCGGGCGTGCCGCAGGCACTCGCGGCTTTGACATTGAATGTGCCCTACAACGATCTAGGCGCCGTCGAGAATGCCTTCGCTCAGCACAAGGGCAAAGTTGCCGCCGTCATCGTCGAGCCTATCGCTGCAAATATGGGCGTCGTTCCTCCGGCGACGGATTTTCTGAAGGGATTGCGCGAGATTACGCGCCGCAACGGCTCGCTCCTGATCGTCGATGAAGTGATTACGGGCTTCCGGCTGCACAATGGCTCCGTCCAGGATCTGCTGGGGATTGAAGCGGACCTCACGACGCTGGGTAAAATTATCGGCGGAGGAGTGCCGGTGGCCGCCTATGGCGGACGCGCCGAGCTGATGGACAACGTCGCTCCCCTTGGACCCGTGTATCAGGCTGGAACTCTTGCCGGGAATCCGTTGGCGATGCGAGCGGGCATTGCCGCGCTCAAACAACTGAGCAAACCTGACCTATATGACGAAATGACTCAGTTGGCGCGGCGGCTGGTGTTTGGACTTCGCTCGGAACTGGCGGATGCCGGGATTGCCGCGCAAATCAATGCGATCGGATCGCTCGCCACGATCTTCTTCACTGCGGGGCCCGTCCGAAATTACACCGACGCCAAGCGCTCGGATACCAAGCGCTACGCCAGATTTTTCCGCGAGATGCTGGATCGAGGCATCTTCCTTGCACCGTCACAATTTGAGGCCACCTTTATCTCTGCGGCGCACACTTCTGCTGACATTGACCTTACGCTGGCCGCGGCACACGAATCGTTGCAAGCCATTTCAACTGATTCTGCGGTTTAATCTGGCGGAAGGAGAGTAGAGGAATGAGCGAGGGTATCGAACTTCCGGAGGTTCATCACGGTGGCGAGGAAGGGCCGCTGGTCCTGCCCGTGTCAATCACGATCTCCATCATGGCGGTTCTTGTGGCATCAGTGGCCTTGGTAGGCCATCGCACGCATACGGAAGAATTGCTCCGTCAGAGTCAGGCGTCCGACCGGTGGGCGCAATACCAGGCCAAGAGCGTGCGACTGCACGAGACGTAGGGATTCTTCGATGTAGTGAATATCGTCGCCTCGCTGGATAAGGATAAAGGCGCTGCGCTGCGCGAGAAGTATGCTAAGGAAGTCGAGCACTACCAGAGTGACAAGAAAGACATCAGCCACGAGGCAAAGGAGCTGGAAGGAGAACGCGACCTGGCGGGACGAAAGGCGGACCGTTTTGACGGGGGCGAAGCCTTCCTGGAAATCGGGCTTGTGATCTGCTCCATCACGCTGCTCACCAAGCGCAAACTATTTTGGTTTGGCGGTATGTTGGTCGGAGCCCTGGGCGTCGCCCTTGCGCTGACTGGCTTCCTCCTACATTGACCTAGGCACGAGCAGGAGGTTGAGATCCTCTGAGCGCAGTAATCTCCTTCGTTAGAAGATCCAGCCGATCGAGAAGTTCCTTGTGGCGAACGTCTTCGGTGCCTGGCTTTTTCCCGACAAACGTGAGCGTTCCGCCGGGCTCGAGAATGCACTGGGCGACTTCTGAGAGCGATTCGAATCCCTGCTTCCTCGCCGCGGCTTCGAGCTGTGGCATAGTAATGAACTCGCTCTTCAGATGCTGAGTGTGCACCTTGCCATTCTCGATCAAAGACTCAGCCTTGCCTTCGACAAGCTGGTCAAGTTTCTTATGCCCATATAGGAAACGAACAACCAGGTAGTTCGTGACGAGCAGGGAAATTGCTCCGACGATTCCTCCAAGCACACTGTTGTCTTCTCCGATGATGGCGTTCTGCACGGTATTCGATAGTGTCAGCAGGACAACCAGGTCAAAGGGGTTGAGCTGAACCAGCTCGCGCTTCCCGAAAAGCCTCAAGCTCACCACCAAAAACGCATAGACGAAGACCGGCCGAAGGATCTTCTCCAAGAAGGGAAGTCCCATGACAAACATGTCTCTCCATATGTCGTGCATTGCAGAATCACCTCCTGAGTTTTCCGCGCGGGCTGCGGTTATCCTGGGACCGGAGCAGCGTAACACGTAAGAAATTCAACTAAATGGTACCCGATACGAAGGACATTCCTGTCCCTTCGTACAGTCATTGTTTCGCGGCACAACTCAAGGCCGCCGCTTCCAATCCGGCCAGGATCTCGTATCATTGGGATATTAGCTTTCCCTCGGTTTCAAAGTTCGATGTAGAAGAATCATGTTCGTCGGAGGACGCAGGTCTCACCCTGCCCGCGGTGCTCGATGCGCAGGCTGGTTTTGCGAGCGGCGACAATATGTCACATCGAGTATCTTCGCTGTCGGGCGCGGCCGTTGGGCCGGAACAACTTTCTACGCTGTTAGGTTCTGTCCGTGAACTCATCGCGATTCTCAGCCCGGACGGAATGATCCAGTTCACAACCCAGGCAACTGCCCGGGTGCTGGGAAACCGGGTTGAAGACCTCGCAGGAACCCCGTTTGCAAGCTTGGTTCACCGGAATGACGCCGCTAGTGCTCGCCAGTGCCTCCGCGAAATTGCGGCCAGCGCAGGTGGCACGGCCAGTTTTCGTTGCCGGTTGCAGAGCAAGGATGGCAGCTGGCGCTGGTTCGACGCTTCTGCGACCAATCACACAAACAATCCTTTCATTGAGGGGATCATTCTCAGCTGCCGGGACGTGACCGATTTGCAGCGCATGGAAGCCGAGCGGCAGGTCATATCCGAAGTGGTGCATGCCCTCAACGAAACGGCGAACCTGGATGAGCTGCTTGACGGCATCCACAAAGCGCTGAAAAAAGTATTGTATGCGGAGAATTGCTTTGTCGCGCTTCACAACCCCGACACCGACACGTTTTCCTTTCCGTTTTTTGCGGATCAAGTGGACGTTGCGCCTCCTCCGCAGAAAGTGGGCCGCAGCTGCACGGCTTTCGTTTTTCGCACGGGTTCGGCGATGCTGATTCCGCAAAGCGAGTTTGACCGGCTTGCGGCGCAGGGAAAAGTCGAGCTCGTCGGTTCGCCGTCGCCTTCATGGCTTGGCGTCCCACTGAAGACTCCGAAAGCCACGATCGGCGTGCTCGTGGTTCAGCACTACGAAAACGAAAATGCGTACGACCTTCGTGATTTGGAATTTCTCAGTTCGGTTGGCGGCCACATCGCGCTTGCGATTGAACGGCGCCGCGCAGAAGACGCCCTCCGCAAAAACGAAGAAATGTTCCGCCTGCTATTCAGCAACAATCCGCTTCCCACCTGGGTGCTCGACCGGGAAACGCTGCACTTTCTGGAAGTGAACGACGCTGCCGTAAAGCAGTACGGATATTCACGCGATGAATTCATGAACATGAGCCTTATGGACGTGGACCACGCGGAAGAAAAGGAAACGCGTGTCGAACATTTCCGGAAGTGGAGCGGCGACGGACGTTACCACGGCAATTGGAAGCATCGAAAGAAAGACGGGACAGTCCTCGAAGTGGAAAGCGTTTCGCACGAGTTGAACTATGCGGGACGGCGCGTCCGGCTGGTCGTGGCGCAGGACGTCAGCGCGCGTCATCTGCTGGAGCAGCAATTCCGCCAGGCGCAGAAAATGGAAGCGGTTGGGCGCTTGGCGGGCGGAGTGGCGCACGATTTCAACAATCTCCTGATGGTGATCAAGGGGCACACCGAGCTGCTGCGCAATGCGATGCCACCCACGGATCCGTTTTCGAAAAAGATCGAACAAATCGAGCGAGCCGCGGACCGGGCCACGTCCTTGACTCGTCAGCTCCTCGCCTTCAGCCGCATGCAGGTGTTGCAGCCTCACGTCATGAATCTCAACGAAGTTGTAGAGGACATGGGCCGTTTGCTGCCTCGTTTGATCGGCGAGGATATCGAACTTGAGATCCGTACCGCCAAGAACCTCGGCGCTATCAAAGCCGACGCCAGCCAGATGGAACAAGTCATCATGAATTTGGTGGTGAATGCCCGCGATGCGATGCCTAACGGCGGCCGGCTCCTGGTTGAAACCTCGAACGAAGAACTGGACAGCGCGTATAACGCCGTACATCCGGTGGTCCGGCAGGGAAGTTACATCCTGCTCGCCGTTTCCGACAACGGCACTGGAATGGACACGGAAACACAGGCGCACATCTTTGAACCATTCTTCACCACGAAGCCGCAGGGGAAAGGGACCGGCCTGGGTCTGGCTACGGTTTATGGCGTCGTTAAGCAGAGCGGCGGATTCATCTGGGTCTACAGCGAATTGGGCAAGGGAACCTCTTTCAAGATTTACCTGCCACGCGTGGATCAGCCTGTGGCAAGAAGCGCAGCAATCCAGTTTACTACGGAGGTCCCGCGAGGCACGGAAACAATTTTGCTCGCCGAGGACGAGCAGGATGTCCGCGAAGTGGCGAGAGAGTTTCTGGAATCGGGCGGCTACACCGTCATTGAGGCGCACGACGGCGCAGAAGCGCTCCAGCTTGTGGCAACACATGAGGGTGCGATCGGACTGCTGATCACGGATATGGTCATGCCCGGCATGAGCGGCCAGGAATTGGCGGGGCGGTTGCAGCAAAAACGCACAGGACTGCGGACGCTATATATGTCCGGCTATAGCGAACGCGCCGCCGCGGAGTCGGCGCCGGGAGACTCTTCCATCCGCTTGCTTACGAAGCCATTCAGCCGCTCAGCGCTACTGCGTACCGTTCACGAAATTCTCAAGCAAGCCTGAAGCACTTCTCCTCTTCCATTGAGTTTCGCAGGCGCAAGTCTAATGAATCTTTGGGTGTTTCCTGTGCCACTCCGTATGCTGCTGGAAAGCTCGCGCTGCCTGAATAACCGCGATATCGTCTCCCGCTCTGGCGACAAATTGCAAGCCGGCGGGAAGATTCTTGTCCGTAAAGCCGCATGGAACGGACAGCGCGGGAAGTCCGCAGAGATTGCCGATGCCGCCGAGTGGGTCCGGGAAAACCAGCTCGGTTTCCAGATTCAGATTCAGCGGCGTCGCAGCAACGGGCTGCGCTGCCGTCACCAGCACGTCGAAGGAATCGAACAGCGCCTCCATTTTCGTTTGCAGGATTTCTCTCACTTTCAGGGCTTGCAGGTAGTCCGCTGCGGAGTATTGTTCGTTGACGTAGCCGGCGATCTGCCCCAGAGGGTCGGTCAATTCGCTGACTTTCCCCGAGCGAATCAAGGAGCGGAACGAGGCGGCACCCTCTGCGGCTATGACGATATTTCCAGCTTCTTCCCACGGGCCGACTGGCAGAGATGCATCCTTCACGCTCGAAAAAGTCTTCCGGATGACCCGGGCAGCAGTTTCCACTGGTTTTGCAATAGCGGGATCAAGCGATTTCCAGGCATTCTTGAGCCAGCCGATTCGCAGCGGGCGGGAGCGCAACTCCACGGATGCGGAATACGTGAATGCAGCGCGATCGATGGGCAGCGTACCTCGGTCTCTCGCGTCATGCCCCGCGATCGCGGCGAAGATGCGCGCGCAATCATCGGCCGATCGCGCGAGGGGTCCGATCTTGTCCATCGAAGGAGAAAGTGCCATGGCTCCATAACGGCTGACGCGCCCGTAGGTCGGCCGCAATCCGCTGACCCCGCAGAACGCCGACGGGCAGATGATGGAGCCCCAGGTTTCCGTGCCGATGGCAAATGCCGCGAGCCCCGCGGCGACGATCGCGCCCGAGCCGGACGATGATCCGCACGTCCAGCACGTTGCGTCCCAAGGATTCTTGGCTTCGCCTTGCAAAGACGCCGAAGCAAATCGGTATGCCATTCCGCCAGCGAGCTCGATCATCGCGGCCTTCCCGATCATCACAGCGCCCACGCGGTTGAGATGCTCGATGACGGTGGCGTCGTAGTTGAAAACCTGGTTGGCGTAGGGCTTCGCGCCCCAGGTGGTCGGAAGGCGCTTTACCGAAAGCAGATCTTTGACGGCGTAAGGGATGCCATGAAGGGGGCCTCGATAGTGGCCGCGCAGAATCTCTTTTTCCGCGGCTTTCGCTTGCGCGAGCGCGATCTCCGGAGTCAGCCGCGCGTAGGCATTGAATCGCGGGCCAAGTTTCTGGCTGCGGTCCAGATACGCTTGGGTCAACTCCACGGGGGAAAGTTTTTTTGATTCGATGCGTTTTGCAAGTTCGCTGACAGTGAGATAGAACAATTCTTCCCCGGGCATTCGTTTCGCTCCTCAGGAATTCTTTGGCGCAGCCGCTGGTTTAGGCGGAGCAGTCATCGGCGAAGGTTTCTTTTCGCGTTCCATCAAGGGCCTCAGATAGAGCGCCGGGCCGTTCCCGTTTTCCGTCGGGTAGGCGCGCAGGCGATCGAGCACCGGTTGCGCTTCGTTGCACAATCTGCGCAGATCAGCCTTCTGAGCATCGGAGAATCGGCTTCCATACTCGCCAAGAATGGCTTGAATGCGTGATTCCACCTCAACCTTACCTTCCGGCGAAAGATTTGGAGAATTCAGTGGCTGCTGTGGCTTTGGCGTAACCGGCAAGACGTCACGGCTCAGCAGATTTGCGGGCGCTAGCGTGGCGGCAGATACCATGGCCGCTCGCCGCGCAAATTCACGCCGGGATATCGCATGATCCTTCTGGTTGGCCATCGAGGCCCTCCTTTGCGATCACGAATAGGCTTCAATCCGCAACGCGAGGCTACTGAATTAGTGTTGGAGCGTCAACTGGCCGGCGTAAGATATGCATGGTCTGCTGTTCGTTGACTTGCGTGGAAAGACGACCTACCATCTGGTGCCACAGCGCTTCCCAAGAGGCGCGAAGTCATTTGGTGAGTGTCGAAGAGAACTTCCATGATCGGGCAGGTCATTTCGCATTACCGAGTCCTCCAAAAGCTCGGCGACGGAGGCATGGGCGTGGTTTGGGCGGCCGACGATACCAGGCTGTCCCGCCGTGTCGCGCTGAAATTCTTGCCCGACGAGCTCGAACAAGATGCTGTGGCGCTCGAGCGGCTAAAGCGCGAAGCGCAAGCCGCGTCTTCGCTGAACCACCCTCGCATCTGCACAATCTATGACATTGACTCCGACCACGGCCGGCACTTCATCGTCATGGAGTTCCTCGATGGCCAGACGCTCAAGCATCGGATCCTGAAATCGGCCTTCCAAATTTCCGAGATGGTCGATCTCGCCACTCAGATTGCCGACGCGCTCGAAGCCGCCCATGCGCAGGGGATCATGCATCGCGATATCAAGCCAGCTAACATTTTCATCACTGAGCGCGGACTTATCAAGGTGCTGGATTTTGGTCTGGCCAAGTTCACGCGTGCCGGCCGGGTTCGAGTGGCGAACGCACAGCGCTCCGCGAGCGCGCCGGCTAGTCCCACCGAAGAAGTTCTGACCGGCTCGGGGGTAGCCCTTGGCACGATGCCCTACATGTCGCCGGAGCAGATCCGCGGCGACGATCTCGATGTGCGCACGGACCTGTTCAGTTTTGGAGCCGTGCTCTATGAAATGGCGACGCGGCGTATGGCCTTTCATGGAAGCACGCTAGATAGCGTCTCGGATAAAATTCTGAACAGTGAGCCTGTCAATCCCTCGCAGATCAATCCGGCGCTGCCCGCCGCGCTCGTGGCCATCATCCGCAAAGCCCTCGAGAAACAGCGCAGCCTGCGATATCAGACCGCCTCGGACCTGCTGGCCGACTTGCAGAGATTGAAGCGTGATATTGATACAGGACGACAAAAAGACTCTGACAGCGTCGTGCCGATTCCCCGCGCCACCAAAGCCATCGATTCGCTCGCCATCCTTCCGCTGGCCAACGAGACGCACGATCCGGAGACGGACTATCTGAGCGACGGAATTACGGAGATGCTCATTAATAACCTCTCGCAGCTTCCGAAACTGCGCGTGCTGCCGCGCAGCACAGTTTTTCGCTACAAAGGCCGCGAGATGGACCCCACGGCACTGAGCCGCGAGCTCGGCGTGCGCGCCGTTCTGACCGGCCGCATGGTGCACCGCGGCGACACACTGACCATCAAAGTCGAACTGGTGGATGGGGCCCGACAGGCGCATCTCTGGGGCGGAAACTTCAGCCGCAAACTCGATGATATTTTTGCGGTGCAGGAAGAGATCGCCCAGCAGATCTCCGAACACATGCGCCTGCACCTGAGCCC
>Ga0137409_10004222_pt1 | contig 15112 bp, 13 predicted proteins | sample CZODoug1_16funga_FD_122059 | JGI IMG/M metagenome (GOLD analysis project Ga0137409, IMG submission 122059) | Vadose zone soil fungal communities from Angelo Coast Range Reserve, California, USA - CZODoug1_16fungal (Hybrid Assembly) | ecosystem: Environmental > Terrestrial > Soil > Vadose zone... | reverse complement strand
CCCGAGGTCATAGTCGCCGCGCGCGCGCGCCTGGTTGATCACCAGATGCGGGTGAAACCCGTTGAGCGCCGCCTGCAGCCGCTGCGCCTGCTCGGGGTGATTGGGTCGCAGCTGCTCACACAGCTCCCAGGGCGTGCGCACCTTGTCGTCGCGGCCCGACAGCACCATCGAGACCTGCTGCGCGGTGGTGGCGTCGGTGAGCGACTGGAGCCGGCGAAAGAACGCGGCCTTGATGAAGCGGTAGGCGTTCTCGATCGAGGTCGGGACGGTCAGCGCGCGTCCGCAGCGGCAGCAGCGGCCTTCGTGCCAGACGCGCAGGTCGGCGGAGACTTGGCCCTTCATCAGCTTCGACCAGAACCACGCGAAGGCTTTGACCGGGGCTGACTTCCGTTGATTTCCAGAGAGCGAGGGGGGCGCCATCCAGCGCGGATCCGAAATCGGAACCCGTTAACGCGATAGTGGCGGCTTGCGGAAAAAGAAATGTGCCGCCGAGCAGCGTCATTTCCAATCCTGCTGCATTTTCTGGGTTGCCGACTAATTGGTTTCCGATTTGCAGAGAGAGCGGATCGGCTGCGCCGGAAGGCGAAATACCGAGCGGACCAAAGCCTTCTCGCCCTAGATCCTGGACCGTTGTGAGCAGGCCGGGCGATTGCACCTGAATTGCGCTCACGGACGCTCCATCGATGCGAATTGCTCAGGAGAAATGGGGGTGAACCTTACGCGATCTCCAATGGAGAGGAGGCTCAGCTCTTGGCGCTCTAGCTGAAACATGGAAAGTGGCGTGCGTCCGAGTAACCTCCAGCCGCCGGGCGTGGCGAAAGGATAGACGCCGGTCTGGTTGCCGGCGATGGCGACGCTTCCGGGCGGGACGCTGCGTCGCGGTGTTGCGAGGCGCGAAGTGACTAGGGCTGGCGGTAGTTCGCCGAGATACGCGAACCCGGGAACGAAACCTAAGAAATAGACGACGTAAGGGGTTGACGAATGCAACTCGATCACCTGGGCGGGCGTCATTTTGTGGAGCGCACTTACATCCATTAGATCTGGACCGTGTTTTCCGCCGTAGCAGACGGGGATCTCGACGTCGCGTGATTTGGGGAGATCGATAGTCTCAAGCCGATCCAGATATTCCTTCAGCAGTTTTTCGAGATCATCGTGTTGCAACTTGAGCGCATCGAATCTGACCAGAACGGAACAATAACCGGGATGGAGATTGCGGACGCCGGCGATTGGTTGCAGCTCAAGCAGGCGCAGGAGTCGACGGACCCTCTCGTGTGCTTGAAGTGAGATTTGATGGCCGAAATAGATCAGCAGCGATTGATCGCTGGCGCGTTGGAATCGCGCGGCCTCAGCGGGCGGTGTGGGCATGCCCGGGAATTATACTGCTGGACGCCGCGCACGCGGGTTGCTTGACCTTGTCTGAGGTGCAGACCACAATCTCGCAGCCAGGAGGCGGGCCGTGAAGCGAACGATAGCTTTTTTACTTTTGGCCGTGGGCGTAATCGCAGTCTCGCGAGCGCAGAAGGACCGGGCGGGACAAGCTAGCGACACAGCGACTCAGGCACTTATCACTGTTGAGAAAAACTGGGTAGATGCTCTGGTCAAGTCGGATATAACGGCTCTCGACTCCATTTTTGCCGACACTTATGTGGATACCGATGAGCATAGCCATCGGGGCGGCCAGCAAGATGTGTTTTCGTTTCTGAAATCGGGTGATCTTAAGCTTGACTCAATAAAACTCTCGGACATCCAGGTGCACATTTATGGTGACGCGGCGGTCGTGATTGGAAATTCCGAGCAGGCAGGAAGCTTTCTGGGCCGGCCGGTCGCTGAGAAAATAATTTTCACGGATACCTTCATTAAGCAGAACGGAAAATGGAGAGCGGTCGCGTCGCATCGCTCGGTCGCACCATGAGGCACGCGTTACGTCCGGCCCGAATGGGCGCGTGTCGCGTTTCGTCATTTCTGCTTGAAGGAAAGCGGGAACTCGAGAGTTTGATTTCCGATGGGGATGCGGAGCATCAGTTGTTGGGGATTCTTGCCGCGTTCGAACCACACGGCTCCGGCGGCCTTATTGCTTGGTTCGAGACTTGCCGGTTTCAGGGCTAAGGCGAGGATTTGCTGCGACGTATTGACGAGGGTCTGTTTACCCTCTTTGCGCACGGCATTTTCTTCAGCGTATTGGTGTTGAATGATGTAGTTAGGCGCGGACACCGAAGGCGTCAACGAAGATTTGTAGCCGACGCTGGTAGCGCTGACTGGTTCCGACGACGCAACAGTTCGCGGGGAATTGCTGGACGGTTCCGCGACGGATTCGGTCCAGAGCACCTGGTGGGTCACGCTCTTGGCCAACTCCGCGGGATCCTGATAGAAGAGCGGTCTGCCGTTCGGGCCAATCTCGTCCAAGATAAATTTGGAGGGCTCAATGCTGATGGACTCGGAGCCTTCGTTGGCGATGGCGACATTGGCGCGCAACTTCCATCCGGTATCGTGCAGTGACACTTGAACGGTGACACCATTGGTTGAGAGCGACTCGACAAGAATGCCGTTGCTCACGAAATGGTCGCATCCCGGCGCGTTTTCATGCCAACGTACCACGCCGTTCTTGCGATTTACGACAGCAATGGTCGGGGGGCGCTTGGTCGCGGGAATTTTCTTCAGATATATTGCGGCCACGAATCCGATGGTTCCGTCGGCAGCCTGGATTCTGGCCGTGTAGCCTTCATCATTCGAGAGCAAGGCCACTTGCTCGCCGCACTTTAGTGTGGCAATGAGCTGCAGCGGTAGTGACTGCTCCGAATCAGCAGTCATCGGCACGTTGCGAACACCTGGGCAGTTGATGACCCATTCTGCGGAAGCGGCAACGGGTGTGGCGTCAGTTTGCGCGCCGGTCTGCGCCCGCGATGCCGGAACGAAGCATGTAGCCGCGATAGCCAATGGAAGCAAAACGACTGTGATTGCTTTTCGCACTGAATCCCCCCTCCGGGTTTCAGCTAAGAATCCCCAATTCGGCCGTATACGGAATCGTGAGGATGTCCATAGTTCGCGTCCATAGAACGCGCGGACAGTTTCTGGTGGCCTTTTGGACAGTCGCCCGGAGCGGTATTGCTTGCTGGGGTTGAGGGGCGGGGACGTTTCTTATAGGCTCGACGCGCGGAGAATCCGATGAACATTAATACGGGGTTGTTGAGCAGAATGGCCGTCGCGCTTTTCCTTACGGCAGGCGTCACGGGCGCTCAGGTTCCAACCGGCACGCAAAGTAATGCACCCAGCAGCGCATCGCCGGATTGCGCCGATCTGCCCGTCCTGAATGAAAGGTTGGAGAGAGCCAACAAAATCTTGCACGATTGGCCGAACCTGGGCCGCTATGCAGAGGCCAATGCCACGTTGGCCGCTCCCGCAAAGTTCGAGTTGCGCGTCGTCTTCATGGGCGATTCGATTACGGACGCCTGGATCAGTCCGGAGTTTGGCGGATTTTTTCCTGGGAAGCCTTACGTCGATCGGGGAATCAGTGGACAGACGACGCCGCAGATGCTGATCCGGTTTCGCCCGGATGTAATTGCACTGCAGCCGAAAGTTGTCGTGATTTTGGCGGGAACGAACGACGTCGCCGGGAATACCGGCCCAATGACCTTAGAACAAATCGAAGCGAACTTGGTTTCGATGGCGGAGCTGGCGAAGGCGAACAAGATCCGCGTGGTCCTGGCATCCGTGCTGCCGGTCAGCAACTATGGACACGATCGGCAAGGCAATCCGCTCGACATGCGCATCAATCGGCCGCCGGAGAAAATCCTGGAACTGAATGCGTGGATCAAGAAGTACTCTGCGGCAAACGGCCACACGTACCTCGATTATTTTTCTGCCATGGTCGATCCGCAAGGACTGTTGCAGCAGGATCTCAGCGAGGACGGACTTCATCCTAACGCAAAGGGCTATGCGGTAATGTCGCCTCTTGCGGAGCAAGCGATTCGCGTTGCACTCAAGAAGCGACATTAACGTTGTCGGCCCGAATTAAAGGCGCTACCGAGATACTTCGAGACGCTTCTCCAGTCTCTCAAGCGTGTTTCTGGTCTTTCCGTAGTCCACAAAGTCCTTCACCATATTGGAAAGCTGTCGGGCCGCTTCCGCATTGGACGTCAAGTACTGCTTATATTGCGGATCTTGCAAACGCTTTGGGCTTTGATTGAGATGTTCAATCGCGGCAGTAGTATTCGAGGCGAGCTTTTGCGCAACGGGAATGATGCGGTCGATGGCTTCCTGCTGCCAAGGGGAAGCGCTGCTGCGCATGTTTTGCAGCTTCTGAATGGTTTGGCCAATCTTGTTGATGCGTTCCTTAATCGCTTCCAATTCTGCTGCGTGACTCTCCCAGGACACGTTGGAGCGAGAGAAGGATTCGAGTTCGTCGGAATCCCGCTGCAAGTCAGCGGCCTGCACTTTGATATCTTCGAGCAATTGGGTGACTTCGTTGTTGTCTTCGGGAAGTCCTGCGGCTTTAGTTTGTAGGTGGGCCGAAAACACTACAGCAAACAGCAGCGCTACGCAGAAAGCACAACTTGCTGCAACTCTGTATCTCATTTATGACACCCTTCCTATTTTCTGCTCGCCGATGAGGCGGTGCCGGGTGGCCTTGGCGAGCACAATTCGAGTTGCGCACAGGGCGCACTAATTCTTGGCTGTGCACGCCATTGTCCAAATGCCGGCAGCAATCAGCATGGCGGTACAACACGAAAGGAAATCAGTTAGCGTCCAAAGCTCACCCTGGCTAGCGAACTGCAGCCCTTAACTGTCGGCTATTTGACAGTCACCCGTCATGTTCACGGTTTGCCGTTGGGTCGTTAACATCAGGTACGCGCGTCTGTCTTGACCCCGCAACACGGGTGGGTTAGGGTGTAAGAAGTTTCTCCGTGAGTTGGCCGCCGGGTAATTGCAGAAAAGGGGCCAACGGACAGCAGGAGGAATCCACCATCGGCCACCCAGTCTCTGTAGAAGCGAAACCCTCCAATTGGATGCGACGTACTGTTCACATCTCCGGAAAAATTGAACCCCTATTCGGCACTTTGGATGAAAACGTGCGCTTGCTCGAAGACGCGCTACAGGTGCGCACGCATTTAAACGACACGCGAATGACGATCGAGGGCAAGCAGGACAGCGTCGATCAAGCCGTTAAAATAATTGAGGAATATAACCATCTGACGCGGCACGGACGCGAACTCTCGAGCGCGGAAGTGAAGTCGCTGATGCGCGTGGCTACCGAGGAGCCGCACGAATCGCCAAGGGGAATGTTCGAGCATGGCCGCGCGCGTTCGTTCGGCAAGAAGGTGGTCACGCCGAAAAACGCGAGCCAGCGCCGTTATATGGAGGAGATCGAAAAGCACGACATGATGTTCGCTGTGGGCCCGGGCGGCACCGGAAAGACGTACATCGCGGTAGCGATGGCGGTGAGCGCGCTTCTGACCAAGCAAGTGAACCGCATCATTTTGGCCAGGCCAGCGGTGGAAGCCGGCGAGCGGCTGGGCTTTTTGCCGGGCACGCTGCAGCAGAAAATCGATCCATACATGCGGCCACTCTATGATGCGTTATATGACATGCTGGACGCGGACAAGCTGGACCGCTTTCTCGAGAAGGGCATTATCGAAGTGGCGCCACTAGCTTTTATGCGCGGGCGAACCCTGAACGACTCGTTCGTGATTTTGGACGAGGCGCAAAACACTACCAGCGAGCAGATGAAAATGTTTTTGACGAGGCTGGGCTTCAACTCGAAAGCGGTGGTTACTGGCGACGTCACGCAGATAGATTTGCCGGCCGGGAAGAAGTCGGGGCTTGTGGAGGCGCTCGAAGTTTGCGGTAAGATTGAGGGCATCGGAATAGCCCAATTCAACGAAAAAGACGTGGTGCGGCACAACCTGGTGCAGCAGATTATTCGCGCTTATGAAGAGTACGATGGCTCGCAGCCGCACCGCAGCAGCGGCGGGAACGGGAAGTCTGAGCCGCGCGCCGAGTCCGGCAAAGAACAGGCCAAAGAATCTCTGCGAGGATGATCCTGAACCGCCAGCGGGCTGTGCGGGTGGCACAGCGCCCACTGGAGCTGTTTCTGGCTCGCGTACGGCGGGAATTGGGACTTGCTGAGGCGGATCTCACGATTTGTTTTGTCAGCGATGCGGAGATCGCGCGGATGAATCAGGCGTTTCGCAAGAAGAAGGGCCCGACCGACGTCCTGTCGTTTCCGGCCATCGAGCGACGCAGGCGGGCAATCTTGCGTAGGCCAACGTCGCGAAAAATGCGGCGCATACGGCGAGACTCGCGGACTCCTTCCTTCCTGGGCGACATCGCGATCGCGCCTTCGGTTGCCCGCCGCAATGCCAAGAAACTTGGCCGCACGTTGCCAAGCGAGCTCCAGATACTCATTCTCCACGGCGTCCTGCATCTGCTGGGCTACGATCACGAAACTGATCGCGGACAAATGGATCGACTCGAGGCGCGATTGCGCCGAAAGCTGGGACTGACGTGAAGCTCTTCTTTTGGGCTTACCTGATCGCTACGATGCTGCTGGCGCTCGGCCTGCCCATATTTTCCTACCTGACGCTGATTTATCGGGAACTTGGGCGCATGACCACCGGGCGCATTCACGAACACCTGGAAATTTTCGAAGCCGAAATCGAGCCCAAGCTCAAGATCAACCGGCGCAGCGGCGGCCGCACGTTTCGCATCCTCGGGCACTTCTGGCTCGCATTCCTGGTTCTGGAGACCACACGCGGTGTGGTGTATTTCGTTCCCGGCACGTGGGAATCGTTTCTGGAATTCATCGTTTTCCTGACGTTGGAAGTTGTTATTTTGATGCATTTTCTGCCGGACATGCTGTTGTATCGCACTAGCGGGAGATGGTTGCGTCCCTTGCTGCCGCTGATTCGCGCGGCGATGTGGCCGGTGTGGCCCGTGCGGATTTTTCTGGAAGGCGCGGAATCGCTGGCTAGAATTTCAGAGTACGAAGAGGCGCGCACCGATGAGCAGCGCACGGAAGAGGGCATCGAGGCGCTGGTCGAAGCCGCGGAGGAAGAAGGAATCATCGAGCCGGAGCAGGGCGATTTGATTGAACAAGTCGTGGAATTCAGCGACAAACGCGTGCGCGAAGTGATGACGCCCCGGCCGGATATCGTGGCTATCGCGGCGGATGCGACGCTCGAGGAACTGCACGCGAAAGTGGTGGGGACGCGATTCGCGCGAGTGCCGGTCTACGAAAAATCGCTCGACGACATTTTCGGCGTAGCGTTTGCGCAGGACCTGCTGCACATTGCCGATCAGGATTTGCCCAGGCGAAAAGTGCGCGAGCTGGCGCATCCGGTGATGTTCATTCCGGAGACCAAGCCGGGCTCAGAGTTGTTGCGCGAGATGCGGCAGAAAAATCATCCCATGGCCATCGTTATTGATGAGCACGGGCTCGTCGCCGGACTGGCCACCGTGGAAGACCTCGTTGAAGAAATTGTTGGCGAGAGTGGACGCGACAGCAAGCAGCCCGCGCCGGACGTGGTGCGTGAGCCAGACGGCGGATTGGTCATGCGCGGCAGCATGTCCATCGACAACGTGGAGGATTTGCTTGGTGTGCACTTTGGCGACCAAGCGGACGAAGCAGTGACCACCGTCGCGGGTTTGCTGAGCCACGTGTCTGGAAAAGTTCCGGCCCCGGGCGACAAGGTAGACATCAAGGGTTATCGATTTGAAGTTCTGGAAGCCAATCAGCGCAAGGTTCTGCGTTTGCGCATCCGAAAGCGCCCCGCGGCCACGGTTTCCGCGAAATAGCGGCGCGCATCATTCCACATTTTCCCCGGCCGGCTCTTCTTCGTGGTCCGCTTGCGCAGTGCTCAAGCCTTCGAGCTGAAAATGCCAGTCCAATTCGCGAACGCGCTGCGGATTTTCGCGCCAATCCTGCGCGACTTTGACGAATAAGCCCAGAAAAACCTTCTTGTCCAGAAGGCCTTCCAGCTCCTTGCGCGCCTCCGTACCGATTTTCTTCAGCATCGCGCCTTTGTGGCCGATGAGAATTTTCTTTTGGGTATCGCGCTCGACGTTGAGGATGGCTTCGATGCGCAGCAGTCGCGGGCCTTCCTCGAATTTCTCCACAAAGACGGCCACAGCGTAGGGTAGTTCGTGGTGCAGCGCGCGGATGGCTTTCTCCCGGATGATTTCGGCGGCCAGAAATCGTTCGGGCTGATCGGTGACCTGGTCTTCCGGGAAAAACGGCTGGGCCTCCGGCAGATGGCGAAAGATTTCATCTAGCAGCGCGTTGCAGCCGGTGCCTTTGAGCGCGGAAAGGGGCACTATGGCGGCAAAATCGAATTCCTGGCGGAAGCGGTCAATCAGGGGCAAGAGCTTGGGCTTCGGTACCGCATCTACTTTATTCAACGCGAGAATTGTTTTGCCGCGGAAGCGTTTGGCTTTCTCGATCAACATCGTGTCGGTGTGCGGAGAGGTGTGGCTAGCGTCTACGATCAGCAGAAGGATGTCGATGCCCTCTACGGCAGCGGCGACTTCGTGCATCATTTGGCGGCCAAGCGCGGAGTCCGGGTCGTGCAATCCGGGCGTGTCGATGAACACAATTTGGCCGCGCTTTTGTGTGACGATGCCTTGGATGCGGTTTCGTGTGGTTTGCGGCTTGGATGTGACGATGGCGATTTTTTGGCCGACCAGGTGATTGATTAGCGTTGATTTCCCGGCGTTGGGGCGGCCGACAATGGCCACGAACCCAGCGCGGGTGCCGCTCTTTTTTGGCTCGGAATTCTCTTTTTGCTGCGTCACGTTTATCAGGCTTTCCTCTAATCAGGTGCAGCGATGCCCAGCGATTTCATTTTACGGTATAGGTGGCTGCGTTCGAGGCCCAGCGCCGTTGCAGTCTGGGTCATGTTCCAGCGGTTTTCCTGCAGCTTGCGCAAAATAAATTCGCGCTCGTAGGCACTCCGCGCTTCGTGCAGCGTGGAGTACGGCTGCTGCGGACTCTCCGCCACGCCTCGAAAGATTTCGGGCGGCAGGTGATGCGGCTCGATGCGCGCTTGCGGGCAAACAATAACCAGGCGCTCGACGAGGTTGCGAAGCTCGCGAACATTTCCGGGCCAAGGATGCCGCAATAAAATTTCCATAGCCGCGTCAGTCAACTCACGCGTCTTCTTTCCATAAGCTGCGCTGAACTCGTTCAGGAAGTGTTTGGCGAGAATGGGAATGTCCTCTTTGCGGTCGCGCAGTGGCGGCACGAAGAAGGGAATTACATTCAGCCGATAGAAAAGGTCCTGGCGGAAAGCACCGCGCGAAATTTCCTGCTCGAGGTTTTTGTTGGTAGCGGCAAGGACGCGAACATCGACGGTCATGGTCTGGCTGGAACCGACTGGCTCAAAGCGCTGCTCTTCCAGCACGCGCAATACTTTAGACTGCGTGCGCAAGCTCATATCGCCAACTTCATCGAGAAAGAGCGTGCCGCCATCGGCTTTTTTGAACTTGCCAATTTTGTCTTCGCCTGCGCCGGCGAAACTGCCTTTCACGTGCCCGAAAAGCTCGGACTCGATCAATTCCTCGGGAATGGCCGCGCAGTTCACTTCGACGAAGAGGCCTTTGCTGCGCAAGCTGGCCGCGTGCAACGCGCGCGCCACAAGCTCTTTGCCTGTCCCACTCTCGCCGTAAATCAGGACGCGGCCGTTCGTTGGCGCCGTGACCGCAATTTGCTGGCGCAATGCTTTCATCGGCACGCTGTCGCCGATTACCTGGTATCGATGGCCGAGTTCCGTGCGCAGGAGCTGATTCTCTTCCTGCAAACGCCGCTGCTGAATGGCGTTGCGCACCAGAACAATAATTTTTTCAAGTGAGAGCGGTTTCTCGATGAAATCGAAAGCGCCAAGTTTTGTGGCGCGCACCGCGGTCTCGATGGTTCCATGTCCGGAAATCATGATCACCGCCGGAGGGCGCTGCGAAGCTTGCAAGCGGCTAAGAGCCTCCAGACCGTCCATGCCCGGCAGCCAAACATCCAGAAGAATCACTTCAATTTCGCCGGTGGAAGCGCGCTGCAGCGCTTCTTCGGCGGAAGCCACGGACTCAACTTCGTAGCCCTCGTCTTGCAAAATGGACGATAGCGATTCGCGGATGCCGGGCTCGTCGTCAACGACCAACAGATGAGGGCGGGTCGTCATGTGGAGCTTTCCACGCCCGCTCGTTCAGTGGTCGCGGCTGTTGGCTCGGCGACGGGCAGCTCAACCACGAATCGCGAGCCCGCTGGGAAATTGTCTTCCACGTGAATGGTGCCGCCGTGCTCGGCGACGATACGCGCGGCGATGGCCAGCCCCAAGCCCGTCCCGCGATCCTTAGTCGAAAACTGAGGAAGAAAAAGCTTGTCCTTATCTTCAGGGGAAATGCCATGGCCTGTATCTTGCACGCAGATCTCGACTGTCTCGGACTCGTCGTGCGCGCGAGTGGTTACGGTGATCTCCCGGAGCGAGCAAGTTTCCAGCGCCTCTGCGGCATTGTCGATTAGATTTACGATGACGCTCCGCAACAGACCCGCATCGGCGCGAACGGTCAGGAGATTTTCCGCCAGCGCTGTCTTCAGCGTGATGCCGTCGAGTCGGCCGGAAAAAACTTCGACCGCTTCGTGAACGATGGTGTTGGCACTGGTGGGAGCCAGTTTCGCGGCTGGGAAGCGCACGAATTGTGAAAACTCGTTGACCAGCGCGGCCAACGTGGAGACCTCACGCTCGATCAACCGCGAGCATTCCTGTACCAGGCGAGTAAGCTCGGGATCGCGCGGCGTAGCCGAATCCGGCGTGTCGCGGCGATCCAGGAAGCGAGCGAGTCGCTGCGAAGAGAGTTGAATAGGCGTAAGTGGATTCTTTATTTCATGCGCGATGCGGCGAGCCACTTCTTGCCATGCCGCGGACTTTTGCGCGCGCAGCATTTCAGTAAGATCGTCAACCACCAGGACGAAGCCGGTGTTAGCGCGGCGCGGGCCAAGGGCGCTGACCGTAACGGCTGCGTGCAGCACGCGTCCGGCGACCACCGTTTCAATTTCACGCGAAACCACGCCCATGCGCAGCGACCGGCGTATCAGTTGCTGTACGGTACGAGCCGCGTCGGCGCCCAGCAGTGCTTCGAGCGAGTGCGCCTCGCGTGCAGCGCTGCCAAACATGCGGCCGACGGCGGTATTTTCCCTCAGGATGGCGCCTCCGGCGTCGAGAGAGATCACGCCCGTCGGAATATTTTCCAGCACGGTCTCCATCAACTGCCGCCGGCGTTCCAATTCCTGCACCGCTTGTTGAAGATTCCGAGTGAATTGGTCGATCTGCGAGCGGTTATCGCGCAACTGCGTAGTCATCGCGTTGAAAGAGCGCACCAGGACGCCGAGTTCGTCTTGCGCCTGCTCGGGAACTTGATAGTCAAAATTTCCGGCAGAGACTTCGCGAGTGCCTTCGGCCAGCGCCTGAATCGGTACGGTCACTTGTTTTGCCAGGAAGAGCGCCAGCCAAGTCACAGAGAACAACAGCAAAATGGTGAAGAAGGCCAGAATCAGAAGCATCTGGCGTTTCAGCGCGCGCAAGTTCTGCTTTTCGGTCTCGTACTCGCGCGTTTGCGTCTGAATCAACGTGAATCGGTTCAGAAAATCGGGGCTGGTCCGATAACCCGCCGCTACGTATGCGGTCTCTTTTCCCGGAGCGAGAGCAGGAACGCGCCCGACTAGATAATTCTTTCCTTGCGCTTGCCAAACTTCGACGCCACTGGGAAGCATGCGCAGTAGGTTGCCGAGAACACCGGCATGCTGACAGACTGCGCCATTGCGATCTTCAGGCTGATCGTCGCAGACCACGCCGCCGCGAACTGCCCGGCCATCTTTGTCCAACAGCCAAACCGCGTCGAGCCCCGACGTAAAAGCGCGTTGCAACAATTCATTGGTGGGGAGCGATGAATTGGACTCGGCCTGCCTGGCCAGCGTACGAAGGCGCGGCAGCGTCGTCGTGCGCCCAAAATCGTTCAGCAAAGCTTGTGTCTGCTCCGATGCGATTTCAAGTGGACGAGGAAACCAGCGGCCCAGCGTCCGATTCAACAGGGAATAGCTCACAAAAAACATGAACAGCACGGGCAAGAGCGAGAGAGCCATGGCTCCTACGACCATCTTGGTTTTGAATCGCGCTCCCAGCTGTTCTTTGCTGCGCTCAGTCCACAGGCGCAGCACTGTTCGCGTGAGAATCAATAGAAAAATGAGAAGGGCTGCGGTAATAAAGCTCGAGACTGCGTAGAGGGCTATAGCCTCGCGCCAATTCTTAGGCTCGAAAGGCACATCCAGTGACCCAAAGGTGAACACCGCGGAGAGTAGCAGGGTAAGAAGCGCGGCCCCGATCCCCAACGTCCAACGTTGTTTTGGCTCAAGCGAACTCATAGAGAGACCTGCGTCGTCTGCGGCAGAAGGGAATGCAAGGGGCACTCACTGCAGCGAGGATTGCTTGTTCGGCAATACTCCTTTCCGTTGCGAACAATCAGGGCATGGAATTCATTATACAGCGGCGCGTCGCTGGGAAGGCTGCGCTCAAAGACTTGCCGTATTTCCTCGTAACTTTGTGTCGGCTCGGCCAAGCCGTGTCTCTCCAGCATACGCCGCGTGTAGGCGTCCACAACGAATACGGGATGCTGGCCCGCATAGAGCAAGATAGCGTCTGCGGTCTCAGGCCCGACGCCGTGGACGCCCAGAAGCTTTTCGCGCAGCACCGCCGTTGGGGGACGAAACATTCGACTCAGCGAACCGCCGTACTCGGACCGTAGAAAACGAACAAAACACTTCAATTTCTTGGCTTTTTGGCGAAAATAGCCAGAGGAACGAACAAGCTGGGCCAATCGCGGTAAGGACACCCGTTCTATCGCGCGAGGCGTTAGAAGCTTCTCGCGTCGGAGATTGCGCTTAGCGATTTCGACGTTGCTCCACGAAGTGTTTTGCGTGAGAATTGCTCCGACGATTATCTCGAAGGCGGTGCGGCCCGGCCACCAATGCTGCGGCCCGTAAGCGGCGAACAAGACGTCGTAATACCTCCGCAGCGAAGTATGCAAGGCAGGCACCCTGCCGCCTACTGAGTCAGTCACGCGCCCGATTGCTGAAGAAATAGCCATCTCCTTGGCACGATAGCGACGGCCCTCAGGCAAGTCAACAATCGCCGGCGTCTACGTGATGATGCCTGAAGAGGCGCGCCCGTACTCGGCATTCGCCTACCTGCCCGTGAGGGCAGGTATTAGCCATTTCAGAACGGGCTAACAATTTCGGTCAGCCCCCATCGCCTGCTTTTGCTAAGGTGAGCGATGGTTGCATTTTTGTTGGGAGCGCACGGATGTCCGTCCGGCTCGGCGAAATTTTGCTCAAAGAAAGCCTGATTACTCAGGAGCAGCTCCAGAAGGCGCTTGATTTCCAACGCGTCAACGGGGGCAAGCTGGGAAGCTGCCTGACCAAAATGGGCTTCATCACCGACGACGACATTACCGGAGTCTTATCCCGCCAATACGGCGTTCCTTCCATTAACCTCAAGTTCTACGAAATCGATCCCAACGTCATTAAGTTGATCCCGCAGGATACGGCGCTACGCTATCAGGTGATACCGCTCTCCCGCGTCGGCTCCGTTCTAACCATTGCGATGACGGATCCCACCAACGTCTTCGCCATGGACGACATCAAGTTCATGACTGGTTTCAATGTGGAACCCGTCGTCGCCTCTGAATCCGCGATCGGCGAAGCAATCACGCGTTTCTACGGCGGTTCCGACGGCGACTCAGAAGAACTCAGTAAGATGATGAAGGACCTCGTCGACGACGAGGAGCTGGAACTGGCCGCGGAAGAGGCGGAACTCGACGCCGCGTCGCTCGAAAAAGCAGCTGAAGAAGCGCCGATCATCAAGCTAGTCAACCTGATTTTGACCGACTCGGTAAAGCGAGGTGCCAGCGATATTCACCTCGAACCCTACGAGAACGAGATGCGCGTGCGCTTCCGTGTCGATGGCCAGCTACAGACGGTGATGAGTCCGCCGCTACGCTTGAAAGACGCCATGACCAGCCGCATCAAGATCATGGCCAAACTGGACATCGCCGAAAAGCGCCTTCCCCAAGACGGTCGCATCATGATCAAGTACCGCGCGGACGGCAAGAAAAAGGAGCTCGACTTCCGCGTTTCCTCAGTCCCCACACTCTACGGGGAAAAAATCGTCATGCGGTTGTTGGACAAAGAGAATCTCCGCCTGGACATGACCAAGCTGGGATTCGAGCCGGAATCGCTGAAAAAATTCGAGCGCCAGATTTTGAAGCCGTACGGCATGGTGTTAGTCACCGGTCCGACCGGCTCCGGTAAGACGAATACCTTGTATTCATCGGTATCGCGACTGAACACGGTCGACACCAATATTATGACAGCGGAAGATCCCGTCGAATTCCAGTTGGGCGGAATCAACCAAGTACAGATGAAAGAGCAGATCGGCTTGAACTTCGCGGCCGCGTTGCGTGCCTTCTTGCGCCAAGATCCCAACATCATTCTGGTCGGCGAAATCCGCGACTTTGAGACGGCGGAAATTGCGGTCAAGGCCGCGCTCACCGGACACTTGGTGCTTTCCACGCTGCACACCAACGATGCGCCTTCCACTATCAGCCGCTTGATGAACATGGGTATTGAGCCGTTTCTGGTGGCCACGTCGGTAAATCTGATTTGCGCGCAACGCCTCGTGCGCCGCATTTGTTCCAACTGCAAGGAAGAGCTGGAGGTGCCCGAGCAGGCTTTGATAGACGCCGGCTATTCTCCGGAAGAGGTCAAAAAGACCAAGATCTATCACGGCAAAGGCTGCTCCACCTGCAACAAGGGCGGATACAAAGGCCGCACCGGCTTATACGAAGTGATGGAGATCAACGACGAACTGCGCGAGTTGATTCTGGTAGGCGCGTCGGCATTGGAGCTAAAGAAGAAAGCCATCGAGCAGGGCATGATCACGCTGCGGCGCAGTGGCTTAATTAAGGTCGCCTTGGGTCAGACCACCATGGAAGAAGTGCTGCGCGAAACGGTTCTGTAGGAAAGGTGCCAGATGCCGGGAATTACGCTGAGTGAATTGCTGAAGAAAATGATCGAGAT
>Ga0137409_10004221_pt1 | contig 15116 bp, 16 predicted proteins | sample CZODoug1_16funga_FD_122059 | JGI IMG/M metagenome (GOLD analysis project Ga0137409, IMG submission 122059) | Vadose zone soil fungal communities from Angelo Coast Range Reserve, California, USA - CZODoug1_16fungal (Hybrid Assembly) | ecosystem: Environmental > Terrestrial > Soil > Vadose zone... | reverse complement strand
TTCGACATCATCATCGACGCCTATCGCATCGAGCTGCTCGAGCCGCGCCAGCTCGGCGTCGGCTCCGGCATGTCGCAGTACGGCTGGCGCATCGGCTCCGCGGCCGCCGGCGGCCTGGCGCTGGTCCTGGCCGCGCGCTTCGGCTGGAGCGCCGCCTATCTCGCCTGCGCCGTGTTTGCTCTGCCCGCGATGCTGGTCGGCGTGGTGATGGGCGAGCCGGCGCGGCACCGCGAGCCGGCCAGGCCCCGCGGCATCGTCGCGGCGGTCGTCGCCTACTTCAGCCCGCTGCTGGAATTCCTGCAGCGGCAGGGCGCGCTCGTGGTGCTGCTCTTCGTGCTGATCCACAAGATCGGCGACACGCTGGCCAACCTGACGCTGCGCCTGCTCTTCCAGGACCTCGGCTTCAGCAACGACGAAGTGGCCTTCTACGACGTGGGCGTCGGCTTCGTGGCGCTGCTGATCGGCATTTTCGTCGGCGGCATTCTCTACGAACGGCTGGGGATGAAGCGCTCGGTGCTGATCAGCCTCGTCCTCATGGCGGTGTCGAACCTGAGCTTCGCCGGGCTGGCGGCGGCGGGGCACACCAATATCGGCATGGCGGCCGCGGTCGGCTTCGAAAACTTCGCCAGCGGCATCGGCGGCGTGACCGTGGTCGCCTACCTTTCGGCGCTGTGCAACCTGCGCTTTACCGCGACTCAATATGCGCTGCTCTCCGCGCTGGCCAGCATCGCCGGCCGCTTCATCACCGGGACGAGCGTCGGGGCATTGATCGAAGCCATCGGCTACATCAACTTCTACCTGCTGACGACGGTCGTGGCGCTGCCCGGCGTGCTTCTGTTCTGGTTCATGATCCGCTCGGGGCTCGCCGATCTCTCGGTCGGCTCGGCGGGCAAGGAAGTCAATTGACGGCTCTCTTCGTTCCGGAAACGCGCCTCGGCTTCTGGTTTCTCGGCACCCGCACCTGGGAGTCGCGCGTCATCCGCGTCGCCCTCGAGGACCTCGCGCGCCTGATTCCCGCCGGCAGGCAGCCGGTGCGCCCGGTCGTGCTCGACGTCGGTTGCGGCCAGGGCAAGTCGTTCAAGCCGCTGCACGAGCGCTTTTCGCCGCGGCGCCTCATCGCCATCGATTTCGAGCAGGCATGCCTCGAGCGCGCGACGGAGCAGGCGGCAAAGGACAACGTGAGCGCCGAGATTCAGCGTGGCGACGTCGCGGCGCTCGCGCTTCCCGACGCGAGCGTCGACATCGTCTTCTGCCACCAGACCTTCCACCACCTCACGCGCCAGCGCGAGGCGCTGGCCGAGTTCCATCGCGTGCTGAAGCCCGGCGGGCTGCTGCTCTTCGCCGAGTCGACGCGCGCCTACATCGAATCCTGGGTGATTCGCCTCCTCTTCCGCCATCCGATGGAAGTGCAGCACAGCGCGGAGGAATACATGGCGATGGTCCGCGAAGCGGGTTTCCGCTTCGGCCCGGAGAACGTCTCCTGTCCCTACCTCTGGTGGAGCCGCTCCGACCTCGGCGCGCGCGAGTGGTGGGGCCTGGGCGTGCCGAAGCCGGGCGAGCGCGAAGAAACGCTGGTCAACCTGGTGGCGACGAAGACCTAGTCCGCCACAGGACGCGGCACATGTAGACGACGATGACCGCGTTCAGGATCAAGGCGCCGAGCTTGATCCAGCTGACGCCGCGCGTGAGCTCGTAGAGCTCCACCGGCACGTAAATGCCGCCGCTCAGCGCAGCGAGCCACTCGGCCCAGCGCCGTTCCAGCCAGAGGCCATAGGCTTCGGCGAAGCGGACCGCGGCGTAGATGAGCACCAGGCCGCCGATCAGCCAGAGTTGCGCGTTGCTGGTGTCGTCGATGATGCGGGCGAAGACGTCGGGGTAGCTCTTGCCGGCGTTGAGGTGCAGGCGGCCGATCAGCTCGATGGCGACATGGCGCAAGTCGCGCGGGATGAGATAGAAGAGGCCGCACGCGGCGAGCAGCGCGAGCGTTCCTTTGAAGGCTTCGAACAGCGCGACTGCGCGCAGCCCCTGTTTCAGGCGGCGGTGCAGCGGTAGACGGCGAGACTGCCCAGCAGGTTGGGCAGCGCCGCCACCGGCATTCCCTCGTGAAGGGCGAGGCGCTCCTTGATCCGCACGCCCAGGCGCCGGCAAAGGTCTTCGAAGTCGGCGATGGTGCAGTGGTGCACGTTCGGCGTCTCATACCATTCGTAGGGCAGCGCCTCCGAGACCGGCATGCGGCCGAGCGCGACCTGCAGCCGCGCGCGCCAGTGGCCGAAATTCGGGAAGCTGACGATCACCTCGCGGCCGACGCGCAGCATCTCGCGCATCAGGAACTCGGTGCGATGGATGGTCTGCAGCGTTTCCGAGAGGACGACGCAATCGAACGAGCCATCGGCGAACAGCGACAGTCCGCTCTCCAGGTCGACCTGCAGCACGTTGACGTCGTTGGCGACGCAGGCGAGCACGTTGTCGTCGTCGATCTCGACGCCGTAGCCCGGCGCCTCGCGTTCCTGCCAAAGCGAGCGCAGCAGCGCGCCGTCGCCGCAACCGAGATCGAGCACGCGGGCGCCCTTGGGTACCCACTGCACGATGGCTTGCAGGTCGGCTCGCAACGATTCTTCCTATAGCTCGATGTTGGCGAAGTAGGAGCGCAGCCCGGCGTGGTAGCGCTCGTCTTCCAGCAGGAAGGCGTCGTGCCCGCCGGGCGCGTCGATCTCGAGGTAGGAAACGATGCGTCGGTTGTCGAGCAGCGCGCGCACCATTTCGCGCGAGCGCGCCGGGGTGAAGCGCCAGTCCGACTTGAACGACACCACCATAAATGCCGCCTTGGCGCGCGCCAGCGCCGCCGTCAGGTCGCCGCCGTAGTCGACCGCGGGGTCGAAGTAGTCGAGCGCCTTGGTGATGCGCAGGTAGGTGTTGGCGTCGAAGTAGGTGGAGAACTTGTCGCCCTGGTAGCGCAGGTAGGACTCGATCTCGAAGTCGATGTCGAAGTCGAAGCCCGGCTGGCCGCGGCGCAGCGCGCGGCCGAACTTCTCCGCCATCGCTTCGCCGGAGATGTAGGTGATGTGGCCGATCATGCGCGCGATGCGCAGCCCGCGCACCGGCACCACGCCCTTGTCGTAGTAGTGGCCGCCGTGAAAGTCCGGGTCGGTCATGATCGCCTGGCGCGCCACCTCGTTGAAGGCGATGTTCTGTGGCGTGAGCTTTGCCGCGGCGGCGATGACGATCGAGTGGCGCACGCGCTCCGGGTAGGACAGCGTCCACTGCAGCGCCTGCATCGCGCCGAGCGAGCCGCCGATCACCGCCGCGAAGCGCTCGATGCCGAGATGATCGGCGAGGCGCCGCTGCGCCTCGACCCAGTCCTCGACCGTGACCACGGGGAAGTCGGCGCCCCAGGGCTTGCCGGTCTTCGGGTTGATGGAGGCCGGCCCGGTCGAGCCGAAACAGCTGCCGATGTAGTTCGAGCCGACGATGAAGAAGCGCCGCGGGTCGAGCGGCTTGCCCGGCCCGACGAGGTTGTCCCACCAGCCGATATTGCTCTTGTCCTGCTCGTAATAGCCCGCCACATGGTGCGAGGCATTGAGCGCATGACAGACGAGCACCGCATTGGAGCGCGCTGCGTTCAGCGTGCCGTAGGTCTCGTAGGCGAGCTCGTAGGAAGGCAGCTCGGCGCCGCTGCGCAGCTTGAGCGGCGTGTCGAAACGCGCCTTCTGCGCGACGACGGCGCCAACGGAATGGTGATCGTGAGGAGCGTTCATGTCGTTTAGCGGTATTTATTAGGCGCCCGCAAGCTGACTGCAAATCGGCGCGCGTGAATTATAGCGACTTTGTCAGCTCGGCTATCTTGTCGTCCGGCAGCCCGGCTTCCTTCAGGACCTCGCGGGTGTGCTCGCCAAGACGCGGCGCGTGGCGCCGGTACTCGGGCGCCGATTCGGACCACTCCGAAGGCACCGCCAGCACCTTGATGCGGCCTTCGCTCGGGTGCTCGACCGTCTTCAGGTAGCCGATCGCCGCGAGGTGCGGGTCGGCGACGATGTCGTCGAGGCTGTTCATGCGCTGCACCGGGATGTCGGCGCGGCCGAGCGCCTCCAGCCACTCGTCGGTGGTGCGCTTCTTCAGCTCCTCGGCGACGAAGGCGTAGGCCTTGCCGTAGTTCTGGCTGCGCGCCTCCTGCGTCGCGTACTCCTTCGACTGCAGCATCTCCGGCTTGCCGATCACATCGAAGAACGCCTTCCACTGCTTATCGTTGTAGATCAGCGTGCAGAGGTAGCCGTCCTTCGTCTGGTAGGGCCGGCGGTCGGGCGCGAGGATGCGGTGGTAGCCCGCCTCGCCCTGCGGCGGCTCGAAGGTATAGCCGCCGAGATGGTCGCCGAGGATCATCTGTAGCAGGTGCTCGTACATGGGCACGTCGATCTTCTGCCCCTTGCCGGTTTTTTCGCGGTGGTAGAGCGCGGCGCTGACGGCGCTCGCCACCTGCTGCCCGACCGAGCGGTCGGCGACGATCATCGGCGCGTAGCGCGGCTCGGAGGCGCCCTGCTTGTGCAGCAGCCACGGGATGCCCGACGCTCCCTGAATCATGTCGTCGTAGGCCGCCTTCGCGGCGTTCGGCCCGCGCTGGCTGTAGCCGAAGCAGCCGACATAGATGATCTTCGGATTGGCTTTCTTGACGTCCTCATAGGAGAGCTTCAGGCGCGCCATCGCCTGCGGCCGCACGTTGTAGACGAGGACGTCGGATTTCCTGACCAGCAGAAAAAAAGCTTCCAGCGCCGCGGGCTTCTTCAGGTCGAGCACCACCGAGCGCTTGTTGCGGTTGGTGTTGAGGAAGATCGAGCCCATGCCGGGATTGCGGAACGGCCAGGCGTAGCGGATCACGTCGCCGTCGGGCGGCTCGACCTTGATCACGTCGGCGCCGAAGTCGGCGAGGATCTGGGTGCCAAAGGGGCCCATGACGACCGTGCTGAGGTCGAGGACCCTGACGCCGGAAAGCGGGCCTGCCATGACGCTATTCGGGTTGGATCCCGGCTTCCCTGGCGAGGCGCGCGAACTTGGTGATCTCGGACTTGATGAAGCCGCCGAGCTGCTCCGGGTTCATCGGCGCGACGTCGGTGCCCAGCGCGTCGAAGCGCGCCTTCACTTCAGGCTTGGCGAGGGACTTGGCGGTGACGTCGTGCGTGCGTGCGATCACCGCGGCGGGAGTGCCCGCCGGCGCGACGAGCGCGAACCAGGCGATCAACTCGTAGCCCGGCAGCTCCTCGGCGATGGCCGGGACATCGGGCGCGAGCGGCGAGCGCTTCGCCGAGGTGACGGCGATGCCGTGCAGCTTGCCGCCCTTGATCTGCGCGAGCGCATTGGCGAGATCGGCGAAGGTGAAGCTGATCTGGCCGCCGAGCACGTCGGTGATCGCCTGCGGCAGGCCCTTGTAGGGCACGTCGATGAAATCGAGTTTGCCCATCGAGCGCAACATGGCCTGCGAGACCTGCGAGCCGGCGGAGCCGTATCCGGCGGAGAGCTTCCCGGGGTTGTTTTTTGAGTAATTTAGAAAATCTTTGAGGTTCTTCGCCGGGAAGTCCGGCCGCACCATGACCATGAAGGAGATGGTGCCGAGGCGGGCGATCGGCGCGAAGTCCTTCACCGGATCGTAGTTGAGCTTCTTGAACAGGCTCGGGTTCGCTGCCAGCGGCGTGTTGGTGCCGACCATCAGCGTGTAGCCGTCGGGGGCCGCGCGCGCCACCTCGGCGGCCGCGATCGAGCCCTGCGCGCCGGGCTTGTTCTCGACCACGAAGGGCTGGCCGAGGTTTTCCTGGAGCTGCTGGCCGATCACCCGCGCGATCTGGTCGGTGGCGCTGCCGGCCGGGAAGGGCACGACCAGCTTGACCGGCTTGGACGGCCAGGTCTGCGCGTGCGCGCTCGTCGCCAGGAGCAGAAGGAAGAGAAGCTTTTTCATGCGTTTAGCTCCGTGAGCATGTCGCGCGTCTTGCCGGGGTCGGTGGTGCGGAGAATGCGCTGCGCCATGGTCTGCACGTCGGCGAGGCGGGTGCGCAGGATCCGCTCCTTGATCAGCAGCAACTGCGAGGGGTGCATCGAGAAATTGCGCAAGCCGAGACCGAGCAGCAGGCGCGTGAGCTGCAGGTCGCCGGCCATCTCGCCGCAGACGGCGACCGGGCAGCCGCCGCGCGTCGCGGTCTGGATGGTGTTTGCCACCAGCGTCAGCACCGCGGGATGCAGCGGGTCGTAGAGGTGCGCGACCGCGTCGTCGGTGCGGTCGATCGCCAGCGTGTACTGGATCAGATCGTTGGTGCCGATGGAGAGGAAGTTCAGGCGCCGCATGAAGATCGGCAGCGCCAATGCCGCCGCCGGGATCTCGATCATGCCGCCGACCTCGACCGCCTGGTCATAGGGCAGCTTGCGCTCGTCGAGCTGCTGCTTGGCGGTGCCGATGAGGATCAGCGTCTGCTCGATCTCGTGGACGTGCGCGAGCATCGGCAGGAGGATCTTGACCTTGCCGTAGTGCGAGGCGCGCAGGATGGCGCGCAGCTGCGTGAGGAAGATCTGCGGCTCGGCAAGGCAGTAGCGGATCGCGCGCAGGCCCATCGCCGGGTTGGGCATGTTGTGCGAGCCGTCGCCGCCGTTCATCGCCTTGTCGGCGCCGACGTCGAGCGTTCTCAGCACCACCGGCTTGCCCTGCATCGCCTGCACTACCTGGCGGTAGGCCTCGAACTGCTCGTCCTCGCTGGGCAATTCCTTGCGGTTGAGGAACAGGAACTCGGTGCGGAACAGGCCGACGCCCTCGGCGCCCGCCTCGATCGCCTCGGGCGTGTCCTGCGGCAGCTCGATGTTGGCGAACAGCTCGATCGGCGCGCCGTCGAGCGTCGCCGCCGGCGTCTTCTTCAGCAGCTTCAGGCGCTGGCGCTCGGCCTTGAGCTGCGTCTGGCGGGTGCGGTACTCGGCGAGCACTACCGGGTCGGGATTGACGACCAGCAGCCCCTGCACGCCGTCGACGATCAGCAGCTCGCCCTCGCTGATCGTGCGGTGGGCATGGTGCAGGCCGACCAGCGCCGGGATGCCGAGCGAGCGGGCGACGATCGCGGTGTGCGAGGTGACGCCGCCGACATCGGTGACGAAGCCGCCGTAGCGGTGGCGCTTGAAGAGAATCATGTCGGCGGGCGAGAGATCGTGCGCGACGACGATCAGCTTCTGCTCCTCCGCGGCCTCGGGCTCGGCCAGCGTCTGGCCGCCCATCATCGCCTTCAGCACCCGCTCCACCGCCTGCTGCACGTCGGCCTTGCGCTCGCGCAGGTAGGTGTCTTCGATCTCGTCGAAGCGCTCGACGAGGCGCTCCATCTGCTGCACCAGGGCCCACTCGGCGTTGGAGCGCCGGCTGCGGATCAGCTCGCGCGGGGCCTGCGACAGCGCCGAGTCGTTGAGGATCATGCGGTGCAGGTCGAGGAAGGCGTTGAACTCGGCCGGCGCATCGGCGGCGATGTGCGCCTTCAACTCGAAGAGCTCGTCCTGCGCGGTCTTCATCGCCGCGTCGAAGCGCTTCACCTCGGCCTCGACCTGGTCCTCGGCGACTTCGTAGTGCGCCACTTCCAGGCGCGCGGTGGACACGAGGTGCGCGTAGCCGACGGTGATGCCGCCGGACACCGTGTGCCCGTGCAGAACGAAGTTCATTCCCCTTCGCCGAACCTGTCCGCGATCAGCTGGGTGAGTGCGGCGAGCGCCGCGTCGGCATCGGCGCCTTCGGCTTCGAGCGCGACGGTGCTGCCCTGGCCCGCAGCGAGCATCATCACGCCCATGATGCTCTTGGCGTTGACGCGGCGACCGCTGCGCGAGATCCAGATCTCGCACTGGAAGCCGCTCGCCAGGTGCGTGAGCTTGGCGGCGGCGCGTGCGTGCAGGCCGAGCTTGTTGACGATGGCGGCGTCGAACTTAGGCATCGCAGCACCGGTCCTGGTTCATGTGCACGACGCCGTCCGCGCCGCCCGACTTTGCCCGCTGCACGGCAGCGGGAAGCGAGCCGTTGCGGCTGGTCAACACGCGCAGCAGCATCGGCAGCGAGACACCCGAGACGCCCTCGATGTGTCCGTCTTCCAGCAGGCGCGACACCACGTTGCCGGGCGTGGCGCCGAAAATGTCGGTGAGCACCAGCACGCCGTCGCCGGCGTCGATCCCTTCCACCAGCTCGCGCGCGCGCAGGATCAGGTCGTCGGGGTCGTCCTGCCGCCAGACGCTGAGCGTCGCGACCTGCGGCACCTCGACGTCGAGAATCTGGCGCGCGCTCTCGAGCATCGCGGTGCCGATCTCGCCGTGGGTAACGATCAGGACGCCGATCAATGCAGCCTCTGCTCGAGCGCGTCCATGAACATGCCCGCGACATCGAAGCCGGTCTGGTCGGCGATCTCGCGGAAGCAGGTCGGGCTGGTGACGTTCACCTCGGTGAGGTAGTCGCCGATGATGTCCAGGCCGACCAGCAGCAGCCCGCGCTTGGCGAGCACCGGGCCGAGCGCCTCGCCGATCTCGCGGTGGCGCTTGGTGATCGGCTGCGCCACGCCGCGCGCGCCGGCGGCGAGGTTGCCGCGCGACTCGCCCGCCTTCGGGATGCGCGCCAGGCAGTGCGGCGCCAGCTTGCCGTCGATCAGCAGCACGCGCTTGTCGCCGTCCCTGATCTCGGCGATGTAGCGCTGCGCCATGACGCTGCGCGAGCCGAGCACCGAGATCGTCTCGACGATCGAATTGCGGTTCGGGTCATCGTGGCGCACGACGAAGATGCCGGTGCCGCCCATGCCGTCGAGGCGCTTCAGCACCGTGTGCTTGTGCTCGTCGATGAATGCCTGCAGGTCCGCCATGCGGCGCGACACCAGGGAGGGCACCGTGAACTTCGCGAATTCCGCGATCGCGAATTTCTCGTTGTGGTCGCGCACCGCGCGCGGTGAGTTGAATACTTTGGCGCCCTGGCGCTCGGCCTCGGAGAGGAGCCAGGTGCTCGAGACATACTCGAGGTCGAAGGGCGGATCCTTGCGCATCAGCACCGCGTCGAACTTGTCCAGCGGGCGCGCAGCCGTTTCGTGCGCGCGGTACCAGTCCTCGTCGTTGTCGGTGAGCGAGAGGCGCGTCGCACGCGCGCTGATGTGGTTCTTGTCCCAGCAAAGATGTTCCTGCTCGCACACCCAGATCGCGTGGCCGCGCGCCTGCGCTGCGCGCATCATCGTGACCGTCGTGTCCTTGTACGCCTTGAGCGTATCCGGCGCGTCGATGACGAAGAGCAGCTGCCGGGCCAGGCTACTTGCTCTTCTTTTGCGCCGCCGCGGGCTCCTTGAGCTGTCCGCCCGACTGGTTCGCCATGAAGATGATCGCGCGCGTGAGCTCCGCGTCGGTGAGCGAAGCGTCGCCGCCGCGCGGCGGCATCGCGCCCTTGCCCTTGATCGCGGTCGCGAGCATCCCGTTCAGCCCCTCCTTGATGTGGGGCGCCCAGGATGCGCGGTCGCCGATCTTCGGCGCGTTCGCCACGCCCGCCTGGTGGCAAGCGGCGCAAGTCGTCTTGACGATGTCGTCGCCCTTGCGCGCGCCCGCTGGCGCCGCGGCGGCGCCGAACTCGATGCGAGCGACCGGTTGAATGCGGGCGGCGACCGCCTCGGGTGCGAGCGCGCCGGGATCGGCGCTCGGTTGGCTCAGCACCAGCTTGACCAGCAGCACGATGCTGACGATCGGCACGACGAACGAAAGCAGGATCACCACGATCAGCTGCTGCGGCGTTTTGATGAACGACGAATGTTGGTCGTGGGTGCTCACCGGGGTGTCTTGGTATAGGGTAAGGAACTGATTTTAGCTTGAAAGTCTGATATTCTGCGCGCCTTCCCCGAGGCGCCCGTAGCTCAGCGGATTAGAGTATTGGCCTCCGAAGCCAAGGGTCGTGGGTTCGAATCCCGCCGGGCGCGCTCCCCCGCCTTCTCTTGGTCCCGCATGAAATTTCCGGAACAAGAGAGGTGTTGGCTACTGCCCTGAAGATCAAGCCAGCTGATCTGGACGTGTATCTGGCCGGCAAGAAGCTGTTGCCACCCGACCTGTTTATCGGAGCGTTGAACATCGTCGCCGGAACGCAGCGCTAGTTCTTAAGTTCTTGTTGGCCTTGTGGCGTCAGCTTGAACGTCTTGCCCGAACTCCGGACTAGGCACTTTTTGATGAATCCAGCCACTATTGCTTCATCCAATTGCGTGGTCGCTTTGCGCTCGATTGCATCCGCAATAGCGCTCAATTGCTGTTTTTCGAGCGGTGTTAGTTCCGGCACGCAGTCCGTCTTTTCAGGTTGTCCGTGACGTGTCTTGTGATTCGATCATTTGCGGCGTTTCGCGGACTGCTCATCCAGTAGCAATGCGAGGTCGACGTTCATGAAGCGTGTGCCCCTCACAAACACGCTCCCTGGGGTGACTTGCACGCGTCCACTGGACAGTTGAACGTCCGCTGGGGCAATGCATCGCCATGCGCCGGACGAATCGCGGACGAAGTTCTTAATGAAGTTCTGCATTCTCCCTACCCCCAGGGAGACAGGCAGTATGCGCTTGGAAACCTTGCGCCGTGCCGAATCCACTGCACTAACGCGGTGCAGCACGAAGCGACGTGTCTTGTTAAATAGTAGGGGTGGTCAAACTGTGGCGTGAGCGGCGAGCAGTTATTCAACGACGTGTCTCGCCCCGTCTCATAGATGGCCCGTCTATCAGGCGGTCAACTTACTTTTCGTCCCCTGCAAGGCGCGCCAGCCTCCCTCCTCACGGCTCGTTCTTGAGCACGCGCACCAGCACGAAGCTCCGGCCCTGGCGGATGAATTCGAACTCGATCTTGCGCCCCGCGCGAAGCCGGTCCATGAGCTTTCGGTCATAGACGACGAAAGCCAGGCCGAGCGCCGGCAGCTTCAGTTCCTCGATCGGATTGGTATCGACTGTCACCCGGCCCAGCTCGTGATCGACCGCGACTACCGTTCCGCTCGCCTTGAGGGTTTCGCTGCGCGATTGGCCGAAGGCGAGGCCCGCGGCGAGCAGCAATGCGAGCGCGACGGATCTCAAGCGCCGATCCTGCGGAAGCGGACTGAGATCGAATGTCCCGGGACGCACACCGACAGCGCGACGCGGTCGGAAAAGAGCCAGGTCCGTTCCGCGTGCGAGGCGCGCGCTTTGCCGTCGCCGAATGCCTTGATCCGCGCCTCGTAGCGCGTCCAGCGCTCGTAGAACTCTTCGCGCGAAATCAAGGAATGCGCGCGCGCATTGGTGCTGCCGAAGGCCCACTCGCCGAGCTTCGCAAAATCGCGCTCGATCATCGGCTCGATGTCGATCCCGGGCCGCCCGGAGCTGGCGACCACGCAGGCGATCCAGCCGCGCGCGTGCGAGATGCTGGCGCCGAAGCGGCCGCTCATCTTCACGCCGCCCTCGGGCGAGGAGTCGAACGGCAGTCCCTTGCCCAGCCGCTGCAGCAGGCAGCGCCCGGCGAGGAATTCACGCCGGCGCTTTTCGGAGCGGAAGCGGCTGTAGCGTCGCCGGTCGAGCGGTGCCAGCCGTCGCCGGGCCTGCGCGAGCGCCCGGGTGCCCAGGTCGGCGATGCGCGCCGCCGCTACCCAGGCGTGCCTGGCCACCGGCGGAAAACCAGGCTGGCGTTGGTGCCGCCGAAGCCGAGGCTGTTGCTCATCACGGCGTCGAGCGAGGCTGCGCATGTCTTGTCGACGATCGGCAGGCCGCGGATCGCCGGGTCGGGGTCGTCCAGATTGGCGCAGGCGGCGATAAAGCCGTGCTCCATCATCAACAGGCAGTAGATCGCCTCGTGTGCGCCCGAGGCGCCGATCGCATGGCCGGTGAGGCCCTTGGTCGAGGAGATGGACGGCAGTTTGTCGCCGAACACGTCGCGGATGGCGTCGAGCTCCATCAGGTCGCCCGCCACCGTGGAGGTGCCGTGCGTGTTGATGTAATCGATAGGCGTGTTCGCCTCGCGCAGCGCGGCGCGCATCGCCCGGGCGATGCCTTCGGCTTTCGGCGTCACCATGTCCGAGCCGTCGGAAGAAGCGCCGTAGCCGGCGACCTCGGCGCGCACCCGGGCGCCTCGCGCCCGCGCGGTCTCCGCCGCCTCGAGGACCAGGATACCGGCGCCGCCGGCGAGCACGAAGCCGTCGCGCCGCTTGTCGTAGGGCCGAGCGGCCTTGGTGGGCCGATCGTTGAAGCCGGTGGAGAGGGCGCCCATGGCGTCGAACAGCACTGCCGTGGTCCAGCGCACTTCCTCGGCGCCGCCGACGATGACGCGGTCGGCCTTGCCCATCTGGATCAGCTCGGCGCCGTGGCCGATGCAGTGCGCCGAGGTCGCGCACGCCGAGACGATCGAATAGCTCGGCCCCTGGATGCGGAAAGCGGTGGCGAGGTTCGCCGAAGTAGTGCTGCCCATGACGCGCGGCACCACGTAGGGCGGCACCTTGCGCGCGCCCTGCGCCTTGGCGAGGGCGATCGCTTCGGCGATCTCGAGGGAGCTACTTACGCCCGAGCCGACGATAAGCGCGTTGCGCTCGCCGGTGATGTCGCCTTCGGCGAGCGCCGCGTCGGCGAGTGCTGCGCGCGCCGCGTGGTACGCATACAGCGAAGGATCGGGCATGAAGCGCCGCAGCGGCCGCTTCACCGGCGGCAGCGAATCGAGCGAGGGGATGCCGGCGATCTGGCTAGCGAGTCCCGCTTCGATGAACTCGGGCGCTGGCGCGATGCCCGAGCGCCCTTCGCGCAGCGAGCGCGCGACCGTCTCGAGGTCGTTGCCGATGCAGCAGACGATCCCCATGCCGGTGACGAGAACGCGGCGCGCGGTCAAATTCGGCGGAAGACCAGCGAAGTGTTGATGCCGCCGAAGGCGAAGTTGTTCTTCATCGCGTACTCGATGTCGAGCGCGCGTCCTTCGCCGCGGATATGGTCGAGACCCTCGCACTCCGGGTCCGGGTTCTCGAGGTTGATGGTCGGCGCAAACCACTTGCCGCGCATCATCTCGATCGTCCACCACGACTCGATCGCGCCGCAGGCGCCGAGCGTGTGGCCGACGTAGCTTTTCATCGAGGCGATCGGCACCGAACCGCCGAGCACCTTGCCGGTGGCGCGCGCCTCGGCGACGTCGCCGCGGTCGGTCGCCGTGCCGTGGGCGCTGACGTAGCCGATTGCCGAGGCGGGGATGCCGGCGTCGGCGAGCGCGAGGTTCATGGCGCGCGCCTGCCGCTCGGCGTCGGGCTGCGTGACGTGCATGCCGTCGGAATTGGTGGCGAAGCCGACGATCTCGGCGAGCGGCTGCGCGCCGCGCGCCCTGGCATGCTCGAGGTCTTCGAGCACCAGCGTCGCCGCGCCTTCGCCGACCACCAGGCCGTCGCGTCCCTTGTCGAACGGCCGCGGCGTGCTGCCGGGCGCGTCGTTCTTGGTGCTGGTGGCGAACAGCGTGTCGAACACCGCCGCGCCCGGCGCCGAGAGCTCCTCGGCGCCGCCCGCGACCATCATCGGCAGGCGGCCCGAGCGGATGGCTTCGAAGGCGTAGCCGATCGCCTGGCTGCCGGAGGTGCAGGCGCTCGAGGTCGGGATTACCCGGCCCTTGAGGCCGAAGTAGAGGCCGACGTTCACCGCCGCGGTGTGCGGCATCATCTGGATGTAGCTGGTTGAAGTGACACCCGCCATCGAGCCGCTCTCCAGCATCTGGCCGAAGGCGCGCACCGGATCGACGCTGCCCGCGGAGGAGCCGTAGGCGATGCCCATGCGGCCGTCGCTGATCTGAGGATCGTTGCGCAGGCCCGCCTGCTGCAGCGCGAGCTCGGTGGCGCGCAGCGCGAGCAGCGAAACGCGCCCCATCGAGCGCGTCATCTTGCGCGGATAGTAGGCCTGCGACTCGAAGTGCTTCACGGGGGCGGCGAGGCGCGTGTGCATCATCTCGTAGCGGTCCCAGTCGGTCATGCGCTGCACCGCGTTGTGCCGCTCGCGCAGCCGCTTCTCGACGTCGCTCCAGGAATCGCCGAGCGCGGTGACGCCGCCCATGCCGGTGACGACGACGCGCGGGACGCTCATATCATGCCGCCGTTCACGCCGATCACCTGGCGCGTGATGTACGCGGCTTCATCCGACATCAGGAACGCGACCAGGGCCGCGACCTCTTCCGGGGTGCCGATGCGCTGCATCGGTATCAGCTTCAGCATCTCTTCCAGCGGCGCATCCTCGAGCATGTCAGTCGCGACCGGGCCGGGCGCGACGCAATTCACCGTGATCTCGCGCGACGCCAGCTCGACGGCGAGCGCCTTGGCCGCGCCGATCAGTCCGGCCTTGGCGGCGCTGTAGTTCACCTGGCCGCGGTTGCCGACGACGCCGGACACGGAGCTCAGCACCACGATCCGCCCGCCCTGCTTGGCGCGCACCATCGGCATCACGAGCGGCTTGAGCACGTTGTAGAACCCGCCCAAACTGGTGTCCAGCACCTCGTCCCAGTCGTCGTCGCCGAGCGCCGGGAACACATTGTCGCGCGCCATGCCGGCGTTCAGCACCACGCCGTAGTACGCGCCGCGCTTCGCGATGTCGGCGTCGAGCGCCTTCTGCACCGCGGCGCGGTCGCGCACATCGAATTCCAGCACCGGCGCCTTGATCTCGCGCGCCAGCGCATCCGCTTGCTCCCGCGAGCGGCGGCAATGCACCGTCACCGCGAAGCCCTGCTCTGCCAGGCGCTGTGCGATTGCGCGGCCGATGCCGCGGCCGGAGCCGGTAACGAGCACGCGTCTCATGGCGCGACCTGCAGCCTGAGGAATGCCGCGAAGTCGGGCGGCTCGTAAACATTGACGCTTGCCGTCGCCAGTTCCGCACCGTTGAGCGCAATCGCGCTGTCGTAGGCGCCCAGCCCGCTCTCATCCCGGTAGGTGAGGCGCGCGCTGATCATGAGCTCGGCACCCGCGGCAAAGCGCGGTTGCGAAGCGCGATATTGCCGCGTGCCGAGGAGCACGCCGGCCTTGGACGGTCTGTCGTGGCTGCGCGCCACCAGGCCGACGTGCGCGGCGATCGCCTGCGCCATCAGCTCGATGCCGATCCACGATGGCATGGCGCCGTCCTCGCTGTACCAGGCATCGGCGCGCGGCGTGGCGGCAACGA
>Ga0137409_10004220_pt1 | contig 15116 bp, 16 predicted proteins | sample CZODoug1_16funga_FD_122059 | JGI IMG/M metagenome (GOLD analysis project Ga0137409, IMG submission 122059) | Vadose zone soil fungal communities from Angelo Coast Range Reserve, California, USA - CZODoug1_16fungal (Hybrid Assembly) | ecosystem: Environmental > Terrestrial > Soil > Vadose zone... | reverse complement strand
GATCGCAACGATGCTCGCGGGATTGCGCAACTGATGCGGCTGGGCTGGTTCCGGCCGGTGCACTGCAAATCGATGAGCGCGCAAGAGACCCGAACGCTGCTGACGGCGCGCAAGCTGGTGCAATCGAAGCTTCACGACGTCGAGAACAGTCTGCGTGGGATCCTGCGCGGCTTTGGTCTCAAGGTAGGCAAGACGACGGAGCTTAAGTTCGCGGGACGGATCGAGGAGCTTGTGGCGGGCCATCCGCATCTTCAAGTGATCGCCAAGGCACTGCTGGCGGTGCGAGCGGTGCTGCGGACCGAGTACGCAGCTTTCGAGAAGCAGGTACGCAAGCTGGCGCGCTCCGACATGCGGACACGGCTGCTGATGTCGACGCCGGCGGTCGGCCCGATCGTGGCGCTGACCTATGCCAGCGCGATCGACGATCCCGCGCGGTTCAAATCGTCGAAGCAGGCAGGAGCCCATTTCGGGTTGACCCCGAAGAAGTATCAATCCGGCGAGACCGACTACACCGGCCGGATCAGCAAGATCGGCGACAGTTCGGTGCGCACGGTGCTCTACGAGGCCGCCCATGTCATGCTGACGAAGCCGGTCAAGGGCTGTTCGCAATTGAAGAGCTGGGCGATGCGGATCGCCAGGCGCGCCGGCATGAGCAAGGCCAAGGTGGCGCTGGCGCGCAGGCTCGCGGTGATCATGCATCGCATGCTCGCCGATGCAACACCCTTCAACGCCGCTGCAGCGGCTTAACGGGGAGAGGCACAACAGTTTTCGGGCGGGTCACGGCACCAGGCCTTCTCGAAGCGAAGTCCCTTCGCCGGGACGATGGATCAGGTCAGGCCGTTGCCCACCAGGTCGCTTCGTGAGCACGCGAACGTAGATTGGTCGACCTATCCTCTTCCAACCCCATCAGGTGGCGGCCCTGCGCCGACCCCGTACAGAAGCGAGACCCCGGCGAGCGGACAACGCAAAGGGATTGACTAATCGAGGCCCGTTACAGAAGGGTGGGCAGAGCGAAGCGTGCCCACCATTTAGAACAGCGGCGGATCAGATAGATGATGGTGGGCACGGCGCAAGAGCGCCTTTGCCCACCCTACGCATCAAAGTTCTACCACCCCTCCAGCACGATCTTGCCGCGCGACTTGCCGCTTTCCAGCAGCGCGTGGGCGCGCTTGAGATTGGCGGCGCTGATGGTGCCAAAGGTCTGGTCGAGCGTGGTGCGCAGCACGCCCTTGTCGATCAAGTCGGCGACATCGTTGAGCAGGGCGTGCTGGCCGATCATGTCAGGTGTCTGGAACGATGAGCGGGTGAACATCGACTCCCAGTGAACAGAGACCGCTTTGCCCTTGAAGACGCCGACGTTGAACTCGCCGGGATCGTCGATCAATCCGAATTTGCCCTGCGGGGCGATGAAATCGGCGATCGATTTGTAATGCTGGTCGGTGAAGGTGAGGCTGGCGACCAGTCCGACCGGCGGCACTTTCAGTTGCTCGATCTGCTCCTTCATCGGTTTTGAATGATCGATCACGGCATGCGCGCCGAGATCGAGGCACCATTTCTGCGATTCCGGCCGCGTCGCGGTGGCAACGACGGTCAAGCCCGTGAGGCGCCGCGCCAACTGGATCAGGATCGAGCCCACGCCGCCGGCGCCGCCGACGATCAACAGCGTGCGGGCATCGACGCTCTTGCCGGGCACCGCACCGAGGCGGTCGAACAGCAATTCCCATGCGGTGATCGAAGTGAGGGGAAGCGCTGCGGATTGGGCGAAAGACAGCGTCTTCGGCTTAGCGCCGACGATGCGCTCATCGACCAGATGAAATTCCGAATTGGTGCCCTGGCGCAGGATCGAGCCGGCATAGAAAACCTCGTCGCCGGCCTTGAACAGCGTGACATCGGGGCCGATGGCGTCGACGACCCCGGCGGCGTCATAGCCCAGGATCTTGGTTTCGCCCTCCGGCGGCGCGGCGCGCTTGCGGACCTTGTAATCGACCGGATTGGCGGAAATCGCCTTCACGGCGACACGGATGTCGCGGCCTTTCGGTTCCGGTTTAGCGGCCTCGAAATCGATCAGCGAGTCCGCGTCGTCAATAGCAAGCGACTTCTTGTATCCGACAGCTTTCATGCCTTGTCTCCCATTTGCTCGTGCCGCCTAACTGTCGCCCTAGCGCCGAAATGGCAAGTACTGTAAATTTAGGGAACTAGTCCCTGTTTGGATACTATTGGGAAAACAGCCATGAAACGGCGAAATTTTGCCCATCGTCCGGGCTGTGCGGTCGAGGCGACGCTCGACCTGATCGATGGCAAATGGAAAGGCGTTATCCTGTTCCACCTGCAGGCCGGCACGCAACGCTTTGGCGAGCTGCGGCGACGGATGCCGGGCATCACCCAACGCATGCTGACAAAACAGCTTCGGGCGCTGGAGGACGACCATCTCGTGATCCGGAAGGTTTATGCGGAGGTGCCGCCGCGGGTCGAGTATACGCTGTCGGAGATCGGCGAGAGCCTGCGCCCGGTGATCGATACCTTGAGGAAATGGGGTGAGAGCCATCAGGAAAGGCTATCCTGTGCACCAGCGCCTGAGACCATGAAAGTACCGCACCGGGCGGCCTAGCTCGCGCCCTATTCACTTCTTTCGTCGTTACCTCGGGCCTATATCAGTGGCCATGATTCCCAGGATTTCTTGCATGATGTTGATCCGCTCTTTGGCTGTGATGCTCATTTCGGCATGTGTTGCGATGCCGGCCCTGGCCCAGGACCGGCGCGTGCCGGCGTCGCCAGCGGAGGTGAAGCTCTCCTACGCGCCGATCGTGCAGCGCGTGCAGCCGGCGGTGGTCAACGTCTATGCCGCCAAGGTGGTGCAGAACCGCAACCCGCTGCTCGACGATCCGATCTTCCGCCGCTTCTTCGGGGTACCGGGCCAGCAGCCGGAACAGATGCAGCGTTCGCTGGGCTCAGGAGTGATGGTCGATCCGTCCGGCCTGGTCGTGACCAACAACCACGTCATCGAAGGCGCCGATCAGGTCAAGGTGTCGCTCTCGGACAAGCGCGAATTCGAGGCCGAAATCGTGCTCAAGGACAGCCGCACCGATCTGGCCGTGCTGCGCCTGAAAGATGCGAAAGAGAAGTTTCCGACGCTCGATTTCGCCAATTCCGATGAATTGCTGGTGGGCGACGTCGTGCTGGCGATCGGCAATCCCTTCGGGGTCGGGCAGACCGTCACCCACGGCATCATCTCGGCGCTGGCACGCACGCAGGTCGGCATCACCGATTACCAGTTCTTCATTCAGACCGATGCCGCGATCAACCCCGGCAATTCCGGCGGCGCGCTGGTCGACATGACCGGCAGGCTCGCCGGCGTCAATACCGCAATCTTCTCGCGCTCCGGTGGATCGCAGGGCATCGGCTTTGCCATTCCGGCCAACATGGTGCGGGTCGTGGTGGCCTCCGCCAAGAGCGGCGGCAAGGCGGTCAAGCGGCCCTGGCTTGGCGCGCGCCTGCAGGCGGTGACGCCGGAGATCGCCGAGACATTGGGGCTTCGTGTTCCCTCCGGCGCGCTGGTCGCCAATGTCGTTGCGAACAGTCCGGCGGCGCGGGCAGGGCTGAAACTCTCCGACCTGATCGTTGCGATCGACGGACAGACTGTCGACGATCCCAACGGCTTCGACTACCGCTTCGCGACGCGCCCGCTGGGGGGAACCTCGCAGATCGACGTGCAGCGCGCCGGCAAGACCGTGAAGCTGACGATGCCGCTTGAAACCGCCCCCGACACCGGCCGCAATGAAATCGTCCTGACCAGCCGTTCGCCGTTCCAGGGCGCGAAGGTCGCCAACATCTCGCCGGCCGTCGCCGATGAACTGCATCTGGATGCCGACACCGAAGGCGTCGTGGTGACCGATCTGACGGACGATGGAACCGCCGCCAGCGTCGGATTCCAGAAGGGCGACATCATCCTGGCGGTGAACAATCAGAAAATCGCCAAGACCAGCGATCTCGATAAAGCGACGCGCGAGTCTGTGAGGCTTTGGCGCATCACCGTGGTCCGCGGCGGTCAGCAGATCAACGTTACGCTGGGCGGATGAGTCCGAAGCGACCACGCGAAGGTACCAACCTGTTCGCCGCCGCGGGGATGGAGCAGGACGCGCCGCATCCGCTTCCCGACAAATTACGCCCGCGCGCATTGTCCGATGTCGTGGGGCAAGACCATATCCTCGGGCCGGACGGCGCGCTTACACGGATGCTGGCGACGCGGACGCTCGGTTCGCTGATCTTCTGGGGACCGCCGGGCACCGGCAAGACCACGGTGGCGCGGTTGCTGGCAGACGCCACCGAACTGCATTTCGAGCAGATTTCCGCGGTATTTTCCGGCGTCGCCGACCTGAAGAAGGTTTTCGATGCGGCGCGGGCGCGGCGCGAAATGGGCAAGGGCACGCTGTTGTTCGTCGACGAGGTGCATCGCTTCAACCGCGCCCAGCAGGATTCGTTTCTGCCCGTGATGGAGGACGGCACCGTGGTGCTGGTCGGCGCCACCACCGAAAATCCATCGTTCGAGCTCAACGCCGCGTTGCTGTCGCGGGCGCGGGTGCTGGTGTTTCATTCGCTCGACCCCGTCGCGGTCGAAAAACTGTTCGCCCATGCCGAGAAGGTCGAAGGCAAGAAACTGCCGCTCGATGCGGAGGCCCGCGCCGTGCTGGTGCGGATGGCCGACGGCGACGGGCGCGCCGCGCTGACGCTCGCCGAAGAGGTCTGGCGCGCCGCGCGCGACGGCGAGACCTTCAACGCCGCGCAATTGCAGGACATCCTGCAGCGCCGCGCGCCGATCTACGACAAATCGGCCGATGGGCATTACAACCTGATTTCGGCGCTGCATAAATCGGTGCGCGGCTCCGATCCCGATGCCGCGCTGTATTATCTCGCGCGCATGATGGACGCCGGCGAAGACCCGCTGTTCCTGGCGCGGCGCGTGGTCCGCATGGCGGTCGAGGATATCGGGCTTGCCGATCCACAGGCGCTGGTGATCTGCAACGCCGCCAAGGATGCCTATGATTTCCTGGGCTCTCCCGAAGGCGAGCTCGCGATCGCGCAGGCGGTGATCTATCTCGCCACCGCGCCGAAATCCAACGCCGCCTACAAGGCGTTTGGCGCGGCGATGCGTGCGGCGAAGGAAGCCGGTTCGCTGCTGCCGCCAAAACATATCCTGAATTCGCCGACCAAACTGATGAAGTCGGAAGGCTATGGCTCGGGCTACGAATACGACCACGACACACAGGATGCATTCTCCGGACAGGACTATTTCCCGGAAGCACTGGGCCGCCAGACTTTCTACGATCCGCCCGATCGCGGCTTCGAGCGCGAGATCCGCAAGCGGCTGGACTACTGGGCGAAGCTGCGCCGGGAGCGGGAGCCGGAATAACGGCCCAGCGTTCCGCGGTCGTCGCCGTGACCGATCCAGCGATTTACCATTTACGTAAGTCGTAATTTCTGCTACTTTTCCTGGACATGATTGTCAGCTATCGGGACAAGGCCACCGCGCGATTTTCCTCCGGACAACGTGTCAAGGAATTCTCGGGCTTCGCACGGCAGGCCGAGATGCGTCTTGATCGGCTTGATGCAGCGACGAGCCTTGCTGATTTGGCTGCATTACCAGGCAACCGGCTGGAAGCACTCAAGGGCGATCGTGCCGGGCAGTTTTCGATTCGCATCAACGATCAATGGCGGATTTGTTTTGCGTGGCCCGACGGATCACCGGGTCCCGTCGATGTCGAGATCGTCGATTATCACTGAAGGAAAGACTATTGTGCCTCGCACCCCCATTCACCCCGGCGAACATCTTGCTGAAGAATTGCGCGAGCTTGGCGTCAGCGCTGCGGAGCTTTCGCGCCAAATCGATGTGCCCGTGAATCGGATTACGGGCATCATTCACGGCCAGCGCGGCATCACCGCCGACACGGCGTTGCGTCTTGGGCACTGGTTCGGCACCAGTCCGCAATTCTGGATGAATCTGCAGCAGCTCTACGAGCTGCGTCTCGCCGAAAGTGAGGTTGGCGCGAAGATCGCTGCGTTGCCGCGCCGCGCGGCCCGGCCGACTTCGCGACAAATTCGGAGCTAGAGCAATCATGAGCCGCCGCGTCAAAAGACCGCTTGCGAAGTCCTGCGCGCCGGGCGATCGCCCGAAGGGCGCGCGTCCGTTTCGCGGCTCGCCGGCCGAGCGGCCGCCGGGGCATCAAATGAGCAGCTTGCACACCAAACGTTCCCGTTCTTTCGAGCTGATGCTTCAGTCAATCGCATTGCTGGCGACGCTGATATCCGTTCATCCCGCGCTGGCTGAAACGGTTGAGGTGGCGCCGGGCGTGCAGGTGACCAAGAGAACATATTCCGCACCGTCGAACGAGCAGCCATTTTTCGGATTTGCCGCCAAAAATTCAGCGCAACAGGCGGCGGACGAAAGCTTCGTCACAGCGGTGGTTCAGGCGGTTGGGACGCGGGAAAAGGCCTTTGACGAAACATCCAAGCGCGGCTGGAGAGCGATAAGTTCGGGCAACGTTGCGGAAGCAGCTCAGAGATTCAATCAAGCGTTTCTGTTGGCCCCTGAGCAGAGCGGCGTTTACCATGGGTTCGCAGCCGTCGCTCAAATCCGCTTCAGTGACACCGATTTCGCAGACGAACTGTTCAGGATTGCGCGCAAGCAGCCCAATCCATTGAAGACACTTAATGCGGATTATGGACGCGTTCTTCTGATCGCCAAGAGGCCACGTGAGGCGCAGCCAGTGCTGGAGCAGGCCGTCAAAGACACTCCGGATTTCGGCGACGCGTGGACAAATCTTGCCTGGGCACGGCTGCAAAACGGCGACCGCGCGGCCGCCTGCGCCGCAGTGGACGAAGCTGCCAGGCAACATCCTTCCAGCAATGCCAATGCCGATCTGACAGTTTTGAGAAGTAGCGCGCAATGCAAATGAGTGCTGTCATCTGCCACAAGCTTATCCGGCTGAACGTTTCGATTGAGCGCGGTTTGAACAGGAAAGTTGAATCATGAGCCGCCGCGTCAAGAGACCGCTCGCGAAACGCCCATCGGGCGATCGTCCGAAGGGAGCGCGTCCGTATCGGGGCTCGGCAGCCGAGCGGCCGCCGGCGCATCGTCCGGGCGGCAAGCCGGCTGCGCGGTTTTCGGCCTCGGCGCCGCGCGCCCCAAAACCCTTCATTCCCGAGCCCGAGAAGGTCGCCGCCGAGGCACCGCCGCTGCCCACAAAGGTGCAGACCGTCGTCGTCACCGCGGATGAAAACAACATGCGGGTCGATCGCTTTCTGGAGGCGCGCTTTCCCGGGCTGTCGTTCTCACACATCCAGCGCATCGTTCGCAAAGGCGAGCTGCGCGTCAACGGCAAGCGCGCCGACAGTAAAGACCGGCTGGAGGAGGGGCAGAGCGTTCGCATTCCGCCCCTGAAACTCGATGCGCCCAAGGTGGCAGGGAGCCTGTCGGAAGCGGCAACGAAAACGCTTCAAACCCTCAAGGACATGATCCTGTACGAGGACGCCGATGTCATGGTGCTGAACAAGCCGGCGGGCCTCGCCGTGCAGGGCGGTTCCGGCACCACGCGGCATGTCGATCAGATGCTGGAAGTGATGCGGGACGCGAAAGGGCAGAAGCCGCGGCTGGTGCACCGGCTCGACAAGGAGACGGCGGGCTGTCTCTTGATCGCGAAAACGCGGTTCGCCGCCACCGCGCTGACGGGATCATTCCGCCACCGTTCGGCGCGCAAGATCTATTGGGCGCTGGTTGCGGGCGTACCAAAACCGAAACAGGGCCGCATCTCGACCTATCTCGCCAAGGAAGAGAGCGAGGACGACACCATCATGCGCGTCGCGGCCCATGGCGACGAGGGCGCCAGCCACGCCGTGACCTATTATGCGGTGGTCGAGACCTCCGCGCAGAAGCTCGCCTGGGTGTCGCTGAAGCCGGTCACCGGGCGGACCCATCAATTGCGCGCGCACATGGCGCATATCGATCACGCCATCGTCGGCGATCCCAAATATTTCAACAAGGAAAACTGGGAACTGCCGGGGGGCTTGCAGAAACGGCTGCATCTGTTGGCGCGCCGCATCGTGATTCCGCATCCCCGCGGCGGGTTTATCGACGCGACCGCGCCGCTGCCCCCGCATATGCTGCAATCATGGAACCTGCTGGGCCTCGAAGCCGACAGGTTCGATCCGATCGAGAACGCGCCTGAAGAATAGTTATCTTGCGGATTTGCGGGAGGATCACGACATGTCCTCCATGAAACATCTATCGATCGTCCTCTGCGTGGTCACAGCGGCGCTCGTCGCGGGAGATGCCGCGTCCGCGCAGCAACTCTTCCCGCCGGGCGGATCGCAATTCAATCCGCCACCGCCGCCACCGCCGCCGCCACCCAGAATCGAGGTGCCGGCGATCCCGCAGATGGATGCGCCAATTCGCCAGAACTACCAGTCTGCGCCGCGTCCTTCTTTCAGCGACCGGATCAACGCTTGTCTCGATGAAGCCGCCGCGGCCGGTGTCCGCCCGAGCCGGCGCGCGGCCTATTCACGCGCCTGCGCCAATCGATGATCGGGAGGCCTCTTCGCCTCGCTTTATTTGCACCCGTGACTATCGTACGCTGACAGGTAAATTACCACCGACGGAAAGAAGCCGACAACCGAATGCGCGAACTGTTTGATGAAGTGGCGGGCAAATCTCCTGTCGATCCGGAAGAGGCGGTGCGGCGCACGACGCGCGGGCCACGGCGGAAGCGTTTTTACAAGAACGCCGGTGTCACTGAGACGGCCGACCGTTTTGCGGTCACGCTGGATGAGAAACCCATCCGCACGCCTTCCGGCCGTCAGGTGGTCGTCCCCGTCAGGGAGATTGCCGACGCCATGGCGGCGGAGTGGGATGCCCAGCACGAGACCATCGATCCCCTGACGATGCCGTTGACACGCTTTGCCAACAGCGTCGTCGATGGCGTGGTCGACCGGGTCGACGCGGTCACCGACGACGTCGCGAAATATCTTGGCTCCGATCTGCTGTTCTATCGCGCCGGCCATCCGGAGGCGCTGGTCGCGCGCGAGGCCGCGCATTGGGATCCCATCGTGTTTTGGGCGGCGGATACGCTGGGCGCGCATTTTATTCTGGCCGAAGGGATCGTGCATGTCCGCCAGCCCGATTCTGCGATAGCGGCCGCGCGCGCCGCGCTGCCGGCGGATCCCTGGTCGATCGCCGCCCTGCATGTGGTGACGACCTTGACGGGTTCGGCGCTGCTCGCATTGGCGCTGCTGCGCGGCGTCCTCGATCGGGATCAGGTCTGGGCCGCCGCCCACGTCGATGAGGACTGGAACATCGAAAGATGGGGCGTGGATGAGGAAGTCGCCGCACGCCGTGCGGCGCGGCTGGTCGATTTCCAGGCCGCCGCAAGCATTCTCCGCGCGCTGAATCCTGCGACCGGCTAACACGTCTTATAACGCGGTCTAACGCCTGACCTCAGACGCCGCCCGGCGCGACGTAACAATACACATAGTCGCCGACGCTCAAGAAAAGGATCCCGTGTCCTGTCGGATTCGATTGATCGTATTTCAGCTTGTGGTTCGGTATCACAAACCTTGTTCCGACATCGACGTGTTTGCGGCGAAGCGGTCCGTCGGGTCTGGAGTCGGTAATGATGGCGACGTATTTATCGCCCTCGACCTCGAACGCATCAGCCCAATACGCGTCAGCTTCGCCGCAACACGAAACGGCCGGATTGTCGGGCTGCATCAGGGCCTGATACCACTCGCGTACTTTTGGATCTACCGATTCCCATTGCCCGAAGTCGCGGGCACTGGCGACGCTCACTAAACAACCGAACGCTGCACCAAGGACGAGGCGTTTCATTGCCGCACTCCCAAGTTTTCCAGTCGGATTATTCAAAGCAATGTTCGTGCCGCGAATCAGCGCAGCGTGATAATCTTACGACAAAAATATATCGGCGCGATGCGGCGCAACTAAGTCACGAGGATTTGCGCGCCGTGTGGTTTTTTTGCTGCCCGGAGCGCGAGAAATACCGCCGCCCTCCGGGGGTCTTAATGGCGGTCAGCAAGCATTATATTAACGAGAGGTTTACGACGCTAGGTTAGCGTTTGCAGTTCAGCGAGACTGTATAAAATGCCGATCTCCGTCAATCCGATCCTTCCGGTCACCGCCGCCCAAAGTGTGGCGCCCGATCTCGTGCTGCGGCCGGGGACGGTGGTCGACGCCCAGGTGCTAAAACTTCTCTCCGATAATCTGGTGCGGATCGCGATCGAAAATCTGTCGATCGATGTGCTCTCGGAAGTTCCGCTTGTTGCCGGCCAGACACTGCAGCTTGCGGTGTCGCAGACGGAAGGTGGCATCAGGCTAGCGGTGGTCGGGCCGGGCTCCGGCGCGGCGGCGGGCTTGACCCCCGACAGCGTAACGCTGGCACCCGAAGCGCTGCTTGATGTCGCGACGACGCCAGTCAGCGTCCCTCCATCGAAGGATATATTGACGCCGCTTGAGAGAGTGGCTGTCGCTGCGGCGGCGCAGACCGCAGCCACACGGCAGGGCAGTCTGGCGCCCTTATTTGCAAACCTCGGCGCCGTCGCGGGGGCGAACAGCCTGCCGCCAAAACTGCAGCAGGCGGTGACGCAATTGCTGGCACAGCAGACCAGCCTCGATCAGAATCTGACCGGCAGTGAAATCAAAAATGCCTTCCAGAAATCCGGGCTGTTCCTCGAGGCCTCGCTGGCGTCAGGATCTCTTTCCAGCGCGTCCGGCGCCCCCGATCTCAAGGCCGCACTGATCGTGCTGCGTCAAGCCTTGCTGTCGTCGCTCGGCACGGCTGGCGCAGCGGCAAATCCGGCCGCGTCGGCGACGGATGCCGCCTCTTCGTTGCATGCGACGGCGAGCCCGGCGCTCGCTCCGTCACTGGCTGAGGACGCAGGCCTGCAGGAAGCTATTCTCTCGCAGGCGCGCGCGCTGATCGCGGATGGTACTCTGGAGACGGGTCAACCCGGCCGCATCGTGCTCACCGCAACCCCGCTGGATGCCAGGTCCACCGCGGGCGCTGTTTTGAATCTGCTGCAGGAGGCGGTGCAGGACCTTCCGCGGCCGCCCGGTCACACCTCGTTGGTAACGGGGGCCCTGAGGGATCTGCGCAACGACGACGTCACCGTCCATACCAACACGCCGCCTCCGCCATTTCGTGGCGCGCAGCCGTCGGCGCAATCCATTGCTTCGCCATCGATCGCCTCCAACGCGCCGCTGGCAACCAACGCGCATCATTTGCTCGGCGATACCGACGCTGCGATTGCGCGCCAGACATTGCTGCAGGTGGCCTCGCTGCCGGATCGCGTCGAGCCTTCCGGAGCACGGCTGGACACCGCCGCGCCGCGATGGAATTTTGAAGTTCCGTTTGCGACGCCGCAGGGGACGGCGATGGCGCAGTTCGAAATTTCGCGCGATGGCGGCGGTCGCGAAGTCGAAGCCGCCAAGCGCGTTTGGCGGGCGCGGTTCTCGCTCGACGTCGAGCCCGCCGGTCCGGTCCATGCGCTGGTCTCGCTCAGCGGCGAGCGGACTTCGGTGCGGATGTGGGCGGAGCGGCCCGCGACAGCGGCGCAGTTGCGCGACGGCGCCGCGCAGTTGAGCCAGGCGCTGAGCAAGGCCGAGCTTCAGCCCGGCGATATCGTGATCCGGGATGGCACGCCGCCGCAATCGGAACCGGCGCCCGCCGGGCATTTTCTGGATCGCGCGCTATGAGCGTGGAAGCAAAAAGCCAGCTCGCGGTCGCGCTGCATTACGACAAGACCGGCGCGCCTAGGGTCGTCGCCAAGGGCAGAGGCGCCATCGGTGCGAAGATCATCGAGGTCGCCAGGTCCCATGACATCCCCATCGAGGAGAACGAGGTGCTGGCCGGCGCGCTTTCGAACGTCGAGCTCGGCGATGAAATTCCGCAGGAGCTTTACAAGGCGGTCGCGGAGGTGCTGATTTTCGTGCTGCGGCTGTCGGGCCGAATCCGCTAGTCACATTTCTCGATTGTCATTGTTTCACCACGATGTCATCGGCACGGTTGCCACCGTCTCTGGCCATTTCGGGTACTGCCTTGATTAATCGCCGCCATGCGCTCGGTCTGCTTGCTGCCGCGGGCTTTTTGCCGTCGCGCAGCCTCGCCAATGTCGCGCCCCAGCGCAGCGAGATTCGCGAGGATCTCGCCAAGCATTTTACCGATGCCGGGACGGTCGGCACTTTCGTCGGCTACAAGGTTGACGATTACCTGATCATCGCCAGCGACAAGGATCGTTCGGGCGAAGCCAAGCTGCCGGCCTCGACCTTCAAGATTCCGAATTCGCTGATCGCGCTGGAGACCGGCGTGGTCGGAGATCCCGACAAGGATGTGTTCAAGTGGGACGGCGTTGTCCGAAGCATCGAGGGCTGGAACCGCGACCACACGCTGCGCTCGGCGATCGCGGCCTCCGCCGTGCCGGTCTATCAGGAGATCGCGCGGCGCATCGGTGCGGAACGGATGCAGAAATATGTCGATCTGTTTGAATATGGCAACCGCGACATCGGCGGCGGCATCGACCAGTTCTGGCTGACCGGCAACTTGCGTATCGATCCGGTGCAGCAGGTCGATTTCGTCGATCGTCTGCGGCGCGGCGTGCTGCCGGTCTCGAAACGCAGCCAGGAGCTGGTTCGCGATATCCTGCCGGTCACGAAGGCGGGCGATTCCATCATCCGCGCCAAGACCGGGCTGTTGGGCGCCGAGCTCGGCAAGCCGTCGCTCGGCTGGGTGGTCGGCTGGGCCGAGAAGGGCACGGCGCAGACGGTGTTCGCCCTGAACATGGATTGTCCCGAGCCCCGCCTTGTCGCCGATCGCATGAAACTGGCGCAGCAATGCCTGACCGATATCGGCGCGATCTGAACCGTCGCGGCCGATAGCCTTGCTCATTTGGCAAAGGAGTGGAGATGAAGGATTTGCCGCTTAACGCTGCCCCGCGATCGACCGAGGAGATCGCAAGCTTCCACGCCCACGTCTATTACGATCCGGCGACGACACGGCCGGAGGCCGAGCGGCTGCGAACCTGGATCGACGAACGTTTTCCCGTCACCTTGGGTCGCTGGCATGACGTGAAAGTAGGCCCGCACGATCAAGCCATGTTTCAAGTAGCATTCGCCTCGGACGTATTTCCGGCGCTGGTGCCATGGCTGATGCTTAACCACGGGCGCTTGAGCATTCTGGTCCATCCGAACACGACGAATCCGCGCCGGGATCATGTTGCGGATCCGCTCTGGATTGGACCGGCTCTTGCCGTGCATGGCGAGAAGCTGCCGGAAGAAGCCGCCCTCGAACCGGCGCCTGCGCCGAATACGCGCCCGGTTCTCCGTCCGTAACTCCGGTCTTGAGTGCCACGCACGCCCGACCGATATCGGCGCGATCTGATCCGTCGCGGCTGATATGCGCCATCCGGCTGGCGCGCGCCGCGGCGCTGCATTAGCTTCGCCCGACCAAATAAGAACAAAACGGAGGAAATCATGCACTCAGCTTCAGTCTGGATATCGTCGCTCGCTGTCGCCGCGGCCGGCGGCTGGTTCGCGGCCACGATGTTCGCGGCACCCGCGACCAGCAAGGAGCCGCGCTTTCCGCAACTCACGATGGACCAGCTCAACGAAGCGCAAAAGCCGCTCGGCGAGCAGATCATGAAGGTTTCGAGCGTCGGTCTCGGCGGACCCTACAATCCGATGATCCGCAGCCCGGTGCTGGGCCAGCGGCTGTACGACCTGTTTTATTATCTGCGCTGGCAGACCTCGGTGCCGACCAAACTCAATGAGTTTGCGATCCTGATCATCGGGCGGCAATGGCGCTCGCAGGTCGAATGGTTCGCGCACGCGCCGCTGGCGGCGAAGGCTGGATTGTCGCCTGAGATCATCGCCGAGCTGAAAGCCAGCAAGCGTCCCTCCAACATGGCGGAGGATGAGGCGCTGGTGTACGATTTCGTCACCGAGCTCACCACCACGCAAAAGGTCTCCGACGAGACCTATGCCCGGGCCAAGAAGGTGTTCAACGATCAGCAGATCGTGGATTTGACGGCGGTCGCAGGCAACTACGTCATGGTCGCGATGTTGCTGGCGATGGCGGAAGAAACCACGCCTCCCGGCAAGGAGCCGCCGTTCAAGGTCGGGGAGAAGTAGGCGTTCTACTGCGAAATATGTCGTCATTGCGAGCCGTTGGCTCGCAATGACGGTGTCGCATCAGGTCGTACTTGCCCTGGCGGGATTTACCGAACAAGCGGTGATCGGGCTGTCAAATTCAACTCGACGCGCGCCCGATGCGGCCAAGATGGGTGAAGCCGAATCCGATCGAGTATTTCAGGCCATAGCCGAGCGCACGGTCGATGCCGATATGTGCCAGCCAGATCATCGCGATCGAAAGCACTAGCGGCGAGCCCGTGGCGAATCCGGTCACCATCAGTGCCATCGGCGCCATGTAGCTGTGCGCGGCGTTATAGACGATGGCGCCAATCCGCGGGCCGGCGAGATAAGCTGCGAAGCTCAGATCGGGCGCCAGAAACAGGATGGCATAGATCCACCACGACCCATCCCAGACCCCGTAAAGCAGGGTCATGCCGGCGAACAGCGTCAGCCCTTCCAGCCGGAGCAGGGTGCGCAATCCGCCTGTCACGGCGCCTGCCGTTTCCGGGCCCTGGATATCACTCATAGAGGTCGCCTCCGTTGGGCCTCCGCATATATGCGTGTCGGGCGGCGGTACCAGATCAAGGAAGGCGTTTCCCGCCGTGAAAATGCCGTGTTAGAACGCCTGCAAATCCTGCGGCAAATACGGGCGGAAGCTGATGAAAGATATCCTGGATACCCTTGAGGAACGCCGCGCCGGCGCCAAGCTCGGCGGCGGCGAAAAGCGCATCGAGGCGCAGCACGCCCGCGGCAAGCTGACCGCGCGGGAGCGCATCGAATTGCTGCTCGACAAGGGCTCGTTCGAGGAATTCGACATGTTCGTCGAGCACCGCTCGGTGGAATTCGGCATGGAAAAGACCAAAGTGCCGGGCGATGGCGTCGTCACCGGCTGGGGCACGGTCAACGGCCGCAAGACGTTTGTGTTCGCCAA
>Ga0137409_10004219_pt1 | contig 15119 bp, 11 predicted proteins | sample CZODoug1_16funga_FD_122059 | JGI IMG/M metagenome (GOLD analysis project Ga0137409, IMG submission 122059) | Vadose zone soil fungal communities from Angelo Coast Range Reserve, California, USA - CZODoug1_16fungal (Hybrid Assembly) | ecosystem: Environmental > Terrestrial > Soil > Vadose zone... | reverse complement strand
GGGAGCCGTTGGCCACCCGCGGCACGTCCAGCAGCAATGTGACGCCAGCGGTAGACAGTCCCTTGATGCTTTCGGGCAGGAACGGCGCCGGTTCGTGGTTATCCAGCGTGAACAGCGTCTGCCGCTGGTCGTCGCGGTAGTGGAATACACCGTTGGACTCGAGCTTGAAGCCTGCGGCCTCCGCAGCCGCGCGTATCCGCGGCCCGGGAAATTTGCCGTCAACCGCGGCGACGATATTGACACCGACCGCAACATCCACGGCGGCGCAGAAAGCATCAAGCTCGCGGGCATTTTTCAAGGCCGCCTGAGTATCCGGACACACTGCCGCCGCTGCCATCTTGTCGGCGCAGCTTCTGACAGCGTCGCAAAAGGCGGCAAGCTGGGCGGGATTGACGGGCCCGGCGCGGTTCACGAGTTGCAGCGAGAGGCGCAGCTTGTGGAAGCGCCCGCTGCGCCCGCGCACGGCGTCTTCCCAAGCTCCGTTCCGGGTATCGAGCCCCGCGATGTGAACGGGCTTGCCGCAGGCGGCAATCTTGCTCGTCAGCTCGCCGATGGCCGCATCGGCTATCGGCATGCCGGCGTCGATTACCGCCACGTAATCCAGCAGAGGATCCAGGCCGCTTGCGGTCTCTGCGTTCGACTCGCCGCCGCCCGGCGCAGCTTTGGCGCGGCCGCCGTGCCCCGGCTCGGCCGGAACCAGCTGCGGTTCGAGGCGGCCATCCGTCAGCGCAGACTCAACTCCGGCATTCAGGAGCACGTCGTCGCGCACCTCCCCGAACGCCCGCTGCATCCGAACGCGGAACCGGCGCTCCTGCAGCCAGTTGTAGAGATAGACCGCGCCGACCACCACAGCGCCGATGACGAGCAGGCTCAACTGCAGGTCGCTCATGACTGCCTCAGCGGGTTCAGGCCGCGGCTTCCCTCAATTTCATCGCCTCTTCGATATCGACCGCCACTACGCGTGATACGCCCGGTTCCTGCATGGTGATGCCGAGCAGCTGTTCGGCGATTTCCATGGTGATCTTGTTGTGGCTGATGAACAGGAACTGCGATTGCTGCGACATTTTCTTCACCAGCTCGCAAAAGCGCCCGGTGTTGTGGTCGTCAAGCGGCGCGTCCACCTCGTCGAGCAGGCAGAACGGCGCGGGATTGAGCTGGAACATCGAAAACACCAGCGACAACGCCGTGAGCGCCTTCTCGCCTCCCGACAGCAGGTGAATGGTGGTGTTCTTCTTGCCAGGCGGCTGCGCTTGCACCAGGATGCCGGCGTCGAGTATCTCCTCGCCGGTCAGCACCAGCTTGGCATTGCCGCCGCCGAACAGGGCCGGGAACATCTCGCTGAAATGACGGTTGACCTCGTCGAAGGTATGCTGCAGCCGCTCGCGGGTTTCGCGGTCGATGCGGCGGATCGCGTCTTCCAGCGTCGTCATCGCTTCGTTCAGGTCACGCGACTGGCGATCGAGGTAATCCTTGCGTTCGCTCGCCGTCTGCAGTTCCTCCAGCGCCGCGAGATTGACCGCCCCCAGCCCCTTGATCTCCTCGTTCAGGCGGGAAATCTCGCTGTTGAGCGTGCCCGGGCGCATGCCCTTTTCCAGCTGCTGCGCCACGTCCTCCTCGCGCGCGCCGGCCTCCACCAGCTGCTGCGCATATTGCTCCTCGTTGAGGCGTGCCTCCTGCTCCTTCAGCCGCGTCTCGGCGGTGCGCTCGCGCAACGGCTCCAGCTTCTGTTCGACCGCGTGCCGTTCCTCGTCGGTTGTCTTGAGGCTGGTTTCCAGCCCCTCGAGGGCGTCCCGCGATTGGGCCAGCGCCTGCTCGCGCTCGGTACGGGTCGCAAGCGCCTGTTGCAGATGTTGCTGCAAGGGGGTTTCGTCGTACCCGGCGAGTTCCTGTTGCCTCGAAGCCAACGTGGCACCCAAGTGCAGACTATTTTCAGAGATAACTTGAATAGAGTTATGTATCTCTATGATTTTATTATCACATGCCTGCTTATGAAAGGTCGCCTGCTGAGCCGCCTCACGCGTCGCCTGTAAAGTGCCGCGCTGGCGCTCCAGCACGCTCTCGGCGCGCTGGTAGAGGTCGGCCGCCAATGCCAGCTGGCCGCGGTGCTGCTCCACCTCTGCCTGCAATTCGATCACGCGCCGTTCCGCAGCCTGCGCGCCCATGGTCACCGTGGTGGACTGGGCTTCGATCTCGGCCAGCTCGGCCGCAATTCTCTCGACGCGCTGGGTGACCCGCTGATCGAACTCGGTCAGCTGCAAAGCTTCCATTTGCAGCGCATGATGCCGCTGTTGCCGGTCGTTGATCGCATCACGTGCTTCGTCGAGGTGCATGCGCGCTTGCTCTACGTCGCGTTCCGCCGCCGTCGCCGCTTCCCGCAGACGATCGAGCCCGTCCCACGCCGCGCCAATCACGCTCCCCAGCTGTTCGATTTCCCGCTGGCGGCTGAGCACGCCGTGCAACTCGCTGTCCGGCGCGTGAAAGCTGACCGTGTGGTGAGTAAAGATATGCCCCTCGCGCGTCACCAGCAATGCGCCGGCTGGCAGGCGCGTGCGTATTGCAACCGCGGAATTCGTGTCTGCAATCACGTAGACCTGGCTCAGCCAGTCGGCGATGACCGCCTGCAGGCGCGCATCGTTGCAGGTGACATAGCGGCGCAGCGGCTCGCAGCCGGCCAGGGGCTCGGTTGACGTCGCCGCTTCCTGTGCGGGAGCAAAGACTGTGATTCTTCCCGGCGGCGGCTCGCTGAGCCAGCCTCCCGCCTGCTCCATGCGTTCGACGGCGATCGCATTCAGGCGCTCGCGCAATACTGCTTCCAGCGCGTCCTCCCAGCCGGATTCGATGCGAATCTGCTGCCACAGCCGTGGTGACTTGCCGAGGCCGCGCGCCTCGAGCCAGTCTTTGGTATGAGCGCCGCGCGCGAGGCGCTCCTGCAGCTGGGTCAAGGCCTGCAGCTGCGCCTCGGATCCAGCCAGGCGCTGACCTGCGACCTCCTGCTCAGCGACCTTTTCACGCAAGGCCTGCTCGATCTCCGGTAACCGGTCTTCGTGGGCCTGCATGGAAACGCGCAGGTCGTGCAATTCCTGCTCGAGGGCAGCAATATCGGCACGCAGCTTATTCAGGCGTGGAGCGTCGGCCGGCTGAAGCGCCACGCGCTCTTCCTGCAGGCGCCGGGCGCGCAACGCGAGTTGTTCCGTGGTCTGCTGGGCATGCGCACGCTTGGTCTGTTCCACCCCCATCGCCTGCTCGGCCAGCGCGAGGGAGCGTTGCAGCTCGTCGTGGCGGTTGCGGGTGGCCTTGAACGCCTCCTCCGCCACCGGTAATTTGTCGCTTTCAACCCGGGCCGCGGCTTCGCGGATGGTGGCGCTTTCCGCTGCCCGGGCAAGCTCGCCTTGCAGACTAGCCAGGTTTTCCTGCGCCGCCGCCAGCTGCTCGCGCCCGCGCTCGGCCTGCGCGCGCAAATCCAACAGGTCGCGCTCGACGCGCTGGCGATTGTCACGCAGGTGGGCCAGTTCCTGCTCGAGCCGCGCAGTCTCGGCATTGGCTTCGTAGAAGGCGCCCTGTGCTGCGTGCACGGTGTCGCTGCCGCGGTAATGCTGCGCCCGCAGCTCTTCCAGGCGCTTCTCGGTCTCGCGCAGTTTCGTGGTTTCGGCTTCCAGCTCGAGCGTCAGCCGCTCGATCTCCTTGACGTGCCGTGTCCGTTGCGCCGCGGCCTCCTGCTTTTTCAGCAGCGACAGCAGGTTCTGCGCCGTCCGCAGGCGGCCCTGTAACTCGTGATAGCGGGTCGCGACTTCCGCCTGGCCCTGAAGGTGCTCCAGCTGCTTTTCGAGTTCCAGGCGCACATCTTCCACACGCTGGAGATTTTCACGCGTGTCCTTGAGCCTGAGCTCGGTTTCGTGACGGCGTGCGCGGTATTTCGAGACGCCCGCGGCCTCTTCGAGGAAAACCCTCAACTCCTCGGGCTTGGCCTCGATTACCCGCGAGATCATGCCCTGCTCGATGATGGCGTAGGCGCGGCTGCCTAGGCCGGTGCCGAGGAAAATATCGGCGACATCGCGCCGGCGCACGTGGACGTTATTGATGTAATAAGAGGTGGCCTCGCCGTCGCGCGCGAGCATGCGCTTGACCGAGATCTCGGCGTAACTCGACCATTGGCCGCCGGCGCGTCCGAGGCTGTTGTCGAATATCAGCTCGACGCTGGCGCGGTTCACCGGCTGGCGCTGGCCGGAACCGTTGAACAGGATGTCCTGCATGGTGTCCCCGCGCAGGTGCTTGGCGGAGGTTTCCCCCAGCACCCAGCGCACGGCGTCGATGACGTTGGATTTGCCGCAGCCGTTGGGGCCGACGATGCCTACCAGTTGTCCGGGGACGGGGATGTGAGTGGGGTCTACGAAAGACTTGAAGCCTGCGAGATTGATCTGTTTGAGTCTCAATTTAAGGTCTTATTGTCGAGGTTATAATCCGCAGACTATTTAAACTGTTATTTTACAGAAATAATCAGGCCGCCGCGAGAATGCCAAGCAAGCCGAGCCGCAGGCTGGAAACCTTCGCCAATCCGGAAGCCGCTCGCGACTACCGGATTCACATGGAAATACCGGAGTTTACCTGCCTGTGCCCGCGCACCGGTCAGCCCGACTTCGCCACTCTGGTGCTCGATTACGTGCCGGACCGGCGCTGCCTGGAATTGAAAAGCCTCAAGTTGTATGTCTGGTCGTTCCGTAATGAAGGCGCTTTCCACGAAGCGGTGACGAATCGCATCCTGGCCGACCTCGTGAAGGCCACGCAGCCACGCTTCATGCGCCTCACCGCCAGATTCAATGTTCGCGGCGGAATTTTCACGACGGTCGTTGCCGAACACCTGAAGCCCGGCTGGAAGTCGCGCCCGACGGTCGACCTTGCGGCGCTACGCGCCGCCGGCGCGCGCGACTGACAGGGGATCGGCGGCCACTCAGCGAGTGGCAGCTGTTTCCCCTTATAATTCACGGTTTTATTTACGCGCCGCGCGGCGCAAACGCCATCCACCGTGAATCCCGATCTCGAGCGGCTGCAGACCTATCCGTTTCAGAAGCTGAATCTGCTACTGGAGGGCGTCAAGCCCGATCCGGCGCGCAAGCTGATTCCGCTCTATATCGGCGAGCCCAAGCATCCGACGCCGGATTTCATCAGGCGCTCGCTCGTCGACAGCCTCGACGGGCTGGCGAGCTATCCCCTGACCATCGGAACGCTGGAGTTGCGCGAAGCCATCGCCGGCTGGCTCAAGCGCCGCTACCAACTCGATTCAGTGGATCCGGCCACCGAGGTCATACCGGTCACCGGCAGCCGCGAGGCCCTGTACGCCATCGCGCAAACGGTGGTGGACGCTACGCGTCCGGACCCGGTGGTGGTCTGCCCGAATCCGTTCTACCAGATCTACGAGGGCGCAGCGCTGCTCGCCGGGGCCACGCCGCACTATCTCAACAGCGTCCCGGACAACGGCTACGCGTTCGACTTCGGCCAGCTGCCGGATGCGGTGTGGCGCCGCACGCAGCTGATCTATGTCTGCTCGCCCGGGAACCCGACCGGCTACGTGATGCCGCTCGCCGACTGGGAGCGGCTGTTCGCGCTGTCCGACCGCTACGGCATCGTGATTGCGTCCGACGAGTGCTATTCCGAGATTTATTTTGACGAGAGCCGCCCGCCCCTGGGCGCGCTCGAAGCGGCGCGGAAATTGGGCCGCAAGGGCAACCCGCGCCTGGTGATGTTCTCCAGCTTGTCCAAGCGCTCCAACGTTCCGGGCATGCGTTCCGGGTTCGTCGCGGGCGACCCGGAGATTATGAAGAAATACCTGTTGTACCGGACCTACCAGGGCTGCGCGATGAGCCAGCCGGTGCAGCAAGCAAGCATAACCGCGTGGAACGACGAAGCGCATGTCGTGGAGAACCGGCGGCTGTACCGGGAGAAATTCGCCGCTGCCCTTGAAATTCTCCGCCCGGCCATCGGCGTCGAAATGCCCGACGCGGCGTTCTACCTGTGGCTGAAGACGCCGATTTCCGATACCGAGTTCGCGCGCCGCCTCTACCAGCAGCAAGCCGTCACGGTGCTGCCCGGCAGTTATCTGGGGCGCGAATCCGGCGGCATCAACCCGGGCACCAACCGCGTGCGCATCGCCCTGGTATCTTCCGTTGCGGAATGCGTCGAATCCGCGCACCGCATCCGCGCCTTTGTGGAATCCCTGGGAGCACGCGGTAGAATCCAATCATGAGCGAACAGCAATCCATCATCGAACGGGCCTGGGAAGATCGCGCCGGCCTGAAGCCCGGCAGTGCACCCGCGAAAGTGGGCGACGCGGTCAACCGCGTGCTGGCCGATCTCGATTCGGGCCGCATCCGGGTCGCCGAAAAATCCGGTGGCGCCTGGACGGTTCATCAATGGATCAAGAAAGCCGTGCTGCTGTCGTTCCGCCTCGAAGACAATGTTGCCATGGCCGGAGCGGCGACCCGGTACTACGACAAGGTGCCCGGCAAATTCGCGGATTATTCGCGCGAGGATTTCGATCGCGGCGGCTTTCGCGTCGTGCCACCGGCCATGGTGCGGCGCGGCGCCTACATCGGGAAGAACGTGGTGTTGATGCCCTCCTTCGTCAATATCGGTGCCTTCGTCGACGAAGGCACCATGGTGGATACCTGGGCCACCGTCGGCTCCTGCGCCCAGATCGGCAGGAACGTGCACCTGTCGGGCGGCGTGGGTATCGGCGGCGTGCTCGAGCCGCTGCAGGCGAACCCCACCATCATCGAAGACAACTGCTTCATCGGGGCGCGCTCCGAGATCGTGGAAGGTGTCGTCGTCGAGGAAGGGTCGGTCATTTCGATGGGCGTCTTCATCGGGGCCAGCACCCGCATCTACAACCGGCAGAACGGTGAAACGCTTTATGGCCGCGTTCCGGCGGGATCGGTCGTGGTGCCCGGCAGCCTGCCGGATGCAGGCAGTAAGTGCAGTCTTTACTGCGCGGTCATCGTGAAACAAGTGGACGCCAAAACCCGCGCCAAGACCAGCATCAACGAGCTTTTGCGCAGCGAGTAACACGCTAGTCAATACCGCCGGGAGTTGGCACAATATCCGTCGGGCTGGAACCCGCGCCAGGCGCCGGTATCGAGCCCGCGCACAAACGCCAACAGCTTGATTCAACGCCTATAACCGAGTACGAGGGACGACCATGTTCGTGACGCCGCTGTTCAAGCTGATGTCCGACAAGCAGGCCTCCGACATGTTTTTCACGTCCGGGGCCCCGATCCAGATCAAGATCAACGGCGCGGTCATGCCGATCAACAATCAGCCGCTCGACCCCGAGCAGTGCAAGAAGATCTGCTACGAGCTGATGTCCGAGGCGCAGATCAAGGAGTTCGAGTCCATCCACGAAATGAACTTCGCGCAAAACGCGGGCGACCTCGGCAATTACCGCATCAACATCTTTCGCCAGAAGAACACGGTGGCGATGGTGGTCCGCTTCGTCAAGCCGGACGTGCCCGCGTTTGACTCGCTGGGATTGCCGCCGATCCTGAAGGAAGTGATCATGGAGAAGCTGGGGCTGATCCTCGTGGTGGGATCGACCGGCTCGGGCAAGTCCACCACCATGGCTTCGATGATCGATTACCGCAACAGTAACCGCACCGGCCACATCCTTACCATCGAGGACCCGGTGGAGTTCGCGTTCAAGCACAAGAAGTCCATCGTCAACCAGCGGGAAGTGCGCGTCGATACTCAGAGCTACGCCAACGCGCTGGTCAGCGCGATGCGCGAGGCGCCGGACCTGATCATGATCGGCGAGATCCGCGACCAGCCGACGCTGCAGAACTGCCTGCTGTTCGCGCAGACCGGGCACTTGTGCATGTCTACCCTGCATGCCAACAACAGCTACAACGCCCTGAATCGCATCATCAACTTTTTCCCGCGCGAGGCTCGCGACTCGCTGCTGGCCGATCTCGCGATCGCGCTGCGCGCCGTAGTCTCCCAGCGCCTGATCCGCACCGTGGACGGCAAACGCATTCCCGCCGTGGAAGTGCTGCTCAACACCAAGCACGTCCAGGAGCTGATCACGAAAGGCGAAATCAGCCAGATCAAGGATGCCCTGGAACAGAGTCTCTCACCGGGATCCCAGTCCTTCGAGCAGGCGTTGTTCTATCACATCAACAGCGGCAAGGTGTCGGTGGACGAAGCCATGGCGCATTCGGATTCGCCCACCAACCTGCACTGGCTGCTCAACAACGCGCCGAAATCCACCGGCGCGCCGGCCCCCACCGGCCACGCCCCCGGCGGCGGCGGCAAGCAGCCTGACGACATATCCAGCATCAAGCTGAATCTCGACGCGCTGGGCTGAGCCGCGGGTTGAGCCGAGGTCATTCCCGGGCAGCCAGTCCCTGGACCGTAGGCGGGCTGGCACTGGAAGGAGCACGCCGTTTACGCGCGGCCCGTCTCGAATTCGGGCATGGGACCCGCACCGCGCGCGCCGAAGCGGCGTATCTCACGCTTCACGCGCTGAGACTGTCGCTCAACTCCAAATCAAAAACATTTGAGCGGCATGTCAGCTCGCGGGCGGCGCGCCAGGTGTTAGCGCTTTTCGCGCGCCGCATCCGCAGCCGCAAGCCGGCCGCCTACCTGACGCGCGAAGCCTGGCTCGCCGGATTCCGTTTCTACGTGGATGAGCGCGTCATCGTGCCCCGCTCCCACCTGGCCGGGCCGCTGCTGGACCAGCTCGCTCCGTGGATATCCGATGCCAACAGGATCGGCGCGGCACTGGACTTGTGCACGGGGTCGGGCTGTCTCGCCATACTGCTCGCGCGCGCCTTCCCCCGGGCAGGTATCGACGCCGCCGATATTTCTTCCGCAGCGCTGGACGTGGCGCGGCGTAACGTGAAGGATTATCGTCTCGCGCGACGTATCCGACTCGTGAAATCGGATCTGTTTTCTGCGCTTGGCGAAAAACAATACGACCTGATCATCTCCAATCCGCCGTACGTCACCGCCGCTGCAATGCGCCGGCTGCCGCGCGAACACCGTCACGAACCGCGCCTGGCGCTGGCCGGCGGTCAGGACGGACTCGACCCGGTGCGCGCGATACTGCTGCAGGCAGCAGCCTTTCTCAGACGCGATGGAACGCTGATGGTGGAGGTCGGCAGCGGGCGCCCGCGCCTCGAGCGGGCGTTCCCGCGGGTGGAATTCACCTGGCTGGAGACCCCTGGCGGCGGCGATGTTTTCCTTTTGCGCCGCGAGCAACTCCCGGGCTGACCGTTTCGATTCCCAACGCCGCGAGCAGTTGCCGGGTTTCTTGCGGGGGCAATTCGACCGATTGCCCACGCCTCAGGCGCGGCGGCAGGACCAGGCTGCCGAAGCGCACCCGCATCAGGCGGCTCACCCGCAAGCCGACCGCCTCGAACAGGCGGCGCACTTCGCGATTACGGCCTTCGCGGACAACAATCCGGTACCAGTGATTGGCGCCTTCACCCCCCTGGTCGTAAACGGACTCGCAGCGTGCAATGCCGTCATCAAGCGGCACCCCTGACAGCAGCTTTGCTTGTTGCTCGGGGCCAAGCCGTCCCTGCACCCGCACGGCATACTCCCGCTCCAGGCCGTAGCGCGGGTGCATCATGCGATTGGCGAGTTCACCCGATGTGGTGAGAACCAGCAGGCCGCAGGTGTTGAAGTCGAGCCGTCCCACCGCCAGCCATTTCGCACCGCGCGGCTCGGGCAAGTCGTCGAATACACTGCGGCGCCCGGCAGGGTCTTCGCGACTGACGATCTCGCCCTCCGGCTTGTGGTACAGCAGTACTTTCGGCAACTGCCCACCTGCGGAACGGCGGAGCACCTGGTCCCCGACCCGGATGATGTCGTGCGGACCGACGCGCATCCCGATCATCGCTGGCGCCCCGTTCACGGTCACGCGACCGGCTCGCATCAATTCTTCCATCTTGCGGCGCGAGCCCAAGCCGGCCTGAGCCAGTACCTTCTGCAATTTGTGCGTGCCGTCGTTCGGGCGCGCGGATTGGTCGTCGTCTTTGGTCATGGGCGTAGTTTAGGCTTCGCGCCGCTCTATCACAGCCTGCGCCAGCGTCCCGCTATCGACGTGTTCGAGTTCGCCGCCTACCGGCAGCCCGCGTGCGATCCGCGTCACCTTCAAGCCGCGGGCGCGTAACGCTTCGCCCACGTAGTGCGCGGTGGCCTCCCCCTCCACCGTAAAGTTGGTGGCGAGAATCGCCTCGCGCACCACGCCGTCGGCCGCGCGCTGGATCAGCCGGTCAAGGTGGATCTCGCGGGGGCCGATGCCGTCGAGCGGCGACAGCGCACCCATCAGTACGAAATACAGGCCCTGGTAGCACTGGGCTTGTTCCATCATCAGCAGGTCGCCGGGCGCCTCCACCACGCACAGCAAGGCGGGATCACGCCGCGGCGAGCTGCACAACCCGCATACCGGATCCTCGGAATAATTGTTGCATTTCTCGCAATGGCGGACGCGGGCGAGCGTCTGCGTCAGCGCCGCGGCCAGGCGCGCCGCGCCGGGAGGGTCGCGCTGCAACAGGTGATAGGCCATCCGCTGCGCCGACTTGGGGCCGACTCCCGGCAGGCAGCGCAAGGCGGCAATCAACTCTTCGAGGGAAGACGATGCCTTCATCCTCAGAAGGGCAGCTTCATTCCCGGCGGCAGCGGCAATCCCGCGGTCGCGGCAGCCATTTTTTCCTGCGTCGTCGTCTCGATCCGGCGCGCCGCGTCGTTGACGGCCGCGGCAACCAGGTCCTCCAGCATGTCCTTGTCGTCGGCCAGCAGCTTCGGATCAATGGTCACACGTTTGACCTCGTGGCGACCGGTCATGACGACCTTGACCAGGCCCGAACCCGCCTGGCCTTCGATTTCCATGACCGCCAGCTGCTCCTGCAGCTTCTTCATATTCTCCTGCACGAGCTGCGCTTGCTTCATCAGATTGCCGATACCGCCCTTCATGCCTGCTTCTCCGGTTGTCTCACTGTACTGGCTTGATCGAGGATCCCACGATGCGCGCGTCGAAGTTGTCCACCAGTTCGCGCACGAACGGGTCCTGCTCGATGGCAGCAATGGCCTGCGCCTGCTTCTGCTGCTTGTCTCTGTCGGCAACGGCCGCCGGCGAGGCGCCAGCGTTTCCGGCGAGCTGTATCACCAGCCTGAGCTTGCCGCCGAAGTGCTGCTCGAGCGCGGTCTTCAACCGCTCCTGGTACGGTCCGTCCAGCAGGTGCTGGTGCGCCTGGGCAATCCTGAGGTCGATGCGCGTCGCTTCACGCGCCACCAGCTCGCAATGCTGCGCCAGCATGCGCGCCATCCCGGTCAAGCTGAGTTTCTCGACCAGGCCCGACCAGGCGATGTCATCGCTGTTTTTTTTTGATTCCGGGGCCGGCGGCGCCGACGGGGCACTGGCCGCGTGCTGGGGTGCGGGGGACCGCTGGGACGACGCGACCGCCGCCCCCTGCCCCGCCGGCGCAAAAGCCAGCATCCTGAGCAGCGTCATCGTGAAACCGGCGCGCTCATCGGGCGCAAGACCGAGGTCGCCGCGCCCCTGTATCGCGATCTGGTAGTAGAGCTGCAAATCCTCAGGCGAAAACAGCTGTGCCAGTTCGCCGATCGCAGGGCGGTCGGGCTCGTCATCCGGCACGGCGTCCGGTACCGTCTGGACCAGCGAGAGGCGATGCAGGAGCGAGGCCAGATTCTGGAGCGCGGACTCGAACGACAGGCTGAGTGCCTCCATGCGCGCAGCCTCTCCCATCAATGCCGGTCCGTCCTGTTTCGCAAGCGCCCGCAGGATTGCATACAGGTGATCCTGCCCGACCACACCGAGCATGGCGCTCACCGATTCCCGGGTGACGCTGCCCCCACCATGGGCAATCGCCTGGTCGAGGAGACTCAAGGCGTCGCGCAGGCTACCTTGTGCCGCGTGCGCGAGCAGCGGTAACGCCTGGGGTTCAAAGCGCACGCTCTCGGTCTCCAGCACTTGCTGCAGGCGGTCCCGGATCTGCTGCTGTGGTATTTGTTTGAGGTTGAACTGCAGGCAGCGCGACAGCACCGTGACCGGGATTTTCTGCGGATCGGTCGTGGCCAGGATGAACTTGACGTGCGCAGGCGGCTCTTCCAGCGTCTTCAGCATCGCGTTGAATGCGTTGCGCGACAGCATGTGCACTTCGTCGATGATGTAGACCTTGTAGCGGCCGGCGGTGGGAGCGTAGAGCGCGTTCTCCAGCAACTCCCGCATGTTGTCCACCTGGGTATTGGAGGCGGCGTCGAGCTCGAGCAGGTCGACGAAGCGGCCGGAGTCGATCTCCGTGCACGCGGCGCATCGCCCGCAGGGGGTCGCGGTGACGCCGGTTTCGCAGTTGAGCGCCTTCGCGATGATGCGCGCCAGCGTCGTCTTGCCCACGCCGCGCGTTCCGGTGAAAAGATAGGCATGATGCAGCCGTTGCTGCGTCAGCGCGTTTTCCAGCGCCCGCACGACATGTTCCTGCCCGACCAGCTCGGAAAAAGTCCTGGGGCGCCACTTGCGGGCGAGAACCTGCGTCATTGAAAAGCGGTGTGCAGTGGCTGGTGAAGAGTGAGCGGTATTTTACCGTCAACCGCACAGGTTTGCGCCTTGACGATCATCCGTCGCGAGACGCCGCCACCGTCAGAAGTGATACTGCAGGCGAACCTGATGGAAGTTGATGCCGTCGTTGGGCTTCTTGATGCTGCCGTTGGAGAGGTGTTGCAAGCGGTAACCCAGGTCCCAGGCGCTCCTGACGCCAAAGCGGTAGCCGAAACCGACATGGTCGCCGAACTGGAATGCCGTGCTGAAGCGCTTGTCCCCGATCTGCGTCTTGGACAGCAAGTGAAAACCGATTGCCGCTTCCGCGTAGGGCCCTGCCAGATCGTTGCGCTGCAGGCGAAATACCGGTGTGAAACCGATCTCGCCAATGTCACCGTTCTGGCCGGGGAGCGCATCTTGCCGCCAGTAGCCCACGCCCAGGTCCCAATAGCCGCCGACGTGCCATTCACCACCCTGGAACCAGCGCTGGCTCCAGTCCCATTGAATGGCCACCCGTCCCATGTCGGTGCCATCACCGCGGCCGGCCTCGACCGCAACGCCGTCCACCGCCGCGGCGGGAATGGCTGCCAGCGCCAGTAAACCCGCGACAGCGCCTGCCGAAAATATTTTTTTCATTCTTGTCACCGGACTCCGGGTCAGGCCCGCCAAATTAGGGAGGCGAGCCTTACCCCCGGCACTTGCAAGAAATAGCTTTGGCTGCTTCCTTCCGGACCTGACCAGGTTCACTACCGTGCAATGCGGGGAGGCCCGCCATCAGCAGATTGTAAGCATTATTCACCGGCGCGACCACCCGCCTCCGGATTCGGGCTAGAATCTTTACAAGCGCGTTGTTTGGTGCTTCCATTTGACTGGAATCGAGTGCGGAACCCACCGCGCCCCGCGTCAAATTTCCGGCGATGACCGATACCGTAAGCGGAGGAATGCATGGCCACGAAGGCGATTGAATCCGTACTGCAGGAAAACCGCGTCTTCCCGCCCAGCCCGGCGTTCGCCAGGCAGGCCGCCATACCGAGCATGGACGCCTACCGCAAGCTGTGCGCCGAAGCCGAGAAAGATTTCGAGGGATTCTGGGGAAAACTCGCGCGCGAGAACTTGTTGTGGCAGAAGCCCTTCACCCGGGTTCTCGACGAAACCAACGCGCCGTTCTTCAAGTGGTTTGATGACGGTGAGTTGAACGCCTCTTACAACAGCCTCGATCGCCATCTCAAGACCCAGCCGGACAAGGTCGCGATCATCTTCGAGGCCGACGACGGCAAGGTCACCAAGATCACCTACCAGGAACTTTACCGCCGCGTCTGCATGATGGCGAACGGCCTCAAGTCGCGCGGCATCAAAAAAGGTGACCGCGTCATCGTCTACATGCCGATGTCGGTCGAGGCCGTGGTGGCGATGCAGGCCTGCGCGCGTATCGGCGCCGTTCACTCCGTGGTGTTCGGAGGGTTCTCCGCGAAAAGCCTTCAGGAACGCATCATCGACGCGGGCGCCGTCGCAGTGCTTACGGCGGACGGGCAGTTCCGCGGCGGCCGCGAGATTCCTCTCAAACCGGCGGTGGACGAAGCGCTCGCCATGGGCGGGTGCGAATCCATCAAGTCCGTGGTGGTGTACAAGCGCACCAGCACCGCGATCCAGTGGGACGCCAAACGCGACGTCTGGCTGCAGGAATTGGTAAAGGACCAGCCGGAAACCTGTGAACCGACCTGGGTCAACGCCGAGCACCCGTTGTTCATCCTCTACACCTCCGGCTCGACCGGCAAGCCGAAAGGCATACAGCATTCCACCGGCGGCTACCTGCTGTGGACCATTCTGACCATGAAGTGGGTCTTCGATTGCAAACCGGCGGACGTGTTCTGGTGCACGGCGGACGTGGGCTGGGTGACCGGGCATTCATACGTCGCGTACGGACCGCTCGCGTGCGGCGTGACCGAGGTGGTGTTCGAAGGCGTGCCAATCTACCCCGACGCCGGCCGTTTCTGGAAAATGATCCAGGACCACCAGGTAACGGTGTTCTACACCGCCCCCACCGCGATCCGCTCGCTGATCAAGGCGGGCGGCGAGTTGCCGAAGAAGTACGACCTGTCCTCGCTGCGCATACTCGGCACGGTGGGAGAGCCGATCAATCCCGAGGCGTGGATGTGGTACCACGAAATGGTGGGTGGCGGCCGCTGTCCGATCGTGGACACCTGGTGGCAGACCGAAACCGGCGGCCACATGATCACGCCGCTACCCGGCGCGACGCCGACCAAGCCCGGATCGGCGACCTTTCCCCTTCCCGGCATCATCGCGGACATCGTGGACGAAACCGGCCACTCGGTGGGCAGGGGCAAGGGCGGCGTGCTGGTAATCAAGCGCCCCTGGCCGGCGATGCTGCGCACCATCTGGGGTGATCCCGAGCGCTTCAAGAAAACCTACTATCCCGAGGATTTCAAGGGCAAGTACTATTTGGCCGGCGACGGCGCCTCATTCGACGAAGACGGCTACATCAGGATCATGGGCCGCATCGACGACGTACTCAACGTTTCCGGCCATCGTCTCGGCACCATGGAGATCGAGT
>Ga0137409_10004217_pt1 | contig 15120 bp, 16 predicted proteins | sample CZODoug1_16funga_FD_122059 | JGI IMG/M metagenome (GOLD analysis project Ga0137409, IMG submission 122059) | Vadose zone soil fungal communities from Angelo Coast Range Reserve, California, USA - CZODoug1_16fungal (Hybrid Assembly) | ecosystem: Environmental > Terrestrial > Soil > Vadose zone... | reverse complement strand
GCCTCCATCTTTCATCACACGTTTCAAACGCTGGGCAGCCATCACTTCCTGACCGAAGGATTCTCCAATGACTTCGCCCAGTGGGTGCTCGTGGACGCCAACCGCAATGACCTCGCCGAGCAGCTCGCGGCGCTGGACATCCGCGACTACGTTTCCATCGCCGCGCTGCGCAGCGATCTCTGCCGCCTTACGAGCGACTTTTGCGCCGCGTTCCCTCATTTTGCCACCCAGGCCACGCTGGAGCGTTTCTATTTCTGCGAGAGCGTGGAAGTCACGGCGCCGCTGGGCCACAGCGCGCAAACACTGGACGAATTCCGGAATGGCATTGCACACCTCAGCCACGCCAGCTTTTACTTTCACTTCATCTCTTCAAGGCTGCGGCTGCAACTGCGGACGAACGATTTTTCGCACTGGCTTGCGAATGGCCTGGGTCTCGGAACTCTGGGGGATAGCGTCAATCACATCGATATCTACACCAATACATTGGACGGCTCGCGCGCCAAACTGCTGCGGCTCATCGACCGCGAAAGGAGGAAGGCATGAGCGAAACGCTGGCGCTGAACCGCATTCCGCTGGATGACTACGCCGAACTTCTCGGCGCCGGCGAGATCGAGGAGTTGCGGGCGCTGGCCAAACCGTTGCGAGGCCGCAGCATCGAAATGATCAACTCCACGGCCGTTGGCGGAGGGGTGGCGGAGATTCTCAATCGACTGGTGCCTCTGGCGGAAGAATTGGAGCTGAATATCAAATGGGACGTGATGACGGGCGGCCAGGATTTTTTCGATGTGACGAAGGCGTTCCACAACGCGCTGCACGGCGCTCCTTATCATGCCAGCCCGAGGGATTTCGAGATTTTTCTCGCGTACAACGAACGAAACCGCGCAACTCTTCCCCTCGACGCGGAATTCATGGTAATCCACGACCCGCAGCCGGCGGCTTTGATTGATGCACGCAAGCCTGTAGCGAACCACTGGGTCTGGCGCTGCCACATCGATCTTTCACATCCGAACCGCGCGGTCTGGGACTTCCTCGAAAAATTCGTTTCCCGGTATGACGGAGCGATGTTTTCGTCGCCGGAATTTTCCCGGCAGCTCCCGATTCCGCAATATCTATTTTATCCGGCGATCGATCCGCTTTCGGAGAAAAATCAGGAACTCCAACCGGATTTCATCGCGGAAGTTCTCGCTCGCTACCGGATCGATCCGCAGCGCACGATCCTCACGCAAATCTCGCGGTTCGACCGCTTGAAGGATCCCGTGGGCGTAATCCGCGCGTACCGCATCGTGAAGCGATATTTCGATTGCCAGCTCGTCCTTGCAGGTGGCGGCGCAGCGGACGATCCGGAAGGCGCGGTGGTGTTGAAAGAAGTCCTGCGCGAAGCGGACAACGACGCCGATATCAAGATTCTCGAACTTCCTACCTGGGCGCCGCTGGAAGTCAACGCTCTGCAGCGGGCTTCCACGGTTGTGATTCAAAAAAGCTTACGCGAAGGTTTCGGCCTCACCGTTTCCGAAGCGCTCTGGAAGAAAAAGCCGGTGGTGGCTTCCGCGGTGGGCGGAATTCCGATTCAAATCATTCACAAGCACACCGGGCTGCTTTCTCACTCCGTGGAAGGTACGGCGTACCAGATTCGATTCTTGCTTTCGCACCCGGAGATCGCGGTGAAGCTTGGCGAGCACGGCCATCAGCACGTGAAGGAAAATTTCCTGATCACGCAGAAATTGAAACGTTACCTGACGCTCTTCTTGACGCTTGCCCGCGGGTCGTGAGAAACCCTGCGTCTGCGGGCAACTCTGCATAGTGCGGCACCATCTAAGTTCAAGAAGCGGAACTTCGTCCAGCCGAAGCCAGCCCCTGCTTTCTACGATTCAACTTTCATGTCCAGGGAGACCGCGTATGAAGCGCGTTGCACTTCTGTTATTTCTGGCGGGCTGGCTCGTGCCGTTGGCGTCGGCGCAGGATCACTTCCAAGTGGGCGCTTACGCGGATTACTTTCGCATCTCGCAAACCAATTCCAACATGGCGGGCTTGGGAGCGCGTGTCGGCGTAAAAGCGCTGCCTTACCTGATGCTGGAAGGCGAGATGAGTTACGACTTCAACCAGGCTTTCACGGAAGGGTTCACGAACCCGAGCGGCGGCGCAATCACTTTCCAGAACAGCAATGTCAAAGTGCTGCACGGTCTCTTTGGCCCAAAGCTCATTGGAGGCCACGGCAAGATTCGTCCATTCGTAACGCTGAAGGGTGGATTCGTCAATTTCCGGCTGGATCCAAGGCCCGCAAGCTTTTCAGGGTTTTTGAGCTCAGTGGACAACTTGCGCACGAACAACGTGAGCGGGGCGGTCTACCCCGGCGCGGGTTTGGAAGGCCACATCGGGCCGGTTGGTCTGCGGCTTGAAGCAGGGGATGAAATTTACTTTGCTAACGGAACGCATCACAATGCGCGCGTTGCGTTCGGGCCGTTCATCCGTTTCTAGGAAGCAGCCAGAACATAGCAGTGGAAAGAAATTGTCTCAACCTGAAGGCTGACCACGATTCATCTGTCGTTGCTATCCGCGTCCTTCAATCTAGGACGCATTTCCGGGACGCGCAAGCCGGCGCGTCCTTTTCTGTACACTCGCCGGCAATCATCGAGTGTTACCATCTCTCCGCGCGAAGAAGGAGCAAAACCATGAGATGGACACCCGGCGGGGAAAGCCAGGACGTAGAGGATCGTCGCGATGAATCCGACGGCGGGGGAGGCGGCTTTCAATTTGGCGGCATGCACGTCGGCATTGGCGGCGCCATCCTGCTCTTGATTCTCAGTTTTGTCTTCAAGACCAACTTCTTCGCTCTGCTCAGCGGAGGCGGTTCGGCCTCGCCGGACACGGCCGCCGTCCGGAAAGCCGATCCTGCGCGTGACGCCGCGGAGAAACCGCTGGTGCAATTTGTGTCGTTTGTGCTCGACGATAGGCAGAAGACCTGGACGGAGCTTCTGCCGCAACAAGCGGGCAAGCCGTATCACCACGCGAAACTGGTGCTCTTCCGGGATTCCATTCAATCAGGATGCGGCGGGGCGGAAGCCGCGACGGGCCCGTTTTATTGTCCCGGCGACGAGAGGGTTTACATCGATCTTGGTTTTTTTGACGAACTGAAGCGCCGTTTCGGGGCGCCCGGCGAATTCGCGCAAGCCTACGTGCTCGCGCACGAACTGGGCCACCACGTGCAAAATATTCTGGGCATCGAGCGCAGGCTGCGTCAATTGCAGGAGCAAAATCCTCGTGCGCAGAAACCGTTATCCGTGAAGATGGAGTTGCAAGCCGATTGCTTTGCCGGAATCTGGGCGCATACCACCCAGCAACGCGGCCTGCTTGAGCAAGGAGATGTCGAGTCCGCTCTTGGCGCGGCTTCCGCGGTGGGAGATGACCGGCTGCAGAAGATGGCCACCGGGCACGTAAATCCGGATTCCTTCACGCACGGCAGCTCCGAACAACGCATGATGTGGTTCCGCAAAGGGCTCGATTCCGGCTCGATCGCTGCGTGCAATACCTTCGCTCAATAACCATTTCCGCCGACGCGCTCGCGGTTTCCCTAGCTCAAGCAGGTGCGTATCGCACGGAGAAATCGAGCGCGTACTCTCGCGAGCGCATTGAACAAATCCGAGGAATTTTCCGAAAATCAATTCGACGTGGTGGTGGAGCCGCGGGTAGCATCGCCGAAATGCTCGTGATGCTGGCGAAGGAGAAATTGATCGGTCATTCCGGCGATATAGTCGCAAACAATGACGTGCCGCGCTTCCGCTTGCGAAAGCTCTTCATAGAAAGCAGGCATAGAGCCAGGAGTTGCGAGGTAGTAGGCGAAGACCTCTTCCAGGCATTTTACGGAGCGGTCGCGGTCCTCAGTGATGGCGGGGTGATCATAAATGTGTTTGAAGAGAAAGCGCTTGAGCTGCGCATTGCGCGCCGTTGCCGCCTCGCTGAAACCGGCAAGGCGTTTGGGAGCATGCCGAATATCGTCCGTGGAGGAAACGGCAGACGCAAGGACCCGCTGCTGGGTGGATTCGAGCAAGTCCGAAGCCAGCGAGTCCAGAACGCGCTTGAGAGCCTCGTTGAATTTCAGCTTTTCGCGTGCGCTGGGATGCGCGGAGTCCACCTGATCGTAGACCTCGCCAAAAAACGATACTTCCTGGCATAGCGCCCGTACATCGAGAAGCTCGGCTTCCAGAGCGTCGTCGAGATCGGCGGTGTTGTACGCGATTTCATCCACCCAGTCGATGAGCTGTGCCTCGAGCGGCGGGCGCAAATCGAGAAGGTATTCGGCAAGCTGCGGAAATTCCGCGCCGGAATAATCGCGCGAATGCTTGATGATGCCCTCGCGCACTTCGAAGGTGAGATTCAATCCGGGAAAATCGAGATAGCGCTGTTCGAATTGTTCGACGATGCGCAGCGCGTGCAGATTGTGATTGAAATAGCCGCCGTGCGCGAGCATCAATTCGTCGAGCTTTCGCTCGCCGGCATGCCCGAAAGGCGGATGGCCGATGTCGTGGACGAGAGCGAGAGCTTCGGCGAGCTCGGTGTTCAGGCCCAGAGCGGAAGCGACGGTGCGCGCGATTTGCGCGACTTCAAGAGTGTGCGTCAGGCGGTTGCGAAAGTGGTCCGAATAGCGCGTGGTGAAAACCTGCGTCTTGGCTTCGAGACGCCGGAAGGCTCGCGAGTGAATGATGCGGTCGCGATCTCGCGCATAAGCGCTGCGGTAGGGATGGTCAGGCTCCGGGTGGCGCCGTCCACGGGAATCTCCCGCGCGCATGGCCCAAGGAGCAGGGGTGGGAACTCGTTCGATGGGCGGCTCCGTAAATTCCCGCCTGATCTGCTGGATCCATTACTGCGGGACGGATTCACATCAAGACTTGGGCGAAAGCGCGTCCAGCCCGCGATCGGCTGCTTCCGCAATGGCGCCATCCGGGAATTCTTTTTTGATCTGCTGGTAGAGGCTGGCGGCGTCTTGCGGCTTGGTAGTGCGAAGCAGGGCTGCGAGCTCCAGCAGCACCAGCGGACGGGGCACGAGGACCGTCGGCTTGTCCGCAAGCGTGCGGAAGATCTTGACGGCATCGTCAGGTTTGCCGGTGCGCGAATAAATGACGGCCATCTGATATTGCGCCATCGCGGCGAGCTCTTTGTCGCTGCCGCCGCTGAGCCTCTTCAGCTCCTCAAGCGCCTGGTTGTGGCGCTCAAGGTCTTCAAGCGCGAGAGCATTGTAATAACGAGCAAGTTTTCCGGGGTTGGTTTTCGGATATTTGTCCGCAACGCTTGCGAATTTCACCGAGGCATCCTGCGCGCGTGCCGCCTCGTTGGCATAGACAGGCTCATTGGGAAGCGCAGGATCAGGAGCGGCGCCTACGCGGCCCTCATAGGCCTTCATCGCGGTATCAAACGCGGCGGAAGCTTCCACGGTCTGGCGATCGATGTAGAAGCGCCATCCGCCATAGCCCAGCGCCGCCAACAGCGCAACAACTACAACGATAAGCGTGAATTGTCCGTGGGAAATGACGGCTTCCGCGCCGTGCTCGATGGTTTCCTTGATTTTGTCCTGCTTCAGCTCTTTGCGCGAGATATGTTCGGTCACGCACGCTCTCCTGATGGAAGTGGAATTCATAATCCTAGCATAAGACCCGTAGCGATGCGGGATTGCCATGGGAGCCTTTGGAATCGATCGCGGTTTTACCTTTCCGCCCGAATCGCCGCCGCCGTTTTCTGAAGCTTGATGGAAAGTGCTAGCTTTAAGAGATGCAAGCGGCGTGCATCCATTGCGGCGCGGAACATTCGCTGAAGGAAACGGAATTGGGCGGTCATTCGAAAGTGCGGTTTCGCTGCTCGAAATGCGGAAAGAGCACCGTCGTGCGAGTGAAATACCACTCGAATGCCACCGTGGTCATGTCTCCGCTTCCTTCCTTTGCGCGGGCCGCTCCCGGAGGTTTGAATCTGGATTCGCAGCCCGCGGATCCCAGCCTGAAGCTCCCTGCGGCGGCAGACGTGATTCTGAGCGTCACGTCCGGTCCCTCCAAGGGCGCCAACCACACGCTCACCAAGCCGCGAGTGGTGCTGGGGCGTGAGGGCGCGGATATTGCCGTGGAGGACCCGAAGATTTCCCGGTATCACTGCCTGCTCGAAGTGCGCGATACCTACGTCAATCTGAAAGACATGGATTCGACCAATGGTACGTTTTTCGATGAAGAGCGCGTTCGCGCCGCGATGCTGCTGGATGGCGCCGAGTTTCGAATCGGCGGAAGCATGATCCGTCTGAATTTCCAGCCGAAGTAGCGCACCTCTTTCATTCCTTAAGAATTCAAGTCGCCGGGCGCCCGGCCTGCTGCTTTATCTTTGTGAGATACTACCGCCGGTTGCCATCTCATCCGGAGTCCGATGAACCTCCTTTCCACCTGCCTGATCACGCGCAATGAGGAACACAACTTGCCGCGTGTCCTGAATTCGGTGAAAGGTATTGCGGACGAAATTGTGGTGGTGGATTGCGGAAGCGCGGACCGTACCTTGGAAATCGCGCGCGATCACGGCGCGAAAGTCATTACACGAGCTTGGACGAATTTTGCAGAACAAAAAAATATCGCCGCGGGGGCGGCAAGCCACGACTGGATCTTGTCGCTGGACGCCGACGAAGAGCTGAGCACGGAGCTACAAGACTCGCTGCTTGCATGGAAAAAACAAGAGCCGGAGTTTGCGGTGTACGAATTTGCACGGCGCGCGTGGTATCTCGGCGCGTGGGTTCATCACACGAGTTGGCACCCGGATTTTCAGCGGCGCCTCTTTCGGCGAGACGCCGCACAATTTTCCGGGATCATCCACGAAGGATTGCGCTTCCAGGGAAAGCCCGGCCGCCTCAAAGGCGACTTGCTTCACTATACGGTGCGCACCGTTGAAGAGCATGAGCAAAAAGTCGAACAATATACGACGCTCGCTGCGCAGCAAATGCTCACAAGCGGAAGACGAAGCTGGCGCGCGGCCATGTGGCTGGCCCCTCCCTGGAATTGGCTCAACAATTATGTGCTGTGTTTCGGTTTCCTTGATGGCCATCGCGGCTGGGTTATCTCGCGAATGTCAGCCCGGGGCGCCTGGCTGAAATTCAGGAAACTCGGAGAGCTCATTGAAGCACAGCAACAAGCCGGCGAAGTGAAAGCACCATGAAAGTGCTGTACGTGGACCTGGAGCGTGAATGGCGCGGCGGGCAGAGCCAGGCCTTGTTAACACTTCGCGGGCTTCGCGAACGCGGACACGAAGTTGAACTGTTGACAGCACAAGATGCGGCGCTGGCGGAACGCGCAGAGGTGGTTGGAATTGACGTGCACACCGTTCCCCGAACCGGCTTGCGTGCGTGGGCCGCGCGCGCGCTGCGCCGCCTGCTGGCAAAGAACCAGTTTGAGATTGTTCATCTGAATGAGCCGCACGCGCTGACTGCCGCATGGCTCGCGGGTGTGCAGAAACGATTGCCTCTCCTGCTCTCTCGCCGAATTGGATTCCCCTTGCAGAAAAACTGGGTTTCGCAAGCGCGCTACCGCGCGGTGGAGCGATTCCTCCCGAACAGCAAAGACGTCGCCCGGAGCTTAATCGATTCAGGAATCGCGGCAGAAAGAATTTCAATTGTGAATGAAGGTGTTGAGATTTTGCCTCCGCCGACAGCAGAGCAGCGGAAGAGCGCGCGGGAGCTTTGGGGAATAGGTGAAAAGGAATTCTTGTTTGGTTGCGTGAGCGTTTTTGTCCCGGAAAAAGGCCAGCGCCACCTGATCGAGGCCCTGCCGGCAGTGCGAGGGTCGCATCCGGAAGCCCGTCTGATTCTCGCGGGCGACGGCGCCTCCCGCGCGGAACTGGAAACCCTTGCAAAGCAGTTGGGACAAGCCAAAGCGGTACTTTTCCCCGGATTCGTGAATAATGTGGCGCAGGTTTACGATGCGCTTGACGCATTCGTTTTTCCATCCGAGTTCGAGGGTCTGGGAACTGCATTGCAGACGGCGATGGCCGCGGGCTTGCCTTCTATCTCGACCACGCGCGGGGCGCTGGCTGAAGTCGTGGATCATGAGCGCACCGCCCTCGTCTGCGAGCCCGATGGAAAACAGTTTGCGGCCGCGATGCTTCGATTTCTCGCGGATACGGAGCTGCGGCAGAATCTCGGCGCCGCAGGCCAGCTGGAAATCGAACAGCGATTTTCCGCGGGGCGCATGGTGGAAAACACGATTCGCGTTTACGAGGAAGTGCTCCGAAAAAGAAAAATGGCATGAATCCGCCTGAGCTCACCATCGTTCAGCGAGCGGTCCTGCAGCGCCTTCCTGCGCTTGGGTTGCCTTCCGGCGCCCGCGTCCTCGATGCTCCCTGCGGCGGGACGGCCGCGCTGACGCTGGCGCTCCTGGAGCGGGGATTCGACACCGTCGGCGCAGACGTGGATCCCGAAGCGGAAGCGCGGCTCGGAAAAGTCTTTGCGAGAGCCAATCTTGACGCGCCGTTCCCTTGGCCGGATCGCAGCTTCGACGTCGCATTTTCAACGGAAGGAATCGAGCACCTGGAGAATCACTTTTCGTTTCTGCGCGAGATGTCCCGGATACTCAAGCCGGGCGGCGTCCTGGTCCTTACGACTCCCAATATCACCGCGCTTCGGTCTCGCATGCGCTTCTTCGGCAGCGGGTTTTTCGGCCGCGATGGGCGTCCCCTGAACGAAGCCTCGCGCCGTCCGCTCCACCATATTGGCCTGGCGACATTTCCCGAGCTGCGCTACGAACTGCACACCTGCGGCTTCCGCCTGATCGACGTCCGTCACACGCACATCAAACCCATCAGCTATCTTTACGCGATTTATGCGCCCTGGATGTGGCTTTACACGCGCATGGCTTTCCGCAAGGAAAAGGACCCGGCGCAACGGAAGAGAAACCAGGAGATTCTCGCGACGCTACTGTCGCCGTCGGTCCTCTTAGGCGAATGTTTGATGCTGATTTCCAGAAAAGCGTAGGTTTCTGAAATCGGCACGATTCGACAATTTTGCGGGAAATGATTGCGGGAAAAATGGAAGCGCCTGGCATCTCTTCCCAGATCCGCCAGGCGCTTCCGTCTTGCTTGAAATTTTTGCACCAGTTTTCTGCTTTCTCTTGTTCCAGCGTTTCCCTCCTATCCGCTCGCCGTTTTACGTCAAGCTATCTTGGGGATTGAACTACCCATCGCCCTTTTGGCTCGAGAAACTCCACCCCGATGGCAAAGCCGTGGCCTTGCAACGGTTGGCAATAAGCTACACGGGCCGAGGAGCGAAAGTCTCCGGTGCGCGAGGCGAACGTCAATTTCTCGCCTTGTTCCCAGCGGCGCACACTCACCACTCGAGCGCCGCGCGCGCTCACGTTTTCCGTAAATGTCGATTCCGAGCCGGGCACCTGGCGATGCCCGTCAATGCATACGGGAATCTCCATCAGGATGCGGTTGTCGGCCCGATGAAACATAAATTTATTCCCGAGAGGCATGATCGCTGTTCATCCTCACAGGCACGCGGCAATGCGCGTGAGATTTTGTACGCTGCTGCTGCCCCGCCGGTGTTTCATGGCATAGAGCGCACGGTCCGCGGCGCCAAGAAGTTTTTCGGGCGTGTCGCCATCTTCCGGGAAAGCCGCCACGCCGGCGCTCACGGAGAGCGCGGGATGTTCGGGCTCGGTGGAGAGGCGTTCGCGAATCCGCGAAACGACGCGCGAGGCGATGTCCGGGCCGGCCTCGGGCAACACGACTGCAAACTCATCTCCGCCGTATCGCGCGGCGGTATCGATCGCGCGGGAATGGTTCCGCAGGATTTTTCCGATGCGCACCAGGGCGCGGCTGCCGGTCAGGTGGCCGTACTGATCGTTGATGATCTTGAGTCCATCCATGTCCAGAAGCACGATGCTGAACGGGCGCTGCGTGCGCCGCGAGCGGTCCAACTCCGCTTCGATCACGCTGATCAGCCGCCGATAATTGGCCAGCCCGGTCAGCGGGTCGCTCACAGCCATCGAGCGAACTTGTTCGAAGAGGCGCGCTTGCTCCAGCAACGCTCCCGATAACACCACGACATAGCTCGACGTCTTGCTCAGCTCCGCCAGGAAAAACGGGCCATCGAAAAGCTGCCGCGAAAATGCCGCGGCGACGTGGCAAATCACGTTCAGCGACGCGACGATGAAAAGCGAATACTCGAAGAGCGTCGCCTCGCTTTTTTTCTCCCGGTCATTCTTGAGGCGCAAGCGGAAGCAAACTGCGGCAACCATGAACAGCGCCGCGGGCAGCAAGTCCCACGGACGCGACAGGATTCTTGTGGCATGCGCCATCGGAGCGGACGGTGCCGCAAAAAAGGCCGCGCTCGTCAGATACGTCGCGAGCGCAACTACGAGTAACGCTGCCGCGGTCTCTTTGCTCGGCTGCCGGGCCGTGGGCATGAAGCGTTCCACTGCCAGGGCGGCCAGCAAGAGCACCGCCAAGAGAGTGCGGCCGACCATCCAGCCCGTCGGAATACTTGAAAGTGCTACCGGGCCAGAGGCCAGGGCCTCGGTCAGACCAAAGTACCCGACCGTCTCAATAATCCCCGAAAGCACGAATCCGAACGCCAGGATTAGCGCCGTACGATCGTGGGTGCCGCGAAATCGCACCAGCGCATTGGCCGCGTAGCAAAAGCTGAGCAGCGTGCCGCCGACTTCGAGGTAGAGATATGTGTGCGAAGAACCGGCCGCGCCGGTTACCCGCAGGTAGAAAATGAATGCCAGGAAGACGGTGAGCAGGATGATTCCGCAACTGATCAGGACGCGCGAGCGCACCAGCCACGAGGAAGCGGCATCCCGCTCCTCCCGGAGAAACCCTGCGATCTTGCCCAAACCCCCCACGAAATCCCCCAAATGCCGAAGAAAACCCGCAACTACCAAGGGATGCAAGTTTGTGCCCTTTAATGCGCAAAAATTCATCCTCGTAACTAATTAAAATACAATGAGTTACAAGGATGTTGCAGGGCTTGACTTCAGCGAACAAGGGAGCGAGACACGGACCACCGCGCCAAATTCGTAGATTGGGACACTATCATTTGTGTTTCGTTAGAGTTACCAGAAGGATGGTTTGTATCACTGAGATTCTGAGGATTGTCTCAGACTGAGACAGTCTCAACCATTGAAACACTCGGCAAGCCAGGAGGGCAGGGGCTACAGCTTCGTTTCGGGGGCCGGGAGGTCCCTGGCAGTCACGGGATCCGTGAAGCCATGGACCTTATGCGAGCCATCGCAGAAGGGCTTGTTGGCGGAGTGGCCGCACCGGCAGAGGCTTATGGCAGTCCGCCCGGCGAGGCCAAAGGGCTTCCCCTCGGGATCGACAATTTCGAAATCACCCTCCACGCGGATGGACCCGTTGTGCTTGACCGTGATTCTTGTCGTCGCCATTTTTTCTCCTGAGTCACACAAAGTATGCCGATACTCTTGCGCTGCAACAAGCGGAAACGACAAGCGCCCCGGCCAGGCTGGAACGCTCTCACTCCACACAACACAAAACTCTGAAAACGAATCAGTACTTTGGAACGGACGGATCCACTTCGTCGGACCACGCGAGGATTCCGCCCTTGAGATTGAGAATCTTCCGGAAGCCCACTTTACGAAGGAAATCCACGGCTTCCGCGGAGCGCTTTCCGCTCCGGCAATGCGCCACGATTTCCCGCGAAGAATCCAGCTCATGCACGCGCCGCGTCAGCTCGCCGAGCGGAATGAGGTGCCCCTTGAGATTGCAGATCTGGTATTCGTGCGGCTCGCGCACATCCAGGATAAATATGTCGTCTCCATGATCCAGCCGCGACTTCAGCTCGCGCGGCGTAATCTCCGGCACCTGCACCGACGGGCCGGGAGCTTCTTCGCCGCGCACGCCGCAGAATTCGTAGTAGTCAATGAGCTTGGTGATCGTGCGATGCGTGCCGCACATCGGGCAGTTCGGATTTTTCCTTAGCTTGAGTTCTCGGAACTTCATTCCCAGCGCGTCGAACAGCAGCAAGCGCCCTGCGAGATTTTCTCCCGTGCCGAGGATGAGCTTGATGGTTTCCATCGCTTGAATCGAGCCGACGATTCCCGGCAACACGCCAAGCACGCCGCCCTCGGCGCACGATGGCACAAGCCCCGGCGGAGGCGGTTCGGGATACAGGCAGCGGTAGCACGGTCCATCGGGCATCCCGAAAACGGTGACCTGGCCTTCGAATCGAAAGATGGAGCCGTAAACGTTCGGCTTTCCGAGAAGAATGCAGGCGTCGTTCACGAGATAGCGCGTCGGAAAATTGTCCGTGCCGTCCACGATGATGTCGAAATCTTTGAAGAGTTCGAGAGCGTTTGCGCTGGTCAACTGCGTTTCGAAGGATTCGATCTGGATGTCCGGATTCAGATTCGAAAGCCGCACGCGCGCGGCTTCGCTCTTCGGCTTGCCGACGTCGCTGGTGCCAAACGTAACCTGGCGCTGCAAATTTGTGAAGTCCACAACGTCGAAATCCACGAGGCCGAGTCTGCCAACGCCCGCCGCCGCTAAATACAATCCCAGCGGCGCTCCCAGCCCGCCTGTGCCAATGAGCAGAACTTTGGCGTTTTTCAGCTTGAGCTGCCCGTCCATGCCGACCTCCGGCATGATCAAATGGCGGCTATAGCGAAGAATTTCCTCGTTCGAAAGGGTCGCGGCTGGTTTTGCTGCCGTCCCCGGTTGTGCTGTCGTAGCCATTGCGATTCGTTGCTCCTCAGGTTTCATTCATTCCGTGCGCGACGGTCAAGAAACGCCGCCCGCGATGGACGGAACGATGCTGATCGTGTCGCCGTCCTTCGTTGGCGTGTTTTCCTTCGCCAGGTAGCGGATGTCTTCGTCATTCACGTACACGTTCACGAAGCTGCGCAGTTTGCCTTCCTCGGTAAAGAGGTGCTTGCGCAACTCGGCGAACTCCTTAGTGAGATGGCCGAGCGCTTCGCCCACCGTCGCGGCCTGGAACTCCGCCGAAGCGCGTTTCCCCGCGTACGGGCGAAGCGGCGTCGGAATCATCACTTTCACGGTCATTTCGTTTCACCGTTGCTCTCTGGCCGGCGCGCTAAACCGCGGCGCGGTGGCGAATTTCGATGCCTTCGGGCGAAAATTCCTGCCGGTCGTCATTCAATCGCCAGGACGTCATCTCTTGCGGCGCGCCGTTCTGCACGCTCACAATGATGTAGCTGTACCACGGCCACGCGTGATCGCGATCGAACTGGCTGGGCCGCGCCGGATGGTCCGGATGCGAATGATACCAGCCCACGACGTCCATACCGCTCTCGCGCGCCGCTTTTTCGGCAGCCATGACGTCTTCTGAAGTGACAGAAAAGCGGTTACGCGGCGAATCGTCCCGCCGGTTGACCAGCGGATATAGCGCCAGAATCTCACGCTCCGGCGCAACCGGATACTTCGTTGGATCACTCCCTGCAACTTCGCCGGCATCGCGTCCCAGCAACGCACCGCAGCACTCATGCGGATATGTCTCCGCCCCGTGCGCGCGGATTTTTTCCGCGAGCTGCCCGCTGATCCAAAGTGTCGGCTCGACCGCCATGTCTACTCTTCTTCCCAAAAGCGCTCGTTCAAGTATTTCGCCGCAGAATCCGCGAAGACGGTCACGACCACGGCATTCCTTTTCTTTGGAAGGCACTCTGCAATCGCAAAGCAGCCGAGTAGCGCCGCCGCCGCGCTCGGGCTGACGAGCAATCCCTCTTCCCGCGCAAGGCGCTTCACCAGCCGATAGGCTTCTTCCGTCGAAACCTCCAAGTTTTCATCCGCGAGCTTGTCATCGTAAATCGCCGGACGAATTGCCGTCTCCATGTGCTTCCAGCCTTCCAGCCCATGAAAGGACGCATCCGGTTGCAAACTCACGCAGCGAATCGCGGGATTCAACTCTTTCAGGCGCCGCGTCGTTCCCACAAATGTTCCGCTCGTCCCCAGCCCCGCCACAAAATGCGTGATGCGCCCGCCCGTCTGCGCCCAAATTTCGTTCGCCGTCGTGCGGTAATGCGCTTGCCAATTCGCTGGATTGCTGTACTGGTCCGGATAAAAATATTTCTCAGGATCCGCGCCGACGATTTCGTGCACTTTGCGAATCGCGCCGTCCGTCCCTTCATCCCCGGCGGTGATCACCAATTCCGCCCCGAACGCAACAAGAATGCGTTTCCGCTCGTGCGAAGCGCTATCCGGCAAGCACAGCTTCACGGGATAACCCATCGCCGCGCCGATCATCGCGTACGCAATGCCGGTATTCCCGCTCGTCGCATCGATGATGGTCTTCCCGGCCCGCAGGGCGCCGCTCGCCAGCCCCGCTTGAATCATGCTCAGCGCCGGCCGGTCCTTCACCGACCCGCCCGGATTCAACCATTCCGCCTTCGCGCAAAACTCGACGTTCGGGAATTCACGCCCCACGCGCTCAAGACGCAGTAGCGGTGTATTTCCAATCCGCTCCAGCAAAGCCTCTCCCGCCCGGCCCGGCTGCGCCGACGATCCGCGAATGGAGGAAGCTGGATGCCCCGTGGTTGCCATGTCCCGTTAGCTCGGAAGGCCCTCCCGGCATCGCCAAGCCCGGGATATCCGACCATTTTACTCCGAATTAGATGCGGCAGGCCAGATACGCGGTATAGATGAAGCCCTCGAGACTTTCGCTTCCCAGTCCGTGAACCCACTTGTCAGGGCCTTTACACGCCTGCGTACCGCATCGTACTCTGAATTCCTCATGTGGGATGTCGAAGAGCGTTTCTCGCCGAAGGCCATCGAAGGCCTGGCGGCACTGGGTTTCAAGGTCGGCAGCACACGCGGCGTGGTCCGCGTCGAAAAATACGGCTGCGGCGCTGAATTCCGCAAGGGAACCGACGGCCTCTATCAGATGACCATCGTTCCCACGATCATGTTGAACGGCCAATTCACACGCTTGTGGGACGCCGGCTATCAGAAGTTTCTCCTGACCGACGAAGGATTGAAGTTTCCTGCGCTGGCCACGCACCTGCAAGATCTTCGCAAATTTAACGAAGAGCTCCGCACCGCGCTAGGCGTCCCCACGTTCTACAACGAAGCGCTTGGTTCCGTGAGCCAGGTCAGCGTCTACGACCGCGTCAAGGGCCGCAAGGGCGATGTGCC
>Ga0137409_10004216_pt1 | contig 15124 bp, 13 predicted proteins | sample CZODoug1_16funga_FD_122059 | JGI IMG/M metagenome (GOLD analysis project Ga0137409, IMG submission 122059) | Vadose zone soil fungal communities from Angelo Coast Range Reserve, California, USA - CZODoug1_16fungal (Hybrid Assembly) | ecosystem: Environmental > Terrestrial > Soil > Vadose zone... | reverse complement strand
AGCGTCGTTCGTTTGAATCTCAATGATAGGGACTTTTCTTGCGCATTCATATACTTAAACGTAACGAAGTAGAATTAATGGTCTCCTTTGATCAATTGACCAACCGGGCACGTGAGAAGAGCTCTGAAGTTCGACCGGACCCGCAACGTGGAACAGCTAACCGATTCCGGCAACCACGAACCCGAACACGGCCTACTCAAAATGGCGAGCGCAGTGCCGTGCCGATGCTGCATCGCGTGCGCATGCATCCTCGCGCGGATCGGGGAACGATGGGGGGACGTGCTGAAGATGCTTCTGGAGGCGAACACACTGAGGTTGAAGGCGATATCGTCGTTGGGGGTGATACCGCAGTTGGATGCGTCCTGCCTGCGTGTCGTCGTTGCTTTCGCCGTCTCCGGGGTAGATGTTTTTCGTATAGGGTCCGTACTTGTCCGAGTAGAGGGAGACGCGCACCGCGAGTGTGTCGTTGATCGGGCCGCCGTAAGCGCCCTCGAATTTGACCTGGTCGAAGCGGCCATAGGTGAGGCGGGCATACCCGCCCACCGAGTCGGTGGGCTGTCGCGTTCGGATGACGATGGCGCCGCCGGTGGCATTGTGGCCGAACAGCGTTCCCTGCGGCCCCTTCAACACCTCCACCTGGTCCACATCGAACATCCCGAAGTTCTGCATTTGCTGGGAGGCCAGATACGCCTCGTCCACGTACACCGCGATGGGCGCTTCGGTGTGCAGCGAGAAATCGTATTGGGTCACGCCGCGAATGCTGAACGACAGCAGTTGTCCGCCGTAACTTCCCGCAACGTTCACGCCGGGGACGACCCGCGTAATATCCGAGCTGCTCTGCAGGTCCAGGTGCTCCAACTCATTGCCTGAGAGTGCGGCAATGGCGATCGGCACGTCTTGCGCGGATTGCTCGCGCTTCTGCGCGGTCACGACGACTTCCTCCAATTCGTCGGCGGAAAATGCGTTCGTCGTCGCAAGTGCGAGTAATGCCGAAAACGCAGCACACAGGTAAGTATGAGGTGCCATATGCTTTGTATCCCCCTGGTATCAAGAAATAGGTAACAGCGTTATCTAATTGGTCTTATAGCTGACTTGTGGAGCTGTCGCAAGGGGAGAATCAAGGCGCAGACGGAAATGGAGAGCCTCGTCGGGATCCCTGTGCCTGCTTTGGACCCCGTTTGGTAATGAAGCGCGGGCCGTCTTACATCGGGCAGAAAGACGTGGAGGGGAGGCGGCTGCAGCCCCTTAAAACGCCTGGTCTAACCATCCAATGTCGTTCAGGAGCCTCAGGGGGCTCTTCGGTGACGGCGGCCGCAAGTCTTTCTGAGCGAGCGGGTTAGAGGCGCATAGCCGCCACCGCGCACGTCATGATTTAGCACATAAGGTCACTGTAACGCTCGAGATGATGCGCGGCGTCACCCCAAGTCAGGTCAATGCAGTTGAGGCGCTTGAAGTAGTGGCCCACCGCAAGCTCGTCACTCATGCCCATGCCTCCGTGCAGCTGCACGGCCTGCTGGCCTACGTATCGGCCACAACGGCCACTCATCGCTTTGGCCGCGGCAATCGCCTTGCGCTGCTCACGCGGGTCCGGATCGTCCACTTTCGCCGCGGCCAGCAGTGCCACGGATCGAGCTTGTTCGATGGCAATCAGCACGTCAGCGACGCGGTGTTGCAGCGCCTGGAATCTACCGATCGGTTGACCAAACTGTTTGCGTGTCCGCAAGTACTCGGCCGTGAGATCCATAAGAGCTTCCATGGCCCCAAGTGCTTCGGCACAAAGCGCTGCAAGGCCGCGCTCCACCGCCGACTCCAGTACCGCGAAGCCTGCATCTAGCTCACCCACCACCGCCTCGCGTGCCACCTCGACTGAGGTCAGCCCGATTTCCGCCGACCGCTGACCATCGATGGACGGAAAGCCTCTCACTCCCACACCAGCAGCCGCGGAGTCGATCAGGAACAGGCTCAACCCGTTCTCGTCAGTCGAAGCCCCCGAAGTCCGCGCGGAAACTATCAACGTATCGGCGCTGTCACCGTGCAGGACAACAGCCTTCTTCCCGTCAATGACATAACCTTCCCCGCGCCGACGGGCCGTCGTACGGACGTCATGGAAATCGAATCGGGCACCCGGCTCCAACGCGGCAAGTGCGATACGGCGCGAGCCTGTGACTATGCCGGGCAAGATTGACTGCTTTTGGTCGAGGGTTCCGGCGCTCCCGATCAGACTTGCTCCAACGACGGCCGTCGACAGATACGGTTCCAGGACCAACGCTCGACCGAAGGCGCGCATGACGATGAAAATGTCGGCCGCACTTCCTTCCAATCCTCCGTGCGTGGCCGGCACATTGAGTCCTAGTAGTCCGAACTCTGCCAGTCGCTGCCAATTTTCCTCGGCAAAGCCGGCGGGGCGAACGGAGAAGCTCCGGCGCGCCTCGAAGTCATAATCTGCAGCGAGCCACCGCTCGATGCTATCCGCCAGGATCTGCTGCTCCTCGGAAAGACTGAAGTCCATCGGCGTCAGAACCCGAGGTGGCTCTTGGCGATAATGTTCTTCTGCACCTCGCTCGTTCCTCCGTAGATGGACACCTTGCGCAAATCGAAGTACTGAGCGGCAAGTGCATTGAGGTGGTCTCCGCCCGCGGTCTCGCCCGTGTAGCCGGGCTCGAGCGCTTGCGCAACATAGGGAATCGCGTAAGGACCGGCGCACTCCATCAACAGTGCAGCCAGTTCCTGTTGGATCTCCGATCCGCGGATCTTGAGGATCGAAGCCTCTGGACCTATCGCATTCCCGGAGCGCTCGAGCGAGGTGAGCCGCAAGAGCGACCATTCATGTGACAGCAGATCGATCTCCAGCTTCGCGAGCCGATCGCGGAAGCGGATGTCCTCCATGAGGGGCTTGCCCCGTTTGCGCTCGCTGCGTGCGAAGTGCTCGAGGCGACTCAGCAGCCGCTTACACATACCCACACCCGCCATGTTCGTACGCTCGTGGCCGAGCAGGTATTTCGCGATGGCCCAACCTTGATTCTCCTGGCCAACGAGATTTTTCGCAGGAACGACCACGTCATCGAAGAAAACCTGACAGATATCCGAGCCCTGATCGAGAGTGCGAATCGGCTTGACGCTCACGCCCGGCGTACGCATGTCTACCAGCAAAAACGAGATTCCATCCTGCGGCTTCCCTTCCGACCGCGTGCGTACGAGACAAAAAATCCAATCGGCCCAGTGCGCGAAACTGGTCCACATTTTCTGCCCGTTGATCACATAAGTGTCCGCCTGGCGCTGCGCGCGCGTGCTGAGTGCCGCCAGGTCGGAGCCGGCACCAGGCTCGGAATAGCCTTGGCACCACCACTCATCCATTGTCAGGATACCCGGCAAAAATCGCTGCCGCTGCGCAGGTGAGCCGAATGCTATCAACACCGGTCCCAGCATGGAGAGGCCAAACGGCATCTGTCGTGGGGCACCCGCTCGAAAGCACTCCTCCTCGAACACTACACGCTGCAGGGCATTCCAGCCGGTGCCGCCGTGATCGCTCGGCCAGCCGGGTGCGCCCCACCCTTGCTCATACAGGATCCTCTGCCATCTGACATAGTCCTCCCGTTCGAGGCGCTTGAAGTCGAGGACGCGCCCGCGAATATCACCGGGCAGGGCTCCCTCCACGAACACGCGGACTTGTTCACGGAATTCACGGTCCTGGGTCGACTCTCGCAAGTCCATTATGGCATCTCACTACATCGCGGCTGCGGAGCACTCATGGTGATACCTCCTCGAGCCTCCGTCCGCTGGTTTCCACACTCCAAAAAAAACAGACTAGCGCCCCGATGCCTGCGATGCAGCCCAGTACGAAATAGATCACCGCCGGTTTACCGCGCTGTACTAAAACCCCCATGCCCAAAGGCGTTAGTACAGCTGTGACTCGCAGGCAAAATGATGCGAAGCCCGTTCCCAGTGCCCGCACACGGGTTGGGTAGAGCTCTGGCGTGTAGAGATAGAGTGAGCTGGTAAGTATGAATAGAAAAAACAGCGCTAGCGCTAGGCCCCCAACGGTAACCGCTAAGCCGGGGTTGCGGAGTGCTGCCAGAATGAACAGCACGACTAGTGTCGCAGCAAACCCCCCAGCGAACATCGACCGTCGCTTTACCCGATCAACGAAAAGGGCGAGTGAACAGATACCCAAGGAGCCTGCGGCATTCGTGATGATGCTCAGATTGAGCGCAGTCTTTATGCCTACTCCGTAGATGTGCGTCAAGAGCGTCGGAACCCAGATGGTGATCGCGTAAGTGCACGCATAAGCCGTGATCCAGAGACAGCAGATCGCGGCCGTGCGCTTGAGGTAGATATCCGAGAATAGCGTTGCCCATCCTTGCCTGAGGGGTTTCGAAGGACCATCCCTTGAAACTTGAAGTGGGACGTGCAGACGGGGATGGTCCTTCCAAACCTGCTCTTCAATGCGCCGCATTACCCGATCCGCGTGCAGGACCTTCCCTCTGTTAGCTAGCCACCGTGGAGACTCCGGGCAGATCCGCGCAATGACGAATGCGAGCGCAATTGGAATGCATCCGAGAACAAACATGGCTCGCCAGCCAAAATGAGGTACGACCAAGGAGCCGACAATCGATGCGCCTACAATCCCCATTCCAAACGTCGATTGATAGAGCATGAAGACCTTGCCTCGGCGGTCCGAACGAATCATTTCGCTGAGGTAGGCTGCGGCTACCGGGACTTCACCACCTAGTCCGATACCCTGAGCGAAGCGGGCGAGCATCAGCCGCAGGGAGTTGTCAGCTGCCGCACATATCAAACTACAGACCCCGAGAGACACGATTGCGCCGACCAGCGCCGGTAGGCGGCCGTACCGTTCGGCTAATGCTCCGATGACTACGGCTCCGACCGCCTGGCCGGCATAACCCGCTGAGACCAGCCAGGCGGCATTGATCGTCGAGAGATGCCATTCCAGGAGGATCGACGGCATGATGAAAGCGACCGTTAACGCATCGAAAGCGTCAAAAAAAGTGGCTGCACCGAGTAACACGGCGATGCGCTGATGCCATTGCGAGGACGGCAGAGATTCGATTCGCGCCGCAATGGATTGGGGCGTTATTGTCGTTGCCTTGTCTGCGTGCACTTTCAGATCGCTCAAGACGCCTGAGAAGTTGGTGACCTGCGTGAAATCCGGGACCGGGAGCTACCTGGTACGCGGCTGGCCTGACCAAGCGCCCTCGATTTCCGAATGAACCGCGCGCCCGCGGCGGATTTCCCACCATACCCTGCCGGCCCGTCACACAGCGGCGGTGCCTGCTGATAGCGAATTCCTGGCGGTCGCATAGGATTTCCGGCCCAGTATAGGAGAAGAAGAAACGACGTTACCTATAATCTATGCTCCATGTCAATTGCCCGCCAACGAAGCCGTTGATGCCCACAGAGGCTCAATCAGTAGAATGGCCCCCGTAGTGATCTCCTTCTGCAGCCATACCAGTGGTAACGCCGTTACCTCTATCGTGAGCGAGGCTCTAAAAGCGCTTCCCAGGCGCGCAGGTCCTGCTTTGTGAAGGGGCGCTCACCCTTCGAGCGGCTGGCGGATGGTGAGCGCCACCTTGGCTGCGCCGGGGCGCTCGAAGCGTCCGAACGGCACCATCGTCACGTCGACCTTGACCGAAAGCCGGCTCTGGACCCGGCGGACGATCTCGCCTGCGATGCCGTCGTCGGCCGTCACGGGACGCCCCTCGCCGCGCTCGACATACAGTTTGAGGTTCTTCTGAGTCGAATGACCCGGAAAATCCGCCAGGATACGCAAGATGCCGCTGACGTATGGCCGAAGCTCGCCAACGACGTCGAGAATGGCGGACGGGAAAAGGTTGACGCCCCGGACAATGAGCATGTCGTCGGTTCGTCCGACGCAACGGATCAGGGGGCCGGTGCGACCACAGAGCGGCTAGCGACCACCGACAATCCTGAGGGAGGGACCGGCCGCGTTTCGATGGGCCGCCGCCGACCCTGCACCTCGATCCAGGACCCCAATCCTGGTCCGCCTCCGAACAGTCGGTCGAGCGCCGGGGTGTAAACGATGCCGAGCACCGGGGCACCACGATGAATCAACGCGATGTTTACGGTGAATTCGCCGTTGCGGCTGATGAACTCTTTTGTTCCATCCTGTGGGTCGACGAGCCAAAACGTATGGTTCACCTCAACCGCGGAGCCGGCCGCGGCTTCTTCTTCGGCGACGACCGGAATCGATGGCCGCAGCTTTCGTAATGCGGCTACGATGTTTTTCTCTGCGCGCTCGTCAGCTTCGGTCACTGGCGATGAATCATCCTTGTTCCGTACTTCAAAATCACTTGCATAGATTGCCATGATCAATCGACCCGCTTCCCGACAGACTGGGACCAGGTCCTCGAGCAATCCGGCGCTTCCGGCTGAGCCGCGGACTTCACTAACCATCTGGCAGAATCCCGCGCTTACGTAATATCTTGATCACTGCGTCAGCTGCTTCATCCGCCGTCATCGTGGCTGTATTGACCCATGCCTCAGGATTGGTAGGGGGTTCATAGGGCGAACTGATGCCGGTGAAATTCTTCAACTCGCTAGGTACGGGCGCATTACCACATCAATTTGGTGTTCTGAGAGCAATCCGACCCGGTCGATAAGGCTGGAGTAGACATCGGTCATCGTGTCCAGGGGGATAAGCGCGCTTTGGTTGGGAGCCGGATCAGCCAGCATTTCAATGCGATCCTGAAATGCGGCGCGAATGATTCCTAGCTCCGAGCGAAGGGCGGCCTTGACATTGCTGCTCTCACGCTCGATCTGACGCGCGTATTGCCGGCGAGTAAGCCGGGCGTTTGTAAGCAGCGTAGCTATTACACCCACGAATCCAAGGCCGCCGACTATGAGGGTTTGATATTCCTTGATCAAAGTAATCACCACGGATTCGGGGTCGGGAAGAGCGGGCGAGATTTGTCTACCAGCAAGTCCAGGGCCTCTTTTGTCAAGACTGGGAGATCTGGAACTTGGATCACGCCATCCAACTTTAGGTCCGCATACTTGATACTGTTGAACAGTGCGTCATCATCATCGCCACCGTTTGTTGTCGCAGCCATCGGCAATATCTCGAGGTGTTTTGAAAGTACCGCTGTTCGATGGCGACCATTTATGAACGTGATACGGCCTTCCTTGAGCCAGACACTCGGCAATGAGAAGAAACGCAATCCCTGGTCATCTCTAAACCAATCTTTCAAATAGGCGTTCGCTACCCACTGCACCTCGCGGCACATGTAGTTCTGCATGTGCACGTGACCCAGGAAGTCGGCGCGCCTAATCCAAAAGGGCCGGTCGGTTGCGGCGGTTATTTCTGCCAAGCAGTCCATGTTCGCCTTTCGAGGAGTGGCGGGAAATGCTACCACGCTACTACCACTCACAGCCGAACCACAGACGCACCCAAACGAAAACGGGCTTACGGGCCCCAATACAGCAGTTTGAGGCTGTCTCAGTCCGGTTTATTCAGCGCGTAGTTCATGAAGGTTATCAGCCAGATTTTCTTCTCGACCTCGTTGATGCCGACATTCTGGCCGGCGAACACTGTACTCAAATTCCACCGGCGGCTTTCTTGCAGCGCACTCAAATTGTCGCAAAACCGCGCCTATTCTCTCATCACGGCGAGGGGTGTACGCTCAGGATCGTGCATAACAGACTCGCAAATTGGGTGATTGCAGGGCTGCTGATGATTCAGCTCGTCATCGGTATGCAATGGCAAGTGGCGCATGCAGATATGGTCGCGCCCGAACGGCAAGCGAGCGGGGTGGACGCGCGGCACTGTCCTGACCATCCGTCCAAGGACTCGATAACTGACGTGAGAGGCGCTACTGAAGCATCTACGAGCGCGCCGTCCTCGCATAATTACCCTAACCACAAGCACGACTGCTGTGGCTCTCTGGACTGCCAGTTTCATGGTGGACAAGGCCCTGGGGTTCTCGACCTGCCCGTGGCGAGCGCTGTTTGTTCCACCTCGTTCCTACTGCCTTTCCTCGACGCGCGGTCTCCTGTTGCGCGCACGAATGAATTCACGAATGAGTTGTTTCGAACTCCCATCGCTTGAGCCTTAAGGCGCGACTGACGCGATCTGCGCTGTGCGACTCACTGACGGTCGTAATGTGACCACTTTGCGGTACGAAGCACACTAGCCCGGCGATTCGAGCACCCAAGGCCCGCGCGCTTTACGCGCTAATTCCCTACTGACGCGCCAACAGTCCTCGCGGCAGCCTGCGTCGATAGATTGTGCGACACGTGAAGTCCGGGTCTGGGGCAGCGTGGTGCTTGCGCAATCAGTCAGTACGGGCGCGGGATCACATGGGTTTGTACCGAGGAATGACAATGGATCGATTTCTTTTACCGTCAGCGGCTTTGAGTCGCTCACGGCGACGCTTTGTTCAAGGGCTCACAGGCGGTGCACTGGCGATTGCCGGCGCGCGTCAATTTGGCTGGGCCGCAGCCGACTCCGCAGCAGGCGACGCAGGTGCGGTGCTGTCCGGGACTGAGTTCAATTTGGAGATTGGCGCACTGCCTGTAAATTTGACCGGCCAGCCGGGAATGGCCACAGCCGTGAATGGACGACTCCCTGCGCCCCTATTGCGGTGGCGCGAAGGGGATAACATCACGCTGCGAGTGTTCAATCGGTTGTCGGCACCGAGCTCAATTCATTGGCATGGAATTATTCTCCCCGCCGATATGGACGGCGTGCCGGGATTGAGCTTCGACGGCATCGCGCCAGGCGCGGCCTACGTCTATCGCTTTAAAGTTAATCAATCGGGTACCTACTGGTATCACAGTCATTCGAGGTTCCAAGAGCAAACGGGGCTTTATGGTCCCCTGGTGATCGAGCCGCGGCGTGGCGAGCGGCACCGCGCCGATCGCGAACACGTCGTGTTGCTGTCGGAATGGACGGATCTCGACCCCGAGCACATTTACCGAACACTCAAGCGTCAAAGTAACTATTTCAACTATGGTCAACGCACGGTCGGCTGCCACCACCCCATTCAGGGAGGCAACGGCAGCTCGTTGCTCTAAGGTTAGTAATCAGGTAACCGCTCATCGAGATGCGGCTTCGTATCGCTCCGGCCAGAGTGCCGCGACGATCGCGGCCGTCCGCGCTCCCCAATCATAACCGGCAACGATTGCCTGCTGCCGCGGAGCCAGGGCACGCCTGGGAAGGGGAAAGCCCGGCACGGACCGCAGTGTGGAGATCATCTGAATTATGTGTCAGACGGCTCTGACGTGGCGGTGTCTTGAAACCCCTATTGTCTGAATGTTTTCAGACCGGGAATCTATCAGCGTCTGCGGGCTTGATTTTATACAACTGGGTGTATGGGCGATGCGCGATGGGCTGGAGCATGGCCGCGCAGAGGGGAGGCCGATGGCTATCGATGGGTTGCTGCAGCGGGCGGTCCCATACATATTGGCTGCTTTAGTAACTGGTCTTGCTGCAGTTGCGCGTGCGGTCCTGCAACCATTATTAGGCGATCACTATCCGCTCGGTACTTTTTATGCGGCCGTCGCGGTCATCGGATGGTTCTGGGGAGTCAAGCCGGCGGTGCTTGCCGCGGTCTTGGGCTATTGGCTTGGCGATTATGTTTTCTTGCGGGCCCAGCCGTATGAACCGAATCTCCCAATTCTCGAACTGGCGGTCTATTCCATTATTTGTGCGAGCGTAATAGCGCTGGTCTATCGAGTCTACGAGCGCCAACGTCGACTGGATCAGGCACTTATCGCTCATGCATCGGCGCGCGGGGGGCAGAAACAAGCGGCGGCGGAGCTTGAACTCAGCGAAAAGCGCTATCAATCGCTCAGCGAGGCGTTCGATTTTGGGATGTGGAGCGCTGATACCGAAGGACGGCTGACGTTCGTCAGTCCTCGCTTTCTAAATTTTTTGGGCGTGCCTTTCGAGCGGGCGGACGAACACTGGTGGTCCGAGATCCAGGCGCTGCCCCAAGAGATTCACGACGCCAAAGTCCGTTGGGAGCATTGCAAAGTAAACGCTGAGCCGTGGAATTGGGAGTATCCGGTGCGTGGTCGAGATGGCTCGGTGCGCAGGATTTGGACTCTGGGTATACCGCTTCGAGGGCCGGACGGCATGGTCAGCTCATGGGCCGGCCTTAACTTGGATGTAACCGAGAGATACGACGCGGCACGTGCGCGCGATCAAGCATGGCAGCGCCTTGAAGTCGTGACCAATACAATGTCGGTCGGTGTGGCGCAGTGTAACCGGGACCTCGAATACACGTGGATGAATCCTGCATTCGCGCGGGGGATCGGTGTCGACCCCGAGCAGATAGATCAGACCGTCGGTCTTAAGATTGAGGAAGTTCTCGGTCGGGAAGGCTACGAGCGGTTTACCCCTTATTTCCGAGGCGTACTTGACGGTGAAACCGCCGACTACGAAGGGGAGATCGGCACGGGCGTCGAACCGAGCCGGTGGGTCCATGCGAGATTTATACCGATATGGAACGGCGCGCCATTGCCGGACGGCTGGGTGGTAGTGGTGAGCGACTTGACGCAGTGGCGCGCGCTCGAGGAGCAGCTGCGAGATGCCAGTCGTCGCAAAGACGAGTTCTTGGCGACGCTCGCGCATGAATTGAGGAACCCGCTCGCCCCCATCCGTTACGCCACGCAGCTGATGAAGCCAAGTAGTCCGATTGAAGTGGCCGCCGATGCGCGACGGATTATTGACCGTCAATTGGCCCATATGACGCAACTACTGGATGATCTTCTCGACGTATCGCGGATTACGCGAGGGGTGCTGCAGATCCGACGCGAAAGGGTAGATCTTCGATCCGCCGTGCAGCACGCTGTCGATGCAGCACGCGCTTTGGCGGAATCCGCGGAACAGACTCTGCGCGTCGAACTCCCGGACTCTCCTTTGTTGGTGGAGGGCGACGAGACGAGGTTAGTCCAAGTCGTCGGAAATCTGATTAACAACGCTATCAAATTTACCGATGTGGGAGGGACGATTTTCATCTCAGCTGAAATCGATGGGGCTGCGATCGTTACCCGTGTGCGTGACAGCGGTCGGGGAATCTCTCGTGAATTACTTCCGCGCATTTTTGATAAGTTTGTTCAGGGGGAGCCGAATGCGCCGGGCCAGTCCGGGCTTGGCATTGGTTTGGCACTGGCTAAACAGATGATCGACCTGCACGGTGGGCGCATCGAGGCCCACAGCGACGGACCTCATCGAGGCAGTGAGTTTCGGTTCACGCTGCCGCAAGTGGACGAACTTCCGGCGATGCAGAATCCCCCTGTGGCCGGCGATAAATTGACGGTGCTGGGTGCGGACCGAATTCGGATATTGGTCGTCGACGACAATGTTGACGCGGCAAATACACTATCCGAATTTCTAAAACAGGCGGGCTATCAAACGCGCGTCGCGTATGACGGACGAACGGCCATCGAAATGGCTGAGATCCTCGAGCCGGCGGTGGTGCTACTCGATATCGGGCTGCCCTATTTAAGTGGTCATGAAGTCGCTGAGCACCTGCGGTCCCTTCCGTGGGGGCGCAACGCGCGTTTGATTGCATTGACCGGCTGGGGTCAAGAGGACGACAAGCGACGAAGCTTGAAGTCGGGTTTCGATGATCACTTGACCAAACCAGTTGATCCGGAACTACTACTGCAGCGCATTATCCAGCTGACCCATGGCACGGCTCAGATGGGCGATTGACGGATCGCCGCACTTGGTACACTTGATAAGGTCGGTCGGTCCGTTTCGGACAGATGGGTGAAGTTTCATACCAGCCAGCCAGCCAGCCAGCATGGCGTGTATTTTTTTTGCCTGTTAGAGCCCCTTGTCCCTTGCCCCTTGCCACTTGCTATGAAAATCCGCCAGGTAAAGGGGGATTTTCATGGTATACTTCCGGCTATGATCGAACGACTAAGGCTGCTTGCCCGAATAAGGCGCGCGCTGAAGCGCAGCCGCGTGGTGGCGCTGATCGGTCCACGCCAGAGCGGCAAAACTACCCTGGCTCGCGAAATCGTACCGGCAGGCTCGATCAATTATTTCGACCTTGAAAACCCCGCCAGCCTGGCCCGCCTCGAACAACCGCTGACGGCGCTCGAGGATCTGCGCGGTACTGTGGCGATCGATGAAATCCAGCACCGATCGGATCTCTTTCCGATATTGCGCGTCCTCGCCGACCGCAAGCCGCTGCCTGCACGCTTTTTGATTCTCGGCAGCGCCTCCCCGGAACTGTTGCGCCAGTCCTCGGAGTCCCTCGCGGGCCGGCTCGAAACCATCCCTGTAACTGGGCTCGGTCTTGCGGAAGTTGGCACGAAGGCACTGAACCGGCACTGGCAGCGTGGCGGATTCCCGCTGTCTTTCCTAGCACGAACCAATGAAGACAGCGCGACCTGGCGGGGGCAATTCATTCAGACCTTTCTCGAACGCGACGTGCCGCAGCTCGGCATCAACATTCCGTCCCCTGCGTTATTGCGGTTCTGGACGATGGTCGCCCACAGCCACGGCGGGATCTGGGGCGCCGCGGACCCGGCGCGATCGCTGGGAATAGGTGAGTCAACGGTGCGACGTTACCTCGACCTGTTCACAAGCCTGCTGATGGTGCGGCAGTTGCAACCGTGGCATGAGAATCTGAATAAGCGCCAGGTAAAGGCGCCCAAAGTCTATGTACGCGACAGCGGCCTATTACATGCGTTGCTCGGGGTGCGGACGGAAAGCGAGCTACTGACGCATCCCAAAAGCGGGGCGTCGTGGGAGGGTTACGTAGTGGAGGAAATTCTCAAAGTGGTTGAACCCGATGAGGCCTATTTTTGGGCCACATATCAGGGCGCGGAACTCGATCTGCTGCTGTTCAAGGGCGGCCGCCGTTTCGGCGTAGAGATCAAACGGATGGATGCGCCGACGCTCACACCCTCGATGCGTATTGCGCTCGCGGATCTGCAGCTCGAACACCTGACGATCGTTTATCCCGGCAAGCAATCTTACGAGTTGGGACCGAAGGTAACGGTAGTGCCCATCGATACCGCTGTCGCCGCCGGCATTGATAGCCTTATGCCGAAGCGACATCCTCGCGCCCGGGTGAAACGAGTTTAAGCCCTTCGAGCCCGCTATTGGTCGTCCGAGGACCAGCTAAAGCCGAATTTCGCAGGTTACCGTGAAAGATACATCCTGCCGCGACTGGCGAACGCGAAGTTATCGCATTGGGCGATAGGCTCTTTGGAATTTACGAGGCAGCGATGTTGAGCTGTAGCCCTAAGAAGACAGCGACGTATTATCAATTGTCGCTGTACTATCGCGCGGCCGCATTCATCGTTGTCGCATTTTGTTGACGTGGGCGTCGCAAGACACGGTCGTCCCTGTCATGAAGTGTTAAGGTCATCTTGGGGAAATGCCTCGACGGCTCAATGCCGCTCTGTAGCGTTCTGTTAGAACGCGTTGGGTTGGGGGGGGAGGGGATAGAAGGGGCGGAAAAATAAACAGTACCTTGCGTCAACCGTTTCGGATTATTTCCGTTGCCCCGAACGTATGTCTTAATATCGACATACGACGCGAGGCGACAGCGGTGATTGAACCTACCGTCAGATTTCCGGTTGCATGTCCCAGATGCGGGAGAGAGCGACTAACCGAGTTTCCCGTTGACGTAGTAGCGGATTCCCTACGAAGGGGCTTGGACATTTGTCTTGTAGCTACCTGCCACGACGTGATTTGGACTGCGACCGAATTGGAGTTGGAACAGATCTACGAATATCTGGGAGCACTGCATCCGGGGGACGCAAAGTCTGATTAAGGAAAGCGAGGGGACCGGATTCGGAGGGCGCGGGGTTGTGGTTAGTCGTAGCCCTTGTTGTGGCTGCGACGCCCCGACTGTGAATGGGGCTGGCTCCAGGGGATGAGGCGCTTTTTGCGTGCTATACGAAAAATCCGGTATTTACAGATTCAAAGGCTTGGGAAGGGGTAGGGGGAAATCTATAGCACAACAGAGTGTGTGCAAATGGCTTGTTTTCAAGCTTCAGGCGTCGCTCGGAATACCCTTCTTCGAACCAGGGGGTCAGGGGTTCGAATCCCTTCGGGCGCACTTTTTATCAAAAAGCTCCTCGGCTGCCCTGGCCACGAGATGGGAACGAGCAGTTCGAACCCCTGACGGACAACAAGACGGTTCGACTACCCGGCGCCGCGCCGGGTAGGACGTCGCCGCTTCTGCGGCGGCGGTCCGGAGCGAAGCGGAGGACGAGCGGCGCAGCCGCGAGCAATCCGTCCGGGCGCACCATTCAAATTTGGTCGAAGCCACTAATTAGTGGGCTTGACCGCCAGCTTGGCGGACGGCTCTATATAGCAATACGGCAACTGTCCAACGTCCGAGCCGCTCCGCAGGTGACTACAATGAAGGCTTTGTTGCTGCCGACCCCAGGTCTTTTACCTAATTCCCGGTTTCATCACCGGCGGCGCGAAACTGATTCTCTAGTTGCAATACAAAACGCGAGGATCGACTTGGTCGCCATTGACATTTGCGATCAGCCCGAGCTTTCAGCGACGTAGTAGTGTGAGCAGGCATATGAGCGATTCCCAGGCTGCCAAGGACGAATGGCCGAGCGCCGAAGAGAAGGCAAAGAACATAGCGCAAGCCAAAGCGCTACGGGTGCAGGCGGAAAAAGGAGGACTACGTTTCAGTGCCTATCTTCCGCCAGGGTTGGCCGACTGGCTGCTCGGACTCATTGAAAAAGGAACATTCCATGATCCAAGCGAGGCCGTCTTCGTCATCCTTGGTGAGCATCAGGATTTGGAGCCCCACACCGACCTTCGGCGCGAAATACTTGCTCGTTCACTTCAGGCGGCAATCGACGACCCGCGCCCGAACATACCGGCCGAGGAAGTTTTCAAAGAGCTGAGAGAATTGCGCGCTTTGCCATTGGAGCCTGCAGTGTGGGAGAAATGACGGGCTGGGTGACAACGAAGCGCTGGTGGTCGAGCTCCGGCAATTCACGATGAGCTAAATTCTCTCAGTCACAAGGGTACGAGAGTGGCCGGACTGGCTACACAATAAAGTATGGCAAAAAAGTATGGCAAAGAAATCGAGTCCCCGCGAAAAGACTGTAACGCCACGGCCGATTGAATCCCTGATCCACGTGATCCGGG
>Ga0137409_10004215_pt1 | contig 15132 bp, 11 predicted proteins | sample CZODoug1_16funga_FD_122059 | JGI IMG/M metagenome (GOLD analysis project Ga0137409, IMG submission 122059) | Vadose zone soil fungal communities from Angelo Coast Range Reserve, California, USA - CZODoug1_16fungal (Hybrid Assembly) | ecosystem: Environmental > Terrestrial > Soil > Vadose zone... | reverse complement strand
GGGTCACTCGGCGTGATGAGCTTGATCAGCCGAATGCAGCCGTGCCGAGCGCCTCAGCGCCGTCTACCCCAGCGCGGAAGCGGTTCGGACCGCTATCGGTGGGCGTCGCGGCGCTGATTGCCGTGATTGCCGCGATCGCGTTCTTTTTCAGACCGACCACGCCCCAGGAGCCGGCCGCCGTCGCCGGCCAAACCCTGGCGATTCTTCCCTTCAAGCCACTGCTGCCTGCCGACCGCAACGAATCCCTCGAATTGGGCATGACCGAGTCCCTGATCTCGAGCCTGGGTCGATACAGTCCGCAGGCGATCATGCCGCTCAGCTCGGTGCGCCGATACGCCGCGCTCGACCAGGACGCGATAGCAGCAGGCCGCGAGCTCGGCGTCGACACCGTGCTCGACGGTTCGTTGCAGCGCAGGGCCGATCGTCTGCGCGTGTCCGTGCGGTTGCTGCGCGTGGCCGACGGCAAGCAGCTCTGGGCGCAGAGCTTTGATCAGGACTTCACGACGATCTTCGACGTGCAGGACGTCATTGCCGCGAGGATCGCGCAGGCCATGTCGGTGCGTTGGGTCGGGAGTGGGTCGACACGCGGCGCTCCATACACCCGGGATCCGGAAGCGTACGCGCTCTACGCGAGCGGCCGATTCGCGTGGACGCGGCAGACTGAAGCGAGCCTGCTGCAAGCGATCGTTTTCTTCGAACAAGCCATTGCGCGAGACCCGAACTACGCACTTGCTTACTCGGGTCTCGCCGACACTTACGCTACCCTCGGCGTCTTCGGCATGCGGGCTCCCCATGACGTGTTTCCCAAGGCGCGCGGTGCAGTCGAGAAGGCGCTGTCGATCGATCCCGATCTCGCGGCTGCGCATGCGGCGTTCGGGCACATCAAGATGATATACGAGCGCGATTGGGACGGCGCCGCCCGAGAGTATGAGCGCGCGCTCCGGCTCGATCCCTCGTTGGCGTCCGCGTATCACCGGAGCGGCCTGCTGTACGCGATGCAGGGCGACTACGATCGCGCGTTGGCAACGATGGAACGGGCGCAACAGCTCGAGCCGCTCTGGCTCACGCCAAGGGCCGCCGCTGGGAATTTCCTCTACTACGCGAGACGTTACGACGAATCGATGCGGCTCGTTGAGCAGGTTCTCGCGCTCGACGACCGTGCTGACAATGCGCGCGCCTTTCTGATTCGCGACCTCATCGCGCTCGGCGACTACGATCGCGCCATTGCTGAATACGACAAGCATCCGATTCACATGCCCGGTAGCAACGCCTACCGCGCGCAAGCGTTGGCACTGGCGGGGCGGCGCGAAGCTGCACTCGTGGAGCTGGATCGCGTGCTGAAATTGTCGAAGCAGCGCTACGTCCCTGCATACGACATCGCCTTGATTTACGCCGCTCTCGCGGATATCGAGAATACGTTCCTATGGCTCGAGCGCGCCATGGACGATCGATCGACGCAGATCACTTTCATGGCGCAGGACCCCATGCTCGACGCATTGCACGCCGATCCGAGGTTTGCTGCGCTCGTTCAGCGGATAGGCATCTACCATCGGGTCTTGCCGGATGCCGCGGCTCCAGCCCCGTAGTCAGGGCTCAGTGCCAGGAATCTGGCGGAGAGGGTGGGATTCGAACCCACGTGGGGCGTAATGCCCCCATCGCATTTCGAGTGCGCGCCGTTATGACCGCTTCGGTACCTCTCCGCTGATCGGAACCCGTCGACAAAAAGCTGCACAGCGCACGTTGTATGCGACGCGTACGGCGGGGCCGGGGGCGGCGCGGTATTCTACATGAAGCCCGTATGGAGCGAGCCATCAGCGCTACATGTCGATCAGCGTCCTACAGCGTACTCAAGCGACCCAGTTCGCCATCGCGGCCCTGCTGTGCCTGCTTCTCGGCACGTGCCAGCGGGTGCCTTCGACGCTCGAACAAATCCTGACGCTTGGGCAATTGCGGGTTGTCACGCGCAACAGCCCGACGGCGTACTACATCGGAGCCAATGGTCCCGAGGGTCCCGAATACGACCTGGTGCGCCAGTTCGCGCACGAGCTCGGCGTCGCGCTCTATATCTATACGGTGCCCGCGTTCGCGGACATTCGCTCCCAGCTCGCGAGCGGTCGCGCGCATCTCGCCGCGGCCGGGCTCACGATCAACGATGCCTGGGGAGATTCGGTGCTGTTCGGCCCGGCCTATCAGCAAGTGCGCCAGCACCTCATCTACAAGCAGGGTCGGGCTAAACCCCGCTCGCTGCAAGAAATCAACGGTTCGCGGCTGGAGATCACCGCGGGCAGTCCGCAGGCCGAGACCCTGCGCCTGGTGCGCGAGCGGCTGCCAACCCTGGCGTGGGTGGAGCGTCGGCGCGGCGATTCAGTGGAGCTGCTGGGAGACGTCGCGGACCGCAGCATCGATTACACCATCGTCGATTCCACGGAATTTGCGCTGGGCCGCAATTTCCACCAGGAGGTGCGCGTCGGCTTCGACCTCATGGCGGGCGAGTCGATCGCGTGGGCCATGAACTCCCGCGATGAAAGCCTGCAGCATCGCGTCAGCAATTTCTTCCAGCGCATGACGCGGGGCGGACAGCTCACCGCCATCCTCAATCGCTACTACGGCAGATCGAACCGCTTCGACTACGTGGGCGCGCGTGAATTCATCCGCGATGTGCAATCGCTCCTGCCCACCTATCGCAAGTGGTTCGAAGAAGCTGCAGTGAAGATCGGAGAAGACTGGCGGCTCATTGCCGCCATCGGCTACCAGGAATCGCGCTGGGACCCGGATGCCGTCTCGCCCACGGGCGTGCGCGGCCTGATGATGCTGACCGAAGACACCGCAGCTCACCTTGGCGTTCCCGATCGGACCGATCCCTACCAGAGCATCATCGGTGGCGCGCGCTACTATGCGTCGATCCGGGCAAGGATCCCGGCACGCGTTCCCGAGCCTGACCGGACCTGGCTTGCCCTCGCCGCCTACAATGTCGGCTACGGCCATCTCGAGGATGCGCGTATCCTCACGCAGCTGCACCATCGTAATCCCGACTCGTGGCAGGACGTACGCGCCTTCCTGCCGCTGCTGGCGCAGGAGTTCTGGTACACGCAAACTGCACGCGGCTATGCGCGCGGCTGGGAACCCGTGCGCTACGTCGACAACATTCGCAGCTATCTCGACATCCTCGAGTGGGTCGCGGCGGATAGCGGACCGACCACTGCTGCGAACCAGACCCACGCGCACGATGCCCCTGCTGCCGTAGACTGAGCGCCATGCCCACATTCGCAGCAAAGCTTGTCAGGGCCTGGTCGCACGCCGACAGCATGCTGTGCGTCGGCCTCGATCCGGACCCCGGCCGGTTCCCTGCGACATTCACCGGACCGAGAGCGATCTACAGATTCAACCGCATGGTCATCGACGCCACGGCGGACCTGGTCTGTGCCTACAAGCCGCAGATCGCCTACTACAGCGCCCACGCCGCCGAAACCGATCTCGAGCTCACGATCGCCCATATCCGGGCGCGGGCGCCGCATGCGCTCGTGATCCTGGACGCGAAACGCGGCGACATCGCGAGCACCAGCGCGATGTATGCGCGCGAGGCCTTCGATCGCTACGACGCGGATGCCGTGACAGTCAATCCGTTCATGGGAATGGATTGCGTCGAACCTTTCCTGGGCAGGCCGGATCGCGCCGCCATCCTGCTCTGCAAGACCTCCAACCCCGGATCATCCCTGATCCAGCATCAAAGAATGGGCGCGCACCTGGTTTACGAGACCATTGCCGAGCTGGCCGAGCAGCTGTGGTCGAGATCGTCCAACACGATGATCCTGGTCGGCGCGACCTTCGCGGAGGAGATGCGCGCAATCCGCGGGATCGCCCCCACGATCCCGTTCCTGGTGCCGGGCATCGGGCAGCAACAAGGTGACATCCGCAAAGTACTGGAAAATGGCACCGACGCACATGGCCGCGGACTGATCATCTCCTCCTCACGCTCCATCACGTACGCGGGTGACATCAGCGCCGTGTCCGTGCGAGCGGCGGCTGCAGAAGTGGCCGGCAAGATTCGCCTCAGCGAAACAGCAAAGGCCTAGGCGCGCTACTCGCGCTTGCGCTCGAAAAACCGCCGCAGCAGCGCTCCGCATTCGTCGGCTAGCACTCCGCCAAAGGTATCGAGGCGGTGATTGAGGGCAGGCGCGTTCACGAGATTGAAGGCGCTGCCGGCGGCACCCACGCGCGGATCCCAGGCACCAAAGACCAGTCGGTCGATACGGGCGTGCACCATTGCCGCCGCACACATCGCGCAAGGCTCGAGCGTGACGTAGATTGACGTGCCACTCAGGCGATAGGTGCCCAGTGCACGCGCGCCCGCACGAATCGCTTCGATTTCAGCATGCGCCGTCGGGTCCTGCCCCGCGATCGGTCGATTCCAGCCCTCGGCGATGATGCGACCGTCCTTGACCAGGACCGCGCCTACCGGGACCTCGCCCTCGCTTTCTGCGCGAGCGGCAAGTTCCAGCGCGCGCACCATGAAATCGCGATCACTGTTGCCCCTGGGGAGATCAGCAGAGCGCTGCATCGCCGATCACTCCCACTCGATCGTGGCGGGCGGCTTGCCGGAGATGTCGTAGGTGACGCGTGAAATTCCGGGCACTTCGTTGATGATGCGCCGTGACACCTGGTCGAGGAACTCGTACGGCAGGTGTGCCCAGCGCGCGGTCATGAAATCGACCGTCTCCACGGCACGCAGTGCGACCACGTAATCGTAGCGACGGCCGTCGCCCATCACCGCGACCGAGCGCACCGGCAGGAACACCGTGAACGCCTGGCTCACGCGGTCGTAGAGCTCATGACGTCGCAGTTCCTCGATGAAGATCGCATCGGCTTTGCGCAGCAGGTCCGCGTGCGGTTTGGTCACCTCTCCCAGGATGCGAACCCCAAGTCCCGGACCGGGAAACGGATGGCGGAAGACCATTTCGTGCGGCAATCCCAACTCAACGCCGATGCGCCGCACTTCGTCCTTGAACAGCTCACGCAGCGGCTCGAGGAGCTTGAGGTGCATGCGCTCGGGGAGGCCGCCCACGTTGTGATGCGACTTGATGAGGTGGGCCTTGCCGGTGCGGGCGCCCGCGGACTCGATTACGTCCGGGTAGATCGTGCCTTGCGCCAACCACTCGATGCCGGGGATCTTCTTCGATTCTTCCTCGAACACTGCTATGAACAGCCGTCCGATCGTCTTGCGCTTCTTCTCCGGGTCCGTCTCGCCCTTGAGCGCGGTCAGGAAACGATCTTCCGCATTGACGCGGATCACCTTTACGCCCATGTGGCGCGCGAAGGTCTCCATCACCTGCTCGCCTTCGCCGAGGCGCAGCAGCCCATGATCGACGAACACGCACACCAGTTGCTGACCGATCGCACGGTGCAGGAGCGCCGCGACCACCGAGGAATCGACGCCGCCTGACAGTCCCAGCAGCACCTTGCCCTTGCCGACCTGTTCGCGCACGCGCTCAATGCTGTCCGCAATGATGTTTCCGGCATCCCACCAGGCTTCACAGCCGCAGATCTCGCGGACAAAACGCTCGAGGATCGCCCTGCCTTGCAGGGTGTGCGTCACTTCGGGATGGAACTGCACGCCGTGGAACTGGCGCTTCTCGTCGGCCATCGCGGCGAGCGGAATCGATGCGGTGCTCGCCTCCGCCGTGAACCCCGGCGGCAGCGCATCGACGTGGTCGCCGTGACTCATCCACACGTCGAGCACCGGCCGACCTTCCGTATCCGTGTTATCGCTGAGTCCACGCAGGAGCGCTGCCTTGGCCGCGTTTGTTACGCGCGCGAAGCCGAACTCGCGCTGGTTCCCGGCATGCACCTTGCCGCCAAGCTGCTGAGCCATGGCCTGCATGCCATAGCAGATGCCGAGCACCGGAACGCCGGCCTTGTAGATGAGCTCGGGTGGCAAGGGCGGCTTGGCATCCGTCACCGACTCCGGGCCGCCCGACAGGATGATGCCGTGAGGCTTGAAGGCGCGGATCTGCGCTTCGTCAGCATCCCAGGGGAAGATCTCGCAATAGACGCCGATCTCGCGCACGCGACGTGCGATCAGCTGCGTGTACTGCGCGCCGAAGTCGAGGATCAGGATGCGGTGGGCGTGGATGTCCGCGGCGGGGGCTTTTGCGGACTGAAGCTCTCGGGCCATTCTCAGCTGGCGCGGTAGTTGGGCGCTTCCTTGGTGATGCTGACGTCGTGCACGTGACTTTCGCGAACACCGGCGGTGGTAATGCGCACGAAGGTTGGGCGCGTGCGCAGTTCCTGGATGTTCTGGCTGCCGGTGTAGCCCATCGCTGCGCGCAATCCACCCGCGAGCTGATGCAGGATCGTCACCATGCTGCCCTTGTAAGGCACGCGACCCTCGATGCCCTCCGGCACCAACTTTTCGAGCTCGGTCGTCGTGTCCTGGAAATACCGATCGCTGGAGCCGTGCTGCTGACCCATCGCACCGAGTGAGCCCATGCCACGGTACGACTTGTATGAGGCGCCCTGGTACAGCTCGACTTCGCCGGGCGACTCTTCGGTGCCGGCGAACAAGCCGCCGATCATGACTGCGTGTGCACCCGCCGCGATCGCCTTGGCGATATCGCCTGAATAGCGGATACCGCCGTCGGCGATGATCGGGACGTCAGTGCCCTTGAGCGCTTCAGTCACCCGCGCCACCGCGCTGATCTGGGGCACGCCGACGCCCGCCACGACTCGTGTCGTGCAGATCGAGCCCGGGCCGATGCCCACCTTGATGCCATCCGCGCCGGCCTTCACGAGATCCTTGGCGCCTTCCGGCGTGACGATGTTGCCGCCGATGACCTGCAGGTCACCGAAGACTTCTTTGAGGCGGCTCACCATATCGAGTACGCCGCGCGAATGGCCGTGCGAGGTATCGACGACCACCAGATCGACCCCTGCTTCGCGCAATGCCGTGACCCGCTCGATCGTGTCGGGCGAAGTCCCGACCGCGGCGCCGACGCGCAGCGCGCCGCTCGCATCTTTGCAAGCGCGCGGAAATTCGGTGGCCTTCTGGAAGTCTTTGACGGTGATCATGCCCTTGAGCTCGAAATCACCGTTCACCACCAGCACCTTTTCGATGCGGTGCTTGTGCAGGAGCTGCAGCACCTCTTCCTTGGGCGCGTTCTCGCGCACCGTGACCAGGCGCTCTTTCGGCGTCATGACGCTCTTCACGGGTGCATCGAGCTTGGTCTCGAAGCGCAGGTCACGGTGCGTGACGATGCCGACCACCTTGTCGCCCACCACGACCGGCACGCCGGAGATGCCCTTGGCGCGCGTCAGGTCGATCACTTCGCGGATCGTCTTGTCTGGCGTGACCGTGATCGGATCGACGATGACGCCGCTTTCGAACTTCTTGACCCGCGACACTTCGCGCGCCTGGCCGGCGATCGTCATGTTCTTGTGGATGATGCCGATGCCGCCTTCCTGCGCGATGGTGATCGCGAGGCGCGCTTCGGTCACCGTATCCATGGCGGCCGACAGCACCGGGAGATTCACACTGACTTTGCGCGTGACGCGCGTGGAGAGATCGACTTCGCGAGGCAGAACTTCCGAATACGCCGGCACCAGCAGGACGTCATCGAAAGTGAGGGCTTCTTCCAGGATACGCATCGACTTCTGCCTGGGTCCCCCGGGGGCCCCGCCCCGCGAGTAAAGGGCGCGATTGTACGCGGCCGACGGGGCCGGGTAAACCCGCCGCAACGCCGGCGTGAGCGGACCGGTATGATTCAATCCGTGAGTTCCCTCGACCTGTTCGTCACTGCCATGGCTCCGAACCGTGACGTTTACACGGTGTCGCGCCTGAACCGCGAGGCCCGCGTGCTGCTCGAACAGGGTATGCCGCCCCTTTGGATCCAGGGAGAAATCTCCAACTTCTCTGCACCCAAGTCGGGGCACTGGTATTTCTCGCTCAAGGACTCCGGCGCGCACGTGCGCTGCGCGATGTTCCGCCAGCGCTCCATCTATTCGAAATGCGAGCCGCGGGACGGCCTGCTGGTCCTGGCTCGTGCGCGCGTGACGCTGTACGAGGCGAAGGGCGAGTACCAGCTCGTCGTCGATCATCTCGAAGAAGCCGGGGAAGGCGAGTTGCGCCGCCAGTTCGAGCTGCTCAAGGCGAAGCTCCAGGCGGAAGGCCTGTTCGCCACCGAGCGCAAACGCCCCCTGCCCTCCTTGCCCCAGCGCATCGGCGTGATTACCTCATCCACCGGCGCGGCGATCCGCGACATCCTCAACATACTGCGCCGCCGGTTTGCGGCCATCCCGGTTCTCATCTATCCGGTCCCGGTCCAGGGCGACGGAGTGGCGCGGCGCATAGCGACTGCCGTCCGCTACGCCTCCAGCCGGGCCGAATGCGATGTGCTCATCCTCGCGCGCGGCGGTGGCTCGCTCGAAGACCTGCACGCCTTCAATGACGAAGTGCTCGCACGCGCGCTCGCGGAGTGCCGCGTTCCGATCGTGACGGGCATCGGCCACGAGGTGGACTTTACGATCGCCGACTTCGTTGCGGACGTGCGCGCGCCCACGCCCTCCGGCGCAGCCGAGCTGGTAGTGCCGGATCAGCAACAGTGGCTCGCGCGCTGGAACGCCACGCTGCAGCGCCTCGGCGGTGCGATGAATCGCAACCTCGCGCGCCGCGCGACTTCACAGGAATGGCTGATCGGACGGCTGCGACAGGCCCATCCCGGCATGCGCCTGATGCACCAGGCGCAGCGGCTCGATGCTATCGAGCAGCGCCTGGCGGTCTGTGCGCAACGCTCGTTGGAACGATCGGCTTCACGCTTGCACGCCACCCGGCTGCAGCTCTCGAGGCATTCACCGCTTGGCCAGATTGGGGAATTGTCGAACCGGCGCGCGGAACTGCACCTGCGCTTGCGCGGTGCTGCCGAAGCTCGAGTCAGCGCGGCGCGCCGGCGCCTCGAGCTCGCGATGCGGGCGCTGCATGCCGTGAGTCCGCTGGCGACTCTCGAGCGCGGCTACGCCATCGTCACGCGCAGCGCGGATGGGGCGGTACTGCGCTCCGCCGCGGACGTGCAGCCCGGCGACGACATCGAAGCGCGTCTGGCGAAGGGTCGGGTCACTGCCCGCGTGAAGGATGTGAGCGAATGAGGAGGGCGGGATATGCCTGGGTCGCGTGCATCGCTGGCCTTCCCGGCCTGCTACGTGTCGCTGCTGCTTGCTCCCAACCCGATTTGCCCCAGGTGGAAGCGGTGCCGGGCGGCGTCGTCATCCTGGACGTCGGCGCGACAACGGCTCCGGCTCCGGACGTCCGCTACGACGAGCATCGCGTCATGGTGCTCGCCGATGACGATCGCTGGCGCGCTATCGTGGGCATCCCGCTTGCCATCAAGCCCGGCGAGCAAGCGGTGCGTATCGCGCACCCAGGCGAAGAGCCGCGTCACGAAACGTTCAATGTCGGCCCCAAGAAATACTCTGTGCAACGACTGAAGGTACCTCCAGCGCAGGTGAACCTGTCCAAGGAAGACCTGGAACGTGTGGCAAAGGAACGTGTTCGCATCGATGCGGCATTGGTGACGTGGAGCGATCCCGGCCCCGAGAGTTTGCGACTGGCGCAGCCGGTGGCAGGTCCGCGCTCGAGTTCATTCGGACTGCGACGCGTGTTCAACAACGAATCGCGCAATCCACATAGCGGCATGGACATCGCTGCAGACACCGGCACGCCCATTCACGCGCCAGCGCCGGGAACCGTGGTCGATACCGGTAACTATTTCTTCAACGGCAATACCGTGTTCATCGATCACGGCGCGGGCCTGATCACGATGTACTGCCACATGAGCGAAATCGACGTGCAGCCCGGCCAGAAAGTTGCGACCGGAGATGTGCTCGGCAAGGTCGGTGCGAGCGGGCGAGCGACCGGCCCCCACCTGCATTGGGGCGTGAGCCTCAATCGCGCCTTTGTCGATCCGGCGCTGTTTCTCGGCCCGCCAACGGCGAGCCCGTAGCTCAAAGATCCAGGCCCAGCGGTTTCTCGCGGCGCACGAACCAGTCATCACCGGCGGGCTCGAACATCGCGCAGTGATCCATGTCGCCACCGTAGATGTGAATCGAGATCGCGGTGCCGGCGCTGCGATTCGCGATGCGGTGATATTCGTGCGGCGGAATGAGGCAACCCGCGCTGCCGATGCCCGCCTGGAATGAATTGCGCTTCTCGAAGCGGTAGCGGTCCCCGCGCTGCTCGATCAACTCGTACTGCTGCACGTCGATGCTGCCGTCCCACACGCCTTCGACACACCACATGCCACCGTGATCGTGGAGCGACGTCGCCTGCCCCGCGGCCCAGGTCATCGCGACCACGGAGTAGCCGCGTGCGTCATCGCGATGAATCAGGCGCCGTGCGTAGTGATCCGCGCAGGTGTGGTGGAATTCCTCGGGCAGCTTCACGCTCTGCGCGCGAATCAGCTCACAGAGCCCGGTGCGCAGTTCGTCGACGATTTGCTCGACATCATCGTGCGCAACGGCACGATCGACGAGCGAGACGAGGGGTTGTGCACCGGGGAAGGACATTACGATCACCTGCCGGCGCGCAGTTTATCACCGCTCACAACTTTGCGAGGAACTCGCCGATTGTCGGGCGGAAGCGCTCCATGTCGACCAGGAATGAATCGTGGCCCTGGATCGAGGCCAGTGGCTTGAATTCAGTGGCAACACCGACTTGCGCGAGCCCTTCGGCGATTTCACGCTGGCTCCAGAGCGGAAACAGCAGATCGGTCTCGACGCCGATCACCAGGGCCCGCTGCAGTGCGCTTCGCTTGAGCGCCGCCGCCACCGAGCCGCCGTGCTCGGACAGGTCGAACAGGTCCATGGCACGTGAGATGTAGAGATAGCAGTTCGCGTCGAACTGACCGACGAACTTGTTGGCCTGCGCTTCGAGGTACGACTCGATTTCGAAATCGATGCCGAAAGGATCGCCGCTCTTGCGTTCGGCCGTCATGCGCTCCCGGCCGAAGCGTTGCTGCCATTCCTCCGCAGAGCGATAGGTGATCATGCCGAGCTTGCGCGCAAGGCGCATGCCGGTAATCGGCCCTGCTCCAGGCGGAAACTGCCCCTCGGCCCAGGCCGGGTCGCGGCGAATCATCTCCCGCTGCAGCGAACGCAGCGCAATCGCAAAGGGTGTCGAGCGCGCCGCGGCCGAGATCGACACCAGGCTTCTCGCGCAGCCCGGAAACATGGCGCAGAACGCATGCGCGGTCATGCCGCCGAGCGAGGGCCCAATCACGGCAGCGAGCGACTCGACGCCGATGCTGCGCATTGCTTCGTAACCGCCACGCGCGATGTCCTCGACCGTCAATACGGGGAAACGCAGCCGATAGGGCTGGCCGGTCGCGGGATCGATGGATGCGGGTCCGGTCGAACCGAAGCAGCTGCCCAGCGAATTGATGCAGATGACGAACCAGCGGCGGCTGTCGAGCGGCCGGCCCGGGCCAACCATGTCCTCCCACCAGCCGGGCGCCGGATCCTCTGGCGAGGAAGCGGCGTGTGCCGAGGGCGAGAGGCCCGTGAAGATCAGCAGGGCGTTGTCGCGCGCCGCGTTGAGCTGGCCCCAGGTTTCATGGGCAACCTGGGCGCCTGACAGGGAACCACCCAGGCGCATGGCAAAGGGATCACTCAGCTTGGCAATGCGGCGCGCGCTCATGCACGACTACTTTCGCACGATTCGCCGTCGTTTGCGCCGTTGCCGCGGCGTGAGAACGTTGCGCCTGCCGGCAAAAGGATTCTCCTCCGAACGGAATTCGACCCGCACCGGCGTACCCTGCAGACCGTAGGTCTTGCGAAACACATTCACCAGGTAGCGCCGGTACGCCTCCGGAACCCGCTCGGTCTGGGTGCCGTGAATCACGATCACGGGCGGATTGCGGCCGCCCTGGTGAGCGTAACGCAGCTTGATACGCCGGCCGCGCACCAGCGGCGGCGGATGTGCCTCGATCGCCCCTTCGAGCGTGCGCGTGAGTTCGGGCGTCGCAATGTCGCGCATCGAGGCGCGAAAGGCTTCGTGGACCGACTGCATCAGCTCACCCACGCCGCTCCCATGGCGGGCGGAGATGAAATGCAACGGCGCAAAGTCGACGAACGGGAGGCGCACCGCGAGCTGTGAACGAATCAGCTCGCGCTGCTCGGTCGGCAAGGCGTCCCACTTGTTGATGCCGATAACGAGCGCGCGGCCACGATCGGCTGCGAGGCCCAGCAGGCTGGCATCCTGCTCTGCGACGGTCTCCTGCGCGTCCAGCAGCGCGATGACGACATGAGCCGAGTCGATGGACTGCAGCGTCTTGATGACGCTGAAACGCTCCACGCCTTCCTCCACCCGCGCGCGCCGACGAACTCCGGCGGTGTCAATCAGCGTGTAGCGCACGCCGTCGCGCTCGAAGGGAACGAAGATGCTGTCGCGCGTCGTGCCCGGTTCCTCGCTGGCGATGACGCGCTCCTCGCCGAGGAGCCGATTGATGAGCGTGGATTTGCCCACGTTGGGCCGACCCACGACCGCAACCTGGATGCCCTGCTCTGTCGGCGCTGGAGCGTCGCCGGGTTCAAGCCCGTCCAGCACCCGATCCATCAGTGCCGCGATGCCTTGCTCATGAGCCGCTGAAATGCACACCGGCTCGCCGAGTGCGAGGGAGTGAAATTCGGCGGCGGCGACCGCCGCATCCCGGCTCTCGCTCTTGTTGACGGCCACGACGACCGGCTTGCCGCTGCGGCGCAGGCTATGCGCCACGTATTCGTCGGCCGGGGTGAGCTCATCCTTGGCGTCCACGATCAGCACGACGCGATCGGACTCCGCGACGGCGCGCAGGCTCTGCTCCGCCATCTGGGCTTCGAGACCGCCCGGGCGCTCGATCAAGCCGCCAGTGTCGACGACGATATAGGGAAGATCACCGACCTTGCCGAAGCCGTACTTGCGATCGCGCGTCAGCCCCGGCTGATCCGCGACCAGGGCGTCACGCGTGCGCGTAAGCACGTTGAACAGGGTCGACTTGCCGACGTTGGGTCGACCAACGAGTGCGATGACTGGAAGCACCGGACCACGACCTTGTGTGATTCCCTTGAGGGTAACTCAGCTCTTCTTCTCGGGCGGGGTTTCACGGCGAAAGGCGCTCAGCTTGCCACCGTCCGTGAGCACGTACACGGTGCCGTTGATCACCAGCGGGCGATTGGTCACGCGGTTCCCATCGGTTGAAGTGCGGCCCAGCAGCTCGCCCGTCGCAGCATCCAGCCAATGTACGTACCCCTCGAAATCGGCCACGACGATCGCCGCGCCGTCGAGCACCGGTCCGCTCAGGCCGCGTCGATGCAGCGCGGATTGCTTCCAGAGCGGTGTTCCGTCGCGTCGCTTGAGCGCCTGGATGTCTCCATCGGCGTCCGTGATATAGATCGTTTCCGCATCGACCACGAGTCCGCGGTCGCTCGACTCATCGCGCGACCACCAGATCTGGCCGGAGTCCAGGGCCAGCATGGCTGCGCGCCCCTGGAATCCCGCGACGTACACGTCCTTATCGATGACCTGCACGGAGGAATCAATGTCGACGAGTCGTGCGAGCTCGGTGCGGCCCTTGGACGAGGCGACCTGCGTCTCCCACTGCACATCGCCCGCGGCGAGATTGACCGCAACCACCTTGCCGTTATCGAATCCGCACACGACGATGTCGCCGACGATGACCGGCGCAGCGGTACCACGCAGGGACAGTCGCGGCACCTGCTGCTCGGTCGACCACAGCTCGTGGCCATCGGCGAGGTCGAGGCCCTGCAAGCGTCCGTTAACGCTGCGTACCACCGCCACACTCGGAGCCACCGCGGGCGCCGAGAGCACTTCGCCATTGATGCGCGTCTTCCAAACCTGCGTTCCGTCGGCGGCATTGAGCGCGACCACGTCGCCTTCGCTCGATCCCACCACTACTCGACCCGCGCCGACGCCTGGACCACCTGCCAGCGGCAGCTTCGTGTCCGTGCGCCAGAGGTTCTTGCCGCTCTTGAGGTCGAAGGCGATGACGTCACCGTCATTGGAGGCCGCGTACAAGCGTTCGCCATCGGACGCCGCGCCCAGGCCGAGGCGTAATTCCTTGGTGCCACCGCCGAGGCCGGTGCTCCAGACCCGGTCGATCTTGATGAGCGGTTTCATGTCGACCAGTTCGGCCGGCGGATCGACCTCCTTGTCCTTGCTGCAAGCCGCGAGCCCGGCAAGCAGCGTCACGGCAGCAAGGGCCGGCAGCAATCGATTCATCATGGAGTGGATTCCTTCGCTGGGGTCGCCGTGCTCGCCTGGGCGGGTTCGGCCGCCAGATCGTTGATCTTGAGCTGCAACAGACCCGTATCGGTCACACCGGGTTCCGTCGCCGCCAGCGCTTCCCGATAAGCGGCCAGGGCACCGGCATGATCGCCCTTCTGCAACAGGGCATCGCCACGAACCTCTGCATAGCGCGCCGTGAACGCAGGTGCTTGCACCCCTTCGAGCGTCTTCAGAGCATCGTCCGGCTTTCCCTGAGACAGCTGAACGCGTGCCAGCCGCTCGCGGGCTACCAGTCGCAGCTGCTCGTCCTTCGAGTTGTCCGCCACGCCCTTGAGCCGCTGACTGGCATCCTCGAGCTCACCGCGCTCGACATGCATGCGGGCCAGCGCCAGTTGCGCCTGATCGACGTACGGCGTCGCCGAGAAATCCTTCTGCAGCTGTTGCGTCAGTTCGATCGCGCGCGCCTTGTCATTGCGCCCCAACGCATCGATCACGTCGAGATAGCGCGCCGCGGCCGCCTGCGAGCGCGTTGTTACCCGCTCGTTCCACCACGACACGCCGAACAGGATCCCCGCGCCCAGCAGCACGCCGACCACCGCGGCGGAGCGGCCGAGGTCGGTGGCGAGAACACCCTGGCCGCCTTCGGCCGGGCGGTGGCCATGGGCTACCGGTACCTGGAGACGGACGGGCGGGTGACGTCCGACGGCGTGCTGCTGGCCTTCCACGACGAGCGCCTCGACCGGGTCACCGACCTCGACGGCCGGTTGGAGGACCGGCCGTGGACCGAGGTACGCCACGCCAAGGTGGGGCCCGAGGCCGAGCCGATCACGACCATGGAGGCGCTGCTCGACGCCTTCCCCGACACG
>Ga0137409_10004214_pt1 | contig 15134 bp, 9 predicted proteins | sample CZODoug1_16funga_FD_122059 | JGI IMG/M metagenome (GOLD analysis project Ga0137409, IMG submission 122059) | Vadose zone soil fungal communities from Angelo Coast Range Reserve, California, USA - CZODoug1_16fungal (Hybrid Assembly) | ecosystem: Environmental > Terrestrial > Soil > Vadose zone... | reverse complement strand
CGCCGTCCCCCATCTGGAAAAAACAATCGCGCTCGGCCTCGAAGATGCGCACCTGCATAATCTCCTGGGGATCTGCTATGACCGCACGAAGCGGACGTCGAAGGCAGTTTTAGAGTATCGGCGTGCGCTCGCCCTCGACCCAAATTTATCGGAGGCGCATCTTAATCTTGCGTACGCGTATCAGCTACAGAATCAGCCGAAGGATGCGCTAGCGGAATACAAGACGGCGTGCCAACTCGACCAAACATTCTGCAGGTTCGTTCCTGGGCATTGATTTCACGCTAGCGGTTTGTATTGGCGTGCAAACGAGCAGCTTCAGCGCGCTCGCGTTCCGCATCTACCTCGCGCCCCAACTGGGTGTAGGCATCGGCGAGGAATGCGTGCGGCTCCGCGGAATCGGGTTGAAGCTCACAAGCCCTATTCAGGTTCGGGACGGCCGCCTCCGGGTTCCCCGTGAGCGCCAACGCACGTCCCAGCAGCAAGTGTGCTCCGTAGTGGTTGGGGCGCGCTTCGATTACTTTTTCATATTCTTTGATCGCATCCGGCATGCGTCCCATTCGGGCATAGGTTGTCGCCAGCGAAAAGCGTGCCTCAGCCCATTCCGGAAAACGAGCCAGCGCCGACTCGTACTCGGTTGCCGCTCCCGCGAAATCTCCCGTCTCGAAAAGGGCTGAACCTAATTGGAAAAGAGGCGCTGTCAAGTCCGGACGCAACTCCACCGCCTTTCGCAACACGGGCACAGCCTTCGCATAATTACGAAGGATCGAAAGAGCTGTGCCCAGTTTTAGATAAGCGATCGGGATATCCGCTTCCTTTGCGATCGCCTCCTCCAGCAACGGGACAGCGTCCGCGAAGCGCGAATCTTCCTCCAGCAATTCGGCCCGATGCAGCAGGTTCACGACCTCGATCCTGTCTTTGGGGTCCGCGCCCGTCTCCTTGACGCCCGGAAGTGTGGGCGCATTGCCGTCTCCCGATACATATCCCAGAGCGCTCAGTTTTTCCTGGAGGTCGGGATCCATGCTCGATTTGGGCGCCTCTCTTGAACTGCCCGTCTTCTGCCGGAATGTTTCCAGTTGGGTAGCCAATATATCGGCGACTGCCTCCGACGAGGCGGCCAGGTTGTGCTGAGCCTGTGGATCGGCAGATTGGTCGTAGACTTCCTGGTGAGGCGCGTCAATGAAGAGATACTTTCCTGTTCGCAACGCCCGCAGGGAACTCCATCCAAACGTTCGGTGCGGATAATCGCTCTCCGCATAGGACGGTCGATCTGCAGAAGCAGTGCTACCTCTTCCGACCGCTGTTGCGACTGCGCTCGCCGCCTTCATCAACGCCAGCAGCGATTCCCCTTGCACGTCCTTCGGCACCGGAACGCCCGCCACTTCTAACATTGTCGGCAACACATCGACCAGGCGAACTCGGCTCTCAATGCGCCTTCCTGCTGACCGCTCTCCCGGCAACTTGAACAGGAGCGGCACGTGGATGGTTTCGTCGTAGAGAAAAACTCCATGCGAGCTTTCTCCGTGTTCGCCCAGCGCTTCACCATGATCGGACATGACTGCAATCAGCGAATGGTCGTAAACCTCCCGCGTCCGCAACTGCCCCAGCAACTTGCCGACGACGGAGTCAACGTAAGCAATCTCGCCATCGTAAGGAGCGGCTGCGTACCGGCTCTTGAAGGGTTCCGGTGGATCGTAAGGATCGTGCGCATCGTAAAGGTGCACCCACAAAAAAAATGGCCCGTTAGAATGTTTGTCCAACCACGCGAGGGCGTGCGTCACGACCTCGCCTCCCCGGCGCTCAATTGCCTGGTAGCGATTTTCTCCCGGACGCCGCCGGTGAAAGCCAGCGTCAAAGGTGTCAAATCCACGATCGAAACCCGGAGCGGATTTGGCCGCCGGATCGAGAATCAGCGAACCGATAAACGCCGCCGTGTGATAGCCGCGGACGTGCAGGATGTCGGACGCATAAGGCAGATCCGCAGCCAGCGGTACTCCAAAGTCGTTCACCTTATGAAACTGCGGATAAGTGCCGGTCAGGATGCTTGCGTGCGACGCAGTAGTTAGCGGCACCTGGGAATAGGCTCGTGTGAAAACGACACCTTGTTGGGCAAGTGCGTCGAGAGACGGCGTCAGGCCGCGCCGCGATCCCATGAAACCCATTCGGTCGGCGCGCACCGTGTCGAGCGTGATCAGGATGATGTTTGGAGCAGCAACAGTACTAGCCGACGCGCTGGCTAACAGGATAAGAAAACAGAGCCACCAGCGCATCCAAGGCATAGAGTGAGAAAAGTTTATCACCGGCGGGTGGGGAGCATGGGGAATCCCCCGACAGCTAATCTGCGCCCTCGACGAAGACGCTCGCCATTGCAAGACGGCAAAGTATCACTGCGCAGTGACGGTTTGTTCTCCCTTGAGCCGCTTCAGCAGGTCCCGCGCTCTTGGAGAAAACGGTGTGTCGGGAAAAGTCTTGAGATACGCTTCGAGCTCCCCGATTGCATCCGACTTCTTTCCCTGTTGCATATACAGATTCACCAGTTGCAAGTAAGCTTGCGACATCGTGGGATCCAGTCGCAACGCCTCCCTCAGGCTCTTCTCCGCTTCGGCGGGCTTGGCCGTGCGCCCAAACAGGCACCCCAGAAGAAAGTGGCCAAACCCCGAATCGGGACGCCTCTTCAGCCCCATCTCCAGCGCACTTTCCGATTCCGGGTAGCGCCCCGTCAGCATGAACACATTGCCGAGATTGAAGTAGGCCTGCCCCTCATTCTGATCGAGACGTACCGCTTCCTGAAACTGCGCTTCGGCCGAAGAGAAGTCGGATTTACTCAGGTAGATCGATCCGAGATTGTTGTGGGCCGGGTAGTAGTCGGGAGCGATCTTGAGCGCCGCCTGGTAGTGCACAATGGCTTCGTCGTGCTTGCCCTTTCTTTCTGCGTCCACACCGCGCTCGTATTCCTTTACGGCATTTTTGGAGAAGCGTTTGTTGTAGTCGGAGGGATCGATCAAAAAGGGGTTGGTACCGTTTGCACGTCCTGCCGCGGGGTCGTTTTTTTTCTTTTCCTCACGTGGGCGCAGGAAAACTTGCAACATCACCATCTGGCTGACGATGGGATTGACGTTTGCGAGCTCGTCCACCGGCGCGTAATCGTCATCGTTGATGACAACGTGATAGGCGTTCGCGACCAGATTATAAAACCCAAAGCGCCCCTGCCCGTCCGCATAAGAACTTTCCATCGGGGCTCCGTGCAGTCTCAGTTCGACCATAATCTGGTGGGGCGGAAAATCGCCCTGTGAAATTCGAATCTGACCGATGATTTTGCCGAGTTGCCCTTGGTTTTGGGCCAGAACGCTTTGCAGGGGAGCAGCCAGGAAGAGAAGAAAAAGCAGCGGCCGAGAGCAGAATCTGCGATGCATGATGTTCACCGCACAGATAAGAAAGGGCCGGTTCCCGTTGCGCTGGGAACCGGCCCCGGAACGTCAGTTAGCCTAGAAGTTGATCTTCAGACCAACCTGCATGTTGCGAGCGTTCAAGGTTCCGGCGGCCTGTCCGAACAAACCGTCGTTAACCTTGTTGTGAGCGCCACCGCCAGCGGTCGCCAGGACAAAATTTGCCCGGTTGAAGATGTTGAAGGCTGCGGCTTCGAACTTCATGTTTACCCGTTCGGTGAACTTGAACACCTTCGACAGGGTCATGTCAGTAGACCAGAGCCCGGGTCCGACAAACGTGTTCCGTCCCAGGTTTCCGGTACAGAGCAGGGCACATGGCGTGGTCAACGAAGGCAGGTTCGCCTGGTTGAGGGTGGTTGCGCAACCATTGAGGATTCCACCACCGTTCGGGCACCAGCCATTCGCCCAAGTGGAGCGATTAATGTCCCCAAAGCCCTTGGCGCTGCTGCTGGGCCGCTCATTGCTGGCACGATCGAGGTTGTAGTCGCCACCGTCATTAATGCACAAGCCGGCGTCAATACCAGCCTGAGAACAATCCGAACCCGTCTTGAAATGTCGGATGCGTGAATCATAAGGTTCCCAGTGTGCACCCGTCTGGAAGGCCCATACGCCATTAAGCGACCACCCACCGGCGATCGCTCCGGCCACGCCCTTCATGCTCTGACCGGGCAGTTGCCAGATGTAGTTGAATACCAAGCGGTGCCGGATATCGAACATCGCGTTGCCGCGATCCAATCCGGGCAAGGTCCAGTCGGAACTGTACCCTTCTCCGCCGGCTGCGCCGTTTGCTGTCGTGGCGCCGCTATGCCAGGTGGAACCGTTGTCAATCGCATGGCTGTAGGTGTAGCTCGCGTTGAACGTCACACCGTGACTCATCTGACGCTTCAACGATGCTTGCAGTGAGTTGTAGTCAGAGTTCACCACGTTGCGCCAGTTGCGGATGTTCCCGTAGTTGTTGTTCAGCCGACCGCTATTCAGCGGAGTTGCGGCAGTCCCGCACCACTGGCGACCGAAGTTATCAGTAGCGCAAGCTCCCCCAGGTAGCCGTGTTCCAGGTTCGCGGTTGATAGACTCAGCACGGAACAACTTGTGTCCTATGGTGCCAACATAGTCCATTTGCACCACTGTTTTCGGCAAGATTTCCCGTTGTACGCTGAGGAAGTAGTTGTACACATACGGATCCTTGATGCCTTCCGGGAATACGACTCCCGTAAGGATCGCGGCATTGGGGTTGCCAGGTGCCCAGCCGGTAAGGTTGCCGGTGGCCTGTGCCCCCACTCCCTGGCCGGGGTTGCCGGCAGGTCCAGTGAACACCGGAGCGACGGCAAGCGCGGGGTCGCCATTGTACTGAGCGCCACCACTGGCCGTGCAAACACCACCGCTGTCGCAAGTTGTTGGGCCGTAGATTACCGTTTGTACGTCTCCACCCAGACCATTCGTTGCCGAGTTGAAGGAGTAATACGGCAGGTTCCAACGCGAGTTCGAGAGCGGGTTATACAACGTGCCCTCGTAAGCTACGCCGAAGCCGCCGCGCAGTGAAGTTTTGCCGTTGCCAAACACGTCCCAGGCAAAGCCCACGCGTGGCCCGAAGTTGTTGTGGTCGCCCGCTCCCAGCGAACTGGCAGGAGCGAACCCGCCCGGGCCGCATACGCCGGCAATCGTCGAAAGCGCAATCGCCGAAGCCGAAGTGCAGTCATAAGTGGTCCCGTTGATAGTTCCTATCGAGCCGGCCGGTACATTGGCATTTTTGAGTTGGTCGAGCAGGTTGTCTCCCGGTCCGCGAAGGAAGGTGGTTGCCCGATTCGACTCCTCGTTGTGGCGCGTGAATAAGTCGTAGCGCATGCCAAGATTCAGAGTAAGACGCCGGCTGATCTTCCAGTCATCCTGGAAATACGCGCCCACTTCCAGATTGCGCCAGTGCCGCACGTTGCTTTGCAGCGACGGGGACGGAGTCTGGTTCAACGATTTGCAGGGTGGGGCGCAGATGTCCGGGTTAACGCCTGCCGCTTCCGTGTACGGTGCGTCGGCCGCGAAGTAGAGTGGGTCGAAGAAGTAGAACGATGGACGCGCCACACTGAATTCGCTGTTCTCAATGTTGCGCCGGAAGTCCACGCCGATGTGCAAATTGTGGTTTCCGTGGCTGATAGTGACCATGTCCGAGTAGGTATAGATGTGCTCCTTGAAGGTCTGCGGATAGCCGCTGTAGGAGCCGAATCCGGCCGTCCCGTCCGAGAAGCTGATTTGCGGTACTCCCGGAATGTTGGTGCCGATGCCGGTGTTGTTCTGAGTGTACCCGGCCCGGAACTCATTGAGGATGGTCGGGCTGAAGGTGTGCACGAAGCTAAGCGAGCCTGCCGGGAAGTAATTCGTGTTGGGATTGCTGAACCCGCGCGTGCAGGATGCGTTGCACGGACCGAATCCATCCGTCTGCTTCTCCCAGTTGAACTGCGCGTAGAAACGGTTCGCAGAGCTCCAGTTGTAGTCAAGACGCAACGTCGCTTCGTTGCCATTAAACAGGTTACCGTTGGTGATGCCTCCAGTTTGCGTTTGGAAGATCGCAACGCTATTTTCCACGAAGGCTGCTGTACGATCTGCTGTCCCGGCCTGAATAGCCGGAATCGACGAGCAGCCCGCCATGTTGGTCTGATCCAGCGCCGTCACACCTATGATGCTCGCCATCCTGGCGGCAATAACCGGGCTATTGTTGTCTTGGCATAGCCATGGAGTGAAATCTCCAGGGGTTAGGGGATCCGGTGCTCCAGCGTACTCATTTAGCGACACCTGAGTGCCTGCGATTCCTGAGAGAGTCGGCTTAAACGTGCCATACAGCAACGACGCGGTGGACTGAACTCCGCTTGCTGTGTCGGCAGCGGCCACAGCTGTTCGCCAATCACTAGTCTCCTGCTGAACCGTTTGTGGGGTACCGATTGTCTTGAACCTGTCCCCTTGGTAAGAACCGAAGAAAAACAATTTGTCCTTCATGATCGGCCCGCCAAGGGTGAAGCCAAACTGGTTAAAGCGGAGCGCCGGTTTCGGGGTGCTGCTCTTGTTCAGGAAGAACTGGTTGGCGTCCATGGCGTCGTTGCGCAGGAATTCCCACACTGTGCCATGGAGAGAGTTCGTTCCGCTCTTCATTACCAGGTTGTTGATGGTCCCAGCGCTATTCCCATACTGCGCCGACATGTTGAGCTGGAGTTGTTGGAACTCTTCCACCGTGTCCTGAATCGGAGTGTTAATGTTGCCGCCGCTCAAGCCCTTGTTGGACACTCCGTTAACGAGGAAGCCGTTGAAATCTTCACGGAGGCCATTGACGACCGTGCTGTGTCCGTTTTCCATCATGACGCCGAGCACGTCGACCGCGCCAGTGCTCATCTTCATGAGGTCGTACACATTGCGTCCGTTCAGAGGCAGGTTGTTGATCTGAGCCGAGCTCACTGTAGATGCCAGCTTCGAGTCTTCGGTATTGACTGCCGCCGCAGCACCCGTCACTTCGACGATTTCGCGCTGTTGGCCGAGCTGCATCTTGGAATCCACATGTGCGATGGTTCCGGCATTCACCGAAATGTCGGTGTTGCTCACCGTCTTGAATCCCGAGGCCTCGATCGTCACCTTATACATGCCGATGGGGAGTTCTTTCGCGATGTAGTTGCCGCTCGCGTTCGTGGTCGTAGAAATGCTCAGGTTGGTTCCGGTGTTGGTTACCGTGACCTTGGCGTTGGCAATGGCCGCGCCGCTCGGATCGGTCACGGTACCTGTAAGCTGGCCGTTCTGAACCTGCGCAAAGGCGCTCGTGGTCAGAGCCAGAAGGGCTAACACTGCGAGGCAAAACTGCAGTCTTCTCATTTCACCTACCCCCTTGTAAATCTTGTGGCGTGTGGTTTTGTTGTATGCACGGGACTTTTGAACTTGATGTCCTGGGAGCGCTGCTTTCGAATCGCACCAGTCTGTCACCCCACTCTAAATCTGTCGCTTCGAAGTCGCGGAATTCTGCTCCTCCGCATTGTGTCTTGTCAAGCTATCTTGCTGATTCTTTGAGCGGCTCCCGCCGAACTCAAGCGACTTGGCTTGCCTGGGAGACAACCCAACACCAAACTCTTTGAGTGTCTGTTGGCACTTGGCACGCCAAAGGTAAACATAATCATTTTCAATTAGTTACAGCGTAGGTGCCTGGTGCTTCTATGGATATCAGAAGGTGGTCAAGTCGATGAAATACCAAATTCAATATAATTTCAAGCCTTGGTCGGTGACAATTCGGTGACAGTTGAATTGTCTGAAGCCTCTGCCCTATCCTGTGTCGTTTCTCTGTCGCTGTTAAGTGTTGTTGAAAGTTAAGGTGTTGTTGAAGACACTGGAGACGAAACAAGCTCAGTTCCTAATCCTTGGCATTTGGGTGCCTCGCGATCACGCCGTGCCCTTCCTCGACCACCAGTTCCTGATCCGCTGCTTCCGGCCCAAGTTTGTCGACCTGCCCGCTTGGCCACCGAATCACGATGCTCTCGACTCGGGTCGACGATCCCAGACCAAAGTGCAGCCGCGGATCGCTCGAACTCTCAAAGCTGCTGCCCGCGCGCACTTCTGCGTAACGCGTCGACCCATCCGCGACGATCTCGACCCTCGCTCCAAAGCCGTCGCGGTTTGATTTCGTACCAACGGTCTTGATGCGCAGCCAATCTCCGGGCGCAGGTACTTCGTTACGAAGCAGGACCGGAGAGCCGTCGAGATTCGTCATCAGCACATCCTGGCGGCCGCGATTCCAGAAGTCTGCTACCAGAGCACCACGTCCCACGTACTTCTGCCGGAGTGCGGTCCCGGATCTCTCGCCGATTTCCTCGAACTTTCCATTCTTCAGATTGTGAAAAAGAAACGGCCGCTCCGCGTAGCCGACGCCGAACGACTGTCCTTCCACTTGAGGATCGACGTGACCATTGGCAATGAACAGGTCGGGCCAGCCATCGTTATCGAAGTCGAAGAACTTCGCGCCAAAACCGAGGTACGGAATACTGATCGCTCCGATTCCTGCCCCGCCGGCCACATCCGTAAATTCGCCATTGCGATCGTTGTGATAGAGGTTGTTGGAGTCGTCGGAGAAATTTGTCTTCACGATATCGGGCCAACCATCGCGATCGAAGTCTGCCGCGTCGATCCCCATGCCAGCCTGCTCACGTCCGTCGGAGCTGTACGCCACGCCGGCCTGGGCGCCGACTTCCGTGAATCCGCCCTTGCAGTTGTTGTGATAGAGCAAACTCGGAGAGGAGTCGTTCGCGACGTAGAGATCCAGGCAGCCATCTTTGTCGTAGTCGAGCCACAACACGCCCAGCCCGTAGTAACCGTCGGGATCGAGGCCAAGTTTTTCGGTGACGTCCGTGAAAGTGCCGTCGCCATTGTTGTGATAAAGGCGGTCGCGCGCGCCTTTCAGCCCGCGCGGTCCGCAGTTCACGGGGATTCCCCGATACTGACAAAATGGCCCGTCGCCGAACTTCGGCAAGTCATTAATATCCAGCTCGACGTAATTTGCCACGTAGAGATCGAGCTTGCCATCATTGTCATAGTCGCCGAAGGCCGTGCTCGTGCCCCAGCGATCCGCGTTGTCCACGCCAGCCTTGGCCGTGACGTCGGCGAAAGTGCCGTCGTGGTTGTTGTGATAGAGAGCCGAACCGTGAAAGCCGCTGATGTACACGTCTTCCCAGCCGTCGTTGTCGAAGTCGCCGACCGCGACGCCGTAACCCCAGCCACAGAAATTCACCCCGGACTTAGCCGAGACATCGACAAACGTGCCATCGTGCTGGTTGCGATAGAGACGAGGTGGATGGCACTTGCCCGCGCGATAGTCCTCAATGGTGGAGCCGTCCACGAGAAGGATGTCCATCCAGCCGTCATTGTCATAATCGAAAGCAGCGGTTCCGCCACACTGCGTTTCAAGAATGTAGACTTTCTCTTTACCGCCGCAGGTAAGGCGAAAATCGATGCCCGCTGCGTGGGTGACGTCCACGAAAGTTTCTCGCTGTTTTACCGCTGGGGATTTTGCGCCGGACTTCACTGCCGCCGTCGCCGTTTTCTTTTGCGAGGCCGGTTGGGACGCGCCAATCAACTTGAATGCGCCAGGGAGCGCGATCGCCAATGTGACGGCGGTGAGAATGCGAACCGTTCGCCTGTTCATGGTCATTGATCGCGGCCGGTTGCCATCCCGGCGGCTGCGGGTTGCGCTTTCTTCAATTCCGCAAAGCGCTTCCGTTCGGTGTGCGCTTCCTCGCTTCTGCCTAACTTTTCCAAAGCCCGCGCCAGTTGGTAATGCGGACTGGGATCTTTTTGATTCAACTCAATTGCCTTTCGCAAAGAGGCCTCGGCCTGCGCGGCCTTCCCGGCGAGCGCCTGCGCCTTTCCCAAGTTGTACCAGACGTCAGGATTCGGCGCGTCCAGTTGCGACGCCCGTTGCAAATAGCCAATCGCTTCCTCAGCTTTCCCGGACTCGACCAACGCGTGTCCCAGTTGGTACACAACCTCAGGATGGTCTCCCGACCGCTGTAATTCCGTCCGATATTCCGCGATCGCCTCGTCGGTGCGTCCCAGGCTGGCGTAGGCAAATCCGAGATGATAGTGGCCGAGTCGGATTGCCGGGTCGAGTCGCAGCGCAGACTTAAACTCGTCGATGGCCTGCACGCTGCGATTCGAATTCAGATACGCCCGCCCGAGCAGGACGTGCGCCAGCGCGTTCGAAGGTGTGAGCTTGATCGCCGCTTGTAGCTCATCGGCGGCCGCAGCGTAGTCTTGCTGACTCAGGCACACCAGCGCCAGGTCAAAGTACGTCTGGGAGTCCTTCCTATTCAGGTCGCGCGCGCGCTCCAGTTGCTCGCGCGCGGGCTGAAGTTGTCCCAACTTGAAATAGGCGACCCCAAGCCCATGACGAATCTCGCCGTCGTTCGGCCATTGTGAAACAGCTTTCTCTCCCAGCGACACCGCCTCTTGCAGTCGGCTAGATTCAAGTTGCTGCAATAGCCGCTCACGAGTTTCCGCCTGGCTCTGCGCCCAGCCAGCGGCGCACAACAGACCAAGAAAAATGATTGGAGCCAGCAGCAGAGGGCGAAGCATCAATAGAATTTCAACCGCAGGGTCTGGGAATATGGCGTGCCGGATACGGAAAGCCATGACACTGCCCTGCCGGTCATCGTACCGTCTTTCCGCGGCGCGCAGCAATTCACAAAACCGGTAAGACCCTGGAGATTGCAATGAATACGGCAGAATATTTTCTTAAGATGTTCAACTACGATCACTGGGCAAATTGCGAGTGTTTGAACGCCCTGCGCACTGTAACTCCCCAGCCAAAAGTGCTTCGCCTTCTAGCCCACACGCTTTCGGCGCAGAAGCTGTGGTTGGAACGCTTGCAGCGCGTACCGCAGAGCGTCGCCGTCTGGCCCAGTTCTACGATCGAAGACTGCACTGCGCTCGCCGATGAAATGCTGTCGTCGTGGAGAAAGTATCTGACCGACTTGCCGCCCGCCGACCTCGAAAAAGAAATTGACTACCGTAACAGTAAGGGCGAATCCTGCTCGAGTCGTGTGGACGACATCATCACCCACGTGTTGATGCACTCCGCGTATCATCGTGGCCAAGCCGCCCTGGAGATGCGAGCCGCCGACCTTCAGCCTGCATACACCGATTTCATTCACGGTGTGCGGCAGGGCCTGGTGAAATAGCCGATGGATCGAGGAAGCATTCTTCGCGTCTGGCTGCCGCTGCTCGCGGGCTTGTGGGCCCTAGAACACCTCTTTGTCTCCGGGCCGGGACCCCACGATTGGCTGCGCTGGGTCGGGCTGGGGCTGGGACTGATTGGTTTGTCTGGGCTGATCCTTGCTCGTTACACCCTCGGTCGGTCTTTCTCCGTTGCACCCAAGGCTACCGCACTCGTGACACGTGGCATCTACTCCCGAATTCGCAATCCGATTTACGTTTCCGGAGTGATCTTCACTTCCGGATTTTTTCTGATGGTACGGAAACCGGCTCTCTGGCTTGTACTTCTGCCGATCATTACCCTGCAAATTGTCCGCGTTCGCCAGGAAGCCCGCGTGCTTGAAGCCACCTTCGGCGACGCCTATCGCGAATACCGACGGCGGACTTGGTTCTGACCGATTGCGAGAGACTCGATTTCGGGTGGAGCAGCGCTTCAGCGCTGCATTCAGGCTTCGTTTTGGAATTGGGCTTCGGCCCCTGAGGTCGAAATCTCGACTCGCGCCACCACCTACCGGCACGCAAATCTTCCAATCGTGCCGCGCGCGGTGTAAGCTTCGCAATTCAACTTCACGGAGCGGTACGAAAACATGCGAACGAATCTCGCCGTAAATTCGTTGATATTTTTTCTGGCTGGCGCCTGCGCAGGAGCTTCGCCAGCGCCCGCTCCCAAAGCCGTCCCTGCTTCTCCACCGCCCATCGCTACCCTGTCCGACAAGCCGCTCTCCGAGCGCGTCGTCGCATACCAGATCGACGCCCGCTTCGACGCTGCCAAGCACACTGTCGACGCGACCGAGGTGCTCACCTATCGCAACCTCACCGGCCAGTCGCAGGACACGTTTCCATTCCATCTTTACCTCAACGCATTCAATCCAACCTCCACGTTCATGAAGGAAGCCCGCCGCGACCGCTCCGCCTTCGAATGGAAAGACAAGTACAAGGCGTCTGCTGAGGTGAAATCGCTGGAAGTAATCGGTATGGGCGACTTGACCGCTCAGATGAAGTTCGTTTCTCCGGACGATGGCAATCCCGACGATCACACCGTCTTTCAAGTCAAACTGCCGCGACCGATCGCTCCTCACGAATCCGTCCAGTTCAAGATCGCTTTCCACGACCAGTTCGGCGAGGTTGTTGCCCGCACCGGCTACAACCAAAATTTCATGATGGGCGCGCAATGGTTCCCGAAAGTGGGAGTGTGGTGGCAGGGCGCGTGGAACTGTCATCAATTCCATGCCAACACCGAGTTCTTTGCCGACTTCGGCACCTATGACGTGAGGCTCACGGTGCCGCAGAACGAAGTCGTCGGCGCCAGCGGAGTGCAACTTGAGGAAGTGAAGAACAGCGACGGCACCAAGACGCTGACCTTCCGTGGCGAAGACATCCACGATTTCGCCTGGACCGCCCAGCCCGATTACAAAGTGGTCGAAGGCGATTTCAACGGCGGCATGGGCAAAGTGAAAATCCGCCTGCTCATGCAGCCTGGACACATCAGCCAAGCCGACCGCCACATGCGCATCATGCAGCAGACCATGAAGCGCTTCGACGATTGGTACGGCCCGTATCCGTACAAACAAATCACCGTCGTCGATCCGGGAGACGTGCGGGCTGGCGGTATGGAATATCCGACGTTGATCACCGGCGACACCACCTGGTGGATGCCCGACGGCCTTCGCTTCGTCGAACAAGTCGTGGAGCACGAGTTCGGCCATCAGTACTGGTACGGCATGGCTGCTACCAATGAGTTTGAAGATGCCTGGCTCGACGAAGGCATCAACAGCTACACCGAGTGCAAGATTCTCGACGACATTTTGGGCCAAGACAAATCGGCGATGGACCTGTGGCGTATTACAGAAAGTGACGTCTCTCAGCAGCGCAACGGCTATCTTTCTGCCGTCGATTTTGATCCCATGACGCGCTTCGCCTATCTGTACCTAAACGGTTCGTCCTACGGAAACGTTACATACGGCAAGACCACGACGGTCCTGTACACGCTCGAGAAAGTGATCGGCGAAGAAACGCTGAAGCGCGCGCTTCACACCTATTTCATGCGCTATCGCTTCACGCATCCCACCAAAGAGGATTTCCTGAAAACGGTGGAAGAAGTCAGCGGACAGAATCTGCGCTGGTTCTACGACCAGGCCGTTTACGGAACGCAAGTTCTGGACTACGAAGTCTTCCGTGCCCGCTCCGACCGCCTCGACTGGTATCTCGAAAAGCCGCCCGAAGAAAAAAAGGGCGAGACCATGTACCGCTCCATGGTTGTTGTCCATCGCAAAGGCGATTTCATTTTTCCGGTAGATGTCGTGATTAAATTCGACAATGGCGAATCCGTCACTGAGCACTGGGACGGCAAAGACCGCTGGGTACGCTACACCTACGACAAGAAGGCGAAACTGGCCTCAGCCGAAATCGATCCCGAACACAGAGTTCTGCTCGACAAGAATTTCTTCAACAATAGCTACGTCGAGCAAGAAGATACACGCGCACGATGGAAAATCATGAACTACTGGACCTGGGTCGCCCAGATGCTGTCGCAATGCCTGTCGTGGCTGGCGTAGAGCTGCTGTCTGAGAACTGAGAACCGAGAACTTTTTTCATGCCTGATCAACCTGGATTATTAAGAGAAGGCTTCAGCCGGACGTGGCACTACCAGCGCGTCTTGTGGTTCATGTTCTTTATCAGTTTGGTGTTCGGCCATTTCTCCGCCGGGCCGTTAACTCACAAACTGGACGGCGTGACCGATCACAGCCTCGCATCCCAGCGCCTCACCGGCGTGTTCGACTACGGCACCTACTCCGCGCTGTCGTCAAATCCTGAAGTCAAGCTCTTTGAAGTTGCCGGAGTTTCGGTCTCGTTCGCGCTTCTGTTCTTCGTCATCGTGTTGTTTCTGACTGGCGGAATTCTCGAAGCCTATCGCTCCGGCCGCAAACTCACTACTCGTGAATTCTTCGAAGCCTGTGGCAGCTATTTCTGGCGCTTTGTGCGCTTGTTGATCATGATGCTGATCGTCCTGATCCCGCCGCTGATGTTGGCCAAACCCTTGTCGGACAAGGCAAGCCCCATGCTGCTCACCGCCTCCCAGGAGAAGACCGGCTTCTGGCTGCTCGTTCTCGGCATGGGCGCGATCGGACTGGTCCTGATGTGCATTCGCCTCTGGTTCGACATGGCCCAGGTGCGCGCTGTAGTCGAAGAAGAAACCGGCATGTTGCGCAACGCCGGACGCGCCTTCAAACTGACCTTCAGCAATTTCGGGTCGCTCTTCTGGATGTACTTCCGTATCTCTTTACTCGGATGGCTGGTCCTTGCACTCGGCCTTTACGTCTGGGCCAAGATGCCCCCAGCCCGCTCTCAGTGGACATTTCTGGTCCTGGAACTGGTCGTCCTTTGCGGCTTCGGCACGCGGTTATGGCAACGGGCCTGCGAGATGATCTGGTATCAGCGTAGATTCCTCGCGTCCGTGGCCGCACCCACTCCAGTTCCGGTTGCGCCGCTCCCAAGTCCGTTACTAACCATCGCGCCGCCGCCTCCGGAATCGTTGGGTTGATCGAGTGCGACCATAAGCGCCCGTGTCCGGCCGAAATGTGAGATGCGCGCCGTGCCTTCGCGGATGAATTGTGATAGCCTGCGCCCAAACGCCGAGCCCCATACGAGGAGGATAATCCCCCATTCCTATCCAAGTTCAAGGCCTGACACCACTCATTGAAGTCTTCGATATGCCGACATCGGTAGCGTTCTACCGGGACGTGATCGGCTTCGAAGTCGTGATGCAGTCGTGCCCTGGCGACGACTTCGATTGGTGTCTGCTCAGGATGGGCGGTGCAGAGCTGATGCTGAATACTGCCTTTGAGCAGGATGAGCGTCCAGCGGTTCCCGATCCGGCTCGATGGGCCAGTCATAACCACACCACACTCTATTTCTTTTGTCCTAACGTGGACGAGGCTTACCACCACCTGAACTCGAAGGGCATCC
>Ga0137409_10004213_pt1 | contig 15141 bp, 17 predicted proteins | sample CZODoug1_16funga_FD_122059 | JGI IMG/M metagenome (GOLD analysis project Ga0137409, IMG submission 122059) | Vadose zone soil fungal communities from Angelo Coast Range Reserve, California, USA - CZODoug1_16fungal (Hybrid Assembly) | ecosystem: Environmental > Terrestrial > Soil > Vadose zone... | reverse complement strand
TGCCGTACAGGTCGCGCGCCGCGATCGCGTTCGCGATCCGGTCGGCGCCCACCGCCCCCGGGTCGTGGTAGCGGATGCGCAGCGACCGCGCGGTCTCCGGCCCGACCTCGACCGGCGGACGTCCGCTCCAGCGCTCGAGCGCCTCGGCCCAGGGCTGGGTCAGCGCGGGCACGACCGAGCACAGCACCGCGCCCGCGGGCCGCTGCGGCCCGCCTCCCGGGCCCGGCGCCTTGACGCGGCGCGCGAGCCCTTCGATCTGGAGCTGCACCTCGTCGGCGGTCATGCGCCCGCTCGTCAGGCGCCAGAAACCGCGCAGCGCGGCGCCGTGGAACAGGCCGACGACGGTGTCGCTGTTGCCGATGTCTACCGCCACCAACGATGTGGACACGCGCTTGCGCGCCGGGCCGCGGGGACGCCGCGCCGGCCCGCGGGCTCGCGTCTGCTTTCGCTTAGGCACGATCGCCCTCCTTGATCACGCTCGCCTCCGGCACGCGACGGCTCCGCGCCACGAGCCAGGAGAGCCCCACGCTGAGGAAATAGAGCAGCGTCATCGTCAGTGGAAACAGGAAGAGGCTGACGATTGCCTGGAGCACGTAGTACTTGAACAGCTGCGGGCTCGGCGTCTCGATGCCCGCGATGTCCGGCGGAATCTCGAAGCCCGGTTCGCCCTGGAAATGTTGCACGCCATTTTCATCGACGATCATGACCGCTTCGTTGACGGGCGTGGCGGGGTTCGGGTCGGCCGGGGTCATCGGCAGGACGATCTGCAAGTCGTCCATCGACATCATCGTGCGGTTGGCGCGCGGGCTGCGAGTAAAACCCGCGAAACTTCTCGAAACGTTATCGTAAGCATTTAAGCAAGAGAAGCCACTCCCGCTAAGCGGGAGTGGCCGAATTTTAGGCCGCGCGTCCCAACGGGCTGCGGGCGAGTCGGCACTGGGCCAATTCGCAATAATCCTTATCCAATTCCATGCCGATGTACTGCCGTCCAGACAGCTTTGCAGCAAGTGGAACGGAGCCGGAACCGCAGAAAGGGTCAAGGACTACATCGTCCGGATTCGAGAAGGATTCAATCAGAGGAGTCAAGATGCACAGTGGCTTCTGTGTTGGATGAAGATTGTTACCGCTGTATTTCCATTCCAAAACGTCTGGGATGGTGCGCGCCGGCTTCTGAGCATTGCCCTTCGCTAGCAGGTAGGCGTTCTCATGCTGATAGCGGAGAAAGCGTTCGGTCGAAGCATAGCGCTTGATGAATGCCAGATGGCCCACAACGCGGAAACCGGCTTCACGCCATGCGGCGATGAATTTGTCGACCTTGTTCCAGCCATAAAATGAGATACAGAAACTATTGTGCCGGAGAACCCGAAACTGTTGACGGAAAGCGGGCTTTAGCCATGCATCGTCGTTGTCATTTGCAATCGTGCGCCCATCCCGCGATTTATAATTGACCAAGTACGGTGGGTCAGTGAGGACAAAATCTATGCTGGCTGAGGGCAATTCGCGCAGTAGATTCAGGCAATCCCCATTTGTAATCCTGTTGAGAAGATGATGATTCGAGAGTTTATCAATCTGGTGCAATGACATTTTTTGTCCTTTCGGTGAGTTGGGATTGCGTCCCTTCGCACAGGACACGGGGACGCAAGCGCAAGGCATTCACCGGAGGACTTTTTCGGGTTCGGCGGCGGTCGGAGCGGATGGCGCGGGGCTTGCCACTGTGGGTTATCGGCGGCGAGACCTCGGCGCTAGCGGAGAGCGCTCTGGAATTCCGAGACTCGGGATATCAGGGAGATATGACGGAGGTTCGCCAAAGCATTGGACGGCCAACAAAAACGCGACTAGGTTCAAGACAGTTTCTGTCTGGTTGAGACCGTGGCTGTCCTGGACGGCGAGCACGTACCGGGAGCCAACAAGGAGGATTTCAATGCTAAACGAAAATACGGCGGGAGAGCGAGTACCAGAAGCCCTAGCGATGAGCAAGGCGGACGCGGCTCGAATGTTGGGTGTGAGTCTCAGAACCGTGGACCGACTGATCGCCTTGAAACATCTGCCCGTGCGGCGGCTGGGGCGGCGAGTCTTGATTCCACGGAATGGCCTGCAGAGTCTCTTGCGCGGCGATCATTCGACGAAAGCCGCTTGATAAATCTAGCAGCTATATTTTAAACTCCAGGTGTGCCAAGGAAAGACACCCCAGGCAATGAAGTGCGCGAGTTTCTTCGCAAGATCGGCAGCAAGGGCGGAAAGGCTCGGGCGAAGAAGTACGACACGAAGACGTTTCGGAAATGGGCGAAGGAGTCAGGAGCGGGCCGTCCTCCAAAGCACGAGAAGGAGGGCCAATGAAGGAACGGCGAGAGTCAAAAGCGCGCGGCGTGTTTGAGAAGGTGCCTGGGTCTAGTGTTTGGTGGATCGTTTACTACGACCAATTCGGCAAAAGACATCGCGAGAAGGCCGGTACGAAAAGCACTGCGATTAAGCTGTACGGGAAGCGGAAACAGCAGGCGCTCGAAGGCAAGAAGCTCCCCGAGTTACTCCGGAGACCATCGGTCAATTTCGGTCAGTTGCTCGACGACGCACTGACGTATTCGAAGCGCAACAAGCGTTCTTACAGGACAGACGTTCCCCGCATCGCCAGCCTCAAGCAATGGTTCGGGTCTCATTCAGCGGAGGAACTGACGCCAAAGGAAATTGAGAACGTTCTCGCGCGAACGGCCGAAAAAGAAAAGTGGGCTCCCTCTACCTACAACCACTATCGGTCGCTGATGTCGCTCTCCTATCGGCTAGGAATCCAGAACCGAAAGGTCACCGCGAATCCGGCGCGCTCCGTCACGCATCGTCGCGAAGACAACAACCGTGTTCGCTTCCTGAGCGATGAGGAAGAGAAAAAGCTCCGAAAAGTGATCGAGGCGAAGTGGGTCTCGCACATGCCGGAATTGGACCTCGCGATCAACACCGGCATTCGCAAGGGCAGCCAGTACGGACTGACATGGGACATGGTAGACTGGAAAGGTCGGATGTTGGACATCCCGCGGACGAAGAACGAAGAAGCGATCCACGTTCCCTTAAATGAAGCTGCGATAGCCGCCCTTAAGGTTGTGCACGCGCGGGGCGACGGCAAAGGGCGTGTGTTCCAGTCGGAGAAAACGGGAGAGCCGCTTGAGAACGGGCGGCACTGGTTCGACGACGCGGTGACCGAAGCAGGGATTAAGAACTTTCGCTGGCACGACTTGCGACATACGTTTGCGAGTCGGCTCAGAATGAAAGGAACGCCGCTAGAAGACATCGCGGATCTTCTGGGGCACAGGAGTTTGACGATGACGAGACGGTACGCGCACCTGGGGCCAAACAAACTGCATGGGGTGGTGTCACTACTCGGAGCAACTGCCACCACAACAGCCACCAGCGAAAGCGGCTCCGCACCGACCGTCGCGCAAGTTGTTGTACAGTAACCACTTTAGGGGCGTAGCTCAGTGGTAGAGCAGCGGCCTTTTAAGCCGAAGGTCGTGGGTTCGATCCCCACCGCCCCTACCAATCTCCTTCATTTCACTGCATTTGTTTTTGGGTTTGACACCAATTGCCGTTTGACACCAATTGAACTAATTCACTGCAAACTGTTCAATCCGCGCCGAACGGTTTTCAACTGCACTGCGTTGCTGGTCACCTATCACGTGCGCATAGACTCCCAGCGTAATACGTGGGTCACTGTGACGTAGCTGCTTCTGTACCACAGCCGGAGTTGCACCGTCTGCAAGCAGAGCACTGGTTACACCGTGACGCATGGAATGGAACCCGCCGCGTGGTATGCCCAGCTTCACAAGCAGCGGGTGCAGAACGCTTGCCCGGAGTTTGTTGGCCGAGTATGGACGCCCGCGACGGTTGATGAAAAGCAGGTTGGTCTTACCATCGTGATTCTGAAGGTGCTTGCGCAGCCGTGCCTCTAGCTGAGAAGGCAACGGAACGTCTGCGCTGCTGGCGCTGGACTTCACCGATTGAACCTGCCGTGTGACCGCGTCAAGGCTTTGCCGCACACGGATGATCTTCTTTGTGAAATCAACGTCAGTAACACGAAGCGCGAGTACTTCTCCAATGCGCAGCCCCAGAACAGAGGTCACCGCGAGAATGGTGCCGAACGGTTCCGACGCAGCCGCCAGGATTTTTCCCACTTCTTCGTCTGTAAAGCACCGCTGTTCTTTCCTCACGCCCTCGCGAGGCAGGGTTATGTCTGCGAGCGAAAAACTCCCGCAAGCGTAGTCCCACGCCTTGGCTTTCCGAAGGATAGAAGACAGCGTGAGCAACACGTTCTCTACAGTCTTTCTTGAGCGTCTCCCCGTTGCGAGATGCGCGACGAAGGCTTGCACAGCCCTCGTGTTGATCTCAGGTAACGTAAGACTTCCAAGCCTAGGTAGAATGTGTGCGCGCAGATGTGACTCCGCTGCGCGCGTCGTGCTGCTCTTCAGATTCACCGCGACGTTGGTGCGCCACTCTTTAACGAACGTTTCAAGAGTGATGCCCGACTTCGGCGGCATCTTGACCGCTGAATTCACGCGGTCGAGATACGGCTGGAAAGCCTTCCATGCCGCACGTTCTGAAACACTGCTGACCGGGCCAAGCAAGACACACCGCCGCACTCGCTTGAATGTTCCATTGGGTAGCAGAACATCTTCGCGGTACATGCCGTAGCGTCTTGGAGTTTTGCCCCGGATGATGATGGTTCCTCTCTGAAACCTTCTCCGTGACACGATTGCTCCCGCCTGAATCGGAGAAGGCGTAGCGGTCGCAACGATAGCATCAGTCGCATCGCCTGTCATTGGCGGGTCTTGGCTGGGCCATGCTTGCTGTTTTCCGCCGTCCTGAGGTTGAGGAACGGCCTCCCACTCTTCCGCGACATGGATGGAATGAGGGCAGGCCATGCTTAAGCAGTTCCTGCCTTCCATATTGGGATGGCTGCCCTCAGAACCTTGATTACGTCGCGCTTTCCGATGTCCTCTTGCGAAGGTGGCGACTCGAAATAACTCAGCATTTCTAGATTGAAGGGTTTCAAATCTTCGACGGCCACGAATCTTACGTTTGACGGATTCTGCGCGGCATCGTACAACGCGCCAACGTCCTCACGACGCAGCCACCAGCCACTTTTTTCTTTCTTGTCCCACAGGACAATGGAACGCGAAGTCGTGAAAATTCGCGCACGTTTTGGAAGCAATTCGAGTGTGTGGGTTACTTTGTCTCCGGCGAGGTATGAAGAGAGATAAGCGGAAACGCGATGCACGTCAACGGAGCGAATATCCACGATGCGACCGCCGCCGACTTTTTGCCACGCGATGGAGAGCCACGTTTGCGGAATGTACTCCGCGAGCAAAATGTGGAGATGCGCCATGCCGTTTTGCTGGTATTCGAGAACGCCGACGAAGGGAATGCTTTTCTTGCCACACTGGCGAGCGAGCAGGACGCGCATACTTCGCCAGCACTCGCGGATATACCTGTCAGTGTGCCTCCGCTCATCTCGCGTCAAACGCTTACGATCAAGCGTTAGCGTTGCCATCTTGTTTAGCTTGTGCTTCTCAGCAGCCGCGCATATGCGCGCACGTACTTCCTTCAGTTTGGGAGGGCGGCAGCGGTTGCAACGGTAAGACTTGCAGAAAAGCGCAGAGTGTCCAAACACTCCCGGTTTTCCCTTTGCTGGGCCAACCACAGAGAAATTGGCGCATCCGAATTTTCGTTCCTGTTGCAATTAATCTGTAACCCCGTCAAGAATAAGAAGGCTTTTTCCACAAAACTTTTCCGCACTGCTTTACGCCCCTCCCCGCTCCCCACGCGCACACTTCGCGCGCGGGGAGAGCGGATTTATTCCCCTCCGACTGCATGCGGCCCCAAAACCCATGCAGTCCTGCTCCCTCAAAAAAAACAGGTTGGGGAGACGCGTCAGTCGTATGGGTCGCAGGTCGGTTCCCACCGTTGCCCGCACTTTTTGCCGCCGCGCACTCCCCAACCATTCCGCAAAAAACCAATTTCGCATTACGAGCGATTTCCTTTCGGGTTATCAGGCAAAAGGGCCGTCTTGGTGTGGTCATAGCCATGTGTGATTTATGCCGCTGCAAGCCCAATGTTTTGTGTAGATGTTTTCGGGTTATTTGCGGAGTCCTTGACCCGGTTCCGCATTCGGCAGGTATCTGAGCACCAGCGAGCGCCACGTCGCTTCCCGGCGAGGTTTACACCGCATCCGTCACATCGGCCCTTCATTGGCTCGACTCCGTCGCGGCAGAGTCGAGAGCAGTAAGTCTCCGGCATTTCCTTCCGTGTGTAGCGAACCTCGGCCAACACTTTGCCGCATTTGTCGCACGCCTCATCGGCGCAAATGCCATGCGTTTCGAAAGCTCTCGTTTGTTGCTCCGCGGTCAGTTTCACAGTTGAATTTCCCAAGCCTGCAAATCAGTTTCGCGAAGAAATTGTCTCCCCGTTTCCCGAATCGTGCCTTTGAGCGGAAAACAGTGGAGAGGTGTTTATGTGGCGGTAAGCGGGGAGTGCGTTTAGACTTTTGTGGCAATAGGAACCAAGGACGGGAGAATTTTGTGGCGAAGGAAAATGGAGAAACTGCTTGACGCGGTATTAGCGAGACGGCGCAAAAAGCTACTGGTCAGTGAGCCCACTCCAGCCCAGAAAGAGGCGCGGCGTGGCAGACCTCCTGCTTTGAGTGACGCCGAACTACGCCAGCGCAGGGACCAGTTGGAAGGTATATTCGCGGCTCACTGGCCAACAATCGGCTGGAATCTACAGCGCGCCCGAAAACCCCCTCACATCACCGACGCCCTTCGCCCGCTGGCCAGTTTGAACCATCCCACGACTGGACTATTTCTCGTCGATTCGTTTTCAAAATTGCTGCCGGACGCATCCCCTCAGTACAAGCAAGAGTGCAAGAGGCTCGACAGTCAGTTGGTAGCGACGCAGGACAGACTCAGTGAAGCAAACGCAAAAGTGTTGGAAGCGAGTAGTGCCTTTGAGCGAGCGCACAACTTCTTTGCCACGGCGCGAGATGGCTACTCTCACGCTCGCAAGGAGAAAAAGCCCACGGCTTCCTTCCTCAAGGAGCGCGAAAAGTGGCTACGCCGACGTGACTTCCTGCAGACTGAACTCGACAGGAGAATGAAGACCCAGATTCAGTACGCTGACGAAATCAGAGGGACCGAGAAGGAGATCAAAGAGATCGAGGCACATTTTGCCCAGACGGAACTTTTGCGGTTTGTGCTGAGCGAGAGGTATGTTTTCAATCCACTCAATTTCGCGAATGCTGCCGCCGGATTGCCTCACATGGGCTGGCGCAGGTCTTTCTTCCTCTGCTCGCGTATGGAGTGCTCTGGAGAGACGAGCATTAACTTCCTAATTTTCGACGCGGTGAAGACAATTTTGGAAGGAGCGAGTCCAACGGGCGCTACCGAGGCGGCCAGCGAAATCCGTCGTCAGATAAGCAAGCAAAGACAATTTCAGAAAATCCGAGCGCATCTCGGTGAACATTGGCCAGCTCTAGAGAATGCAGTCCTTACAGTGTGGAACTCTTCAGTTCATGTCGACGCCAGACCCTACGAGATCGCGTCAAGATACCCGGCTGCGCTTAAAGCATCCAGACGCGTAGTCAATCCACTTCTTGACGCGCTGGAAAGAGATTTGCCCCCAACCTGACTGCCGCACGTGTGCGCACGACGAGTCTCAGATTCCAACGCGCCTCTTCACTGTCTCCCATGTGAGGTAAAAACACTGCGCTTGAAAAAGAGACCTACGCGCGCGCGCGTGTAAGCGGCGTCTAAACGCCGCACATGCGTCCCGTGACACATCCCGCGCGAAACGCACCTTCGCTCCTCGACTTGGCAGATTTGCGCATCACGCACGCACGCACGCGTGCGTGCGTGATGCCACTTGGTTCGGCTCGTTACGGTCTGGGGTTTTCCCGGAGTATAAGAAAAACCCACTCAACGCACGTGCGTCTTTGACGGCAGTGGTACAATGCGTTTCCCCGATGGCACCGATTATTCGATTAGTTGGTGGCGGTGAACCGCATGGGGATAAACCGCCGACACCGACCGTTTCCGTCTCGTTGGAACACGCGAAGATAGTTCTTGCAAGTCTTCGCAAGCAACTTCCTGCGCTTAAAGCTCAACTTCGCAGAAGATGGCCTTCGGTCAATGAAGTACAGATCGAATATGCACTTCCCACTAGGCTAAAAAACCCAATAGACGCAGCAACGGTTCGCGCGTTCTTAGCAGAAATCGGCCATGATGCGTTGCGCCTCGTCGTAATTTTTGGCGCTGGCTTTGCAGGAAGAGCAGGAATGGCTCTTGGGAAAGAAGCCATGACGCCACCAGCAAAGGAAGTTGGAAAATTCCTTTGTCAGTGGGTTGAGAGACTCACGAAGAGAAAGCCCAAGAAAAAGAGCAGAAAAAGTAAAGGGCGAAAGCGTGCCCGTTCATGACTCTTCCCGAACCTCGCAAGTCCACGGCTCCCTATTTCTATAAGTATTCCAATCCCGCCAAACTTGGCTGGCTAAAAGACATCCTGCATCAACACGAAATTTATCTGCCAAATCTGGCTCAACTGAATGATGACAACTATGAGTGAAGCTGGCCCGATCTATGTGGCAGAGCAACAAGGACGCACCGTAATTATCCGCTGGAATTCCGACCATCCTTTCTACAAGAGGTTTGTTTTAGAAAATGCTCAGGACAAGCGGATCGTGGCTGCGTCTGACTTTCTCGTCTATAGCTTGGCTTGCGCGGAGTTGATGTGGTTCACAAACGAAGAGTCAATCGAACTCATCCATAACCTGAAGACGGTAATGTCAGCCAACATGCGGACACTGCTGTCGTAAAACTGCCTATCGCGGAGGAAGGCGTTGGGATTTATCTATGAGCAAAAAGATGCCTTCTTCCGCGATTCTCATTTGCAGACAAAGGAACGCGGCTCGGCCCGGAATCCGAAGCACCAATTGATTCATGACAAAGCCTCTTCGTTCTTATCCTGTTGCATCAACTTGGTACTTGCGCTCATCGCATCGCGGTAGCGGTACTCGGCGCCTGGCATTTGACGAGGGTAAACGAGCACTGGGAATAACGTCAAAGGAATCTAGTGTGGCGTCGGAGGGCAAGTCCCGATAAGTCGCGAAACCGGAAAGGTTCCTACTAGTACCCGTTTGGACGGTTTCCCTCGCAGTAGAGAACTGATTGTGTGGTGGGTCTACAACCCAATTTCCTTCATCCTCTCATGCGACATCCCTAGATGGTGCGCGAGTTCGTGTAACACCGTTTTTCGAATTTGTTCCTCAAGTCGTTGCTTGTCCCCTCCACAAAACCGTTCCAATGCGGGCTGATAAATTACGACGACGTGTCTGGAACCCTCTGACCGCGATCCCTGTGTCTTGGCGACCCCCGAGTACATTCCCAACAGCAAATGCCCCTGCGGTATTCCCATCCTCTTCTTGTCTGGCTCGGTCGGCCAATCTGTACTGACGATGACTGCAACGTTTTTCCATTCTTTATCGAACTCCTCTGGAACTTCGTCTAAAGCATCCGATACCATTTCTTGAAATTCTTCCGTCGAGTATTTCAGGTCAGAACGATTCATCTTCTGTTGCGGCGTGGCCTTGATCGCAAGCTCGTCCAGCCTGGTCGGCTCCCCTTCGTCAAGGAGGTCGTGTTTTATAAGCCAATTCTTGGCACTCAGGTTGAACCACCATATAAGTCCAAATATGAGTGCAAAGGCGAGTACCACCAAAACTACTTTCGTATCCTCGGGTAGTAGTAGGTGCAAGAGGAATGGTTTCATTTGCAAGCCAGCCGCAAGTTTATAGGCCTGACGAGACATCATAAACGTATAGATTATCCGCACAAGTCCTGGTAAGTCGCGTTACCGGTAAAGTCAAATCACTGCGCGCCGAACTTTCGCGCCGCGTATCCGCTGCGTTCAGCGTGGAGATAGTCTGGCAGCGAGCCGAGTATACATAAATAGTATAGTTTTACTGGACAGTACTACTGTTTTAGCTGGATTTACAACCAACTGAGTTGTGAGTTGTTAAGCGGTTTCACTAGCAGTCTGCCGTAGTACAATCCGGTGAAACCATAAGTTAGGAGAAACTTTCCTTGCCACCCAGACGACCCCAGCCAGCAGAAACACCGCCGGATTTTTCGCCAGAAAAGGCTCATTCGGTGCTGAAGACCCAACTGGTGAAGCTGCAAGAACTGAAAGGCCGAGGCTATCAAACGGTTGATGCTGCCGAAAGCGAATGGTTCCAATAGACCGCGAAGCTGGTGATGCGGTCGTTTGGAAGTGGAAGCCCAAACTACAGGGCGTTTCGCGTGGCAAGCTCGGCAGGTTCCTACGTCATGCAAATGGGTGACTATGTTGACCACGGGCGGAATCAGCGCAATTTTGAAGCACGGCTTCAGGCGTATGAATCTGCCTTGAAGAGTTGCATCGCGGAGCTTGAGCTAGATTTGCCTGATGATGGAATTAAAGGAGTGTACGAACCGGGGGAAGAGTACGAATTTTATCGTGACGTAACGGCTTGCTTGGGACTTGCGCAAAAGGAAATTTTTGTCATTGACCCGTACCTAAACAAAGAGATTTTTGATGTGTACGCCAGCGCCATACTGCGCACCGTTGGTTTCCGTCTGCTGAGTGCGAACCTGCCAGCAGACGTGAACACGCTGGCTCAAAAGTATTCTGCCGGTGGAAACTTTGCGTTTCGCAGCAGCAATTCCATTCATGACCGGGTGCTCTTTGCTGACAATCGCGTCTGGGTTTGCGGGCAATCTCTTAAAGATGCGGCGAAGAAGAAACCAACCTACATCGTCGAGCATGATGAACCGCTGATGCGAGGGGCCTACGAAACAATCTGGAAGGCTGCAATAATCATTTTGTGACGGGATGCCGACTCTAAGCAATTGAGGAATACTTGGACAGGGAAAGCCCAACCCCAGAGCGTTTCGCAGAACTAATTTGGCGCACAGTAAAGCTAAGGGTGTCACTTCTCATCGTGTCTGTTGTGATGCTCTTGGTTACGTGGTCAGGGCTTACGAATGGCAACACAGAAGCAAAGAAACTTGACGTGGATTTTTGTAGGCACTTGGAAGATGAAACTGCCAAAGAATTGAGTAGGCTGTGGCCTAAGTTACCCCCCGACCGAATCGCAGTCTGCACGCCTGACGTTGCGCGAATCTACATAGAGAGTGGAAGAGCTTTTCATACTGTGTTGCCGCTGCAAGGCGAAGCCTTCGACAGAGACAAGGCTGAGCTTGCTGAGTATGACCAAAAGCGGAGAGCAGCCTACAAGCTGGAGATTGGTTTATCTTCGCAAGGCGCAGAGAGCAAAATCATAGTAAACGCTCTGAACGTGGCAGAAGTTGTGCCATTTGTGATCGTTCTGATCTTTTCTATTGTTGTCGTACTAGGTTTTCAACAGAACGCTTATCGAAAGCACTTGCGAAACATATTGAAGGGTATGAAGTCAGATGAAGAACTCAATCACGGGATTGTTGGCAGCCAGTTTCTTTCCGGCTTCGACATCGGCAGCCAAGCTGACTTTGGAAGAAGGATGGCCCTTTCGCCAGAGGGAACTGCGATATGGATTTTGATTGTTGCCGTTTCTTACTTGCTGCTGGCGGTGCTGGCGGCATTCATCATCAATCTGATTCACCTGACCAATTCAATTTTCCTGAACTATCTTTGTGGGTTATACACCCTAAGTTTTATTCTGACCGTGCTTTTGCGGGGAACGCACGTCAAGTACCAACAGCATTCAGAAAACGAATCTAAAAAAACTTCCAAGTTGCTCACTAAGAGCACGGCTTGGCTCAAGAGTCCTTGGACTGTCTGTGCTCTATCCGCCATGGCAATTTTCTCAGTCTTTCTTCCGTGGACAACTTCTTTGGGGTTGGTCGGCACTCTCAAAGGCTACAATTTCGTTCTTGCGCAAAAAGTCGTTTCTCAAGGCTACGGACATACTCAGTACCCGATTGCCCCCAACCTCTTCGCTGAAATCCGGTTCCAGCTTTTACTTGTGGCTCTGTTCTTGGTTATTTCTCCAATAAGTTCTTTCGTGTCTGATAAGTCCCAAACAATTTGGACTAAGGCGTTGAGAAAAGGAAATGCGCTGCTCGCGCTGTTGACGCTGTTTTTGTGTTTGAACTATCTGCTCTACATGGGCACGCTTGAATATGGCGCGTTGACGTACAGTGACTTTGACAGTTCTCTATTTGTTTCGGGTTTCGGTCGCGCCGGGGGATTTGCAATGAGTTTTTATGACCCCTCATACGGGTTTGTGCTGTTTTTGTTTTGCTGTTTGATGCTGGCGTGGAAATCGCTGCGCCGACATGACACCATTTGACACCAATTGGAGCGGAGGAACGCCTAGGTTTTTTCGAGCAATTGATGAATTTGCTCGCAGACGCTTTCGTTTTAGTGCCGTCCGACCGATACCTTACAACGGAGATCGTGGTTGAAGGGTCAAAAGATGCACCGACACTCTCCCTCTCCTCAAAAACTTTCAAACAGTGGCTATTCAAGCTTTCATTGTCGCGTGCTGGTCACCCTGTCTTCGAAGAGATAAAAACCATGTTTGCAAAGGACCCATTCAAGATTGGTGAAATCGGGTTTAGCAAGGAAATCAATGAAATAGAAATCATGGTTCAAGAGCCGAAGGTAAGGTTGCCAATTGGCCGACTCGGGTCTGGTCACCAGCAATTCCTATACATCATCGCCAGTCTAATTTTGAACAAAGGAAGGATGCTTGGAATTGAAGAACTTGAAGTAAACCTCTCTCCTGAAGCGCAGAGAAAGATCTACGCAAAACTCAAAAAACACATTTATGAGGGCTCCGACCTCATCAGCCAACTTATAATCACGAGTCACAGCGACTATTTCAAGTACCACGGAGATGTGCGCGTCTACGGTGTCGAACACACGGGCGAGCACACCAAAGTCAATTCATGGACCAAGAATCAGCGCAGGAAATTCTTCGAGCGCATATAGATCTTGCAAGATCACGCAGCTTTCTACACTAAGGCGAGAACGGAGTTTCATTACCGTCGTCACGATTCCCGTACCAACCAACTGAAATGCAGTTCGGTTGCGAGCCATTGTGCTGCTGATGCGCCATTCACGCTGCCGGTCGTGGCAAGCCGTCACATCTTTCGACCTAATCTCGTAAGGGTATAGTTTCAAAATCGCGAGAGCAAACACCGGACGCGCGAACCTTTCCAACGGCCCCTGGGGTGAACCCAATAGCGGTTCAAACGCCCCGCACTTACAAGGGGCCGCTGGAAGGGTTTGCCGCAGCGGTTAATCTCGTAGGAAAAGCTCACAAATCACGCACCTTTTAATCTTCATGACGACCTCATGAAGAAACAGCCTATATATAGAGAGAAGGGCCCAATTGTCACGATGAGACTCAAAAGCCTATTCAGTTTGCCGCTTGGGGCAAGTCCGCATATCTTTCGCTTTGATAGCTTCCTCCCTAGTCTAGGTGGACAGTCGAAAACCAGTGAATCCAACAGCTCCAGGTGGCAACGCAAAGGCTCGAAAATTATCTACGAACCTATCGCAAGCAATCAGGCCTCAGCCAAACTGAGGTCGCGTTTTTGCTCGGACACGGAAGCGACCAACAAATCTCTCGGTACGAGAAGCGCCGACGAGTGCCGCCGATCGGGACTGCGCTCCAGTGCGAAGTACTTTTTGGCGTTCCAGTGTCTGAACTTTTCGCCGGCATCCATGAGGCCGCAAGCAATGACGTTAAGAAGCGAATGCGAGAACTACGCACAAGGCTTCTAGCGGATGTGACCCAAGGCGATAGATCCGTCATGACTGCCCACAAGCTCCGCTGGCTTGGTGACCGGGAGAGTTTTTCCACGGCCGAAAACGCAACCTCATGAGTGCACCGGACAATAGAAGGAGAGTCATGGCCCTCGATGTCCGTTCCCGTAGGTTCGGGTTCGCGATCTTTGAGGGTCCCAACGAATTGCTCGACTACGGGGTAAAGGGGTTTCGCACTCGTGTCGATACGGTGCAATTTTCGCCCCGGCAGAAGTTGGCCACTCTCTTTGAGGACTTCAATGTAGCGACTGTGGTGTGGAGAGGCCCTGCGTCGGGCACAAGCAGACAGAAATCAAGCATTGTTGATGCGTTGCAAAGGGAATCACTCGACCGCCGGATTTCAGTGAAACTTGTGACTCGCGGTGTAGTGAAAAAAGCATTCGCAGGCAGCAATCGCAGTAAGTACGAAATTGCTTCTGCGTTGGCCCAACAATTTCCTGCTCTCGATTCGAAACTGCCGTCAAAACGCAAGTGCTGGCAGAGCGAGATCCATCGAATGAGCATGTTCGATGCGGCGGCGCTTGGCGTAGCCTATTTTGCCCGATTGAGAAGCGGAGGATGATCTTGAGAATTGTAACCGCGTGGTCACGCGCGGCATCGAAACAGTTGACAGGAATAGTAAAGCTTGTACAATCAAATTATTATGACTGATCGTCCAATTCCTCCGGGCAAGTAGACCGAAAGCCTCTAGCTTTCGGTTAACTGCTTAAACCATACTTCTCCCTTTACGCTCTCGAAGTCCTCGTCGTCGAAAGCGAACTTTTTGATTTGCTCGTCGAGGCTTATAGAGCGCTTCAAATCTGCTTCTATCGATGGACGGAGCTCTTTTGCTTCGTCTGCTGCAACCTTTTGCCGAAGTAGGTTTTGGTAGCACGCCCTGTTATAGTACGCATCGGTGATGTCTTGGTCGTCTCCTTCTCCAGCCTGCTGTTTTCGCTGAATGAAACTCGTCATTGCCTCGCTTGCATTCCGGTAGCGCTCCAATGCCTTATACAATCGCCCTAGGTAGAGGTTTACGTATCGATCGGTTCCGCGCTGTTTTCTCATTGCCAAGAGAAGCCCAATCGCTCTCTCAGCATCCACTGGGTACTTGCTTTGAATAGCGAGTGCCAGGCTAAGGGACTCCGCCGGATCTTCGTGCAGGTAGTATCTAATTCGCGCCGCTGCAAATTGAACGCGAGTAAGGCAATAGTCTATTTTGAGGCTGGTGGGGCATATTGTATCTGTTCCCAGCGTTTCCGGCTGTTGAACAAATCAATGCTAAATCGCGCCTTCATCATGACCTGATCCTGCCTG